>QWCT01000604.1_pt1 | contig 72690 bp, 56 predicted proteins | sample 1972681 | NCBI WGS metagenome assembly QWCT01 (sample SAMN09866701, study PRJNA288562) | Human oral metagenome isolate pre3_saliva, whole genome shotgun sequencing... | isolation source: mouth | host: Homo sapiens | place: USA: California
GCCAACGTGAACTGGTGCCGCTCCGCCTGAGCCCATGGGAGCGCCCCCACGTAAATAATTGCGGGGATGCCCAGGTACCCGGGGATATTCAGCGAGGCAAGAATGTTCACACAAAAATAGCCCAAGAAAATAGCGCTCAACGACGAGGATAGGAACAGGTGCAGAGGAATCATGCCGTCGCCGCTATAGGCTGCGGTCGGGCCCGCGTACACGGTTTCAAACATGAGGGTCAGCGGAGTCATCATGTACTCGATCCAGACGACCAGCGCAAAAGCACCGAACATGCCCAGAGCCTGCATCAGAGCAATCAGCCGTGAACGGGCATCCCGAGGAATCGTGAAGCTCTGACCCTTAGCCTTGACCCCGCAGAGATGAACAACGGCCACCATTGCCGCGATGCACAGCACCCAGCGCACGAGGGCCCCCGGCAGCTCAGGAAGGCCGCCGTAAGCCCCCGTAGCGGGGTTACCCCAGGCTCCGGGGAGCAATGTAATAGCGTGAGTACCCTCGGGGAGGTTTGCGGAGGAAGCAAGTCGGTGCGGTTCGTAGATAACCCACCACAGAAGGTACGCGGGAATCAGCGCGGAGAGCTTACGCAGCAGAACCGGGAACGGCGCGGACTCATAGACGAGCGCCTCAAGATTGAGCCGGCGCATCAGCCGCCGAAAAGGAGGAAGAGCGCGCAACTCTTTTTGCTGCTCTTCCCACACCTCGGTATCCCATATCCTAGTATCAGAAGACATCGTCGTACTCCCTATCACGTGAGAACTTCCTTGTTGAGCTTATTATCACACTAGCAGAAATACCCCCGGCTAGTGGGTAACCCCAGGCTAAGCCCTACCCGAATATCAGGGCATAAGGAAAGGGGGCCCCACCGTAATGGTGGGGCCCCCTTTAGAGCCATAGTTAGAGCCTTAGAAAGCGAACTACTTAGTGGTCACCTTCAGGACAGTGCTCAGGTTCTGGTGAGCAACGCCCGGCAGACCCTTCACCTCAGCGAACTTGCGGGTGTTGGTCACAATCACCGGGGTAATCAGCGGGTAACCCGCCTCCTTGATAACCTCAGGATCGAACTCAATCAGAGCGTCGCCAGCAGCAACAACATCGCCCTTAGCAACCTTCACGCTGAAGCCCGCCACACCCTCGCCCAGCTTGCCAGCAGCGAAAATCGGGTCCGGAACATCAGACAGAGCAACAGCAGTACCCTCAATCGGAGCGTGCAGCTCAATGACCTCACCAGCGGAAGTAGCGGGTGCAGCAGCGGCGGTCGCAGTAGCGGCAGCAGCCGGAGCAGCCTTAACGGCAACAGCCTCAGCCTTGGGAGCGTCCTCAGCAGCCTCAGCCTTACGCTCCGCAGCGTGCCTTACAGCGTCAGCCTTCGACTCGTAACCGAAAATCAGAACACCGGTCATAGCGCCGAAGAACGCAATAGCCAGACCAATCACGTACAGGTAGGAAGGCTGCATAGCCGGAATCGACAGCAGCGAGGTGAACGCGAATGCGTAGGACTTAACGCCCAGGAAGGAAATGGTAGCGCCACCAATAACAGCGGGAACCAGAATAATCGGGATCACGCGCTTGTAGCGGAGCACAACACCGTACAGGGACGGCTCAGAAATACCACCGAGCAGACCGGACATCGACGCACCAACAGCGGTCTGGCGCAGCTCGCGGTCGTGCTTAGCCTTAATAGCCACACCGGTGACCAGGCCGAACACAGCGAAGTTGTAAGCACCCATGGGGGACTGAATGAAGTCAGTACCCATGGTCTGCAGGTTGTTAATCATGACAGCGTTCAGCGGCCAGTGCAGACCCAGCGGAACCATGAACAGGTACAGGCCAGCAATCAGAGCACCAACCAGAGCCGGAGCCTGGTCGTTAACCATCTTCAGGAAGTCAGAGATACCCATAGCCACACCAATACCGATGGGGCCAACCAGGAACGCGGTCACCGGAACCAGAATGATGACCGAAATCATCGGCACGAACACCATCTGCAGCATCGAAGGAATAACCTTCTTCAGGAAGCGCTCAAGCGGAGCCAGCAGAGCAACAGCCAGCAGCGGGGGGAAGACCTGGCCGGTGTAGCTGAATGCGTACAGCGGCAGATCCAGACCGAAGAACGGAACGTTCAGAACCTTGGTGGCGGGGTCAGCAAGAGCAGTCAGATCGGTGAAGGTACCGGTCATCAGTGCAGCGGGGATAGCTGCACCAACCCACATGTTCGCGCCCAGACGCTTAGCAGCGGTAGCACCCAGCATGATAGGCATGAAGTTCAGAACCGACAGCGAAGCAGCCTTCAGGATGTACCAGAAAGCAAACTGCTGCATCCATTGGGTGTTCAGCGCCTTAGCAGCCTCGGGGTCAGCCACACGAGCACCGTTAATGATGTCAATGTTCACGCTCTGACCGGTCAAGTCAGTGTACTGGCCGAAGAAGCCCAGCTGCTGCAGGAACACAATCAGGGTCAGAATCATCGAGGTACCCAGAAGTGCCCACAGCAGAGGACGGAAGGAGTCAGACAGAACGTCGAAGACGTTGGTAAGCCAGCCGGACTTCTTGCCTTCAGCCTCAACCTTGGTGTCACCCTCAGCGTGGCCAGACATAGAAGGCAGAGCGTTGATCTCGTTGTACACAGCCTCAACGCGCTCGCCCAGAACAACCTGAGTCTGGCCGGACTGCTCAATCACAGAGAGAACGCCGGGCAGGCTCTCAATCTTCTTGTTCTGTACTGCATCGTTAGACACAGGAGTGACACGAAGGCGGGTTGCACAGTGAGTAATGTGCGCGATGTTCTCGGGGCCACCCAGGCCGTCAAGAATCTTCTCGCCAAGTTCGCGGTTATTCACGATACTTCCTTAGATATGCGGTCAATGTCTATACGGTTGTTGCCGGAGGCTGTGCCTACCTGACGTTGCGGTGGCCGAAAAAGCCCCGGAAAACACGGCCAGAAAACACAAAAGACCCGAGTCTCTCGACCACCGGAAGCACTACACTCGTGCCCACTATGGAGCTTCGGTACAGCAAATAGAGGGGATTCTCGGCAGATATATGCTGCCGTCCCATACGGTGTTGAGTAACTCAGGTCTTGCCTGCCAAACCAGTAACAACCCTGAAGAAGGTTTCCCTTCTCAAATAGTTCCCTGTAACTCTAAGGGTTTTCCCAGGTTAAGAGCAAGGTGAGAGGCAAAAGCTATCAGAAGCTGTTAAATGTTTCACCCAAGTGATAGCTGAGACACACCCTCGGTGCTGCTAGTAGGAGTACTCCGGCTGATTCCGGAACACTACGGAGGGGATGCTTGCGAAGACACGAAAGGGCCCCGCATCCACAGGATACGGGGCCCACACGCTACCGAAGCAGCTACCTTTCCGACTAGCTACTTAGTCGGGAAGAAATTCAGCGGAGCAACCTCCAACTCAGGGTAATTACGCTTCTGCCAACGGCGGTTACGATGCGCATTCACCTCAATCAGCGCGGCACCCAGAGCACCGGCACCCAGAGCCGTCCACAGCAGGTGCGGAAGCACAGTAACGAACTGGTGGTACTCCACCAGAATCGGCACGAACAACGCCGCGAAGAACACCGCAAGCAACGCACCAAACAGCAGAACACGAGCACGGTTGAACGGACGAGCCACCGCAGCCAAGTTCCACAGACCCATCATCACCAGGGTGATGAACGAAGCCGTCTGAACCTGACGGATATCCTCAACACCCATGCCGCGAGCCGTGAACGTCACCGCCAACAGCATCGCAACCACAATAATCGAGTTCGGAATCGTGTAATTCAGCACGCGACGCAAGAAGCCCGGCACGTAACGGCGCGAATTCGGCAACAGAGTCAACGCGAAGGACGACGCACCCACAATCAAGAAGTCCGCAGTCGAGTACTGACGCGGCAAGAACGGGAAGGTCAAACCGAAGAGGCTGAACAGAACGCCCAGAAGAATCGCGAAACCAGTCTTCGTCAAGAACAGGTTCGCCACCATCTCAATGTTCGTAATGACCTGACGGCCCTGCTCCAGCGCAGCCGGCAGAGACGAGAACTTACCGTCCAGAAGAACCAGACGAGAAACAGCCTTCGTCGCCGGAGCAGCGTTACCCATCGCAATACCCAAGCTTGCATGCTTAAGCGCCAGAGCGTCATTAATGCCGTCACCGGTCATCGCCACCACGTGGCCGCGCTCCTTCAGCGCAATGACCATGTTCTTCTTCTGCTCGGGCGAGACACGACCGAAAATATTGTGGGTCGCGGCAGCCTCGGCAAGCTCCGGGCCGTCCTCGGGCAGGGTAGAGGCATCAACCGCGCCGGCGGAGGTGTCCATACCCGCAGTCTTTGCGGCGGCGGCAACCGTGAACGGGTTATCACCCGAGAAGACCTTCAGCGTCACACCCTGACGGTGGAAATACTCCACAATCTCCGGGGCGTCCGCGCGCACGTTCTCGCGGAAAATCACGAACAGAACCGGGGTAGCGTCCGCCGGAATCTTCTGGACGGGCTCACCCTTCTCGTTACGCACCACGGCCGCGGCATGGGCCAGCACCATCGTGCGCAGACCCAGAGCCGCTAGCTCGGCGGCGCGCTCGCGCTCGGCGGTGCCCTTGGCGAGCAGCGCCTCCGGGGCGCCCAGCAGCCAGGCCCCCGAATCCTTAAACTCAATCGCGCTAAAACGCAGCGCCGACGAGAACGGCACGATGCCGCTGACGGTAGCCGAGGAAGCCTGCGGGAAGCCGCCGGTCAGCGCTGCGGCGGTCGGATTCGCGTTCTCATCGTGGCCGAACCACGACAGCGCCTCGTTCCAGTCGGTCGGCAGGGAGGCACGCCAGGAGGTGTTTTCGGCAGAGTCGACGTCGGGGCCCTCAGCCACCGCCTCGGTGGTCAGGGGACGCACCGAATCAAAAATCACGCCACCCTCGGTGAGAGTACCGGTCTTATCGAAGCAGACCACATCCACACGAGCCAGAACCTCAACCGCAGGCTGCTCCTGCACCAGGATATTGTGCTTGCGGCCCAGAGCCACGGCTGCCGCGGCGAAGGCCAGGGTGGTCATCAGCGCCAGGCCCTGCGGAATCATCGAAGCCACCGAAGAGACCACGGCGATAGACACCTGCTCCCACATGTGGTTCTGCTCCACGGCCTCCAGGCCACCGGCGGCGCGAATCTGACCCCACAGCACCACCGGAATAATGACGGCCAGACCAATCGTAATCCAGCGGACCACGAGGTTCAGGGCATCGCGCAACTCAGACTGGATACGCGAGAACTGGCGCGCCTCGTCGGAAATCTTGCTGGCTCGCGAGTTCGCACCCACGTGAGAGAGCAACACGCGACCGGTACCACCGAGTACGCTCGAGGCCGAGAGCACCATGTCGCCCGGGCGCTTAGCAATCGGGTCGTTCTCGCCGGTCAGCAGGGATTCGTCCAGCTCCAGCGAATCGGAGGTGAGCACCACGGCATCGGCGGGCACCTGATCGCCGCGCTTGAGGACCACCACGTCGCCCTCCACCAGCTGCTCCATGGGAACCTCGACGGTCTTGCCATCGCGCACAGCGGTTGCGGGGGAGCGGTCCAGCAGGGAGATGCGGTCCAGCTCAAGCTTCGCCTTGTACTCCTGCACGAAACCGATGACCACGTTAGCGATAACAGCCCCCAGGAAGAGGAGATCCGCCCAACGCTGGTACATAATCACCACGGCACCACAGGCGCCCAACACAAAGTTGAAGACCGTGAACAGGTGCGCACGCATAATGCTCCACAGCGTGCGAGAAGACTTATTGTTCTGGGTATTGACCTTACCCTCAGCCGTCAGGCGTGCAACGTCATCGCTGGTGAGGCCGTGCTGGGCGATATCAAAGGAGCCGCTATGCGGTGTTTCAGAATATTCGGGAATGTAGCCGGCAACGGCAGGCGCTGCCGTTTTCTGCTGAGGATCCATGCGGGGGTCTCTTTCTCGAATGGATGGAATGCTGAACTGAATAGAGTTCAGTATTGCGGACACTACCTTTCAGTGTATCCGTGCAGGAGGGGATAAAGATAATCTCCGCCCTGTAATGAACTGATATTTATAGCCATTCCAGAACGGAGATTTAATATATGCGAATACTGGCATATTTTGAGGTGGAAAGTGTTTGCGGGATGGTTCGCTAACGCCCCGTAAAATCAGCGCGCTAGCAGACTCAGCGCTCCGGCAGAATCAACAAACGATTCGTCACCGGATGCCTCAACACCTCAATCGGATGCTGATACACCTCAGACAACAACTCCGCCGAACACACCTGCTCAGGGGCGCCCGAAGCAACCACCTCACCACCACGCAACAACACCATACGGTCAGAATACGCAGCCGCCACATCCAAGTCATGAAGCACCGTCAACACTGCAGCACCCTCAGCAGCCAACTCACGGCTCACCCGCAACGTCTGCTCCTGATGCGTAATATCCAACGCCGCAGTCGGCTCATCCAAAAGAATCAGCGGAGTCTGCTGAGCAAACACACGCGCCAAATGCGCACGGCCACTCTCACCACCGGACAGAGTCGTAATATCGCGATCCGACAAGTGAGTCACCGACGTACGCTCCATCATCGAAGCAACCACGGAGTCATCCTCTTCAGCGCGCTCCGTACCCTTCCACGGGGTGCGGCCCATCTGAACCACCTCATGCACCGTGTACGAAAACGCCACATTCAACTTCTGCAACAGCATCGCACGCTGACGCGCCATCTGACGGGCAGGAATAGAACCCAGCGGGGTGCCATCCAACAGAATCTCACCGCCACTGGGAGCAATATCACCAGCAATCACACCCAACAGAGTTGACTTACCGGCACCATTGGGGCCAATCAGCGACACAACCTCGCCCGCAGCAACAGACAGAGACACATCATTCAAAATCTGACGCCCACCAGCGTTAAAACACACACCGGACAGGCTCAACAACTCACTCACGAAGCACCTCCGCCCTGGCCCAGGGAACGACGCAATAACACGAAGAACGTCGGGCCGCCCACCAAAGCCGTAAAAATACCAATCGGCAAATCAGCAAAAGGCACCAGCGTACGCGCGCCCAAATCAGACAGCGCAATCAACAGTGCGCCACCCAACGCCGAAGCCGGCAACAGCACACGATTCGACGGACCCAAAATCATGCGCAACAGGTGAGGAATAATCAGGCCAATAAACGCAATAATGCCCGCATACGCCACCGCAGCACCCGTCAACAAAGCCGTCGCCGCAATAGACACCGCACGCAGACGTTCCACGTTCACACCCGAATGCTGCGCCGCACGCTCACCCAACGCCAGAACATCCAGCGAAGAAGCCATCACAAAACACGCCACCAAGCCGATCAGAATAACCGGCCACACGCTCGCCACAGCCTTCCACGTGGAACCGTTCAGCGAACCCATCTGCCAGAACACAATCTGATCGCGGCTCGTCGTATCAGCAATAAACATGAGGAACGCAATAATCGCATTCGCCACCGCGGTCACCGCAATACCCGTCAAAATCATCGACAGGACCTTCGCACGACCCGAAGAACGCGACAGGAAATACACCAGCGCAGTAGCCGCCAACGCACCCACAAACGCGAATGCAGGAGTCGTGAAAATACCGAAGAACTGCAGGTTCAACACAATCGACAAACACGCGCCAACCGCCGCACCCGAGGAAACACCAATCACGCCCGGCTCAGCCAACGGGTTACCAAACACCGACTGCATCACCGCGCCGGAAGTACCCAAAGCGGCACCCACCAGCACGCCCAACAGCACACGCGGGAAACGGATATTCCACAGAGTGCTATCCGCCAGCTGCATCGCCGGGTTCTCCGGTGCAAGACCCAGGCGGCGGCCCACAGAAGCAACCACCTGATCAGTCGGGATATTGTACTGACCCAAACCCGCAGACAGCACCATCACAGCGCACAGTGCCACCGCCAAAAACGTAAACGTCAGACCGGCACGACGCCGACGCGAAGCACGATAATCCCGCGCACTCGCCGCACTCTTCACGGCAGCCACTACTGGCCTCCCGCAGGAGTGGAGTACGCAGCCTTAGCGAGCGAGAGCAATACTGCCGGAGTATTCGGGCCATAGGACAGAATCTGGCCGTCACCCATATCGATAATGCGCTTATTCTTACCGGCAGTCGTCTCACCCACACCCGGGCGAGCCAAGAAACCATCCAAACCGCCGGTGGACTTAATGCCGCCGCTCATGGTCAGAATGACGTCCGGGTTCAGCTTCACCAGCGCCTCACTGGTCGCCGGAATAATATTCGTCGCGTTCTGCTCAGACGCCACATCCTTGCCGCCAATAGCCTGAATCAAATCGTCAGCGCCCGAACCCTTGCCGAGCACGAAGAACACGCCAGCGGTACCGCGCACGTACAGGAACGCGAACGACACCTGCTGTGCACCCTTCGGGGCGACGTCCTTGAGTACCTGCAGGGCATAATCCAGGTCCTTCTGCACGCGGGCAGCAACCTGCTCGCCCGCCTCCGGGACACCCAGTGCCTGGGCAACAGCCTTGAGCTGCGGAATGATCTTATCCATACGACGCTCATGATCGAAGACCACCACGGTCACACCCGCAGCGCGCAGCTGATCCACAATCTCAATCGGGCCGTTGCTCTTGTCCCACAGCACCAGGTCCGGGGAGGTCGCCAGAATCGCCTCAGCGTTCAGGTCATGACCGTTCTGGGTCACCAGCGGCAGATGAGCCAGCGACTGCTCCGTCGAGGAGGTGACACGACCGACCAGACGACCGACCAGACCCAGCGCAATCATCTGCTGAGCCAGAGTGCCGTACAGGTCCAGTGCCAGCACGCGGTCAGCGGACTTAACGGTCACCTCGGTGCCGTTGAAATCCTTGAACGTCACCGGGAAAGCCGGAGTGGGGGTATCAACCATCGGCTGAATTTCGGGGGTATCTGCGGCACTATTGGGACCGCGCAGAGCCTTCTGATCAGGGGCAATGGAAGAACGCAGCTGATCGGCAAGGTTCTCCAAAACGGTGCGGGTGCTCTGCTCATCCACCACAGCCTGCGAAGTGCTTGAAGAAGCGGCCGGGTTCTGAGTACCCACACCGCAAGAGCTTAGCAGGAACGCGGAAGTGATGGAGAACGCCGCATACTTCACTGCATCGCGGCGGTTCAGGACAGAAGAAGAAAGGGAAGAAAACATCGTCGTCTCGCAGAAAAAAGGAAGCTAGAAAAACTGGGGTAGGCGCCGGGGTAAAACCTGGCACCTGAAGCGGGGGTGCAGTGAAAATCTGCACCCCCGCACGGACCGTGTCGGCTTACCGGTGAACCTCATGGTTGAGTCTCACGGGCGAGCCGACAGTGTGGGCATCCTCGTGAGGTACCGTTATGCCTTCTTGCGGCGGCGAGTGTACACGACGGTACCCGCGCCGGCTGCAACAGCGATGAAGCCTGCAACTAGGGTGCCCTCAACACCGGAGGCGCCGGTGGAAGCCAGAGGCTTGCCGGTGACCGGGTCGCAACCCTCACCCTCGTAGACGGTCTCGGACACGGTCTTGGTGGTGGTCTTCGCGCCGTTAATCGCCGCGGAGAAGCTCAGCGGAGCCATGTCCTTACCGGCATCGTAGAAGCCAGCGAACGCCTTCGCGCCCTCAGCGGTCAGGGTGGTTGCCGCACCGTTGACGCTCACAGCGTCAGAGGAGCTCTGCAGACCCGAAAGATCCACCTTCAGCAGTGCCACCTCACCGTAGTTAGTTGCCTTGCCGGAGGGGTCATTGCTGTTCATGGTTGCGTAGAGAGTGCCGGAATTGCCGTTAATCTCAAGGCGCGGGTTCGCAATGGTGGTGTCCAGAATGCCGTGGTGACCGGTGAAACGAACCGAACCGCTGAAGGAGATGGAACCCTTACCGCCCTTGAAAGTGCCGGTACCGTTAGACCAGTTGAACGCATCCGAAGAGTAGGAGGTGCCGTTCAGCTCCCAGCTACCGTTCGCGATGCCGCCGCGCACGTAGTTGCGGAAGGAATCACGCACGCCCCAGCCAAGGTTTGCGCTCTTAATGGTGCCGTCGGACGCGCCCTGCTCCTGCACCTCGCGGGTGCGGGTGACGGGTACGCAGACCGGCTGTGCCGGGTTGTTGCTGACAGAGCCGTTCGAGGAAGAACCGCCGTTAGAGACGCTGCCGGAGGTGCCTGCCGAACCGTTAGAACCGGAGCCGTTAGCGCCGGAGTTACCGGAGGAGTTCGAGGAGCTGTTATCGGAAGAGCCGTTCTCAGAACCCTTGTTATCGGAGGACTTGCTCTCAGAGACGCGGGGAACCTCAACGGTGTTCTCCGCGGTCTGCTCGCTGAGCTTTACGGAGAAGCTCAGCGGTGCCATAGCGTTGTCGGCACCGCGGTACTGGCCCGCGAAGAGCACCTCGGAACCTTCAGCGGTGAGCGCGACTGCTGCGTTCTGTGCGGAGAAAACGCCGTCCTTCACGCTCGCGCCGGAGAGGTCCACCTCGGCGATAGCCAGGCCGGTCTTAGAAACGGACTTGCCGTCGCGGGTCAGTGCGTCAACATCAGCGACCAGGGTGCCCTTGCCGTTGACGACGACCAGGCGCATGTTCTTGATGGTGCTCTTGAGCTGACCGTTGTGGCCGGTGAACTCTGCGGTGCCCGCGAAGTTGATCTGACCGGTCTTGGTCTCGGGGTTGTACACGCCGGATGCCTGAGTGTACTTGAAGCCGCCAGCTGCGGTCTTCTCCATGCCCTCAACGTTCACGGAGCCGTGCGCGAAGCCGGTCAGGTACTTCAGGAAGGACTCGCGGATATCCCAGCTGAGAGTGCCGGACTCGACGACGTTGCCGGTGACCTTTTCTTCACGCTTGGGCTCGGTGGTTGCGGCGGGGGAGGAGGGGGCCGCGGAGGTGGGAGCTGCGCTCGGTGCTGCAGAAGTGGGCTCGGCGGGCTTGGGTGCCTCGCTGGTCGGTGCGGAGGAGGGCTCGCTACTGGGCTCTGCGGTCGGCGCAGCACTCGGCTCGGCGCTGGGTTCAGTGCTGGGCTCAGGGCTCGGCGCGGGTGCTTCCTTGGTCACGATGGTTGCGGAGAAGCCGAGCGCATCCAGCTCCTGACCTGCCTTGTAGAAGCCCGCGAAGGCGCCGGTTGCCTCTTCGGAAAGCTTGACGCGGGTGCCGTTTTCCTCGTCAACGCTGGGCAGGGTGATGGTGTTACCCTCAACCTTCAGACCGGAGGCATTGAAAGTGCCGAGGGTCATGTTCTTGGTTTCGACCAGGTCGTTCGGGGTGGTGTTGCCGTTGTAGGGGCGCGACTGAACGTTGGCGCGCACGGTGCCCACGCCGTCCTTAATGGTGACGGAGAGGTCGGAGATGATGACTTCCAGCAGACCGTGGTGAGCGGTGTAGTGAATCGAGGAGCCGGTGAAGGTGACCGAGTATTCGCCGTTGGCTACGGTGCCTTTGGCGGAGGTGAAGTGGTAGGAGCCGTCTTCGTTGGTGGTGACGCCGGTCAGTTCCTGGGAGCCCTGGGAGAAGGGACCGTTGATGTAGGAACGGAAGGACTTCTTCAGGCCCCAGTTGACGGTGACGTCCTGCAGGCTCTGCTCTGAGGCTGCGGCTACCTCACCGGCGCTGACGTGGGAGTTGGTTTCAGCTGCGAAGGCCGCGGGTACGCCAGCGACGCCGCTGAGGCCGATGGTTGCTGAAGCCAAGAACGCCCAAGTGCGCTTGGTGAGAGAGGGGGTAGACATTTCGGTGTCTCCTTGAATTTTGTGATTGTGGTGTTCGTATCAAGTCTAGCCCTATTAGCCTATGTTTGTGTAACTTAATGCCTGGGGTGACTTGTGTATGAGGTTTACCTTAGCAAATTTTTTGCGAGAGCTATTGCCAAAACCGGTTTTTGGTGACAATATGTCATTAACAGGTTTTGGTGACATGGTGTCACTAAAACATTTATTGTTCACCCACAAGCCACTTTAGGAACTCACAATGACTATTACCGCCCCCGAAACCACCCAGGAACGCTTCTCCGCACGCCTGAAGGAAAGCACCAAGCACGTCCACGACAACGCCGAACACTCCACCTTCATGGAAGATCTCATGGGCGGCTCCCTCAACACCGAGGCATACCTGCGCCTCATCAACCAGTACGTGCACATCTACGAAGCACTCGAAGCAGTCTCCGAACACTACCGCGCAGAACCCAGCCCCATCACCGAACCCTTCACCCACCCCGGCCTCGACCGCGCAGAATACATCCGTGCAGACATCCGCGCACTCGGCCAGGAAGGCGACATCGACGCGCCCCTGCCCGCAACCGCAGAATACGTAGAGCGTATCCGCGCCACCATCAACTCCCCCGAACGCTACCTCGCACACCACTACCTGCGCTACCTCGGTGACCTCTCCGGCGGCCAGGCAGTCGCAGCGCTCGTCAACCGCCACTACGGCATCCCCGCCGAAGCGCTGAGCATGTACCGCTTCACCGAACTGCCCAAGCCCAAGGTCTTCAAGGACGGCTACCGCGAACTGCTCGACAACGCACCCCTGACCGACGAACAGCGCGAAGCCCTCATCGAAGAATGCATCGAAGGCTTCCGCATCAACGCCTCCCTGTTCGCACAGCTGGGCCGCAAGGTCGCCGAGGTATAAACCCAGAACGCGCATAAACAGAACGCCTCAACGCACAACCTCTCACCGCTCAACGCACAAGCCAGCGGGCATAACAAAAGGGGCGGATGCTTTCACAAGCATCCGCCCCTTTCGGCGTTAGTCTCAAACTAGTCGAAGACTAGCCCTTCGCAACCTCACCGAAGTAAGAAGCGAGAGTACCCTCGTGAGCTGCACGCAGCTCATCCAGGTCAATGGAAACCTCATCCTGGAAGTCCAGAGCGTTCGACGCAGCATCCACCACACCAATACGTGCGAAGGGGAACTGGCGAGCGGTGCACATATCCTTGAAGCGCACCTCCTCAGAACGCGGAACCGAAACCACAACGCGGCCCAGGGACTCCGAGAACAGCAGAGTGAACAGGTCCATGCCGTCACGCTCAGCAACCTCACCCAGACCAATGCGGGCACCGGTGTTGAAACGCAGGCAAGCCTCCGACAGAGCCGCAGCCAGACCACCAGCAGACACGTCGTGCGCGGCATCAATCATGCCGTCACGAGACATGTTCACCAGCATGTCACCCAGCTGACGCTCCAGAGCCAGATCAACCTTCGGCGGCTGACCGCCCAGGTGACCCTTGAAACGAGCCCACTCGGAGCCGTCCAGCTCATCGCGAGTGGTACCCAGCAGGTAGATAGCCTGACCGTCATGCTCAGGAGCCCAACCCGAAGGGGTGCGGCGGGTGACGTCATCCATCACGCCCATCATTGCCACCACGGGGGTCGGGTTAATAGCCTTACCACCGGTCTGGTTGTACAGAGACACGTTACCGCCGGTCACCGGAACACCCAGCTCCATGCAGCCATCAGCCAGGCCGCGAACAGCCTCAGCGAACTGCCACATGACATCCGGATCCTCGGGAGAACCGAAGTTCAGGCAGTCAGACACAGCCACGGGGCGTGCACCAACGGTCGCAACGTTACGGTACGCCTCAGCCAAGGACGCGCGAGCACCCTCGTACGGATCCAGGTAGGTGAAACGAGGGGAGGCGTCGGTCGCCAGAGCAACACCGAGGTTGGTGTTCTCGTCCACGCGCACCACACCGCCGTCGTCCGGCATGGACAGGGCGGTGTTGCCCTGAACGTAGCGGTCGTACTGGTTAGTGATCCAGGACTTGGAGCACATGTTCGGGGACGCCATGAACGCCTTGATTGCCTCGCCCAGCTCCTTACCGCGCGGGCGGGAATCGTCAGCAGCCGAACCGGTGAAGTGGTTAGCCTGAACGTCATCCTGCCACTCCGGGCGTGCGTAAGGACGCTCGTAAGTCGGGCCGTCGTGTGCAACAGTGCGGGGGTCAACATCCACGATGACCTCGCCGTCCCACTCGATGACCAGGCGGCCAGAGTTGGTGACCTCACCGAGGAAGGAGTACTCCACGCCCCACTTGTTCATGATCGCTTCGAAGCGCTCCACGTTCTCGGGGGAGACCACAGCCATCATGCGTTCCTGAGACTCAGACATCAGAATCTCGCCCGGGGTCAGGGTGGGGTCACGCAGCAGAACCTTGGTCAGGTCCACGTGCATGCCGCCCTCACCGTTAGAAGCCAGCTCGCTGGTTGCGCAGGAAATACCCGCAGCACCCAGGTCCTGAATACCCTCCACCACGGAGCCCTTGAACAGCTCCAGGCAGCACTCAATCAGAACCTTCTCAGCGAAGGGGTCGCCCACCTGAACGGCAGGACGCTTCGAAGGCTTGGTGTCATCGAAAGACTCGGACGCCAGCACCGACGCACCGCCGATGCCGTCGCCACCGGTGCGCGCACCGAACAGAACAACCTTGTTGCCCACGCCCGATGCGTTCGCCAGGCGGATATCCTCGTGGCGCATAATGCCCACAGCCAGTGCGTTGACCAGCGGGTTTGCCTGGTAGCAGGAGTCGAACTCAACCTCGCCGCCGATGTTCGGCAGGCCCAGGGAGTTACCGTAACCACCAATACCGGCAACCACGCCGCCAATAACGCGGGCGGTGTCCGGGTGATCAATCGCGCCGAAACGCAGCGGATCCATCACAGCAATCGGGCGTGCACCCATGGAAATAATGTCACGCACAATACCGCCCACACCGGTCGCAGCACCCTGGTAGGGCTCCACGTACGAGGGGTGGTTGTGGGACTCAATCTTGAAGGTAACAGCCCAGCCGTCACCAATATCGGTCACACCGGCGTTCTCACCGATACCGACCATCAGGTCCTTCTTCATCTCATCGGTGACCTTCGCACCGAACTGCTTCAGATGAACCTTAGAAGACTTGTAGGAGCAGTGCTCGGACCACATGACCGAGTACATTGCCAGCTCAGCCGCGGTAGGACGGCGACCAAGAATCTCCTTAATATCCTCGAACTCGTTCTCCTTCAGGCCCAGCTCAGCCCAGGGGAGTTCGGTGTCCGGGGTTGCCGCCGCGTGCTCGACGGTGTCGAGGTTAAACTGCTTTTCGCTCATAACTTCTTAGAATCCTTGTCGTGCGTTAGCGGGCGTTAATCAGGTTGGCAAGAACGGAGGTGAACACGCCGAGACCATCGGCGCCACCGCGCAGAGAAACCTCACCAAAACCAGAAGAGGAAGGACCGAAGCCAGGCTCCACAGCGTGCTCCGGGTGCGGCATCAGACCGACCACGTTACCGCGCTCATTGCTGATACCAGCAATGTCGTTACGGGAACCGTTCGGGTTGAAACCAACGTAGCGGAACACCACGCGACCCTCAGCCTCCAGCGCCTCCAGAGTCTTCTGGTCAGCAACATACTGACCGTCCTGGTTCTTCAGAGGGACAACAATCTCCTGGCCAGCAGCATAGTTGCTCGTCCAGGAGGTGGAGTTATTCTCAATGCGCAGAATCTGGTCACGGCAAATGAACTTGCGGTGATCGTTCTTAATCATCGAACCGGGCAGCAGGTGAGACTCAGTCAGAATCTGGAAACCATTGCAAATACCCAGAACAGGCAGGGGAGCGGAACCGGAGGTACCAGCAGCGTTAGCGGCATCAATCACCGAACGCATCACGGGAGCCTTCGCAGCAATAGCGCCAGCACGCAGGTAGTCACCGTAGGAGAAACCGCCAGGAATAATGACGGCATCAACGTTCTTCAAATCAGCGTCGTCGTGCCACAGCTCAACGACGGTACCGCCAGCCAGACGGACAGCACGCGCAGCGTCACGGTCATCCAGGGTGCCGGGGAAAGTCACCACGCCAACGCGTGCATCAGCGAAAGCGGGGTTCGGGGAGTAAGTAGAAAAGTCGCCAACCAGGGGGACTTCAGTAGGTGCGAGGGACTCTGCCATAGGTATTAGTCCTCCAGAACCGAAACGTTCACAACGTCTTCGATGACAGGGTTCGACAGCAGCTCTTCAGCAGCCTTGCGGGCAGCTGCGAGGTGCTCCTCAGTAGCCTCACCCTCGACGGTCAGCTCGAAGCGCTTACCCTGGCGAACATCCACGAAGGAATCAACGCCGATACGGGGCAGCTCGTGAGAAATAGCCTTACCCTGCGGGTCAAGAATTTCGGGCTTGAGCATAACATCAACAACAATACGGGCCATGTGTGGGCACTCCTTGGGTGCGTGGGTTCTGTATGAGCCGTATCTCATCTTACCGTACTAACGACCGTAACGGGGGTATGCGTTCGGTTGGTGGATACTCTAAGAGGCTCGAATCACGTCTTTTACGCCTCGAGGGGCGGAAGATAGCGCTCGCACACCCGCAGCAGACGCTCACGCAGCTCAATCGAACGCTCCGACAGCTCACGCTGAATGCGTACGTACTCAGCCTTGCCCTCGGTCGTCTCCACCGGAATCGGCTCATACCCCCAGTCACGAATATCGTAGGGGGCTGCGCGCATATCCAGTTCACGCGCATCCCACGCCAGGTCAAAACAATCCATGACCAGAGTCGAATCAACCAGCGGAAGCAGCTTGTACGCCCACTTGTACACGTCCATATTCGCGTGCAGGCACGCGGGCTGCTCCAGCACACGCTGCGTCTCGCGGGTCGGCTGCAGTTCGTTCATCGGTGCCGCCTGCGGCATGAAGAAACGGAACGCATCAAAGTGCGAGCAGCGGATGCGGTGCTCCTCCACCACGCGGTCCGTACCCTCCGCGCCCAGGCGCAGTTCCAGGTAGTCGTGGCGGATGTTGTTCTCCACTGACTTGTACGCCATCGCCCACTCGTGCATGCCGAAGCAACCGAACTGCCCCTTCTTCGCGGCGGTGTTGCGCAGGATCTCGTGGGTGAAGGCGAGGGCGGTAGCGCGGCGCTCCACAAAATCGGTGACGTCCACCGTGACGGCGGAGGCTGCATCCGCCTGGGCACGCGCCACCTGCGGGGTGCAGCCAGCGTCAAGGAGCTCCTGCTCGGTTGCATGCCGGTAGAAACGCCAGGAGGTGCGCTCGGGCGCATCCAGCAGAATGATGCCGGCGCCGGGGTGCCAGCGCTTGAACTGGCCGGGCTTGAGCGTGTAGTAGGTGAAGAGGAAATCTTCCACGGGGTGCACTTCGTGGCGGGCGCGACGCTGCGCAAACGGGTCGGCGTAGCGGCCGGCACGCGCCTCATGTGCTGCCTCTGCGGCACGCCATTGACGGGCATCCATCACCTGGGAAAACACAACACTACTCATGCTTCTAGCCTAAACGATGCCGCGACAAGGTAGGGCAGAAAGTAAAACTACTTTATTCAGTGAAGGTGTCAACAAGACCGTGTTCATCCTCGAGTTCCCAGAGCTTTTTGAGAGCTTGCTCCTTCTGAGTAACAGTCTTCTTGAGAAGTCCCTTACGGAAAGTGTCAGCATCCTCGGTGCGGATACGGAAGTGGCTACCCACCTTATGCGCCGGGAGGTCACCAGAGCGAATAGCCTTCATGAGCGTGGGGCGGGAAATACCGATACGCTGCGCCGCAACGGTCGTCGTCAAATCTTGGGGGACAGGCTGAACATCAATACTCTGCCCGTTAGCCAAGGCATGGAAGACGTGCTGAATGACCTGGTTAAGGGCGTCGCCAAGCTGCTGGCTTTCTCGACCCGAAACGGTCAGCTCAATGGTGGTTTCTTCAGAATTCTTGAGAATCTCCCGCGCCTCTGCGCGAGCCTGATTGAGGGTATCTTCCTCCAGGGGGTTGGTTAGGGTGGTGGTCATTATCTTCTCCTTGGTGCTGTTGCCGGCAGAGTCAACGTCCGAAGATGCCACGTCGGTGGGGTGCATATCATTCGGTTGGAGGCTCATTGTGGTTGATACAACCCTACCCCTATCTGAAATAACTGTAAAGCGTTTCAGTTATTTCACCTATACACAGACAAAAGGGAGGGGCGGTGCCGGATCAAACCAGCACCGCCCCTCCCGAAGCGTACAGCCCACAAACGAGCTAAACCCTAGCGGCCAGTACCACCGTAAACAGTAGCCTCACCCTCAGCGTCCAGACCGAACGCAGTGTGCACCGCGCGAACAGCCTCATCCAGCTTGCTCAGCTCAGTAATCACCGAAATACGCCCAACTCAGCCTGCGCAGCCTCCAGCGCCTTCAGCGCGGTGGGGCCCTGCTCCTGATCCAGGGTGAAGGAAATATCGGTCACGCCGGGGCGGTCGGTGGGAACGTTCTGAACGATCATGTCCAGGTTCACCTTCGCCTCGTTAATCAGGCCGAACACCTTAGCGGCCGAACCGGGAACGTCCGGAACGCCAACAACGGTAATCTTTGCGCGGGTGCGATCGTGCGCGACACCGGAAATCAGGGGCTGCTCCAAGGGAATCTCCTTCAGATGAATGGGGGTCAGTTCCGCGGACTCCTCCGGAACCACGATAGTGCCTTCAAGGTCCGAGAACGAAGAACGCACGTGAAGCTTCAAGTTAAAACGACGAGCATACTCGACGCTACGCAGGTGCAGAATCTTTGCACCGTTCGCCGCCATCTCCAGCATTTCCTCGCTGGTGATGGTATCCAGCTTGTGCGCGGTCGGCACGATGCGCGGGTCGGCGGTGAACACGCCGTCCACGTCCGAGTAAATCTCGCACACATCGGCGTTCAGCGCGGCGGCCAGCGCAACGGCGGTCGTATCGGAACCGCCGCGGCCCAGGGTCGTAATGTCGCCACTCTGACGGTTCATGCCCTGGAAACCGGCCACAATCGCGATATTTCCGGCCTCGACGGACTCACGGATGCGATCGGGGCGAACCTCCACGAGGCGCGCCGAACCGTGCACGCCGTCGGTAATCATGCCAGCCTGCGAACCGGTGAAGGACTGCGCCTTAGCGCCCAGGTCGTTAATGGCCATCGACAGGACGGCGGTCGAAATGCGTTCACCGGCGGTCAGCAGCATGTCCAGCTCACGCGAGGGAACGACATTGCTGGTGACCTCTGCGGCAAGGTCGAGCAACTCATCGGTGGTGTCGCCCATAGCGGACACCACGACGACCACATCGTTACCTGCCTTCTGAGTGTCCACGACGCGGCGGGCTACGCGCTTGACACCCTCCGCATCCGCTACGGAGGAACCGCCGAACTTTTGGACGATCAGGCTCATAGAATTCTCCAGGTCAGTTACTTGTGTGCCACCGGCAGACGCCGGCTCCTCATTTATAGTAGACGGCGTTCAGTGCAAGCGGCGAACTGTGCACCCGTATGTATTGCCCCGTGAAATATTACGTAGTGTTACACGGTGGCGATGCAGGGTATGGAGGCGAAGGCGCGGAGGCGGGCACAGCAAGCCTGAGAGGGCTAGTTTTTAGGTCCACGGGTTCACGTACGTGACGCCCGGCAGTGGCGGAACATCCGGCTTCGGGGTGCGCAACGGGGCGTTCTGAATCGAGCGGATCTTCTCCTCATAGTCGGGGGTGCGGAACACTTCCGGTGCATCTTCCGCCTGCTCGGTTGCGGGTGCTTCAGCCGGTTCGGAGGTGGCGCTCGCAGGAGCCTCCTCGGCGGAATCTTCGCCCAAGTCAGGGGTTGCTTCTGCTTCTGTGGCTTCAGGCGTAGAGCCCGCACCAGAATTGGCAGGGGATCCCTCACGGCGGGATTCCTCGTCACCGGATTCTTCCTCGCCGGATTCCTTGTCGCCTGATTTCTCAGCCTCCTGCAGAACCCGCTCGATCAGCTGCTCATCCACCGTGCCCTGCACACCCTCAGTGGCGGGCGCCTCCGTGCGGGAAGCGGCAGAATCAGAATCCAGGTCATCAAACATGCTCGAATTCCATCGGCGACGACTCTGCTTCGCCTCCTGAGCCTGAACCTGAGCCGCCTGCTCACGCTCCTGCTCCTCCTCACGGTTTACGCGCTCAAAATCCTCGGCGGCAGTATGCGCCGCCGCGGTGCCCTCGCTAATGACGCGGCGACCCTCCAACGCGCGGCCCAGGGTAATCTCGTCCGCGTACTCTAGATCGCCACCGACCGGAAGACCCGACGCCAGGCGCGATAGACGCACACCCAGCGGCACGAGAATGCGCGAGAGGTAGGTTGCGGTCGCCTCACCCTCAAGGTTCGGGTCCATCGCCAGAATAATCTCCTGGATACGCTCATCCGCCAGACGGGAGACCAACTCACGAATACGCAGCTGCTCCGGGCCCACACCCGCCAGCGGGTTAATGGCGCCGCCGAGCACATGGTAGCGGCCGGTAAAGGAACGGGTACGCTCAATCGCCACCACGTCCTTCGACTCCTCGACCACACACAGCACGGACGGGTCGCGGCGCTCATCACGACAGATTGTGCACAGCTTCGTCTCGGAGACGTTACCGCACTCCTCACAGAAGCTCACGCTGGTCTTCACCGTGGAAATGGCGTTGGCTAGGCGTGCCATATCGGCAGCATCCGCATTCAGAATGTGAAAAGCGATGCGCTGAGCCGACTTGGGGCCCACACCCGGCAGGCGGCCGAGCTCGTCAATGAGGTTTTGAACTGCTCCCCCTGACAGTTTAGGGGCGTTTCGCATAGCGAGTATGCGGCTGGAATGAGTGCGCCCGCCATCGGTGCAATGGCGGGCGCGGCACCTACAACCCCGGATTAGGGCTGGTGCAAGGGGCGTTCGTCAATGACGGTGCCACCAATAATTTTTTCGATAGCGCGCAGACCGATGAAGGTGCTGTTTTCGACCTTCTCATCATCCTCAGAGACGTAGTCCTCATCGGACGCGGCGCGTGCCGGGTGAGCCGGTGCCGCCGGTGCGCTAGGAATCGGCGCGCTAGGAATCGGTGTGGCAGGTGCGTTAGAAGTCTGTGCTGCGGGCTTCTCATCGCTTGCCGGAGCAGTATCAGCCGCAGCCGCCTGCGGTGCCTCTGCCAACGGACCAGCCGGTGCAACCGGAGTAGCGAGGGGACCAGCAGGCGCAATCGGAGCGGCGAGCGGACCAGCAGGCTCAACCGGAGTAGCAAGTGGGCCTGCCGGTGCTACAGGCTGAGCAGGCATTGCGGGCGCAACAGGCATTGCGGGCGCGGTGGGTGCCTCAACCGGTTCAGCGTAGGCAGGCTCATCCTCAAAAGGGGGCTCCTCCTCATACGGAGGTTCCTCTACGTGAGGGGGCTCCTGCGAGAACGGGGGCTCCTGTGCATGCTGGGGTTCCGGGGCGCTCTCCTGCTGCGGAACTCCACTACCGGATGCGGCAAAGGAATCACGCTCACCAAAACCACCCGCCGGAGCAGTCGGAACCTGCTGAGCTACCGGAGTAACCGGAGGCTCAGGCGCAAGCGGGCCAGCCGGGGCTTCCTGAACCGGTGCCTGCACTGCCGCCTGGGCAGCCTGCTGAGGTGCTTCCTCGGGGGCGCTCTGCGGAATCGGGGCAACCTCCCACGCGCCCAGGGGCGCATCCACGCTCGTGGACTCGGGGGTGTTTGCGCCGGTCAGCGGCTGACCGTGGCGACGCCACGCATCCTCACCGCCGCGCGGACCATCAGCCAGAGGCGCCGGCTGAACGGGCTGCGGGGGAGTCTGCTGAACGGGCTGCTGAGGCTCCTGCGGGGCAACAGCCGTCGGAACTGCAGGCTGCGCTGCGGGCTTGACCTGCTCACCGGGCTTCGCCACCTGAGCGTGAATGGTCACCGGACGGCGCAGGAACTCACTCACGCGGGCGGTCAGCTCGGGCACAAAACCCTTGACCGCGCGCAAAGTCGCAATGTCGGCGCTCACGTACAGGGTTGTGCCGTCCATGCGAGCGGGGCGAACCTTCATCAGCTGCTCCGCCGCACCGGGAACGCTCATTCGGTTAAGGATGGCACGCCAATTACCCTGAACCGCAGCCAGTGGATCGTTCGGGTCAAGCTTCAGAGGCGCGGAGGGGGTACCCGCCGCAGCTGCTGCAGCAGAAGCCGGAGCATGAGGTGCCGCCGGGGTGTTACCCGCCAGGGGAGCACCAGCCGCAGACTCCTGCGCGGTCGGTGCCAGAGGTGCAACACTAAGGGGCGCACCCGCCAGCGGGGGAGCACCCGCGCTGGCATGCTGAGAACTGCCCTGCTGAGAGCCGCTCTGCTGAGGGACAGACTGCGGGGCAGTCGCCTCCTGAACAGGGGCGCTAGGAGTCTGCGCATTAGGCGCCTGAATCTGAGGAGCCTGGGTCTTAGGAGTCAGGCCAGCCGCCGCCATACCCGCCGCACGAGCAGCAGACATGCCACCCTGCGCCGGACCAGAACCAGCAGGAACCGAACCAGTAGCACCAGAAGCCACGCGACGCTCCAAAACCTGCAAGCGAGAAGCCAACGCCGCAACCTCAGCGCCACCGGCAGAACCCTCCACCGCAGGCAGAAGCAGACGAGCACACAGCAACTCCAGCTGAAGCTGCGGATTCGCCGCACCCGTCATACCATTCAGAGTCTCATTCGCCGTACCCGCAGCAACCGTCAGCTCACGCTCACCCAAAACCTGAGCCTGCTGAGCCAGACGCTCCAACTGATCCTGCGGAACACCCTGCAAAATCTGGCCGGCAGCCTGCGGAACAGCCTTCACCACAATCAAATCACGCAGACGCTCCAGCAGATCCTCCACAAAACGGCGAGGATCCTGACCGGTAGCCACCACACGAGACACCGCACCAAAGAGAGTCGGCGCATCCTTCGCACCCAACGCCTCAATAACCTCATCCAGAAGCTGCGCGTGGGTATAACCCAGCAGCGCCACCGCACGGTCATACTCAATACCGTTCTGCGAAGACGCACCAGCCATCAGCTGATCAAGAATCGACAGCGAATCACGCACCGAACCGCCACCAGCACGAATCACCAGCTGCAGCACACCCGGCTCAACCGGCACCTGCTCCTGCTCACACAGACCCTGCAGGAACGGCAGAAGAACCTCCGGCGGAACCAGACGGAACGGGTAATGGTGAGTACGCGAACGAATCGTACCCAGCACCTTATTCGGCTCAGTCGTCGCGAAGATAAACTTCACGTGCTCCGGCGGCTCCTCCACAATCTTCAGCAACGCATTGAAACCCTCACGGGTCACCATATGCGCCTCATCAATAATGAAGATCTTGTAACGGTCACGCACCGGCGCCAAAGTAGCGCGCTCACGCAGGTCACGGGCATGATCCACGCCGCCGTGGCTCGCCGCATCCATCTCAATCACGTCAAGAGAACCGCCACCATCACGCGAAAGCTCACGACACGAATCGCACACACCACACGGAGTAGGAGTCGGACCCTGCGCACAGTTCAAACAACGCGCCAAAATACGCGCCGACGTGGTCTTACCGCAACCACGCGGACCCGAAAACAGGTACGCGTGATTCACACGGTTCTTTTCCAAGGCGACCATAAGAGGTTCGGTCACGTGCTCCTGCCCGATAACCTCAGCAAAGGTTTCGGGGCGATAACGACGATAAAGGGCAGTGCTCACGGCAACCTCTTCAACTCGGGGGTGCGGATAGGACAATCCCTACCATTTTAGACGCTTTACCCCGGCTACCTGATACTCGTGCACCCGTCATATGCACTGCGTGCCCGCTCCGCTGGCGCTCCGCGGCTTCGGATCCGGATTCCGCCTCTAGAGCTCGGCGGCTTCGACGCAGGATTTATTACCTCGCGCGCTCGGAATCCTGCGCCTCAGTTCGCGAGCTCAGAATCCGGATCCTCAGCAGTTGCGTAGGAGGTTTTTTCATGCCCAAAAACAGGGGCACAAGCATCCACAAATGTGCTTTCTGTTACTTTTCCCATCCAGGACTTGCGTGCTTCGCAAAAGCGTAGTAAAGTTTTATTCGTTGCCTGCGCAATGCGTAGAAAACATAGCTGGAGGATTCGCCTAGCGGCCTATGGCGCACGCCTGGAACGCGTGTTGGGTTAACAGCCCTCGGGGGTTCAAATCCCCCATCCTCCGCCACCGATCCCCGGTCTTAGATTCTAAGACCGGGGATTTTTTATACCCCTTGGTACTATTTCTTCAGAACCCCACGGTTACACGCGCCGCCGAGGCGCCCCACACCTGCAGAAAGCACCACCATGATCTTCAAAAAAGTAGGCGACAGCCGCCCCTACCCCCAACACGGCATGACCCACGCCGACTGGGGAGGAATCCCGCCGCAGCAGGTACGCCTCGACACCCTCATCACCACCCAAAAAACCCTCAACCTTGAGACCCTACTCGCCGAAGACTCCACCTTCTACGGTGACCTCTTCCCGCACGTGGTCAAATGGGGCGGCGAACTCTACCTCGAAGACGGCGTGCACCGCGCGCTACGTAACGCCCTGCACCGCCGCGCCGTCATGTACGCGCGTGTACTGGACCTGGACTCCATCTCACCGGCGCTACTGCCTGGCGCGTAAAAACCTACCCGAATACAGAAAAAGCCGCGGACCGATGCAAAGAAGCATCAGGTCCGCGGCATTTTTGTGACGTATAACTGAGCTACGTTCCGCGGTTCAGGTTCCACGGTTCAGAGGTGCCACGCTTAGGATGCGACCTTCAGGCCCGCCTCCTGCACCGGGGATTGCTCCGGCAGGGACTCCTCGGAATCCAGGCGAACCGGGTTGCCCTCGGCGTCAAAACGCGCGCCCAGGCCCATCTGAATAAAACGGATAGTATTCAGAATCTGACGCTCGCGGGTCTCCTCATCCGGTGCATCCTCGGCGCGGCCAGCGCTTGAGGAGAGGGAACCGTGCACGAGCATCGCCAGTTCGCGAATGTCGTTCTTCGGAATGTAGTTCTCGGCAATGGCGGCAGAAAGAATATGCGCGAGCACCATCTCAATCGGGTTTTCGATGCCCTCCAGGCCGACGCGCAGCTCGTTGAGGAAGCGTTCGGTCTCGTCCAGGGCGTAGGCGACCAGCAGTTCGCCCATGTCGGCGAAGTAGTTGTAGACTGCGGTGCGGCCGATGCCGGCGTTCTTGGCGACGTCGGTCATGGTCAGGCCGGAGAGGCCGCGGTTGTAGAGGATCTCGCCGAAGGAGTTGAGGATGGCGCGCTTGGTGTTTTCGCGCTGGGCGGCGTTGGTTGCTGCAGAAATACGAGGCATAGTGACACTCTACCCTAAATCGTCAGCAAATGACGAATTTATCGAATGTGTCACCAAGAAATTTGCGCAATCCATGCGAATTTTCACAAATATGACAAAAATCAGTCCTCACAAGAACCCCAAACGAGTAGCCGCCGCCAAATCAGCACCCACCAACGACGCAATCGGATACCCCGTATGGCCACGCCCCGGAGTCACCTGCAACAAAGTCCGCGCCCCCAAACCCTCGTAGAACGCACTACCCTCCTGCACCGCAATCCGCGCCGACCAACTCCCCTCAGAACTCGTCGCCATACGCCGACGAGCCGACGGCGAACGACCATCCAGCACACCCACATGCCAGCTCATCAACAGATGCTCATGCGAGGAAGGATTCAGCGCAGCCTGTTCACGCACCCGCACGGGCACGCCGTCAGCGCCGCCGCCACCGATAAAGGTGGCGCCACCTCCACGAATCCACTCAATATCGTGTGACAGCAGCTCGTAGCTGAGAAACTCCGCACCACCCGAATAGCCCGTAAGCCAGACGCGGCTCATATCCACCTTGTACGCCAGGGCAATCTCCTCAATGAGGGCGCGAACCATCCTGCCGTTCGAGCGGGCACGAACCCACCAGTTATAGGTCAGCGGAGGCGCATAAGAATCACCATCGGTCAGGCGCGGCTCCCGCAGACTACCCGGCGACAGCACCGGCACCGACAGCAAATTGAACTCAGCCGCCACCTGCGCCAGCTCGGCACGCAGGGGGGAAGTTCGGCGCAACAGTCGGCTACCGGCACGCGAGAGATGATCACCATCAAAATAGAACAGCACACCGGGCGCAGACTCAGAATCGGTCAGAAGATACAGGTTATCGACCCGATAGTAGATATTGCGCCCGCGATGCGTAAACGATCGGTAACCGAGCAGCTCAGACGAAGCCAGAAACACTGGCTCTAGCAGGGAAGCTCCGGTGCGCACAGCCTGCGCCGCATAGGTGAACAGCGGATGCAGACGCGGAATATGCGCGCTCAGCCGCCGCTGGTTACGGTGCCGCCCCCTCCGCACCTGCTGTGAAGAACCCCGTACCGACCGCCGAAGCGAGGCGCGTAGCGCACGCCCCGCCCCCAGCAGGGATACCACCTGCTCAGTGCGGTGAATTCCGTGGCCCAGATTCTTCATACATTTATTGTAAATGTGCGGTCAGGAAGGCTGGCGGGGTGGTCATGAGCGTCCACACTCTTGAACGAAGCCCGTAAACCTGCCGCCAGCACAGCATATAGGTACTATTAGATAGGCTCGGGTGGCAGACGAGCCGGTGAGTAGCGCCCTGCATAGCGCGCTCACCCACCACGCGTGAGGGCTCGTACCTTACGTGAAGAAACACATCGCATGAAGAAAGACTTGGGGAAAGTAATGGCTAAACCCGTTAGCGAATCTAAGGCTCAGACGAGCACCGTCAAGGTGCCCTGGGCTGGTCGCCGCGGCTACTTTGATCTGCTGCTGGGCGCATCCTGCGTCATCCTGATCATTTCGAATATTGGTGCAACTAAGGGCGTGGAGTTCGGTCCGCTGCCCTTCGAACTGCCCCTCATTGGTAACACCATCGTCACCGACGGTGGTTTCTTCCTTTTCCCTCTCGCCTACGTTATTGGCGACCTTCTTTCTGAGGTGTACGGCTTCAAGCGTGCCCGCCGCGCGATTGTGGCCTCCTTCGCCTCAGCCGCTTTTGCTGCCCTGTGCTTCCTGCTGATCGTGCACCTGCCCGCTGCGAGCTTCTACACCGGCCAGGAGGCGTTCGCGCAGGTTCTCGGCCCGGTCTGGCAGATTTTTGTGGGCTCCCTGCTCGGTTACCTCTTCGGTCAGACCCTGAACGCCTGGGTCATGGTGGCAATGAAGAAGGCAAGCAAGGGCCGTTTCCTGTGGCTGCGTATGATTGTCTCCACCCTGGTCGGTGAGCTGCTTGATACCGTCATCTTCTGCTCCATTGCGGCACCGGTGCTTGGTATCGACACCATGGAAGCATTCATCAACTACGTACTGATTGGCTATATCTATAAGTGCCTGGTCGAGGTGATCCTCATGCCGATCAGCTACCCGATTATTGGTTGGTTCAAGCGTCACGAACTCGAGTACGTGGCATAAGCTAACCTCCTGACAGCTGATGTGCAGAGCCGCCCGGCCTAACGACTGGGCGGCATTGCCATTTCAGCTTTATTCAATACACAGCATGTCTAAGAAAGAGATACGTTATGTCTAAACTGCAGGGGAACACCCCCGAGCAGTCGGAGAAGAACGACTCGTTGAATCGTTCCCTCTCCCACGGCCAGTTGACCATGATTGCAATGGGCTTGGCGCTGGGTACGGGCCTGTTCCTGGGCTCCTCCTCCGCCATTAAAATTGCGGGCCCTGGCGCAATCCTCTCTTACGCTATTGGTTCGATGATTGCGGCAACCATTGCTGCGTGCGCGGGCGAAATGTCCGTGCGTCATCCCGTCCAGGGCGGTTTCGGCACCATTGCGAGCCGATACCTGAACCCCTTTAGCGGCTATCTGACTCGCTGGGCGTATTGGGCGTGCACCGTGCCGCTGGCTGGTGCTGAGCTGGTGGCGGTTGGCCACTACATGGCGTACTGGTTCCCGGACGTTCCCCTGGCTGTGTTCGTTGCTCTCTTCGGCGCGATTATTCTGGTGCTGAACCTGGTGAGCGTGAAGTCCTTCGGCGCCCTGGAGTTCCTGCTCTCTTCGATTAAGGTTTCTGCCGTCATCGTGTTCATGGTGATTGGTGTACTGCTGGTGTTCGTGGGTCTGCCCGGTCACACCGCTGCGGGTACCGCAAACCTCGTGAACGACGGCGGCTTCCTGCCGAACGGCCCGGCATCCATCTGGATTTCGATGGCTGTTGTCATGTTCTCCTTCGGCGGTGTGGAAATGATTTCTCTCTCCGCCGCGGAGGCGAAGGACCCGGCACGCTCGGTGGCAACCAGCGTGAAGGCAATGATTTGGCGCCTGTCCACCTTCTACGTGGTGTCCATGGCAATTATTCTGTGCCTGGTGCCCTGGCAGACCGCCGCACAGAACTCGGAGCTGACCGAGTCGCCGTTCGTGCTGGTCTTCTCTGAACTGGGTATCCCCTTCGCGGCGGACATCATGAACTTTGTGGTGCTCGTTGCTGCGCTCTCTGGCGCTAACGCCTCCCTGTACGCGGCAACCCGCCTGCTGCATGCCCTGGGCTCCGACCGTATGGCTCCCGCAGTGGCTGCCCGCACCTCCTCGCGCGGCGTGCCGGTCGTGGCTCTGCTCATCTCCTTCACCGGCGTTGTTGTGGCGACCGTGATGGCTGTTGCCAAGATTGGCGACATCTTTGCCCTGCTCATGGCGCTGGTGACCCTGTGCATCCTGATCGTGTGGATCATGATTCTGCTGACCTACCAGGCGTACAAGAAGGACCAGAAGGACGCCTCCTCCTTCACCGTGCTGGGTGGCCGCGTCACCGCAGGTCTGGCTCTGGCGGGTGTTCTGGCGACCCTGGCGGCAATGTTCATGCTGCCCGGCTCGGGTGTTCAGGAATCCATCATGGTCGGCATCGTCTTCTTCGTGCTGATTTCTATTGGCTACGCCATCTCCTCGAAGGTTAAGGGCGGTTATGAGCGCCCCGACCTGGACGCTATGCACGCCGACGAGGATACCAGCGCGGCACAGCACTAAATAGCGTGAAAGCCTCGCGAGGCTAAAACATAAAAAGCACCGGATGGGGGAGCACCCCCGTTCGTTGCCTTTCGCTTGTGTGCTCTAGACGGTGCCGTTCTGAGCGATGTGAGTGTGCCCGTAGAATAGTTAACTATTCGTACCCGTCAACGAGGCTAGAAGCCGCAGAAGCCGGGTGCGAGCACACATTGCACATCACGCCCCTAAGGCGTACTGACGGAAGGCACCTTCGTGTCCCACAACGACGATACCCGCAGCCACGCTGCAGCGGGGACCGCCGGATCGCGCACCCTGAAGCGTTCTCTGTCCCACGGACAGATGACCATGATCGTGATGGGTTCCGCGCTCGGTACGGGCCTCTTCTTGGGTTCGGGCACCGCCATTGCGATGGCTGGTCCCGCGGTCATTCTCACCTACGCTATTGGTTCTGCGCTCGCTTCGGTGATTGGCGCGGCAACCGGTGAAATGGCGGTTCGCTACCCTGTCCGCGGCGGTTTCGGTACTATTGCTACCCGCTACCTGGGCCCCTTCGCGGGCTTTTTGACTCGCATCGCCTACTGGACGGCGACTGTGCTGATTGCCGGTGTTGAGCTGGTGTCGGTTGCGATGTACTTGAATTATTGGTGGCCGCAGCTTCCGCTGTGGGCGGGTATTGCCGCGTTTGGTGTGGCGCTGATTGTGCTGAACCTGACCAGCGTGAAGTCTTTCGGCATGTTGGAGTTCTTCCTGTCTTCGATTAAGGTCATTTCGATTGTTGCCTTCCTGCTGGTGGGCCTGTGCCTGGTTTTCTTCGGTCTGCCCGGTCACGCTGCGGTGGGTACCGCGAACCTCTTCAACGACGGCGGTTTCATGCCTAACGGCCCCCAGTCGGTGTGGCTGTCGCTGGCTGTTGTGATGTTCTCCTTCGGCGGTATTGAGATGATTTCGATCTCTGCTGCGGAGGCGAAGGATCCCTCCCGTTCGGTGCGTTCCTCGGCGAAGGCGATGATGATTCGCCTGGCGACCTTCTACGTGCTGGCGGTGCTGATTGTTGTTGCTATCATTCCGTGGCGTTCGGCATCGGGTCTGGGCGACGCTGTGGAGGCATCCCCGTTCGTTCTGGTCTTTGAACAGCTGGGGGTTCACGGTGTGGCACACTTCGTGAACTTTGTGGTGCTGATCGCGGCGCTGTCGAGCGCGAACGCGAACCTGTACGCGGGTGCGCGTCTGCTGCACTCGTTGGCGGCTGACGGTATGGCGCCTCGCCAGCTGGCTCAGGTAAACCGTGCCGGCGTTCCGGCTCGTGCGGTGTGGCTGTCGACCAGCGGCATGGTCATTGCTATTCTGCTGGCGCTGTACAGCCCGAAGGAAGCGTTCCTCTCCATGATTTTTGTGATTATGGTGTGCGCGCTGACCGTGTGGGTTCTGATTCTGTTCGCCTACATCGTGTACAAGCGTGTTGAGCCTGCAACCAATGGTTTCCGCCTGTGGGGTGGCCAGTTCACCGCGGCGGTTGGCGTTCTGCTGCTCTTCGCGGTGTGGGTTGCGCTCTTCATGGTGCGTGGTTCTATGGTTCCGGCAATTGTGGGCGTGGGCTACTTTGTGGTGCTGAGCCTGCTGTACTTTGCTCGTATCCGCCACACTCACGTGATTGATGAGCAGACCTTCGTGGAGGCTCAGCAGGCAACTGCCGAGTATGACGCCATGAAGTACGACGCTGATCATGCCCTGGAGACTGCGGCAAAGCTGGGCCGTTAAGGTTCTGCAGCTGCCGGGAGGGCCGGTGTTGGGGCCTGCAGAGACTCCAACACAGTAATAAACGAAAAATACGGAAAATTTCTGGAATTCCTCGTAATAAAACCGTAAAAATGCAGTTGGCCCTCAGAGTGGGGTCTATCATAGACAGTGAACCGTATGATCTTGTATGCGTTCAAATGTCTGTGTGTTGGATGAGGCTCGAAAGCATCGTAGCTTTCGAGCCTCATCGCTTTAACTACCAAATATATTTCTAGCCCCCGAATCATCATCAGCTGATTCATTTGCTGTACCTTGCGGATTCGTACGAATAGCCCCCTCAAAGCGGCGGGGGAGTAGAGTTAAAACCATGCAAAGCCACGAAAACACCCCCGAAAAGAACGCCGCCTCTGAGGCTGGTACCACCGACGAACTGCTGGTGCACGTTCCCGCCCGCTGGGGCGACATGGACGCTTACGGCCACGTCAACAACGTTGCAATCCTCTCGGTCATGGAAGAAGCCCGCGTGGCGCTCTTCGGCCCGCCTCCGTCGTCCGGTGAGAAGCCAAGCGTGGCACCGCAGCCTCCGATTCCGCTGTTCGAGCTGGTCGCCGAGGGCGTGCAGGCACTCATCGCCGAGCACGGCATCCGCTACCTGGCTCAGCTGCCCTACACCGGCGAGCCCGTACCCGTGCGTGCGCGCGTGGAGAAGGTCAGCGCGGCATCCGTGCGGATTGGCTACTCGATTCTCTCCCCGGTGGACGGCCGCGAATGCGTGCGTGCCTTCACCGTGCTGGCGTTCTGGGATTCCGTGGCGGGGCGGCTGACCCGACTCAGCCCCGAGCAGCGTGACCTGCTGAGCTCCTACCTGCCGCAGAAGTAGGGGCTGGCGCTCTGCTGTAATAAACCGGTCTTGAACGGGGTTAAGCGTATGCTTTAAATACCTTCTGCAAAGGGTGCAAAAGGTTCATTCCCGGGAGAGATAACAATGTCGTTTCACCACACTCAGGCAGGCCCTGCCGGTTGGGGTCGCCGCACGATGCGCGCCACCGGATGCGCCGCCGCCCTGCTCCTTGCCCTGACTGGCTGCTTTGGCGGTTCTCAGAGCGAAAACTCCTCGTCGAACCCCAGCGCCTCCGGCACGGCTAACCACTCGAAGTACCCGCTACCGTCCTCGACGGCATCGCCGACGAAGAGCGCTGAGCCGGCAAAGAGTACCGAGCCGACGGTCACCGAAACCCAGGTGCCCGCCCCCGCAGAGAGCACCGAGGCGAAGGCGTCCGAGTCCTCCGCACCCGCTGAGGCGAAGGCAACCTCCGCAACGGTCGCAAACCCCACTGTCGCTGCGACGCCCCGTGCGCCCGAAAAGGTGGAGGCTGAGCGCGCCTCCGCCGGCGAGCGCTGCGGACACATCGGACGTAAGGGCTACCTGAAGACCGGCGCGGAAATCATGGTGCTGCGCGGTACCGTGGACTGCGCCCACGCCCTGGACGTGCTGACCGAATACGTCACCACCCCGCGTGCCGACGACAACCTGACCCAGCACCAGGTGGCGAAGGTTCAGGATGCCACCTGCTACTGGAACCCGCAGTACGAGATGGCTGAGAACCGTCGCGAGGATCGCGGCGCCCCCGAGTGCACCATCGGTGAGGATGTCGCCTTTGTGGCTCGTCTGGAAAACCCGGATGCTCCCCCGATTCCCTTCCTCATGGAGCCCTCCTACTACGATTCCGGTGCCGGCTATTACCGTTTCAAGAGCGATGACGAGCGCACCCTCTGCGAGCTGAACCCCGCGGATGGAACCCTGGTGTGCGAGCGCCGCACCGGTGAGCAGACCGGTGACGGTAACGGTGCGGTCGGTCGTACTTTTGCAGGTCCGGTGGAGGTGACTCGCATGAACTTCCTGACCGGCGCTAGCGAGGTGAATACCGCGAATGGGTCCTCGGCTCTGCACGCGGAAACCACCACCGCAAACACGAAGATGATGCACACCTGGGATGTGGTGACTGTGCCCGCTGCCGATGGTAATCAGCTGACCTGTTTCGGCGAGATTGAGAATAGCTCGATAAGCTGCCATGACGGAAACGGGCACACTATTCTGGTGCGTGGCAGGCACGAAGGCTAAACACCCGCGCTAGAGGCAATGAGTTGTCAGTGAGTTGTGAAGAGAGCTAAGGAGGGGCTTCCCGCACTGCCGGGGAGCCCCTCTTATTGCGCTGTGCCTCTACCCGCTGTGTCCTAGCGGGGGCACCCTGTGGGTTCCTAAGATGCCGTATAGCTAGCTCACAGGTAGCGTCTTTAGAATACTGGTTAGGAACCCGAACCGATGACGCAGAAAGGTCACCATGCATCCGGCACAGAAGCACTCTACCCAGACTTCTTCTACTACGCTCCGCACCGCTAAGCGCTACAGCCTCGTAGCGCTCGGTGCCACGCTGCTGCTGGCGCTGTCGGCATGCTCCGGAGGCGCTACCACCGCCTCCCCGAGCGCCACCGCGACCCCTAGCCCCAGCGCTACGAGCGCGAAGGCGACCCCTTCGCCCACCCGCACCGCAACGGTCACTGAAAGCACCCCGACTGCCGGTACCGTGCACACCCCCACCGCGGTGGCTACCGTGAGCCCCGGAACCATCACCACCGCAAGCCCGGCAACGACTGCTCAGGCGAGCGCAGCGTCGAGCCCCTCCGCATCGGCTAAGGCGAATACTTCGGCGAGCGCGGTGGCGAAGGCGTCGAGCACCGCGAGCCTGTCCAGCTCGGATGTTCAGTCTGCGGGCGGTAGCTGCGGCAGCATGGACGCTACCGGCTACCTGAAGCACAACGCTACGGTTCAGGTGGCTTCCGGTGCGGTGGATTGCCTGTTTGCGCGTGAGTTGATCCGCCAGTTTGTGGTGCAGAACCCCGCCGAGGTGACCGATAAGGCGAATGGTGAGCGTACCGTCATGTCGGCGCGCTGCTACTGGAAGCCGGGCGACGGTGCGAATCGTGCGACCCCCGAGTGCGTGTCCCTGGATGGTGGCAGCACCGTCATTACCGTGAAGCTGACCAACTAGTTTACGACTCCCACCCGGCAGGGCACACCCCAGAAGGAACACCCCCGCAAGGCACGGGTGTTAAACACAAGCGCCGCGTTGACGAATGATTCGTCAACGCGGCGCTTTCTGTCTCGAAGCTATCTCAAGCAGCTGGCGCGGCGGGTTTTAGAGCTCTCCGCGGGCACGGGCGGCGAGCACGTCATCCAGGCGGGCGAAGGTCGAACGCCAGGTGGTGCGCACCTCCTCGTGGACCGAGGCGGGCATGGGACCGATCTCAATGACGATGCGGGTACCGGAACCCACGCCGTCGGCGGTAATCACGGTTTCGGGGAAGAAACGGTGACGCTGGTACACCAGCACGCTACCGGGGTTGCCCAGGTGGTCGGGCAGCTGCTCGGCGTACTCAAGCTCCTTGAACGGTTCAATGCTCAAAAAGCGGCTCTGCAGAATACAGGACACCGAGGGGTCAACCTCGTTGATCATGGACAGGCGCTGCATGCCGCCGACGACGGGCTCCACGACAACGTCGGTGGGGCGCACGTGCCAGCCGGCGGGGCCGTACCAGCGGACCAGCAGTTCGGGGTCCAGGTAGGCGCCGAAGACGTCCTCGACCGGGGCTGCGATCTCGTGGTCGAAGACGAGAAGCTCCTCATCGGGAACATGAGTGATGCTCATAGGGTTCTCCTTAAACGGGTTGAAGAGCGGGTTTAGGGCTTCTTGCCGGAGTAGTAGTTGCCGAGGAACTCGTCACGGTACTCGAAGTAGGTGCCGTCCTTGATGGCTTCGCGGGCGTCGTCCACCATGCGCACGATGAAACGCTCATTGTGGATGGAGGCGAGGGTCGCCGCCAGACGCTCGTCCGCCTTGAAGAGGTGACGCAGGTAGGCGCGGGTGTAGTGGGTGCAGGTGTAGCAGTCGCAGCCCTCGTAGATGGGCGAGAAGTCCGCCTTGAATCGCGCGTTGGTGATGTTGTAGCGGCCGGTGGGGGAGTAGACGGCGGCGTTGCGTGCCACGCGGGTGGGGGAGACGCAGTCGAAGGTGTCTACACCGTTTTCGATGCCGACGAAGATGTCGTCGGGTTCGGAGATGCCGAGCAGGTGGCGGGGCTTGGATTCGGGCAGCTCTTCGGCGCACCAGCGCACGATGGTGCCGAGGTTTTCCTTCTCGAGAGCGCCGCCGATGCCGAAGCCGTCGAAGGGCATGGAGCCGAGGTCCTGGCATGCCTTGCGGCGCAGGTCCTCGTACTGCGCACCCTGAATGACGCCGAACAGTGCCTGGTAGGGCTTGCCCACGCGCTCTTTGGTGAGGCGCTGGTGCTCAGCGATGCACCGCAGCGCCCACAGGCGGGTGCGTTCGAGCGCCTCCTCCTGGTAGCCGCGGGAGTTGTACAGGGTGGTCAGCTCGTCGAAGGCGAACATGACGTCGGCACCAATCTGGTGCTGAACCTGCATGGACACCTCGGGAGTGAAGCGGTGAATCGAGCCGTCAATATGCGACTTGAAGTTCACGCCGTCGTCGTCAATGTGGGCGAGGCGTTCCTTGCCCTTCGCCACGTCGTCGTCGCCGAGGGGGCGGCCGTCGGCGCCCTTAGCGTCCGCGACGGTACCCATATCGATAACCTTCTTGAAGCCGGAGCCCAGGCTCATGACCTGGAATCCGCCGGAGTCGGTGAAGGTGGGTCCGTCCCAGTTCATGAATGCGCCCAGGCCGCCTGCCGCGTCGAGGATTTCGGGGCCGGGCTGCAGGTACAGGTGATAGGCGTTGGAGAGCAGAGCCTGAGCGCCGAGCTCCTTCATGGATTCGGGTAGGACCGCCTTGACGGTTGCCTTGGTGCCCACGGGGGTGAAGGCGGGGGTCTGGATCTGTCCGTGCGGGGTGGTGATGACACCGGTGCGTCCGCGGAACTGTCCGCCGTTGGCTTCTACACGTTCAGCGCTGGGGGAGGCGGTGTCCGCCAGGCGGCTGGTGATGGTGAAGCCAAAGTCCTCGGTGGGGAAAGAATTATCTAGAACGCTCATTCTTCTCTCGATTGTTTGCTTTCCGTCTGAATGTCTACACCCTAGCCTACCGGAAAACCCCGCCTCTCTTGCCGGAGGCGGGGTTTTCGCGGGTACCGTCAGGCTAGGGTACAGCCAGGCTGAGGTACAGGCAGACTAGGGTACAGGCAGGGTGGCTGGGTTTAGCTCGCCCTAGCCGGTGAAGTTAGCCGGCGAAGTCGCCGAGCATATCCACAGTCGGCACGAAGAAGAGGGTGCCGGTCACCGCAGTGCTGAAATCCAGCAGACGGTCGTAGTTGGCGCCATCCACGCCGGTGAACATGTTCATGAGCATCTTCCGGACGGTCGAGAAGGTGCTGGCGTAGCAGATGAAGTAGGTGCCCAGCTCGTTGTTACCCACGGTGCCGAAGGGCATGTTGTCGCGAATAACCTTGAAGTCGTCACCAATATTGGCGATGGCGGAGTGCGAGTTGGCGGGCTTCTCGTCCTCGCTCATCTCGATGTCGTCGTGCTTGGAGCGGCCAATGACCTTCTCCTGCTCGGAGACGGGCAGGGCGTTCCACGCGGTCATGTCGTGGATGTACTTCTGCACGAACTGGTAGCTGCCGCCCCTGTACATGGGGTCGTTGTCACCGATGATGCCGAAGTATTCGCGTGCCGCGGGGGTCTGCGGGTTCTCGGTGCCGTCCACAAAACCGATGATGGAGCGGCCGTCCCAGTAGCGGAAGCCGTGCACCTCATCCAGCACCTCGGCAACATCGCGCAGAGCCGCGGTAATAGCGGACGCCATATCGTAGGCGACCGACGGCTGGGTCGCACGGATGTGGAAGTGCAAATCACCGGGAGTGGACACCGCGGTGTGCTTGGAGCCCCTAATCTCCTCGAACTCCACGAGCTCCTGAGGCAGCGGCTTGGGCAGATCCAAGGTCAGCCACGCGCTGTGGCTGATACCCAGCACAATGCTGGCGTTCTCGGGCGAGTAGCGGTTCGCGGCGGTGTGGTTGAGGTTAATGACGAGCCCGCAGAGGTTCTGAAAACCCTCAATGAGCGCATCCTGGCTGATGTCTTCCTTGAACTTCCACACCATGAAAATGGTGTTAGCGTTCGGGCTGGCAGTGACCTGTTGTGATTCTGGTGCAAACATAAAACTCACCGTACGCCCGTGTGTACGCCCCTGCAATGAATCTAGCCCTAACCTTCTGCACAGGCCCTAACCTTCTGCACTGAACGGAGAAGATTAGGGCTGGGAATATAAAAGCCGTGCTTTAGAAGCCGTGGGAGGCGAGGTCACGGGCATGCGCCAGACGCGCCGCCGTCTCAAAAATAGTCCACGCCTGCACCTGAGCGGACAGCTCCACCGGCGCGCCGGGCTTCACAACCTTGCTCATCGGCTCGGTGAACCGCGGGGAGAACTGCACGAGCGCCTTACCGCGAATCTCATTCGGGTCAATGCCGTACTCATTCATCGGCAGGTCGGGGTCAAACTCGCGGCGACCCTCCCACAGGGCGCGGGCGGTCGAGTACACCAGGGTCGAGGCGAGCGCTCGCGCCTCATCACTGAGCAGCGGCGAGGATGCCGCCATGCCCAGGTAGCGCACGAGAATGCCGGTGAACAGGCCGCCGTCGCCGTCGCCGTGAGAGATGAGGATGCGGCGGCGAGCACCGGAGAGGAACTCCACCTCTTCGGTCATGTGCTTGACGATGCCGACGATGAGGCGCTCGGCGCGTTCAGCGGGGTCCACCTCGCAGGGCACACCGGATGCGGCGAGGCTCAGCAGGGCGCCCAGGGCGGTTCCCTGGTTGTAGGTGAATTCGCCGCGCTCGTACTCGTACTCGTCGCCGCGCACGTTCACGCCGTCAATATAGAGTGAACGTTCTGCATCCCAGAGGGTTTCGTTCATCCAATCCATGAGCGCGGCGGCAGTCTTCGGGTCGCCCGCCCGCACATACGCCAGAGCAGTCGGCGCGGTCGCCGCAGCATTCACAAAATCACGCTTGGACTTGCGCCAACTCATGCCACCCACCGGGGAGAAACCCTTCGCCAACTGCTCAAAGAGGGCCGCGCCAGCATCCTGGGCGGCAACATCATTCGCGCCGGTCAGCTCAATGCAGAAGGAGTTCATGCGGCCCACCGCGAGGGTCAGCCACGCCATATCGTCAAAGTAGTCGTTCGCGAAGCGGCCGTAATTACGCACGTTAATGCCGCGCAACAGCGCGCGGGCACGGTGTAGCTCCTCCTGGGCGGCAGTAATATCGCCCTCGCGCAGGTGACGCTGACCGGCATCAATCACACAATCCAGCAGGTGCGCCTGCCACCAGTAGTGCCAAGCGTTCAGGCGCTGGCTCAGCGGTCGCGGGTCGGGCACCTGCACCGAACCGATGAGGGCGCCGGGAACGCCAAGAATACGGTGCACGAAGGTGTCGGTGACGCTGGCGGCTGCGGCAGCGGCATGCGAGGAGGTGCGCTCGGCGTACTCGCTAATCGACTCCAGAGACTGCGCGTTGTGGGAAGACGGCTGGGAATTCATGGACCCTCTGTAGTTGCGGTGAAGTATTACGTCTGAAATTATCCCACTTTTTGCCCTCTGAACGCCCGAATACTGTGGGCGGGCTCTCGGGTGTGATTCCTTTTCAAGAGCCCGCCGAGAACATGCACCGCAGGGAACGGAGTGAACGCCACTCAAAAACCGGTTAGGAGGCGGCAGTCAGCGAACGCCCGCTGTACAGATCCACTCGCTCGCCGGTGATGGGATGCTCAAAATGCAGACTGTACGCCAGTAGTTGCAGTGGGTACTCGGGGCGGTCTGGCGCGTCGGGTAGCACCTGCGGATAGAGCACATCGCCCAGAATGGGGGAGCTGAGCATATTCAGGTGCGCCCGCAGCTGGTGCGTTTTGCCGGTGTGAGGCGCCAAATCATAGAGCGCCCATTCTCTATTCGGTTCCGCGCGCCAACCAGCAACCGCCTGCGCGCTCGGGGTAAAAGTCCGCAGAATCTTCGCGGTCGTCAGCGTATTCGGCTCCACACCCTGCGCCGCGCACTCTTGCTCAGAAAGCTGCTGAACCTGCAGCTGATCACGAATCTTCTGAATATGCGAACGCACCTGCAGGCCCTCCGCACTCAACGCCTGCTCGGCGGCGGCAGCATCGGCGGGAACCGGCGCCACGGCACGGTAAGTCTTCGACACCTGACGGTGCTGAAACATCATCTGGAAGGGGCGGCGCGCCTCCACGGTCTTGGCAAAAAGCAGCACGCCCGCGGTTGGGCGATCCAGGCGGTGAATCGGAATCAGCAGCGGGTTCTGCTCACGCACCCGCAGCTTGGTCAGCGCGGTCTGCGCAATATAGGAACCGCGCGGGGTGGTCGGCAGAAAATGCGGCTTATCAATCGCCAGCACGTGCTCATCCTCGTAGAGCACCGGCATGTCGGAGGGTAGCTGCGGCTCATCCGCAAGCTCACGGAAATACCAGATGCGCTCACCCGGCATATACGGGCTATCGCCGGTCAGAATCGTGCCGTCGTCCAGGCGCACCTCACCGGTATTAAAGCGGGCGTAAATAATCTGCGGGTCGTTCGGGTAGAAGCGCGTAATCAGGTAATCCGCAATGGTCGCCGGAGCCGTATTGTTCGGGGCGAGCTCGGCGGGGAGCTCCTCCACGCGCGGCAGGATCAGCTGAATCGGGTCGATACCGTTCTTCTGAGCCAGCGGAGGGGTCAGCAGACGGCGATGCGTGCGGCGTGCAGGCTTTGCCTGATAGGCGGGCTGTATTCCCTGCTGTGTATCGGGGTGTGCGATAGGCTGCGGGCGTGCGGTGTTCTGTGCGGGCATGGCTCTACTCTACCGCCTGGGCGGGGTAGGTTCGGAGGCAAGCTGGAGGCGTACTGAGTGAGTTGGGCTGAGCTACGTGCGGGTGGAAATATTACCGTGGGCTTGGGTGTGGGGTTGCAGAAGACAGTTTTGTCTGACACTCATGAATGTTTGTGTGAATATGTGGAATAGAAAACGAAAACTTCACAAATTTTTGAAATTATTGGACATTTAATTTAAAAAAACTACATTAATTTTACAAAAAACAGCGTTTAAGTGCGGTATTTTCGAAAATGCTGTCAAATCATAAATCAATAACCCTCAATTTAGCCCCTTTGGTTTTTCTAAGTATAAAAGATGTAAAGCAATTAAAGACATGCTAACCTGGGCACCCTACGTCATAAACGCCTTAATAAAGGCCGAAAGTAGCCTTAAAGCGGTACGATTAAGACACAGAAGTTCGATATTTCGAACGAAGGGGTCGAAATGGGACAGAAACAGCGCAAGGATGCAGAGGTTAAAGGAACACCCCCGATGACAGCGGTGCAATCGGACAATTCCAAAGCACCGGAAAATGCGATAGGAGAGGTTATGGAACATTCACAAAAGAATGCGGAGCCTCGCACCGGTGCCCTGCGTATGGAGCCGCACGAACGCGAAGAGCAAATTCTGAAAATCGCTGCAGAACATTTCGCTCGCCGCGGCGTGCTCGGTGCCTCCATGAGCGCTATCGCCCGCGATGCAGGCATTACCCGCGCCCTGCTCTACCACTACTTCCCCGGCAAGGACTCCCTGGCGGCCGCTGTCACCCGACGCGAAGCCAACGCAGTCCTTGAGGCCCTGGGCGAGCATCACGAAAACCCCGAAGAGGCGTTACGCAATGCGCTACGCACGTACTTTCTCGTTGTAGCCGGCGTTCCCACCCCCGGTGGGGAGGACTTCCCGAACAACCCTACCGACTACCTCGAATGGATGCTTGAACGCACCGGCATGCCGATTAATGACCGCACTCGCGTCATCCTCGGAGGCTGGTTGCAGCTCGTCGACTACTTCGCCATGCACGTCGTGCAGCTCAACCCCCGCGATCAGCGCACCGTTCGCTCCCGCGGGCTCGGGCTCGAAGAAGCTATCGACCTGTGCCTGGGTGCCGTTGACACCCTCACCGGCGGTTACTAGCCACCTGTCACCCTAAGAGGTAACAGGTCAGCGTAGGACTTCCCGCTCCGATGTTTGGTTATGTGCTCCACGGCAAAGGCGACGTGGACATCCGGGCGGTTACTCCTCCGCTACGCCGCTTGCGACGTGGCGGAATCCGGGAACACCACCCGGTTCGTGAGTAGGGAAACATAATGCCCCGCACCCCCTTCCGTGAGGGTGCGGGGCATTATGATGCTCAGGTTGAGGTTGAAGAAAATAGTTTTACCCTGAGGCTAAGCTTGAGGTTCTGCCCAGTCTAAATGGAACGGCGCAGCCTAAATGGAACGGCGCAGCGACAGGCCACGAACCGTCGAGTAGAACCCCTGCGCCTGCAGTGCCGCACGCAGCGCCTCCACCGGATGCTCCATAACCTCGCCGCCGGAGACACTCAAGGTATGCGTGCCCAAAAGCTCCACATCGTTAACCTTCTCCACCGAAATCTTCTCCGCACCACCGGCGGACACCAGGCGCGCCAGGGCGGGGGCCGCCGCCTCCAGAAGTATCGGGTCGGTTGTGAACGCCAGCAGGGTCTTCGCGCCGCGCTCCACGTACAGCACCGGGGCGCCATCCACCAGTACCACGCAGGCGCCCGCCTTGCGTGCCGGACGGTGCTTCACGGTGCCCTCGCCTTCGTGTGCAAAGGAGGGAATCGCGGGCCAGCTCAGCGCCGCACCGTACGGGTTCGCCGGGTCGGTCGCCGCCAGCAGGGTCACCGTGAATGTGCCGTACACTTGCTCGGTATCAGTACGCTGCGGGGTGTAGGCGCTCGCACCAAAACCCTGTGTCGCACCAAAACCCTGTGTCGCACCAAAACCCTGCGGACCTGCGGGAATACTGAGGCTATCGGCGGTAGAACGCAGTAGATCCACCGTCGTCGGGGCGGCGAACTGCGCCGCACCCAAACCCTCAATAAAGTAGCCGCGACGCACCAGCGCACGATCCTCAGCCGCCGAATAGATTCGGTACAGCTGCGAGAACCCGCCGGCAGAATCCTCCACCTGCAGGCACCCGCGAGTCAGTACACCGTAGCGGTCCAGCAGCAGGTCGGCGCGTGCGAGTGCCGTAACCGTCGCCTCCACAGGCTCCTGTAGTAGTGTGTCTACGCGCGAGAAGCGGCCGCTATCCTGCGGGGCAACGGTGGGAGCAGCGGCATGGAACCCGCCGCGGAGGGAATGACTGTGGAGGGAACGCAGACCGCGCCCGGCGGCAGGCACAGAGTAGCCGCTGGAACTGTAGCTATCAGCGCCGTAACCGCCCGTCAAGCCGTTACCCATGGAGGCGCGCGCCGCCGCAATACGCCCCGCACCACGGCGGCCCACCCGCGTCAGACGCGCAGGAGCCGCCGGAGTCGGATGCGCACTGCGGACGCCCGCAAGCATCGCCCGAACCGGCGCGAAACTATCGTTCGTCACCGCACCAGCCCACACCAGGCGCCACAGCGCCGCCGAAACCTCCGCCGCATCCGGGAAAGTCACTACCTGACCGGCAGGTGCCGCGGCGCTCATCAGCTGCGCCACCCGCTCACGCAGCGCCGGCACGAACAGGCCGCCGTGAGCCAGCGCCTCATAGATGGCGTGCTCGATCGTGCCCGGAGCCTGCAGTGCCTCCCAGAGCTCGGGGTTCTCCGCGCGCAACAGCTGCTCCGGGCAGTCCTCACCCAGAGTCAGCGAGGAACTCTCGCTCAAATGCAGGCGAATCCAGCCGTCAGACTTCTGCGCGCTACCGCCGCCGAGCTGCCCGGCGCCGGTGAAGAACACCCTGCCGCTTGCCATAAGCTCGTCCAGCATGTGCGGCTGGTAGCCGGGCACGCGTGCCGGAAGAATCAGCGTCTCCAGCGCGGAAGCAGGTACGCGCACACCCGCCAGCTGGTCGATGGCGGTGAGCAGATCCTCCGTGGCGGAGGCGGAATCCTGACCCGAATTGTCGGTGCCGTTTTCTGCGCCGTGCTCAGCCAACGGGTTGGGTGCCGCTGTGCTGAGGGGTGCCACCCTCTCGCCCATCACCGTGGCGGCGCGGCGGGAGGGCATGAACGCACCGTAGGCGCTCGCCTCCGGCAGGGTCTGTGCAACCCGCACAGATAAAGAACGAACGTTCTGCCACGAGGGTAGGAATGCACCATAGACCTGCGCCGATACCGGCTCAATCTCTTCACGCAATGCCGCCAGAGAGCGGGCACGAATCGTGCGCAAAACCTGCGCATCCACCCACTCAACACCGGCAGACCCCAAAGCACGCAGCACCTCGGGCAGGAACTCGCCGGAGCTCAGGCGGCGCTGCTGCTGAAGACGCTGCAACACCGGAGTCAGCACGCCCACACCCACCGGGGTCAGGCGCGAAAAATGCTCCGCCGCCTGCTGCGCCGTGAAGGGAATATGGGTGCGCGCATAGCGAGAGACCAGATCCTCTAAAGGCTCCGCGACCGGCTCCAACAGGGCAACAGGAAGCGCCGCGGCGGGCATAATGCCCAGCCCATCGCGCAGGCGTGCGGCATCCTCAACCACCGCATAGTACAGCTGCGGCTCGGCGGAACCGTCGGCGGCTCCCATGAACGAGAATGCGCGGCGCGAGCGCACCAGCTCTTCCGCCAGCTCACGCGCCTCAGTCGTGCTGGCGTGCGCGCCGTACTCCTCGCCGGACTCTTCGCCGTAGTTTTCAGAATCCTCGGACTCGCCGAAATCTTGAGAACCGTGTGCCGCAGATTCAGTCCGCGGGTTGTCAGCCCGCAAGCGCAGGCTCAACTCCCGCGCGCTCAACGGGCCCAGCTGACGCAAAAGATCCGCCACGCCCTCCACACCGCAGGCGCGGTAACGCTCACCCGTGCGCTGCAGACGCTGCTGAGTCTGCACCAGAACCGCCGGATCCAGCAGGTCACGCAGACCGCTCGACCCCAGCAACTCAGCCAGCAACGCCGGATCCAGCGACAGCGCGGCGGCGCGACGTTCGGCGGCGGGCGCATCGCCGTCGTAGAGGTGCTCGGCAACGTACTCAAAGAGCAGGGTGCGCGCAAAAGGCGAAGGGTCGTTCGTCTCAACCTCCAGCATGGACACCGCCCGAGACTGCAACGAACGGTGCACTTGAACCAGCGCCGGAACATCGTACACATCCTGCAGACACTCGCGCGCCGTCTCCAAAAGCACCGGAAAATCAGGGTACTTGCGCGCCACATCCAACAGCTGCGCCGCACGCTGACGCTGCTGCCACAGCGGGGTGCGCTTACCCGGATCACGGCGCGGCAACAGCAGGGCACGCGCCGCATTCTCACGGAACCGAGACGCAAAAAGCGCCGAATCGCCCACGCGTTCGGTGACAATTGCCTCCAGCTCGTCCGGGTCGAAAAGGAACAGGTCAGCGCCGGGCGGCACATCCTCCATAGCGGGCAGACGCAGAATCAAGCCGTCATCACTCGCCATGACGGAAGCATCCACCCCGTACCGCTCCTCAATGCGGGCGCGTACCGCCAGCGCCCAGGGCGCGTGCACCCCGTAGCCGAGCGGCGAGTGCAGGACCACGCGCCAATCACCCAGCTCGTCGCGGTGCCGCTCCACAATCATGCGGGTGTCGGAGGGGACCGCCCCGGTGGATTCGCGCTGCTCACGCAGGTAGGCGAGCAGGTTGTCGACCGCCCAGGTGTCCAGTCCGAGCTGTTCGAGCTGCTGGCGGGCGGCTGCGCTATCGGTGGCGTCCAGGCTGGAGAGGGCGCGCGTGAACGCACCCGTCTGCACGCCCAGGGCGTAGGGGCGGTCCATGCGGTCGCCGTGCCAGAAGGGCAAGCGCGCGGGCTGACCGGGTGCGGGGGAGACCCGCACCGCGTCGTGCGTAATCTCCTCAATGCGCCAACTGCTCGCGCCGAGGGTGATGACCTCGCCGGCACGTGATTCGTACACCATTTCCTCATCGAGCTCGCCCACACGTTTGGGGCCGCGTTCCTCATCGCCGCTGACCAGGTAGACGGGGAAGAGCCCGCGGTCGGGAATCGTGCCGCCGCTGGTGACGGCGAGGCGTTGCGCACCCGGGCGGCCCTCAATACTGCCGGAGGGTGCCTGTTCGGTGGGGGTGCGATCCCAGATGATGCGCGGGCGCAGTTCGGCGAATTCGTCGGAGGGGTAGCGTCCGGCGAGCATTTCGAGTACGGAGTCGAAGAGGGCGCGCGGCAGTTCGGCGTAGGGTGCGCTGCGGCGTAGCGCCTCGTACCAGGAGTCCACGCTGATGGGGCCTAACGCGCAGGCGGCGACGGTCTGCTGCGCGAGTACGTCCAGGGGGTTAGTGGGGATGGCAAGCGGCTCGAGGGTTCCGCTGCGCATGCCGGCGAGGGTGACGGTTGCGCCGAGCAGGTCGCCGCGGTGCTTGGGGTAGAAGAATCCGCGCGAAATTTCGCCCACGCGGTGTCCGGCGCGGCCCACGCGCTGCAGTGCGGAGGCGACCGAGGGAGGCGCCGCCACCTGGATTACGAGGTCCACGTGACCCATGTCGATGCCCAGCTCCAGGGAGCTGGTGGCGACCACGCAGCGCAGGGTTCCGCCCTTGAGCGCCTCCTCGATGAGGGTGCGCTGTTCCTTGGACACGGAGCCGTGGTGCGCGCGGGCGAGCGGCGGCACCTCGGTGATGTCGCAGATGCCTGCCGCATAGTCTTCGGGGCTGATGCCCTGCTTTGCGAGCACGCGGCGTAGGTGAATATCGTTGAGTGCCGCGGTGAGTTTTTCCGCTAGTCCGCGCGAGTTAACGAAAACAATTGTAGAACGGTTGTTCTCGATATGGTCTACGATGCGCTCCTGCACACGCGGCCAGATGGAGGTCTCGGGGCGCTCGCTATCGGCGGTTTCACGGAGCGATTCTTCCGGGATGGTGAGTGTATTTTTGGGCGCGGTGTTATCGCCCTGTCGCGCCGGGTTTGCCTGCCCGGTTTCTTGCGTGATTTCCTGCCCGGGGAACACGCCAATGGCGTCTTCGAGCGTATAGGGAGCGCTCGCCGGGGTGCTTGCTGCACTAGAGATAGGCTGCGCCGCACTTACCGGCGAGCTTGTAGAAGCTGAGCCTCCGCCTCCCTGCATCTCTGAGGGCGCGTAGAGCCCCTGCCCGTAGTCGTTGGCACCTCCGAGTGCCGCCATATCGGGTACGGGCACGCTCAGGCGCAGGTCCCATTCTTTGGCGACCGGGCGGCTCATGATGGTCACCGGCTGAATGCCACCGAGGAACCGGGCGACCGCCTCCGGGTTTTCGACGGTTGCGGAGAGACCAATGCGCTGTGCGGGCTTTTCAAGGAGCGCATCGAGGCGTTCGAGGGATACTGCCAGGTGCGCGCCGCGTTTGGTGGCGGCAAGGTTGTGAATCTCATCCACGATCACGGTGGTCACGCCGGCGAGGGTGTTGCGGGCGGCGCTGGTGAGCATGAGGTAGAGGGATTCAGGGGTGGTGATGAGAATGTCGGGTGGGTTGCTGATGAGTTGGCGGCGTTCGCGTGCGGGGGTGTCGCCGCTGCGCACGCCCACGGTGATGCTCGGCTCGCCAGTGTCGTTGCCGCTCAGGCGGGTGATTCCGGCGAGGGGCGCGCGTAGGTTGCGTTCGACGTCCGCACCGAGTGCTTTGAGGGGTGAGATGTAGAGGATGCGCGTGCCGCCTGCGGTGCCGGCTTCGTGTTCGCGGTGTAGGGCGTCGAGTGCCCAGAGGAAGGCGGCGAGGGTTTTGCCGGAGCCGGTGGGGGCGATGATGAGGGTGTTGTTGCCGTTGCGGATGCTCTCCCAGGCGCCTTCTTGGGCGGCGGTGGGTGCGCTGAAGGTGGCGCGGAACCAGTCGCGTACGGGGGCGGAGAAGTGGGAGAGTGCGTCGGTCATGTATCTATTATGGCGGGGTTTATGGTGTGCGCCTCTTGAATTGTTGGGGGTTGGGGGAGGAAGATGTGCTTGACAGTGTCTCTGCAGGACATGTAATGTTTTACCTGTAAAGTAATCGACTGAGGGAACAACCCAAAGGAGCCTCACCATGACCCGCCTGAACGAAGAACAGCTCATCAGCCTCTTCCACGAGCCGCGCACCGTCTCCTCCTTCACCGAGGAACCCGTCACCGACGAGCAGCTGCGCCGCATCCAGGAACTGACCTTCTACGGCCCCACCGCCTTCAACAACCAGCCCCTGCGCATCACCTGGGTCAAGAGCCCCGAGGCACGCGAGCGCCTCGTCGCACACCTGGCAGACGGCAACAAGGCTAAGACCCAGGCAGCACCGGTGACCGCAATCCTCTCCGCAGACGCGAACTGGGTAGAGCACGCCGACACCTTCAACCCCAACGCTGCCGGCTTCATCAAGAGCTTCTACACCACCGAGGAGCTTGCCACCCCCGCCGCTGAGCTGAGCGCTCACCTGCAGGCAGGCTACTTCATTACCGCAATCCGCGCCCTCGGCCTGGACGCTGGCCCCATGACCGGCGCAGACTTCGCCGGCATCAAACGCTTCAGCCACGATGAGGTTGCTCGCTCCCTCTAAGAGCGCGCAGCTACGGCATGGCTAAAGCTAAACCCTAGATTTAGGCTTATAGATAGTTCAAGGGCGGTTCCCCATCGTGGGGAACCGCCCTTGAACTATATGCGCACACGACGTGCCAGAGTATTCAGTGCCAGAGTATTCACATCTGCAACGCCGCGTTAGCGGGCACCAAACTGACCCACCGACAGCTGCGGAACAGACGAGGAACAAGCGGTCGTATCCAACGGAACGATCACGCCACCGGAACCGGAGGGAAGACCCACCAGGAAGCCCTGAACCGGTCGGCTACCGCAATCGTCACCGAAGCGTGCCGGGTATACCGAACGCAGTACCGCAGTGGTGCTATCGCCGGGGTTGAGGGTCACGCCCGCAGAGTTCATGTACTCAGCAGAGGCGGATGCCTCACGGCCGACCCAGGTTCCCGAAGAGCCCGCATGAACCACACGTGGGTAGCCGCGCAGGGTGCAAGAAGAATTCGAGGAGTTCTGGAAGTACAGCGTGTAGTTTCGGGCGCCGGGGGAGCCTTCTCCCACAGCAACCGAAATGTTCAGGTCATCCAGATCGCACTGGGTCGGGCCCTCAGCAACAGTGTTGCTGGAGGAATTAGAGGACTTCTCCGAGGAACCCGAGGAGTTCGAAGAATTGGAAGAATTCGACGAGCTCGAAGAACCCGAGGAGCTACCCGAAGAGTTAGAACCGGACTGTGAAGACGAGTCTGAGCTCTTCTGTGAATCCTGCTGAGAATCTGCAGAGTCGTCTGACTTGTTCTGCTCGGAACCCTCGTGGGAGGACTCAGAAGAATGAGAGTCAGAGTTCTGCTTCGACTTGTGAGTCTCGGTGTGGGAAGAAGACTCGGAGTGCTCAGAGGAAGAGCCGTGGTTCTCCGCCTCGGGGGAGTTCACCACGGTAATGGAGCCCGGAGTCACCGAAGGGGTAGCTCCGTCAGAAGCTACTCGAATCGTGCCGGGCTTGACCGAAGCCGAAGCACTCGGCTGCGCCGAGGTGCCTTCAGCTTCCTGACCGGCCTGGGACGCGCCGCATCCACTGAGCGCGAGCACGCAACAGAGGAGGGTGGTTGATGCGAGTACCTGAGCCGATTTAAACATGATTACATCGCCGCCTGCATTTGGATTTCTGCTCCGTCCATACCGGGGGCGTACTCGACCTGGCAGCACAGGCGGGAGTACTCGTTGGCGACATCGTCGACCATGTCGAGCAGGTCCTGCTCAGCTTCGGTACGTTCACCGGAAGCTTCGAAGTGCTCGGGGTCGATGAAGCCGTGGCAGGTAGCGCAGGATGCGTTACCGCCGCAGGTTGCGAGGACCGGCACACCGTTAGCCTGGAGGGCTTCCAGGAGGGTGTGGTGGTCTTCCCACTGAATGTCGTAGTTTACGCCTGCTTCGTCAGTGACCTTAATCGTTACGCCCATGCGTTCTCCTTCTTCTGTAGTGATGCGTTTCTATTGTAGAGGTAGGGGCTGTTATTCACCGTACTTTGTGGTGTATCCCCAACCCTACCGTCACGCATATCACGGGAACGCATATTAATTTTTATGCTGAATAGCATGTCTGTATTGCCCCCAGTCTACCTCTTAAATCCCTGACAATGCGGGATATAGCCGTATATGAATACTGCCCCCAGATGCAAAGACATGCTGGGGGCAGTATAAAGAACCGGCACGCAGGCGCGCTTTAACGGTGACGAAGACCTACTCTGATTCCTTCTCCGCAGCCTTCTCGGCGTCCTGCTTTTCTGCGCTGTGGTTATCGGAATTCTGGACTCTTCCTCCGGGGCCGCGCACAATACCGCGCACGCTATCACGCGGATCGGCGTAGCGCAGGTCGATACCGAAGGTATTGCGGATTTGGCGTGCCGAGTTCAGGTGCCAACGCTGCGAATCCGACGGAGTCACCGAGGTGACCGCCTTCTGACCCGGAGCCAGCTTCTCGTGGCGAATGTCGTAGTGCTTACCGCCCATGGTGATGGTGAAGCCGTGCTCCTGCAACAGCTGCACGAACGCATCCACATCGTGCGGGATCTTGCGGCCGCGCTGCCTCTTTGTGCCGCTCATCCTCGGCTGCGACTCGAAGGGGTTACGGCTGGGCGCGGTGCCGCGGCTAATACGAATCACCTGCTGGTCGGAGTGCGAGAACTCCACCTGGTAGCCGTTGAGCGAGTACACGGTGCGGCTACTGCCGGGAATTGGGCGGCGGTCCTCAGCCTCATCCAGGATGCGGGCAATGTACTCGCCGGTCAGACCGAGCGCCTTCAGCTGTGCCTGAGCATCGGGGGAGAGCTGATAGCCTCCCGCCAGAGCCTGCAGCGGGCGCAGCGCGAGCACTTCGGCAGTCAGGGGGTTGAGCACCACCTGGTAGCCTTCCTCTTCATGCGTGTAGAGGGTGACTTCGCGGCCGTAACGGTTCTCCTGCGCGCTTTCTTGAACCACCGTGCTTGCGGGGGATCCGATGATGTCCAACAGCAGCTCGTAGGTGAGCCCGTGGCGCATCATGTAGTCCATCACGCCGGGGAGCACACCGTAGATGCGGCGGCGCGGCGGCACGTCACCGTAGAATTCCTTCTCGATGCGCGCGGCAATACGCTGGTTCTCCAGCGGCACCTCGGTCAGCGGAATGAGGCGCTGGTTGGAGGGGCGAATCTTGGCGCGTGCGGCGGCGGGCTTGGGTGCCTGACGGTATGCGTCCACGAGTGCCTGCTGCTGCTCTACGAATTCCTGGGCAATGAGCGGTAGGAGGGTGAAGTAGAGCTCTGCCGCTTCGGGCTTGAGCGCGCCGTTCTCATCGAGTAGGGACGCGCCGTCCTTGGAGAGCAAATCCCACGGCTTATTGTTTGCACTGTTCTCTTCGGAGCCCTGATTGTCCCGGTAGCTATAGGCGGCGAGGGAGGCAAGCTCCTGCAGGCGAACATACACCTCGAGAGGAATAGTGATCTGCTTAGCGGACATTATTTCTCCTCCTCGGTGGTGTTTTCTGCCTGGGCTGCCTTATCTTCTGCCTGTTTCGCCAGGGTGTTGCTGAGCTCCTCGAGCTGCACCTTGCGCAGGTTCTCCGCGTGCAGAACATGGAAATCCGGGGTCTTCGCCAGAGCCAGAACGGTCCGCTCATCGGGCGAAACCGCAATCTCCAGACCCTGCGCCGCGTAGATGCGGGTCCAGCCTTCAGCCATGCGCACGCTCTCGGGGCTGCTCAGCGTCTGGAGCATCAGATCGAAAACGAACGGCGGGTTCTTCTTCAGGAAGGTGCGGGCGCGCTCGCTGAACTCAAGTTCCAGGGCGTTGAGCGAGGCGTATTCGCCCTGAGCCAGGGAAGTTTGCGCCGCCTCGTTGTAGTCGGCGTCGTATTCGTCAATGACGGTAATGACTTCTGCGGAGGCGGTGTTCACATCAACGCGGTAGTCGTCGTGTGTGAAGCGAATGGTCCAGTCGTTGATGCGTTCTGCTTTGCCTTCGCGCAGGATGGCGCGCACGAGCTCTTCGCTGATGTTTTCGCGTTCAAGGCGGGCACGCAGGCTCGGACGCAGGCGGTAGGGGCGTTCGCGGTCCTCGGCGGTAACGCCGCGAGGTGCGGCGGCTACCGGTTCTGCTGCCGGAGTGCTCGGGGCGGGTGCGGCAGTCATCGGTGCACCCGGTTCCGGTGCAGCGGGCTTCGGTGCACTCGGCTTGGGAGCTGCGGGTGCGCTCGGCAAGGACTGGGCAAACACGAGCAACTCTTCAACAGGTGCCTGCTCGCTAGATACTGCCGTATGGGTAGCTTCTGCGGCTTCGGCAGCCTGTTGGCGGGCACGCAGGCCCTCCAGGTACTCTTCGATGCGCGGCGGTCGGTAAGTCAGCGTGGACTTGCGGAACATACCGGGGGAGGGCGCGCCGGGAGTCGGTGCTGCAGGCTTGGGAGCCACAGGCTTCGGCACAGCAGGCTTGAGTGTTGCAGGTTTCGGTGCAGCGGGCTTGGGCGCTGCGGGAGCAACCGTGGTGGGCGTCGGAACCGTCTTTTCTGCAGTCGCCTCCACAGTTGCTTCTTCCGGCACGCTGGGAGCCGGTGCGGGTGCCTGGGCCACGCGGGCGGCAAAGAGCGCGGGGGAAGGTGCGGGCTTCGGTGCTGCGGGCTTGGGCGCAACAGAAGCGCTCACTTCCGTGTCCTCAACTACTGCAGGTTCGGCGGGGCTAGTTTCAACCTCAGCCGTAGGCTCTACAGTATTTTCAGCTGACTGCTCTTGCAACTCGCCCTGTTCCTCATCAACAGGCTCTTCCTCACCGCGGCGTAGGGCGGCAACGAGTTCCTGTCGGGAAGTATAAGGAATGATTTCCTCGGGAGAGTCGATATATCGGGGGAAGTTCTCGTAGAGAATCTTTGCCGCGGCCTCAAAGAGCTTCTCCGCGGTGGTGTTGGCGGCGGGTGCGCAGGGGCAGAGGAGCTCCTGGCGCTGTGCGTCATAGATGGACCAGTGGGCGCATCGTTCGGTGGGCGGGAAGTAATCGAGGGTTCCCAAATCAGCAATATCAATGAGCGCACCTATCAGGGACTGCGGAATGGATAGCTGTGCCATAGTGCTCCTTCGCGTTGTCTGCTCTCCAGCCTATGTGTGGAGGGTCCTTCTTTCCATCCTAGGCGTTTTTCGGCGGGTGTGCCCCGGAGCACGTCATCTGGGAGCGTAAATCTGCGGATTCACAGGTTGAGGCGCTTTTAGGCGCGGTTTTTGACACAGCGGGGACAGCGTCAGGTGGTGAAGCGTCCTTGCTGCACCTAGCTAGAGCCCGCAGTGTGTCGTACTGCAACATGTCGTACTGCAACATGTCGTACTGTGCGGTGGCTTGAGCTCTGCCCCGGGGCTTTTGGCAGAGCGTTTTCTGGGCGCGCTTTTTCCCCACACGCATCTTCCCGGGCGTGTCTTCCGGGTACGTCTTCTGGGCATACAAAAAATCCCCGGTTCCGAAGAACCGGGGATCGGTGGTGCGCCCGAAGGGATTCGAACCCCCAACCTTCTGATCCGTAGTCAGATGCTCTATCCGTTGAGCTACAGGCGCATGTTCCTCGCTTCGGATTTCTTCAACCCGTCGCGGCAACAGGTACTACTATACGGATGTCCTCAAGGGTGTGCAAGCCGAAAAACTCGAAATTGACCCAAAATCCCCTCCTTGCATCCTGAAAATACCCCATTTTGCCGCGTAATTTCAGGGTTTTTGTGCCCGTAAAAATTTTTCAAAATATTTTCTCGGCACCCTAAAACCGGCACTGCGGGTCCCTGAAATCCCCCGGAGGATCCCGTCGTAAGCCCTAAAAATTCTTTACAGAAATCCTCTCGTATTCTAAGAATGTGATGCGCAGAACTTAAGAAATGGCGTTATAGAAAGCTCTATAGACCATTAATGCGTTATTCTGTAAGCATCACGAGGAAGTGGAGACTGTCCAAGCGTGCATATTCACCATTGTTTGCACGCTTGTAGTGTTTAACTGCTTCTTTGTTACCGCAGACCTATCCGGATCAATGTAGTATCCGGGCCACCGATTGAAGGGGAAAATGTCAATGGCTGACACCTCAACTCGTACTCTCTCTGCTGAGCTCGAAAAGGAGCTGCAGAGCGCACCCACTACCCACCAGGGCCTTCTGGACTGGGTTCGCGAAGTTGCGGCACTGACCCAGCCCGCACACATCTACTGGGTCGATGGCACCCAGGAAGAATACGACCGCCTCGCTCAGGAACTGGTCGACGCTGGCACCTTTGTTCGCCTCAGCGATCACGAATTCCCGAACTCTTACGCAGCTTTCTCCGATCCTGACGACGTTGCACGTGTCGAGGAGCGCACCTTCATCTGCTCCGAGACTGAAGAAGGCGCAGGCCCGACCAACAACTGGCGCGACCCCGTCGAAATGAAGCAGACCCTGACCGGTCTGTTCGAGGGCTCCATGCGCGGTCGTACCATGTACGTCATTCCCTTTGTCATGGGCTCCCTGAAGGCTAAGAACCCCAAGATTGCTGTTGAGCTCAGCGACTCCGCATACGTTGTCTGCTCCATGCGCATCATGGCAACCATCGGTAAGGACGTTCTTGCCAAGCTGAACGAGACCAACGGCTTCTTCGTCAAGGCTCTGCACAGTGTTGGTGCACCCCTGGAGCCCGGTCAGGAAGATGTTCCCTGGCCTTGCAATCCCGAGAAGTACATCGTCCAGTTCCCCGAGACCCGCGAAATCTGGTCCTTCGGCTCCGGTTACGGCGGTAACGCACTGCTCGGTAAGAAGTGCTACGCACTGCGTATCGCATCCGTTATCGGTCGCGACGAGGGCTGGATGGCAGAGCACATGCTCATCCTGAAGGTCACCAACCCCGAGGGCAAGGTTCGCTACATCTCCGCAGCGTTCCCCTCCGCATGTGGCAAGACCAACTTCGCAATGATGGAGCCCACCATTGACGGCTGGAAGGCTGAGATGGTCGGCGACGACATCGCATGGATCGAGTTCGACGAGAACCACCAGGCACGCGTGGTCAACCCCGAGGCTGGCCTGTTCGGCGTGGCACCGGGCACCGGTTACTCCACCAACCCGAACGCTATGAAGGCTATCGCCAAGGGCAACACCATCTTCACCAACGTTGCACTGACCGACGACGGCTCCGTCTGGTGGGAGGGCAAGACCGACGAGGCTCCCGCACACCTGATTGACTGGACCGGTAAGGACTGGACCCCCGAGTCCGGCCGCCCGGCAGCTCACCCGAACTCCCGTTTCTGCACCCCCGCATCCCAGGTCGACATGCTCGCTCCCGAGTACTACGACCCCGAGGGTGTGCCGCTGAGCGCTATCGTTCTGGGTGGTCGCCGTAAGACCACCATCCCGCTGGTTTCCGAGTCCGAGAGCTGGGAGCAGGGCGTCTTCCGCGCAGTTACCCTCTCCTCCGAGACCACCGCGGCTGCTAAGGGTGCTGTCGGCGTGATTCGCCGCGACCCGATGGCAATGCTGCCCTTCATCGGCTACAACGCTGGTGACTACTTCAAGCACTGGCTGGACCTGGGCAAGAAGCACGGCACCGAGAACATGCCGAAGGTCTACTACGTCAACTGGTTCCGCCGCACCCCCGACGGTGGCTTCGCGTGGCCCGGCTTCGGCGAGAACTCTCGCGTTGTGAAGTGGATCTTCGACCGCCTCGACGGCAAGGCTGGCGGCCAGGAGACCTTCCTGGGCACCGTTCCCACCAAGGAAGACCTGGACCTGACCGGTCTGGAAATCTCCGAGGAAGAGCTGAAGGCTGCTCTGGCTGTCTCGAAGGAAGAATGGGCGGCTGAACTGCCCGGCATCGACGAGTGGCTCGAGAAGTTCGGCGACAAGCTGCCCGCTGAGGTTCGCGAACAGCGCGACGCTCTGGCGAAGGCTCTGGAGGACTAAGACACTCCAGCTAATACCTAAGGTTTAGCGCCTTGAAGGGGTGGAATCTCTCGGTGAGATTCCGCCCCTTCTTTCCGTTTGGGGGAAATTTGAATCCCTGTCAGTTGGGGGAGTGATAAATTTTCTTGCAAAGGCGTGAGTGTAAGGCTATGCAGTCCACTTGCTCTTGAGAAATACTTTAAGATCCTCGCCGGGATGGTTTGGTGCAGAAGTGGCTATCCATAATTTCTTGCCTCTCTTGCCGCCCCTATACAATTCCAATGTAAGATTTTTGAACGCGTCGAACCCGCCCGGGCTCACGCATCCGTTGCCGTCTCTGTGGAAGTTCTCTGTGGAAGTGACGGCGACACGAGAAGGATAGAAGGAGTATCCATGCGTTTGACAGCATTCTCGGATGTCTCGCTCCGCGTTCTGATGCTCCTGTCTGCTCTGGAGCCCGGTCAGAAGCTTTCCACTCAGAAGATCTCTGAGGGAGTGGACACCCCCTACAACCATGTGGCGAAGGCTGTGGCTTTCCTCGTGAACATGGGTTACCTGGATTCGACTCGCGGTCGCGCCGGTGGCGTTATGCTTTCCGATGCTGGTCGTTCTGCGACCGTCGGCACTGTTCTTCGCGCTACTGAGGGCGATATCCCCATGATTGAGTGCGAGGATGAGAACGGCCACTGCCCCCTCGATAAGTTCTGCCGCCTGCGCAATGTGCTGGCGAAGGCTCGTGAGGCGTTCTATGCTTCGGTGGACTCGGTTGTGATTAGCGAGTTGACTGCCGGTGCACGTCCCGTTGGCCCGGTATTTGTGGAGCTAGGCTTCGCGCCTCCGGAGAATGCGCTGCCTGCACGCTAAAGGAATACGTGGTACCTGTGGAGCTTTCCGGTGGGAGGCTCCATAGAGTTTTTAACACGAAGTTTAGGGTGTTTCTGCGGTTGGCGCGGGGGCTGCTGGGCGGTTCGCGCGGGGTTCTCTCGGCTTTCTTGCAGGGGGTTCTTGCAGGGTTTTCGAGGGGAGTGGGGAGTATTTTGCCGCTGCCTGCGTGACTGCTGGAACCTGCGTGAGTCCTAAATTTGTGCAGTAAATGCAGAATATTGCAAATTTGCTTTTCAAATGCAGAAAATGTGACCATATTCATTTTTGCACCACACTGCATACTTTCCATAGTAAATATATTTTCATTCCAGAATTTTTATGCAGACTTCGGGGCTAGTCACCCGGTGAACTCAAAAACAGTGCTGAAAATATATAGTGTGACGCGGGGCTCTCTCTTTGAGTCAAGCTGAACCATAAGTCTCACCTAGACCCCTCAACACCCCTCAGGGAGTGACCTGCACTCAGCGCAAACACCCCGCAAAATGCTACGGTAAGGGTGCTTTATAAACACTTCGTCACCAACTGAGCTGTCCGAGTGAACGCCCCAGCACCACACATATCAAGGGCATCATCACAACGACCAGGTGACCACACAGGAAGAAGGCAAGACATGCTCTCCGAGAAGTCCCGCCCCATCATTGAGGCAACGCTGCCCATCATTGCTGAGCGCATCAACGACATCACCCCCGACTTCTACCGTCGAATGTTCGCCGCTCGCCCCGACCTGATGGACGGCATGTTCTCCCGCTCCTCCCAGCTCGAAGGCACCCAGCCCAAGGCACTGGCAGGCTCCATCGCTGTGTTCGCTTCCTACATCGTCCAGAACCCGGACTCCTACCCCGACGAGGTCCTCTCCCGCGTTGCACACAAGCACGCATCCCTGGGCCTGAAGGAAGAAGAGTATCCCACCGTCTACAAGTACCTCTTCGAGGCAATCGCCGCTAACCTGGGCGACCTGGCTACCCCCGAAATCGTTGAGGCATGGACCGAGGTCTACTGGCTCATGGGCAACGCCCTCATCAAGCTGGAGAAGGGCCTGTACGCTTCCCAGGCAAACGACGTCATGTTCGCGCCCTTCAAGCTCGTTGACCGCAAGGAGACCGGCGAGAACGTTGTCGTGCTGACCTTCGAGCCTGCCGACGAAACCCCCATGACCGAGTCCAAGGGCGGCCAGTACATCTCCATCGTTGTTCCCGCACGCGACGGTCTGCGCCAGGCACGCCAGTACACCCTGCTGCCCAGCGAAAAGAACCAGCGCCGCATCGCTGTGAAGCTTGACCCCAACGGCGAGATGACCTCCATCCTGCACGAGCTGGAAGTCGGCGCAGTCGTCGAGCTTTCCAACCCCTACGGTGACCTGACCCTGGAAGGCTTCGGCGACCCCGAGGCACCGCTGTACCTCTTCTCCGCAGGTATCGGCACCACCCCCATGCTCAGCTTCCTCTCCGAGCTGGTTGAGAAGGGCTCTGAGCGCCCCGTGACCGTGGTCCACGCAGACCGCCGCCTGGACACCTGGCCCCTGCGCGAAGAGCTCGCCGAGCTCGTCGGCAAGCTGCCCAACGCACGCCTCGTATCCTTCATCGAGGGCGAGGGCGGCGACTTCACCGGCCGCGTCGATGTCTCCAAGCTGGACGTTCCCGCCAACGCTAACGTCTACCTCTGCGGCCCGCTGCCCTTCATGCAGGGCGTACGCTCCGCACTGGTTGAGGCAGGCGTTCCCGGCAAGAACATCAACTACGAAATCTTCGGCCCCGACCAGTGGATGCTCCACGACCAGGCACGCGAGGCGTAAAAACCCCGTAAGCCGGCTCGTCCGCTAGGTTTCTTAAACCCGGCTAGGTTCTTCCTCTGAGATAGGAGAACCTAGCCGGGTTTTTAGAACCCAAAATAAAAGATCCCGTCCCGCAGAAATAATCTGCGGGACGGGATCTTTAGCAGCTAGCTAGTGCTTAGCCCTGGCGAACCAGAGCCAGAACCTCGTCGCGGACGCGCTCCATAGTCGCAACATCCGGTGCCTCAAGGTTCAGGCGCAGGAAAGGCTCGGTGTTCGAAGGACGCAGGTTCACCCACCAACCCTCTTCGGTGTTGGTGAAGGTGGTGCCGTCGGAGTCCTCAACAACCACGGGAGCGTTAGCGTAGTGTGCACGCACGCGGTCCACAGCGGCTGCCTTGTCTTCCAGCTCGGAGTTGATCTCACCGGAAGCAACGTACGGAGAGTACTTCGCGCTGATCTCGGAGAGAGGCTGATCGCTACCACCCAGAGCAGCCAGCACGTGCATTGCAGCGAGCATGCCGGTGTCTGCGTTGAAGAAGTCCTTGAAGTAGTAGTGAGCGGAGTGCTCGCCACCGAAAACGCCGTTCTCCTCAGCCATAACAGCCTTGATGAAGGAGTGGCCCACGCGGGTCTTCACTGCGCGGCCGCCCAGCTTCTCAACCAGCTCAGGAACAGCCTTCGAGGTGATCAGGTTGTAGATGATGACGGGCTCTTCGTTACCCTCAGCCTTCGCACGAGCAATCTCGCGCTCAGCAACCAGAGCGGTCACAGCGGAAGGAGTGACGGGCTCACCCTTCTCGTCGATGACGAAGCAACGGTCAGCGTCGCCGTCGAATGCCAGACCAATGTCAGCACCGTGCTCAACAACAGCCTTCTGCAGGTCAACCAGGTTAGCCGGCTCCAGCGGGTTAGCCGGGTGGTTCGGGAAGGTACCGTCCAGCTCGAAGTACAGAGGAACGATTTCCAGGGGCAGGCCCGGCAGGATGGTGTCGCCCAGAACAGCGGGAGTGGTCATACCACCCATGCCGTTACCAGCGTCAACAACAACCTTCAGGGGGCGGATGGAAGACAGATCAACCAGCTTGCGCAGGTACTCTGCGTAAGGCTTGAGAATGTCCTTCTCAGAAACGGTGCCGACCTTCTCAACCGAAGGAATCTCGCCCGAATCCAGGTACTTCTGAGCCAGATCGCGAATATCGAACAGACCGGACTCGGAAGACAGCGGAACAGCGCCAGCCTTGGACATCTTCATGCCGTTGTACTCTGCGGGGTTGTGGCTAGCGGTGAAGGTAACACCGGCAGCGTTCTCAACGCCACATGCGAAGTACAGAACGTCAGTGGAGATCAGGCCGATCTTCTCAACATTTGCACCGCGAGCGGTTGCACCCTGGGCGAATGCATCCATGAATTCGGGGGAGGAGGGGCGCATGTCGCCACCGACCAGAATGGTCTGGCCCTCCAGGCCCAGAACGTCTACGAAAGCCGCGCCAGTGGCACGAACAGTCTCTGCGGTAATGGTCTCGCCGACGATGCCACGCACGTCGTACGCTTTGAATGAGTCATGTAGATTAATAGTAGTCACGCCTTTTATTTTAGCGGTAAAGAAGTGCAACTAGCCTCTATAATGGGCAGGTAAAACCTTATAAATTCCGTTGAATGTATGGGTTTTTTATCACGTCACTTACTTCAAGCAACTCACGTCGAGAGGTATTTTCCCCCATGGGTGAGATTTTTTCCCTAAAAAACCAGATTCAGAATTATGCGTGGGGTTCCCGCGAAATTCTCGGACGCATGCGTGGCGTGCCCGTCCCCACCGAACAGCCCGAGGCTGAGGTGTGGGTTGGCGCGCATCCGGCTGCGCCCTCCCGTGCGACCGTTGACGGCACTGAGTCCCCGCTCAACGAGCTGATCCAGGCTGAGCCGTCCCGTTTCTTGCGCCCGGACCGTACCTCTGACTGGTTCCCCTTCCTCTTTAAGATCCTTGCGATTGACGCCCCCCTGTCGATTCAGGTGCACCCCACCCCCGAGCAGGCTATCGCTGGTTTCGAGGACGAGCAGGCACGCGGCATCGCGATTGACGCGCCGCACCGCAACTACAAGGACCGCTACTCCAAGCCTGAAACCGTCATCGCCCTGACCCAGATGCGCGTGCTCACCGGTGTGCGCACCTCCGAGCAGCTGGCAGAACTTGCCGAGGCGTTCAAGGCGGACTGGTTGGCAGAGCGTGTGGAGCTTACCCCCAAGCAGCTGCTGACTGAGATTATTCGCATGCCCGAAGAGACCGCCACCGCGGCTGTTGAGCAGCTCGTTGAGGCGGCAGCACAGCTGACCGGCTCCGACAACGCACGCATCGCTGACGCAGCTGAGCTCGTACAGATTGTTGCCGGCAAGTACCCCGGCGACCGCGGTCTGCTCGTCGCCTTCGTCATGAACCTGGTTCACCTGGCACCGGGCGAATCCGCCTTCACCCCCGACGGTCAGGTGCACGCCTACGTCTCCGGTACCGCTATTGAGCTGATGAACCCCTCCGATAACGTGATGCGCGCGGGCCTGACCGCAAAGCACATCGACACCGAGGAGCTCATCAAGGTTCTTGGCGAAAGCCAGGACGCACCCGTTATTCAGCGTCCCACCCCCGAGAACGCACCCGTCGGCACCTATGCCATGTGGGACGAGCGCATGAGCGTGACCCGCATCCGCGTTGAAGAGGGCAAGCCGCAGGAATACACCTTCGAGGGCATTAGCGCCGCGCTGAGCGTATCCGGCAAAATCACTATTCACGCAGCAGATGGCAACGGCACCGAAGAGTTCGTTCTGGGCGCCACCGAGTCGGTACTGCACGTGGGTGAGCCCTCGGCGGCAACCCTGAGCGGTAATGGCGAGCTGTACATCGCTTCTTATGTTTAGGAAATAATCCTCGATAACTAAAACTTCTAGACAGTTATAACTAGCCAGTTATAAGGAGTGTCGAAAGATACTTCAAGACTGGCACATAATAAAGAATCCACGTTCTTCCCTATATCTATTCAGGTCGGGGGAGGCGTGGATTTTTTATGCCCCGAATAGGGGAGGCAGGGGATATTTTGTGCCTACCCTGCACAGTGTGTTCTGGGTAACCTATAATTGGTCTTATAAATATGCGTATACCTGTGCCTTTATGCACCTCTTCCTCAGGTACGCAGCCCCAAACAACTAGGAGAACACCGTGAAGATCATCCTCACCGTCACAGGCATCGACCACGAAGGCATCATCGCCGCCGTGACCGCAACCCTCGCCGAGCGCAAGGTCAACGTCCTCGACGTCTCCCAGACCATCATGGGCGAATACTTCACCATGATCATGCACTGCTCCTTCGACGAAGAGCAGCAGAACCTCATCGACCTGCAGGAAGCCATGGTTGGTGTCGAACACGAACAGAAGGTCCAGATTCGCATCCAGGCAGAATCCATCTTCAAGGCAATGCACACCATCTAGGCGGCCACCATGATGAATGACAATATTCTTGAAACCATCCGAATGATCGAGGAGCAGAAGCTCGACATTCGCACCGTCACCATGGGCATCTCCCTGCTCGACTGCGCCGACTCCGACGGCGAAGTAGCCCGCCGCAAGATTTACGACAAGATCACCAGCCGCGCGGCAAACCTCGTCAGCGTTTGCGAAGGTATCGAAGCCGAACTCGGCATCCCGATTGTCAACAAGCGCATCGCCGTCACCCCCATCGCACTGGTGGCAGGCGCCTCCAACGATGAGGACTACGTGGAGTTCGCCCGCACCCTCGACGCAGCTGCTAAGGCAGTCGGCGTGAACTTCGTCGGTGGCTTCAGCGCTCTCGTCGACAAGGGCATGACCCCCGCCGATGAAAAGCTGATTCGCTCCATCCCGCGAGCGCTCGCAGAGACCGACGTGGTCTGCTCCTCCGTAGACATTGGATCTTCCCGCGCCGGCATTAACATGAGCGCCGTCAAGCTCATGGGTGAAACCATCCGCGCCACCGCAGACCTGACCGCGGACGCACACGGCTTCGGCTGCGCCAAGCTCGTCGTCTTCGCGAACGCCGTCAGCGACAACCCCTTCATGGCGGGCGCATTCCACGGCGTGCAGGAGGCAGACACCACCATCTCCGTAGGTGTCTCTGGCCCCGGCGTGGTACACCGCGCCCTGCTGAAGGTCCGCGGCGAATCCTTTGACACCTGCGCCGAAGAAATCAAAAAAGCAGCCTTCAAGATTACCCGCGTCGGCCAGCTGGTCGGTACCCTCGCCTCCGAGCGTCTGGGCGTACCCTTCAACATTATTGACCTCTCCCTGGCACCCACCGCAGAGATTGGCGACTCGGTCGCGCACATCCTCGAAGAGATGGGTCTGGAAACCGTTGGTACCCACGGCACCGTTGCGGCACTTGCGCTGCTCAACGATGCGGTGAAGAAGGGCGGCCTCATGGCGTGCTCGAACGTCGGTGGCCTCTCCGGGTCCTTCATCCCGATTTCTGAGGACATCGGCATGATTGAATCCGCAGCCGCCGGACACATCAGCCTCGACAAGCTTGAAGCGATGACCGCCATCTGCTCGGTGGGTCTGGACATGGTCGCGGTTCCCGGCGAGACCCCCGCCGCCACCCTCGCAGCAATGATTGCCGACGAAGCAGCAATCGGCGTGATGAACCACAAGACCACCGCGGTCCGCGTCATCCCGGCGGTTGGTCTGAGCGTAGGCGACATGGTTGAGTTCGGCGGCCTGCTCGGTCGAGCACCCGTCATGCCCACCCACACCCCCAGCGCGGAGGCGTTCATCGCCCGCTGCGGTCGTATTCCGTCGCCGGTTCACGGTTTCCGCAACTAAGTTTGATTCCGTAACTAAGCTCGAATCCGCAACTAATCTCGCTTCCGTAACTAAGCCCTAAGTGCGCTGAGAACCAACAGAAAAAAGGGGGAGGCACCGAAGATTATCTCTTCGGGGCCTCCCCTTCGTTGTATGAGCTACTAAGAAACTACTGATACACGAAGCGGCTCATTAACGCCTCAAGCGCCAAACGCGCATTCGCGTTCGTCCGCAGACGACGCAGAGTCAGCTCGACCGCCTGCACATCCTCCAGCAGCTGCTGGGCGGAACGGCGGGTGCAGAACGCCTCCAGAGGCTCACACAAATGCTCATTGACCAGCGGAGCCTTCGCCGACAGAGCCACTGTCAACGCATCACGCAGAACCGTCTGAACCTGCGCCACGGAACGCAACAGCGTATCGGAGGAAACGCGCTTAGCGCGGCGCTTCTGTTGCTCCTCCAGACGGCGAACCTGCGCTCGCAAGGACGGCGAAACGCGCTCGCCCTCGCGGATACCCAGCAGCGCTAGAAGCTCCTGGCGTTCCTGCTCATCCTTGAGAGCGGAGACAGCCTGTGCATCCTGGTCGGCAAGGTCGGTGAGCTTCTCAGTTGCGTTGAAAGCCGAAGAAATAGAACGAACATTCAGAATTAGGGAAGTAATCAACTCCCGACGAGCCATCGCCTGCTCATCGGTCGCCAAACGGTACCCTTCCTGCGCATCACCCAGAGCCAGACGCGCCGCACGCTGCGCCAAAGGATCCACCACACCGTGCGCCAGCAAATACTCGTGCACCTGCGCATCGGTAGGAACCGGCAACTGCACCGGACGGCACCGCGAACGAATCGTCACCAGCACATCGGTGGGGGAGGGCGCCGTCAACAGCCAAATCGTATGCGGCGGCGGCTCCTCAATCGCCTTCAACAACACATTGGAGGTACGCTCCGGCATGCGCTCGGTGTCCTCGACCAGAATCACGCGCCAGCGACCTACGGTCGGGCGGTCCTGAGCCTTCATGACCAGCTCGCGCGCCTCATCAATGCTGATGTGCGTCGCCTCGGTACTAAAGTGCGTAAAATCTGCGTGCGAACCGTTCATGACGGTCACGCAGCCCTTGCACTGGCCGCAGCCGCGGTTCTGAGGGTCGGGCTGATCGCACAGCAGGGCGGCGGCGAAAACCTTTGCCGCCTCACGGTGAGGCGCACCGGTCGCACCCGTGAAAAGCCAAGCGTGCGTGGGGCGGGCGGCGGCGGCATCCGTGTGTAGTTGCTGGAGCTTATCGGCGGGAATCAGCAGGGTATCCCAGAGGCTCATGAGTCCTCCTTACCGGTGCGGACCAGCTCGCGAGCGGCAAGTAGAGGCTCAATCACCTCGAGCACGCGCGCGTGTACCTGCTCAATCGTTCCCACACCATCAATGATGCGGTGCGAACCGTTAGCGTCCTCGCGGGCGATTTGCTCGAACGCACCGTGAATGCGGGCCTTGAACGCGGCGCCTTCAGCCTCAATACGGTCGACGGTGCCGCGCTGGTCCATGCGTTCCTGCTCGGCGCTCAGCGGCACGCTCAGCAATAGAGTTGCATCGGGTACCAGATCGGCGGTAGCCCAGCGGCTCAAATCGACGATGGTTTCAATACCCAGATCGCGGCCAACACCCTGGTACGCGGCGGAGGAATCAATATAGCGGTCACTGAGCACGATGGCGCCCTCAGCGAGCGCCGGGCGAATCAGCTGGGAGGCGTGAGCCGCGCGGGATGCCGCAAAGATTAGCGCCTCGGTGCGGTCGTCAATAGTGCCCTGACCCGCTTCAAGGACGAGGGCGCGTAGCTTCTCGCCGATCTCGGTGCCGCCGGGTTCGCGGGTGGTGATGACACGGTATCCGCGGGTGCTGAGTGCTTCATTCAGTAGGGAGAGCTGGGTGGTTTTGCCGGCACCGTCGCCTCCTTCGACCACGATAAAAAGCCCGCGGCGACCGGTCGGGTCGGCGGGAAGATTCTGTGCATCGGGGGTGTAGCTGAGAGTATCCATCACCTTTAAGGGTACCGGGTCTCTTAGCTGCACCGGTGCGGTTTTGGTGATACCTCCGCGTGGGATTGAGCGCGTATCAAGGTAAAAAACATGTAAATCCTGCGTATCGTCACCCGTGCGGGCGTGCGTTCTGGGCGCGGGTGTGCCAGGCTTAAAGACATGAGTGCAGATAACCACGACATGAATTACTCCGCAGAGACCTTCGTCGTCTCTGGCGGTCGCCCGGCACACGAGCATGACGCGCCGGTGAACCCTCCGATCGTTCTTTCTTCTACCTACCGCGGTGTGGATGCCGTCAATATTGAGCAGGACCGTGTGTACGCCCGCTTCTCGAACCCCACCTGGGAGGGCATGGAAGAGGTTGTGGCGAAGCTGGAGAACGCTACCCAGCCCGGTCTGCTGTTCCCCTCCGGTATGGCTGCTGTCGCTGCTGTGATCGACCTGGTGCCGGTTGGTTCCATTGTTCTGATTCCGAAGCACGCATACATGGCGTCGGTGACCCTGTGCAAGGATTTGGAGCGCCGCGGCATCATTGAGCTTGTTCGCGTGGACATTGAAGACACCGAGAGCGTTATCGCCGCTATGGAGGATGCCGCATCCCGCACCGGCGTGACCCCGGAGAACGTGAACTACTCGGCACCGAAGGTCCTGGCGTGGCTGGAAAGCCCCACGAACCCGATGCTTGAGGTCGCTGACCTGCCTGCCCTGCTTTCTGCTGCTCGCCGCCTGGGCATTGTGACCGCGGTGGATAACACCTTCGCAACCCCGATTCTGCAGCGTCCCCTGGATTTGGGGCATCACCAACGGCGCAATCCCCGGCCCCGTGGAGGCATGGCTTGGTCTGCGCGGCCTGCGCACCCTGGCGCTGCGCGTGGAACGTGCTGTGCAGAACGCGCAGGTTCTCGCAGAGCGTCTGAGTGAGCATCCCTTCGTGACTGAGGTGCGTTACCCAGGTCTGGAGAGCGACCGCGGCCATGAGGTTGCGAAGAAGCAGATGGACGGTTTCGGTGCGATTTTGTGCGTCACCCTGGATACCGACGCATCGGGTGCCCGTAACGTCGTGGAGGCGTTGAAGCTGTGGACCCCGGCAACCTCCTTGGGTGGTGTGGAGTCTCTCGTGGAGCGTCGTCGTCGCCACGGTAACGAGCCGGATTCGATTCCGGAGTCTCTGCTGCGCCTGTCGGTGGGTATTGAGAACGTGGATGACCTTTACAATGACTTGGTTGAGGCCTTTAAGGTTGTCCGCTAGGCACTTTGCTAGGGTTGTCTAGAGAAGCTGCTGATTCTAAGGAATACTATGTCTCCTATTCTGTTGGTCATCTATGTGACCACTCTTATCGATGTGCTACTGGCTGTTGCCGGCGCTGTGGTTGGTGTGCTGGCTTTTGTGCGTGCGTGGATGTCTCCGGCGAACGCGTACGATTTTGCCGGTAAGCGCCCGAAGAACACGTGGCTGGCTCTGACCGGTGGTTCTGCTGCTGTGTCGCTGTTTAGCGTTTTTGCTGCGGTGACTGGTGGCGGTAATAGCGTGCTGATTCTTCAGCTGATTGCTGCTGTGATTAGCTGTGTGTTCTTGGCTGGTGTGTGGCCTTCGGTGGGTCGCCGCCGTTTCTAGCGTTAGCTTGTGCGCTCGCTTTGAGTGATGCAGTGTGAGGCCTCGCGTGCCCTCTGGCTGGTTTGTCCCGGTCGGATGGTGTGCGGGGCTTTTCCCTTTTCTGGCGGGGTTTTTGAGCCTTTCGTTCTGGTAGAAAAGACCCTTATAAATTTTTGGGAGAATGCATATTTTCTAGGCTCTAAGGCATGACAAACCGGCAGGTAAATGAAAAAATAGAGGTATGACTTACAAACTAGTACTCCTGCGCCACGGCCAGTCCGAGTGGAACGAGAAGAACCTGTTCACCGGCTGGGTGGACGTTAACCTGACCGATAAGGGCCGCGCTGAGGCTAAGCGCGGCGGCGAGCTGCTGGCAGAGCGCAACATCCTCCCCGATGTTGTTCACACCTCCCTGCAGCGTCGCGCAATCAACACCGCAAACCTTGCACTGGATGCAGCAGACCGTCTGTGGATTCCCGTCAAGCGCACCTGGCGCCTGAACGAGCGTCACTACGGTGCTCTGCAGGGTAAGAACAAGTCCGAGATCCGCGAGGAATACGGCGACGAGAAGTTCATGACTTGGCGTCGTTCCTACGACGTTCCGCCGCCCCCGCTGGATGACAACGACCCCTACTCGCAGGCAAACGACCCCCGCTACGCGGATGTTGAGAACGCTCCTCGCACCGAGTGCCTGAAGGACGTTCTGGGCCGTATGCTTCCCTACTGGGAGTCGGACATCAAGCCCGACCTCGCAGCAGGCAAGACCGTTCTGGTTGCTGCACACGGTAACTCCCTGCGTTCGCTGGTTAAGCACCTCGAGGGTATTTCCGATGAGGACATTGCTGGCCTGAACATCCCCACCGGTATTCCGCTGTACTACGAGCTGGATGAGAACTTCCAGCCCGTCAAGGCTGGCGAGTACCTGGACCCCGAGGCTGCTAAGGACGCTATTGCTGCCGTAGCAAACCAGGGCAAGTAATACCTCCGGCAGGGTTTCACCCCTGTCATTGTGATGAGCCGTCCACCGTTGAGGTGGGCGGCTCATTGCGTTCTCTGCAGGGTTTCTGCACGGGGAGCCTGTCTGAGAAGAGGGGCGTTCGCCCAAGTGCTGGGTATCGGCCACATTTATACTTATGGGGTACCCGAATGGAAGGGAAGTACATGGATGCCGGTCTGATCGCCTTTATTGCGGGCATGATAGGTCTGCTGGTGGGCGTCCTGAGCATGAACGCGGTGGCGCGTAGTGAGCGGGAGCAGGAGCGTAGCTTGGTGTCGGCGCCGGCGCTGCGTGATGGTGCCGCTCAGGTGCTTGCTGTGATTGGTCGTGCCTATCTGGTGATTGATGAGGTGGGCGGCGTGGTTCAGGCTTCTCCTGGTGCGTATGCGATGGGTCTGGTGCGTGGTCATACGGTGGCCTCTGATGAGTTGGCGGATATGATTCGCACGGTGCGTCATCGCGGTATTTTTGCGGAGCGTACTTTTGAGATTGACCGCGGTGAGGGTGAGGCGCTGGTCTTGGACGTGCGTGTTGCTTCGCTGGGGGATGAGTACATTTTGGTGCTCGCTGATGACCGCACTGAGATTTCTCGTGTTCAGCGTATGCGTAATGATTTTGTGGCGAATGTGTCGCATGAGTTGAAGACTCCGGTGGGTGCGGTGAGTCTGCTGGCTGAGGCTATTGAGCAGGCGAGTGATGACCCGGAGGCGATTGAGTATTTTGTGGGTCGTCTGCATAAGGAGACTCGTCGCCTGTCTGCGCTGGTGCGTGACATTATTGAGCTTTCGCGTCTGCAGTCGACTGATGTGATTGCGCGTGGTGGTCCGGTGTCGGTGCCTTCTTTGGTGGCTGATGCGGTGGACCGTTCGCATATTGTGGCGGAGGAGAAGGACATTCAGATTTCTACCCGCATCGAGGAGGTCCCCGAGGTGTACGGTGACGCCGAGCTGCTCGGTATTGCTGTGCAGAACCTGGTGGAGAACGCGGTGCGTTATTCGCCGGAGCATACGAAGGTGGATATTTGGGTGCACCGTGTGGCTGATCAGCTGTTGGTTGAGGTTGCTGATCAGGGCGTGGGTATTCCGGAGGACGAGCAGAAGCGTATTTTTGAGCGTTTTTACCGGGTTGATCCGGCTCGTTCGCGTCAGACGGGCGGCACTGGTTTGGGCTTGAGCATTGTGAAGCATGTGATGACTCAGCACGGTGGTAGCGTGACGGTTCGGTCGATGCCGCAGGAGGGCTCGACGTTTACGTTGGCGTTGCCGCTGAATGAGCCTCCGGCCGCAGTGTAGTGTTAGCGGTATAGGTTTTATGGAATCGAAGGAAGTTATTGATGTCTAAAATTCTGATTGTTGAGGACGAAGAGGCCCTCTCGGATCCCCTTGCATTTTTGCTGGGTCGTGAGGGTTTCCAGACGATTGTTGTGGACAACGGTCTGGATGCTCTGCCGGTGTTTGACCGCGAGGGCGCGGATTTGGTGCTGCTGGATGTGATGCTTCCGGGCATGTCCGGCATGGAGGTGTGCCGCAAGCTGCGTGAGGTGTCTTCGGTCCCGATTATCATGCTGACCGCTAAGGATTCTGAGCTGGATAAGGTGCTCGGTCTGGAGCTGGGCGCTGATGACTATGTGACGAAGCCGTATTCTGCGCGTGAGTTGATTGCTCGTATCCGCGCGGTGTTGCGTCGTCGTTCGGCGGAGACTGATTCTGCTACTGAGTCGGTGCTGCAGGGCGGCCCGGTGCGTATGGACATTGACCGCCATGTGGTGACGGTTAATGGTGAAGAGATTTCTATGCCGCTGAAGGAGTTTGAGCTCCTGGAGATTCTGTTGCGCAATGTGGGTCGTGTGATGACTCGTGGCCAGCTGATTGAGCGCGTGTGGGGCGCCGACTATGTGGGTGATACGAAGACCCTGGACGTGCATATTAAGCGTCTGCGTTCGAAGATTGAGCCGGATTCTTCTGCCCCGCAGTATGTGGTGACGGTTCGCGGCTTGGGCTATAAGTTCGAGGCGTAGGCGGGCTTGAGACTGATGAGTTCTGCTTCTGCGGCGAATACTGCTGTGATTGTTCTGGCGGCTGGTTCGGGTACTCGCTTGGGCGAGCCGATCCCGAAGGCTGCTGTGCGTGTGCATGGTCGTACTTTGCTGGATTATGCGTTGGAGGGTGCGCTCGCTTCGGGTGTTGCTGAGCATGTGGTGGTGACTGTTCCTGCTGACTGTTCGGCGAGTTGCCCGGAGCTTTTGGAGGATGCCCGCCGTGCTGGTGCGTTGATTACTGCCGGTGGTGATACTCGTACTGCTTCGGTGGTTGCGGCGTTGGATGCTTTGAAGGATGCGCAGGTTCCGGTGGATTATGTGCTGATTCATGATTGCGCTCGTGCTTTTACTCCGCCGCAGGTGTATCACCGCGTGCTTGAGGGTTTGGGTTCTGCGAGCCCGCGGGGTGTTGTGCGTGCGGTGATTCCTGTGTTGCCGGTGGTGGATACGGTGAAGACTGTGGATTCTGCTGGTTTGGTGACGGGTACTCCTTCGCGTGCGCAGATGCGTGCGGTGCAGACTCCTCAGGGTTTTGAGGTGGCTGCCCTGTTGGCGGCACATGAGCGTAGCCGTTCCCTGCCTGCTGAGGAGGCTGAGCTGTTGACTGATGATGCGATGGCGATGGAGGCGGCGGGTGAGCCGGTGTTGACGGTTGCCGGTGATGCGGATGCGTTTAAGGTGACGACTCCGATGGATTTGCGGGTTGCTCGCGCGCTGTTTGGTGATTCTGCTGCCTAAGCTTGCCGCCTAACGCCTCTTTTGCGGAGGCACTGCTGCTGAGAAGATGTTTGATCGATTGAAGGGTCCTGTGATGACTGTTATTCCTCGTGTTGGTACCGGTGTTGATGTCCACGCTTTTGGCGAAGAGGGCACTCCTCTGTATATTGCTGGTCTGCATTGGCCGGGTGAGCGTGGTTTGAGTGGCCATTCTGATGGTGATGTGGTGGCTCATGCTGCTGCGGACGCTCTTTTTGCCGCCTCCGACACGGGGGATTTGGGCTCTAATTTCGGTGTGGACCGCCCGGATATGAAGGGCGCTTCTGGTGTTCGTATTCTTTCTGAGGCTGCGGCGATTGTGCGTGCTGCTGGTTTTGAGATTGGTAATGTGAGCGTTCAGCTGGTGGGTAACCGCCCGAAGTTCTCTCCGCGCCGTGATGAGGCGAACCGTGTGCTGAGCGAGGCGGCGGGTGCTCCGGTGACGGTGATTGCGACGACTACTGATGGTTTGGGTTTGACGGGCCGCGGCGAGGGTGTGGCTGCTATTGCGACGGCGTTGGTGTACCCGCGTTCGTAGGTGTTTGGCTGCTTCGAGCCATTCTGTAACCTATCGCTGATTTACCGCCCCGGCGTCTGAGCCGACCCCGTAGAATGAGAGTGTGACTATGCGTTTTTATGATTCAGCTTCCGCGACTATTCGTGAGTTTGAGCCCGTCGTGCCCGGTGAGGCGCGTATCTATTATTGTGGTGCTACGGTGCAGGGTGAACCGCATCTGGGCCATATCCGTTCGGCGTTGGTTTTTGACCAGTTGAGCCGTTGGATGCGTTACCGCGGTTTGAAGGTGACGACGGTCCGCAATGTCACTGATATTGACGACAAGATTTTGGCGAAGTCTGCTGATTCTATGGAGCCCGGTTTTGAGGGTGAGTTCCCGAATGAGCAGTGGTGGGCGCTCGCGTACCGTTTTGAGAAGGTTTTTGCTCAGGCGTATGCGGCGCTGGGTATTGATCCGCCGACCTATGAGCCGCGCGCGACCGGTCATATTCCGGAGATGTTTGCCCTGATTCAGCGTCTGATTGATCGTGGCCACGCGTATCCTGCGCTGGATGATTCTGGTGACGTGTATTTTGATGTGCGTTCGTGGGATAAGTATGGTGCGCTGACGAATCAGAGCGTTGAGGATATGCAGGATTCTGCGGATGCTGATCCGCGCGGTAAGCGTGACCCTCGCGATTTTGCCCTGTGGAAGGGCTATAAGGAGGGTGAGCCGCTGACTGCTTCGTGGGAGTCTCCGTGGGGTCGCGGCCGTCCGGGCTGGCACCTGGAGTGCTCGGCGATGGCCGGTAAGTATTTGGGTTCGCGTTTCGATATTCACGGTGGCGGTTTGGATTTGCGTTTCCCGCACCATGAGAATGAGCTGGCGCAGTCGACTGCTGCTGGTGATGATTTCGCGAACTTCTGGATGCATAACGGCATGGTCACCTATGAGGGTGAGAAGATGTCGAAGTCTATCGGTAATACGATTTCGCCGGCGCAGATGCTGCAGATGGCCCGTCCGCTGGTGGTTCGTTATTACCTGGGTAGTGCGCATTACCGTTCGATTCTTGATTACCGTCCGTCGTCTTTGCAGGAGGCAGCAACCGCTATTGAGCGTGTTGAGGCGTTCCTTGCTGCAACTCAGGATGTGCTGAAGCCTGGTCGTGAGGTTCCGGAGGCTTTTGCTGAGGCTATGGATGATGACGTGAATATTCCACGTGCTTTGGCGGTTCTGCATGAGCAGACTCGTGCGGGTAATGCGGCGCTTGCTGCCGGTGAGGATGCTTCGGAGGCGGCGAATGCTGTGATGGCTATGGCTGAGGTTCCCGCGTTTGTGCGTAAGGCTTAGGTCGAGCGGGTTTCTCTCGCGTAGACTCGTATTCATTACTTTGACGAAGGAAGAGAAGAATGGCTAAGGCAGGTTCGCGCCCGGGCGCTACCAGCAAGAAGAAGGGTGCTACTAAGGGCACTGGTGGTCACGGTCGTAAGGCGCTTGAGGGTAAGGGCCCTACTCCGAAGGCTGAGGACCGCGTTTATCACAAGGCGTATAAGATGAAGCGCGCGGCGGAGCGTCGTGCTGCTACCGGTACGAACCGTAAGTTCCAGACTCGTCTGGGCGGTAAGCGTGCTAGCGATGAGCTGGTGACTGGTCGTAATGCGGTGCTTGAGGCTCTGCGTACTGAGATTCCCTCGAAGCACTTGTACATTATGAGCCGTGTTGAGGTTGATGACCGCGTTCGCGAGATCATGACTATTGCGAATAAGCGCAATATTCCGATGCTGGAGATTCCGCGTAGCGAGCTGGATCGTTTGACTGATGGTTCTGTGCATCAGGGTGTTGCGATGCAGATTCCTCCGTACAAATACCCGGACGCTACTGACCTGGTGCTGGATACTATGGAGCGTTGGCACTCGGGTAAGCTGTCGACTCCGCCGCTGTTTGTTGCTTTGGACGGTATTACTGATCCGCGTAACTTGGGTGCGATTATTCGTAGCGTGTCCGCGTTTAGCGGTGATGGCGTGATTATTCCTGAGCGTCGTTCGGCTGCTGTGACTGCTGGTGCGTGGAAGACTAGTGCTGGTGCGGCTGCTCGTATTCCTGTTGCGATGGCGACTAATCTGACTCGCGTGATTCAGCAGGCTAAGGAGCAGGGTATTTTCGTGATTGGTCTGGATGGCGGCGGCGATATTGAGTTGCCGGCTCTGGAGCTTGCGAATGAGCCGCTGTGCGTGGTGGTTGGTTCTGAGGGTAAGGGTCTGTCCCGCCTGGTGACTGAGAACTGCGATCAGATTGTGTCGATTCCGATTGATTCTGCGATGGAGTCTTTGAACGCGGCGATGGCTGTGGGTATTACTCTGTACGATGTTTCTCGTCGTCGCGCTTCCGCGAACTAAAGTTTTGAAGCTAGCGAGCTACAGCCTGTAGCTCTGTAGTTTGAATAAGGAGGGCGCCCCCGTGAGGGGTGCCCTCCTTTTCTGTGCTCTTCTGCGCTCTCCCCATATGTAGGTGCTCATATATAGGGAGGTGCAGAACGGGGGAGTGCAGCGGTACAGAAATACGGCGGTATGAAATACAGAGATGGGGGAGGGGCGGAGCCCCTCTTCCCATCTTTTCTTCCCGTCTTCTCTTCCTATCTTCTTGATGCTGAGGGGCTCTTCTGCCCTTCTATATGGGCTCTATAGGGAGCTTCTGCAGGTTTTCGAGGTCTTTTGAAGGTTTTTAAACTTTTTTTGAAGAACTTTCGGGAGGCTTATCCTGCGTTGACTAGGGGTTTTGCTGTTCTGTTTAGGTCAGGATGAACCTAAACCCCCGTATTTGTGCTCTACTTCACCCATTTTCGGGTTGCAGGGGTGTTTGGGGGTCTGTATAGTTGTATGAGTCGCCGCGGCGAGGAGGAAAAAACGAAGAGTTTTCTTCGGTGTTTCTCCTAGTCAGAAGCGGTTTGACTGTCTTTCAATTG
>QWCT01000214.1_pt1 | contig 71835 bp, 52 predicted proteins | sample 1972681 | NCBI WGS metagenome assembly QWCT01 (sample SAMN09866701, study PRJNA288562) | Human oral metagenome isolate pre3_saliva, whole genome shotgun sequencing... | isolation source: mouth | host: Homo sapiens | place: USA: California
ACATCTGATGATTGTCGATGGTGACACAACAGACTTCCAAGACAACCCACAAGACTTCAAACGTGTCACAGATATGATTGATGACCGACTCTTTGGCTTGTTCCCTATGGAATAAAACAAACTGTCTCGCTTTGGCATAATATTTGTTCTATAAAAGTTACAAAAGTATTAATCAAGCCCTTCTTTGCCGTTAATTAACACGCAGAGGGCATCATACAGTATATTAAAATGGAGAAAGTAAAAACCCTGATAATAGGTAGTGGCCCTGCAGGATACACCGCAGCAATCTACGCCGGACGTGCTAATCTGCAGCCAGTGCTCTATTCTGGTCTTCAACCGGGTGGTCAGTTGACCACAACAACGATAGTAGAAAACTTCCCAGGCTTCCATGAAGGAATCGATGCAAACCAACTTATGACGGAGATGAAACAGCAGGCTGAGGTCTATGGTGCCGACCTTCGTGATGGTTCTATCGTCAAAGCCGACCTTAGTAGTCGTCCTTTCCACCTCGAAGACGAGCGTGGCAACCAGATTGAAGCAGAGACTGTAATCATCGCGACAGGTGCCAGTGCAAAGTACTTGGGCCTGCCTGATGAGGAGAAATACCGTGGACAGGGTGTCAGCGCATGTGCCACTTGCGACGGATTCTTCTATCGCAAGCGTGTTGTAGCAGTCGTTGGTGGTGGTGACACAGCCTGCGAAGAGGCGATGTACCTCTCTGGCTTGGCAAAGAAGGTGTATATGATTGTGCGCAAACCATACCTTCGTGCTGCAGAAATCATGCGTAAGCGTGTGACAGAGAAGGACAACATTGAGATACTTTACAATACCAATACGGTCGGTCTCTTTGGTGAGAACGGTGTCGAAGGTGCTCATCTTGTTCGTTTCAAGGGCGAGGAGAACGAGGAGAACTTTGATGTTGCTATCGACGGATTCTTCTTGGCTATCGGTCATACTCCTAATACTGACCTCTTCAAAGAACAGTTGGATATGGACGAACATGGCTTTATCATCACTCAACCAAAGTCAACCGCAACGAGCATTGAGGGAGTCTTTGCAGCAGGTGACGTAGCCGACCCAACCTATCGTCAAGGCGTTGTAGCAGCGGGAACAGGTGCTATGGCTGCCATTGAGGTAGACCGTTTCTTACAGAAACAGTAATCAATACTAAAATATAGAAGGGTGTTTCAGAATCCAATAGATAGGATTTTGATACTCCCTTTGTAATTTCCTGCTTTCCTAACAAAACTCTTCATAACACTACAAACTATGCGTAACATATTATCCATACTGTGCACACTAATCCTTCCAACCATAGTTGAAGCCGCTACCTGTGGCCTACTGATGGCAGGGACAGTGGCTTGCACAAATAAGACGAAGACAGCTATGACACAAACTGACTCTATCATCGCTCCTAAAAAGAAGTTCACTCGTCCCGACGATGCCACCCTTAGAAAGATGCTTACACCCGAACAGTATGCTGTAACACAGCAAGCTGCCACCGAACGACCTTTCACCAACGAGTATGATCATGAGTTCAGAGAGGGTATCTATGTAGATGTCACAACGGGAGAACCACTTTTCTCTTCTACAGATAAGTTCGATTCTGGCTGCGGATGGCCTGCCTTCTCTAAGCCAATCGATAAGAAAGTCGTTACAAATCATACTGATACATCACATGGAATGATACGTACAGAGGTGAGGAGTAGGACTGGTAAGGCACATCTCGGACACGTCTTCGATGACGGACCAGCAGCGACAGGAGGAAAGAGATATTGTATTAACAGTGCTTCGTTGCGCTTCATCCCACTTGAAGAGATGAAGGCTAAGGGCTACGGAGCCTATATAAACTTAGTAAGACCAATGAAAGAAATATATGTAGCAGGTGGTTGCTTCTGGGGAACAGAGCACTATCTCAAACAGATAGAAGGCGTTACGGCTACCGAAGTGGGCTATGCCAATGGTATTATCAAGAACCCAACGTATGAGGAGGTATGCACAGATAAGACACAGTTTGCCGAGGCTGTGCACATTACCTACGACCCTAAGGTTATCAGCTTGGAGTTCTTATTAGGCTTATACTTTAAGTCTATCGACCCAACAAGCGTAAACAAGCAGGGTAATGACCGTGGTAGTCAGTATCGAACAGGCGTTTATTACACCGACCCAGCCGACCTCCCCACTATCAAGAAGGTGTTTGAAGAGGAGCAGAAGCAGATTAATGGCAAGATAGCCGTTGAGGTTAAACCTCTTAAAAACTTCTATACTGCAGAAGAATACCACCAAGACTATCTTGATAAAAACCCCACTGGCTATTGCCATCTACCAGCTGCTCTCTTTGAGTATGCCCGCAAAGCCAAGATGAAGAAATAAGTATATGCTCTGACAGAACCATCCGCTCTCTGTCAGAGCATCTTTTATTGATAACGATTTGATAAGCTTAAGCGAAGGAGTCTACCTTATAGAATACACTTAGAAACGGCTCTTACCTTGTCTCTCAACGACCTTTAGTAATGGTATTAAGCCGCCGCACGACTTGTATTAACCCTCTGAACAACTTGTATTAACCCTCTGAACAACTTGCGTTAATCCTCCTCACGAGTATATAAGAGGACAAGGCGGGATCCTTATAAGTATCGTTTGCATTTTAAGATACGGATGACAAGCTCATATATAGATGTAGCTTATCAGCCAATAAAGGCTTTTATTGAATACGAACGACACGTATTCCAAGGTTAGCAGGACGAGCCATCATATAGTTATAAAGCGTCTCTAAGGGATCAACCACCCTATTTCCGTTCTTCTTAAGATTAGAGGCATTCATGAGGTGGAGCCCATCCTTGTGCCATATAGCAAATCCAAGATGTGTTGTATCGAGCTCTCGTTTACTCGTGACAATCGCAAGGATGTCACCATCACGAACTACCTCACGCAGGAGCTTGCTGTTATTGAGTAGGCTCTTAGGGATATAACGGACACTTGTACCATTGGTTGCATCTTCTAACTTCTTAAGTTCTGCAACACGTTCAGGGCTGTTCTTCAACATATCATACAGTCTTGCATTCTGGCTCATATAGTTGATTTTCAACGTCTGAACAGCTGTGAAAGGTGGAACTGGGCTATCTATCTCTTTAACAAAACCCATGCGCTCGTTATCTTCCAACCACCAATGGAAATAGTGTAGACGGTTTACATAACTCATCTTACCACCTCGATAGCGCACTTGTTCTAACTGATGTACATAGTTCGCAAAGCCTGTTTCACCCCTTTTCGCACAAAGCGTAAGGGCGGTAACAGCCTCAACGTATGTCGTACAGTCTAATCCATGAAGATTAATAACCAGCTTTTCATCCTCGTTCTTATCTAAGGTATGCGCTACGTAAGGCACCCCTATAAACTTTCGTGCAATCTTAATAACAAGCTCTTCGTTGGTGAGTTGCTGTCGTTGTGGCGCAAACTCTCGCAATAACTGACAAACCAGTGCACTGTCACTCTTCGTATAACGGTCAATATATGACGGTAGGGTGTTAGCCTGTCCGGTAGTAGCTGCGCTTGAGACAGTCGTTCTCTCCTGTCGAACCATCACCGTAGTGTCTGCTGCTCCATGCCCCTTTCCTTTCTGTTCAGGCTTCGCACCACAAGCTGAGAAGGCAAAGAGTGCCGTAAAAATAAGCAAGTATTTTAGTGTCATAACAATCTTTTCTAATGATAACCACAAACTATTATTAGGCATCAAACAATCTAATATTATAGAGAACTACGTTCCCTTCTTCCTTCCAAAGTTAAATCCAGCATAAACATTAATACTACCAAAGAAGTTATTAGTAGAGAAGTTGCTCCGTCGATAGTTATAAGCATGAAGGATAGTACTCATCCCTGCATACCATCTGCTATTGTTCCATACCACACCAAAGCGTCCGATGCCATCGATATTGATATTATTAAACTTAAAGTCACTGATAGAGAAGCTGCGATGAGTTACGTCTCCCGAACTTCGTTTGTATGCCAGTGCTAAGGAGACAGAGCCTGCCAAGACCCAGTTACGGGCAAAAACCCAGTTATAAGCATAGCCACCACTAACAGAGACATCCGTGTACTTCACCTCACTGAACATCAGTGTACTATCAATCGGACTACTTGAGACACGATTGCCCAGGCGCTCTTTGATGACATCATTTAGTTCGTTCCAATCGACAGTTAAGGTATGCTGTGTATAACCAATGCCCAACAAAGGACTACCAGCAGAGCGACGTTGTATCGTACTCTGGCTGAATGCGGCCGGATAAGAGAACCGACGATGATTAAAGATATAATAAAGATTAAAGCCTTTAATGGTCGACGTCAGTCCACCAAAGTTCGTTCCTCGTATTGGTTCAGTGTCTATATTCTTCCCAAGATACAACTGTCTGATTTTATAATCATTACCCGTTTTACGATAATAGATATCCAGTCCGAGCATTGAACTATATAAACTTAAATCATACTCTTGCCGAGGATTATTATTCCTATGCCAGAAGTCCAAATGCTTTATGTTCAGTGTGTAACCCAGAAATATCCATCGCCAACCGAAGTAAGGCCCTATACGCACCGTAGCCTCAGGTGCGAAGGTAATGCTTTGTTCGCTTGAACTACTCAAGCGGTACACCTCGTACGTGTTTGTATTTTGTATCATAAAGGCGAAGTTATACTTCTGAGGCTCAATATATGATGTGTCAATCTCGTTGAAACGCTGTAGAAAGCTACCGCCCTTAGCAGCTTTTTGTTTCGACAAGACCGATGGCTCTGTTCTACGCATCCATCGTACAGAGTCTGTTGGCTGCTTCTTAGGAAGTATCTCTCCACTGTCCTTTCCCACAATAACACTATCGGTAATAACCGTAGAGGATAGCGCATACGTCTTTGTTTCTCCCAATATCAATAGGAGAAGACATAGAAACAGGTAGTCGTTGATAGTTAGCTTCATGTGATTAATTAAATAGAAACAAACGCCCAGAGGGCTTTCTCTTATATTTTACCAAGTATGCGGTCCATCACCCAATTAGTTGGTGTTGCGCTGATGCTCGTACAATCGCAGGCACCATAGCCTTGCATATCCTCTATAACAGACTTAATAATAGGGAGTTGGACGTAAGGAGGATTAGGGACCTCTATGTGTCTATCGCCCTGACTGGTGCAAAGGCGGATAGGAGCATACGTATAGACAGAGAAAGAAAGGCGTCCTTTCGACCCATAAACCTCGATACGGTCTTCTCGTGCACTCTCATGAGCAGCAAAGCACCAAGCACCACTACCGGTCAAGCCTGTCTCGAATCGATACACAGCATTGACTGTATCTTCAAGGGAATAAAGCCCTGCACGATTCGCTGTATAGCCATGTGCCTTAACAATAACGCCAAACATATTCTGAAGTAGGTCGAGTTGATGAGGCGCAAGGTCGTAGAAATAGCCACCACCAGAGATATGCGACTGTAGTCGCCACGGCAGTTGCTCATTCTGCTTATAGTCTAAGTCACGCGGAGGGACGGCAAAACGCACCTGTACAGTTAGTATCTTACCCAATTCACCACTATCTACAATCTCTTTAACCTTCTTAAAATAAGGTAGGTAACGACGGTAATAAGCAACAAAGCACGGTATTCCCGTCTGTTCAGACACACGATTAATTCGTACGCAATCTTCGTAAGATGCGGCCAAAGGCTTCTCTATATAACAAGGTTTTCCAGCCCGCATTGCCATAATAGCAAAGGTAGCGTGGGCAGAAGGAGGTGTAGCGATATAGATGGCATTAACGTCAGGGTCGTCTACCAACGCTTGTGCATCTGTGTACCATTTACGAATACCCTGCCGTTCAGCATACGAACGGGCCTTCATCTCACTACGGCTAAATACGGCCACGACATGCGACCCCATCACCTCATTAAAGGCTGGTCCTGACTTCTTCTCAGTCACTTCACCACATCCAATAAATCCCCAGTTTATTTGTTTCATTTGTCCTTTGTTTTCTATATCCAACATCAAGAATACAAAAGATGAGTATCCCTTTTACCGTACACCGCTCTTTTATTTCTGCAAAAATACGAAAAAACTATCAACTGACCATTCTTAGCTATTAACTTTTTAGTATCTTTGCAGAAAAGCTGTTTATAACACATACACATCATTAATATGATTATCAAGAATTCAGAATTCACTATATCTTCACCGTCATTGGCTAAGTGTCCTGAGGATTCAAAGGCAGAATATGCTTTTATTGGACGTTCTAACGTGGGCAAATCAAGCCTTATCAATATGCTTTGCAACCATAAGGGATTAGCTAAGACATCAGCTAAACCCGGTAAAACCTTGCTCATCAACCATTTTATCATTAATAACGAGTGGTACTTAGTAGACCTCCCTGGCTATGGTTATGCCAAGAGTTCAAAGACAGTAAGGAACAAGTTAGAGCAGATGATAGCCCAGTATATCCTCCAACGCAAGCAACTTGTGAATGTATTTGTGCTGATTGACATACGCCATGAGCAACAGAAGATTGACCGTGAGTTCGTCGATTGGCTCGGAGAGAGTAATGTTCCTTTCTCTATTATCTTCACAAAAGCAGACAAGCTATCGCCTGCGAAGGCTAAATCAAATGCTCTGCTATGGATGAAGAAACTACAAGACAGATGGGAGGAACTACCCCCCTATTTCATTACGTCAGCTGAGAACAAGACTGGAAAGGAAGAAGTGTTAGACTATATAGACCGAATTAACAAGACATTAGAATAGAACTCATGGCACAGATACCCTATCTTGATGTCCAAAACCTAACGAAGAGTTTCGGAGCACAGGTTCTTTTTAAGGATATATCATTCTCTATAGCAGAAGGACAGCACATTGGTCTTGTGGCCCAAAACGGCACTGGGAAGTCTACACTACTCTCTATTCTTACTGGAAAAGAAGGTTATGACAGCGGATCTATCATCTATCGTAATGACTTACGTGTGGGGATGTTAGAACAAAGTCCGCATTTCGACCCAGAGGAGAGTGTGTTAGACGCCTGTTTCAACCATGAAGGCAACCCAGAAAGACTCTTAAAGGCAAAGCAGATACTCACAATGTTGAAGCTCTACGACTTAGATCAACCCATGGGACAACTAAGTGGTGGACAACAGAAGCGTGTTGCCTTGGCAAATGTCCTTATACTCGAGCCAGACTTCCTCATACTTGACGAGCCTACCAACCACCTCGACTTAGAGATGATTGAATGGTTAGAAGGCTATCTATCTCGTGGTAATAAGACTATCTTCATGGTGACCCACGACCGTTATTTCCTTGATAATGTGTGTAACACGATATTAGAGTTAGACAACAACACCATCTACACCTATCGTGGTAACTACTCTTATTACTTAGAGAAACGTCAGGAGAGAATTGACAACACCCGTGCTGAGATTGCACGTGCAAACAATCTCTACCGAACAGAGTTAGAGTGGATGCGTCGCATGCCACAGGCTCGTGGACATAAAGCACGCTATCGTGAAGAGGCTTTCTATGAGTTAGAAGCAAAGGCAAAGCAGCGCATTGAGGAAAGACAGGTGCGTCTGAAGTCGTCAAGCGTATATATAGGTAGCAAGATATTCGAGTGCCAATACGTTTCAAAAAGGTTTGATGAGAAAGTCATTCTGAATGAGTTTTACTACAACTTCTCACGCTTTGAGAAGATGGGCATCGTCGGAAACAATGGCACAGGAAAGTCTACTTTCGTCAAGATGTTGCTCGGCGACATCACTCCAGACAGTGGAAAGTTTGACATAGGGGAGACTGTTCGCTTCGGATACTTCTCCCAAGAGGGATTAAAGTTCCGTGAGGATCAGAAGGTTATCGACATCATCACGGATATAGCAGACTATATCGACCTTGGTGGAGGGAAGCACATGACGGCCTCTCAGTTCCTCAACTACTTCCTCTTCTCACCTGAACAACAACACAACTATGTGTATAAGCTGTCGGGAGGAGAGAAGCGCAAGCTCTATCTCTGCACTGTCTTAATGAAGAACCCTAACTTCTTAGTACTCGACGAGCCTACCAACGACTTGGATATTCAGACCTTACAAATCCTTGAAGAGTACTTACAAGATTTTCCCGGCTGTGTTATTGTGGTCTCTCACGACCGCTATTTTATGGACAAGGTTGTCGACCATCTCTTAGTGTTCAAAGGTGATGGTGAGATACAAGATTTCCCTGGAAACTACACGCAATACCGTGATTACCAGAAGATGAAGTCTAAGGAAGAGGAACAGCAGAAACCAGCCAAGAGTAGCAACACCAGCGGTAACGAAACGAAGAAGGATTATCGTAACAACCAGAAGCGTAAGTTGTCCTTCAAAGAGAAACGTGAATACGAAGAGCTTACGGATAAGATTGCACAATTAGAAGAGGAGAAGCAACAGCTTGAAGAGGAACTTTGCTCTGGCAATCTGTCGGTGGATGAACTGACAGAAAAGAGTAAACGGCTCCCTATCTTGAAGGAGGAATTAGACGAATTAGAGCTTCGTTGGTTGGAATTAGCCGAACTTGCTTAACGCATATAGCCCAACCCTATCAGGCTACACTCCTCGCTGTCAAAGCGTTAACATCATCCGTTCCACTCAAGACATACGTGTGAGCGCATCTTCAAAAGTAAGTTTGCAAAGCGTCACCATCGGAATTTCCCACTCATAGAAAGGTGTTCCCCTAAACGCTTTTAGGGTTATTCCACGAGGAGAACAATATCTTCCTATTATCTTTGTGGCATAACAACTAAGATAATAACTAATAAAAAGAATGATTATGAAAACCAATTATTTCTATCGCCAACTGTGTTTAAGTTGCATAGTCCTCATGGCCACCTTCGCACTCGGTGCTTCTGCACAGTCTTCACGTCAGATACGTCCTTACTCATTCAATAAGAAAGGGGTGTTTTATGGTCGTCAACCTGTGATGGGAATAGACCCACGCACCTTCGTTGATCTTGGTTATGGGTATGCGAAAGATAGGTATAACGTCTATTTTGAAGGGCAGATTTTACCTTTTGTCGACCCACTGACGTTCCGCCTAAAAGTACCTGGTAGAGTCTACCCAGGCGACTATCCCGTTAATCCTAACGATGATTACGACCCTTATTACACCGAAGGCTACATTGTAACGTCTAATGCTGTTCTCTACAATGGGGAGAAGATTAGCGACAGCCCAAGCAGCTTCAAGGACTTAGGATGGGGTTATGGAAAGGACGCCTTCGATGTCTATTATATGGGTAAAAAGGTGAATGGCGCCAGCACTACCAGCTTCAGAGTACTCAAAGATGGCTATGCTGAGGACGCTTTCGACACCTATTATCGTGGAAGAGTAGTAAAATAAATATACTTATGATAGAACAGATACTTGCTTATAACAAAAGGTTTGTAGCCGTAAAAGGCTACGAACCTTTTATTACCTCTGGTCAACCAGACATGAAGTTGGCCATTGTTAGTTGCATGGATACCCGCCTTACCAAGCTACTCCCCAATGCGCTCGGTCTGAGGAATGGTGATGCAAAGATTATCAAGGTTGCTGGCGGAACCATTCTTACGCCATACGACGCTGTTATTCGTTCGCTCCTTGTTGCTATCTATGAGTTGGGTTGCCAAGAGATTATGATTATCCATCACTCTGGCTGTGGTGCTTGCCACATGAATGCGGCCCATTTCCTCCATCTGATGCACGACCGTGGCATAACAGACGAGGCTATTCAAGAGGCAAACAAGCATGTTAATCTCAACGAATACTTAGACGGCTTCCATGATACGGAGGCGAGTGTGCGACGTACGGTAGCTACTGTTCAACAGCATCCTCTCATCCCGAAAGATATTGTCGTACGTGGTTTCATCATCGACTCACGTACAGGAGAGCTGACACCTGTCGAATAGCTCGTTGCACAGATGACGTGGGCTTGTGGACTGACGGTCGTTGGGTGCGTTCGTCCCACTTATGGATAGCGACCCAACCCACCCTATTCCGTTCATGCTCTGACAACACACTGCCCTTTTATACACGCCTCTCTGCTGTACTGCTAAGCCTGACGCAGGTATAAGAACAAGGTAAGTAATAGGCTTCAACTGACGTTCCACAGGATGTTTCAAACATCCCACTTCATTCATTGGACCAATCAGTAGACTTGCGAAAAATCATTACATAGCATCAAGCTAAACACCTTCAAAATAGGAGTATAACATCTCACACCTCCAAGCCTATAACCCACAACATATCAACGCATTGCAGACAGCGTTGAAGAAGACGCCCTTCTTGCCTCAAGAAGGGCGTTTTCAATGTGCAAGAAGGGCATGTTCTTGAAGCAAGAAAGGCATCTTCTTGAACGTAGAAGGGCGTGTGTTTGGTTCGAGAGGAGTGAAAAATGTTGACATGGAAGGTGAAAAAAGACCCCTTCCCCAGCCCCAGTGACCCCTCCCCCAGCCCCTCCCCGAAAGGGAGGGGAGCGCCTAACGGGACAAAGTTTGCCGTGATTTTATCGGTTATGAGTAAAGGAAAACGGACTTGTCACAGCCTTTAACGCTCGCAACACAAGTCATCAACACCTAACACTTAACACCTAACACCCACCAACCCAACACCCATCACCCACCAACATGCAATTTCTTACTTACTAAGCTTAAACTTGATTGGTAGCGTGTAATAGACAGCTACTGGTCTACCATCTTGCTTACCAGGGATCCACTTAGGCATAACAGAGACGATGCGCATGGCCTCTTTGTCAAGAGATGGGGAAGCACCGCGTATAATCTCAGCCTGTCTAACCCTACCATCAGCCTCAACAACGAACTTTATCATAACTGTTCCTTGCTGATGCTTCTGGCTTGCTTCTGCCGGATACTTGATATTCTGCGCCAACCACTGGTAGAGATTACCATTAAACTTTGGCATATCTGATACCACAATATAGACTTTCTGATCGTTATCTGGACTCTTTTGTTTCTGTAAAACACTTACTGGAGCAACCTTATTGTCCACAGTAACGTTTGTTACACTGCGTGCAATAGAGTCAATATTACTTACTATAAGTAACATGACAATCATTGGTACGTAAAGTACATACTTAACACGCATACTGTTGTTTGTCTTCTTCTTGTTCATCATTTTAATTCTTTTTTTAATTGGTAAAACATTGAAATTATTTGAAATCGTAGCTACATTCTTCCTATATGTTAGTCCGAGCAGATGGTACTGATACTCCTTATTATCCACACCATTGTCTAACACGCTCCTATCAGCAAGGTATTCGAGATTTAATCGCACCTCACGTTTCAGCAACCAGACGAAAGGATTAAACCAAAAGAGCATACAAAACAGTTCTGCACAGAGTATGTCTATGGAATGAAACTGCCTGCAATGGGTCAGTTCGTGCGTCATAATCTCATCTGTCTCAGCCCTTGAGTGCCGTTCAAGATGGATGAATATCCAATTAAAGAAGGAGAATGGCCCCTCATCATTGCGTAACAAATAAACCTCAACACCATCAATATAAATAGTTTTACACCTGTTCTTCAACCTTATAATAGACGCAATCTGCCATAAAAGACGCAAGAACAAAACGCACACAACTATGCCATAGACAGCCCAAGCAAACTGTTCCCAATTGAAGAAGCCACCACCCTCTGATGTGATTGACACAACTGGCAGAACAACAGTAGCGTATTCGTTAGTGATGGAAACCATCTTGTCATTGCCACTTAGCCATGAAGAAAAATCTATCAGAGGCAGACATAACGCTATAAGAAAGCTACTGTTAAGGACATGTCTGCGCCATGAAAGAAAGGTGTCAGTCGAGAACATCAACTTATAAAACGCATAGAACAGCGCAAGAGCCATGTTGACTTTTAATAAATAGATTGCCATAATTGTCAATATTTTAGGTGATTGCTATACGAGGATAAGAGGTTCTATGGTCTTAAACTATTCTTCCTTCCCTCTTTCTATCTCATCGATAATATCCTTCAAGTCGTCAGGAGAAATCTTATCCTCCTTTGCAAAGAATGAAACCATCTCTCGAAAGGAATTCTTAAAATACTTATCAACAAAACTGTGCATGAAGTCAGACTTATAATCCGACTGTTTTATCTTCGCTATAAAATGGTAGGTCAGCCCCTGCTGTTCGGCACTCACATATCCTTTACGCTTCAGATTGTTCATGATGGAAGCCACAGTAGTATAGGGAGGCTTCGGCTCTTGCAGCTGTGTCAACACCTCTTTGATTGTGCAACAACCCAACCGCCATACCTGCAACATCACGTCTTCTTCTTGTTTAGTTAGTTTCTCCATATTCACTCAACGCTTGTTTTATGTCGCAAAGCTACGAAACATTCGTAAAAAACACAACTTATTAGCGTTAAGAAAACCTAATACTTGCATTTTATTAATTGTTTATCAACCTAATACGAATATTTAGTAACAAGACAAAGAAGAATATCTCACCTTCATTAAGGTGCTTTTCACCTACAAAACTGATATTTTTCAGGCTTCGAAAAGAGACACGCATGAATAGCTGGTTGCGTCTGTCTTTTCAGTAGAATGCCAATAAGGTAATTTCATAAAAACCAAATTTGCTGTCACTACTGTCACACATTACGACTATCTAACACACTCACCTATAACAAGTTGCACGAAGTGTTAAATATGACAGCAACGTAAAATAAAAAATAATTAGTAATAATGTACCATCTATTCCACCGTATTTTCGTTGGTTTATCATCCACGACTTTCGCAAGAACCATGCCCTTAAAGTACGGACGTAGCGTTGCACTATCACGCTAAACAAGTGTTTTTATTCATAATCTTTTGCCTGTATGCACGTAAAAGCGTACTTTTGTAGTTACGAACAAAGAACCAAACAGAAATGACAAAATATCTATACACATTCTTAGCACTAACCTTCTTGATGCTTGCAGGATGTAACAAAGCAAAAGAAGAGCCTCAAAAAGAGATTAACCATGGCGTAAGGACGATTCCTACCGAAATAGTTGACAAAGGCAACCAAGCCGTACAAAATGCCAACAAAAGGGATGCAGGCTTCGTTAGTAACCGTGTGAACGAGGTGACACTCACCAGCTCTTGCTTCGGAGCAGTTAATGCGAACAACCTCGACATACTCCCTCGTCCTAATGAGACAAGCCGCAAAGACTCAACTGTCATCGACCAACTAAACCAAGGAGAGGTATTCCTCTTACAACCTGGTACCAAGGGTATTATGCTGACCGATGCTGGTTCAAAACTATTAGTACGCTTCCAGATGGGCGAATTATGGATATGGAAGTCGGCTGTAAAATAAGTTCAGTAGTGTTAGCAAATGCCTTTTCGTGCGATTTGAACCAACATGTCAGAAATTAATCGTAGTTATTTGTTATTTTAGAAATTAAGCTATAACTTTGCAAAAGGATGTGATATGCAAACAGAAAAGTTAAGATAGCATCTTAATTTTGCGTATATCATCTCTCTGTCGTAGGATACCTTAATGATAGTAGTAACTTAATCAAGGTAGTAACAGGTTTTTAATTTCAATTTGATATGCTTGAGAAATCATATATTTTGTCGTTCGTTTTGAACAATCTTTGGGGGAAGTACAATATTGAGTTGCGAGACTTAGACCCAAAGATGAATATCCTTGTTGGTATCAATGGGTGCGGTAAAACGACTCTTTTGGATGAAATCTATAACTACTACACGTCCTCTACGCAGAAACAAATGCATGATCCATCTGCTCCTCACATCTATGCTTCACCAGACAGATTAGAGGGTAGCACCTTACTATATCTTAGGTCTTTAGATAATTACGCCCAGTTAGACAAGAGAAAGAAAGGTTCTGCACTTACACAAGCATTAGAATACGTGATTTATCAGAACAAAGAGGCATTCTCTTTCTTTAATTATAGAATGAGGATGATAGACTTTCCAAACGAAGCAGACATCATCAAAGAGCGCATCCAACGCTTCTTTGGTATCATCAACAAGCTGTTTGCAGATACTAATAAGAAGATAGCCATACAAGACAGTAGACTTGTCTTTCAGCAAGACGAAGACTTAGTAGAAGTAAATCAACTATCGTCTGGGGAAAAACAATTGCTACTAATACTCCTTAACGTATTCTTGCTAAAAGAAGAAAAAGCTGTTATCCTTATGGATGAACCAGAGATATCCTTGCATATCACGTGGCAATATCGTCTATTAGATATCCTAACGGAGTTAAACCCACAAGCACAATTCATCATCACAACCCATTCTCCGAGTATCTTTGGGGATGGATGGGGTGATAAAGTCATTTATTTTGATGATATAACAAGGAAATGCTAAATCCAAATATCTATAAGTCTCAAGCCGAGTATTGGAAGAATCTTCCAATTATAGACCGCTCTATTAAAGCCTGCGTCCACTTGGAAGATGAAGAAGACATCTTCTTCTGGGATACAATACTACAAAAGTGTGATGCTGGGAAATATCATTATATACCTTACAGCAAGAGTAAAGAGGGGCATGACACACATGGATGTGAACAATGTCTAAAGTTCTTACCATTTCTTTCAGATACATTCTTTATTTGTATTGATAGCGATTATAGGTATTTACTTCAGCAACCTAATATCGACGCAAAGCACTATGTCTTACAAACATACACTTATTCCTGGGAGAACCACCTCTGTGAAAAAAGTTCATTGGAGGCTAACTGCAAGACTGTTGGCCTTATATCAGACTTTGACTTCACCTCCTTTCTCTCTGAACTATCTCACATCTTATACAAACCCTTACTCATTTTGCTCCACTCAAAGCAGCATGATGACAAAGAGATAACCGACAAAGAGTTTAATGGTTGTCTACCCAAACAATGCCATAGGAAGGAGTTAGAAGATAGTGGAAAACAACTATTAGCCAATATCTCAGGACGCTTTACAGAGTTATTAGATAAACATAAGCCTTATATAGAGGAACTTAATCTCGATAACGAAAGTAAGAGATATAAACAGTTAGGCCTAACTGAAGATAATGCATATCTACATATTAGAGGACATAACCTCTTTGATTTACTCGGATATATTGGTAAACTGCTATGTCGAGAACAAGAGTTACATTTCAAAGATGATATTCTCAAAAGAGGTTTTAAGACTGAGAACTATTGGGAAATATTGCACATCATTAGTGATGTCAAGTCATTAGGACTATAAGCTATTTATGGTTTACAATAAAACTCCATCATTCTTATTATGAAGAAACAAACTTATATTCTATTATCTATTCTACTATTTATAACAGCCAGACAGGCTTTTGCGTTGCAAAACCCTGTCGACTACGTAAATCCTTTAGTAGGATCGGCCTCAAAGTCAGAGCTTTCAACAGGCAACACCTATCCTGCCATCGCCTTACCATGGGGTATGAACTTCTGGACACCACAGACAGGAAAGATGGGAGATGGGTGGACTTACACCTACGGAGCCAATAAGATACGTGGTATCAAGCAGACTCACCAACCCAGCCCATGGATTAATGACTACGGACAGTTCGCTGTCATGCCTGTTGTGGGTAAAAAGGTGTTTGATGAGGAAGGACGTGCAAGCTGGTTCTCCCACAAGGCAGAGACCGCAACCCCCTATTATTATAAGGTATATCTGGCTGACCATGATGTCACAGCAGAGGTTAGTCCTACCTGTCGGGCTGCTTCTATGCGCATCACTTATCCACAGACAGAAGCGGCCTACTTTGTTGTTGACGCCTTTGACAAGGGTTCTTCTGTGACGATTATGCCTGATAAGCGTACGATCGTGGGCTATACAACGAAGAATAGTGGAGGTGTACCAGATGGGTTCAAGAACTATTTTATACTTCGATTCGACCATGACTTCACCTACATTGGCTGTGTTGAAGATGGGAAACTGTCTGATGGAAAGACCGTCTCTACCTGCAATCATGCCATAGCCGTTGTGGGATTCCACACGAAACGAGGCGAACAAGTGAATGTACAGGTAGCTTCATCGTTTATTAGTAACGAACAAGCACTGCGTAATCTCAAGGAAGTTGAGGGCAAGACTTTTGACGAGGTGAAGTCAGAAGGTAGAAAGGAATGGAACAACATATTAGGACGTATCGAAGTGGAAGACAACAATATCGACCATCTTCGCACGTTTTATAGTTGCCTCTATCGCTCCGTATTGTTCCCACGCACGTTCTATGAACTCGACGAACAGGGTAATCCTGTCCACTACAGTCCCTATAACGGCAAAGTACTACCAGGTTACCTCTTTACTGACACAGGCTTCTGGGATACCTTCCGTTCGCTCTTCCCATTGCTTAACCTCGTCTATCCATCAATGAATGAGAAAATGCAAGCAGGCTTAGTCAATGCTTACAAGGAGAGTGGATTCCTACCTGAATGGGCGAGTCCGGGCCATCGCGACTGCATGGTGGGCAACAACTCGGCCTCGGTCGTAGCTGATGCTTACATCAAAGGACTGCGAGGTTATGACATAGAGACCCTTTGGAAAGCTGTTACTCATGGTGCGAATGCCGTACATCCAAGCGTTAGTTCGACTGGACGCAAAGGCTTTGACTATTACAACCGCTTAGGTTATGTACCTTATAACGTGGGAATTAACGAGAGCGTTGCCCGTACTTTAGAGTATGCTTACGACGATTGGTGCATCTATCAGTTAGGATTAAAACTCGGAAAGAGTGCTAAGGAACTCAAACCCTACAAACTTCGTGCAATGAACTATCAGAAGGTTTTCGACAAGGAGACAGGACTGATGCGTGGACGCAACGAGGATGGCAGTTTTCAAACACCATTTAATCCTTTCAAATGGGGCGATGCCTTCACAGAGGGAAATAGCTGGCATTACACATGGAGTGTGTTTCATGACCCTGCAGGACTGGCACGGCTGATGGGAGGATACGACAAGTTTAATGCAATGTTGGATAGTGTCTTCCAACTTCCACCTGTCTTTGACGATAGCTATTACGGCTTCACCATTCACGAAATACGTGAGATGCAAATCATGAATATGGGCAATTACGCACATGGAAACCAACCTATCCAACACATGATTTACCTCTATGGCTACAGCGGACAGCCATGGAAGGCACAGTATTGGGTGCGTGAGGTGATGGACCGACTCTATTCTGCACAGCCTGATGGCTATTGTGGTGATGAAGATAACGGTCAGACGTCGGCTTGGTATGTCTTCTCTGCCCTCGGCTTCTACCCTGTTTGCCCCGGTAGCACACAATACATGATTGGTTCGCCTTACTTCCACATGGCTAAGGTACACCTTGAGAACGGTAAGACCATCACTCTCCGTGCAGAAAAAAACGACAAAGACAACCGTTTCATACAGCATATAACAATGAACGGACAGCCTTATCCACATTATTATCTTGAACATGAACAACTGATAACAGGTCCTAAAATAGACTTCACTATGGGCGATAAACCTGTGAAATAGAAAGTTATCTTATTCCTTTAGCATCCAACTAACAGATTTCATACCTATTTGAATAAATCTGTTAATTGGATGTCATTATGTCAACTAATCCTATAAAATCACTTAAAAGAGTAAGGTCTCATCAACAATATTATAATTTGTTTGCGTATATTTGTGTCATATTAATCCAAAAATGAGTATATAACAATGAGAAAAATCTTTTCTTCTAAACGCATATTGTGCGCTGGTTTAGTATTAGGTGGACTGTTTACATTTTCCAGTTCATACGCAACAAACAACGACGCAAATAATGACAATCAGCAAGTAGCAGCCACACCAACCAACAACACACGGATTGTTGGTACGTGGGAATTGACCAATAAGGATAGTTATGCTATTGTGCGTAACCCGAGAACACACAAGGAATATAAGGTGGGGTTCATAATCGACAGATATGATGACTATAAGTTCCTCCCAGTAGACTTCAACACTGGTGAGCGTGTTGACCTTCGCTCGCTCGTTGGACATGATGATGACGACCTCGATGATGAGTTGCATCGCTTCGACTTCTACCGTAATGGAACCATGAGTGTTATAGAGAGAGAGGACAATGGCAGGTGGAAACGTGATGACGACACAGGCGTGTATGGTTTTCGTCGTGATGGTTTCTTTATGAAGATAGATGGTAAGACACGCAAGAACCTTCAAGTCAGATTTATTAACAACAATGAGTTCGAACTGACCCAGACCAAGTTTAATGACAACGACCTTCGGAGAATAGTCGTTAAGAAGGTGATGAGATATGTTCGTGTGACGAGAAAATAAGGCAAAATAAGCCCTGCCTATAAAACATATCCCCCAGTTAACAGTTGCTTAACCTTGTGTGAAGCCCTGTTGATTGGGGTTTTTATTTATATATTGAGGCAAGATTTCTTACCTTAAACCACCCTATCAAAGACGGAAAAGACAAAGAGGAAGAAAGCAGCAAACTATTACAACCAAATGAGAAGACCGTCTCCAAGGAATTATTTTCATGAACATAAATATTTCTTTTCACGACAATAAATATTTTTTTTCATGAAAAGAAATTAGGCAAACTGATAGGGTTTATATTCAATTGATACGTAAGCTAAATACTTCTGGTAAGTTATAACACTCATTTACACGCCCCTCTGTAGACATGTAAACAAAGAAATGTGATCGAGAAAGGCTTAAATTACAATATTTTTATGTAAGTTTGTATCTCGTTATAGAACTGAGTAAAAAAACAATATATCACGAACAACAAAATATGAAACGTAAAACATGGCGCAAACACCATAAATGGGTTGGAATTGTCGTTACATTTTTCTTGGTAATGTTCTGCCTTTCTGGTATTGTACTCAACCATCGTCAACTCTTTGCAGATATCAATGTAAGCCGTGGGATATTACCCGGTCAATACGAATTCAGCCAATGGAACAACGGATTACTACGTGGAACATTACGTTACAAAGATAATAAAAACCATGAAAAGGTATTCATATATGGTGCTGCAGGCATCATCCAGACTGACACAACGGCTACAAACTTTATAGAATACAACAAAGGACTACCTACTGGTGCGGACTATCGACAGATGCGAGGAATGGTTAAGACTCCAAAGAATGACCTCTTTGCGGTTAGTGTCATGAACCTATATAAACTGGGAAAGAACGCATCTTGGCAAACAGTCGACCTCCCAAAGCAAGAAGATGACGAACTTCTGACCGACATAACGACACATGGTGATACGCTCATCGTACTTTCGCGCTCTCATCTCTACTATGCTACAGCTCCTTATAAGAAATTTACTTGCGTTACACTACAGGCTGCTGAGGGTAATGAAGGGAAGGTGTCATTGTTCCGTCAAATATGGCTTTTGCATAGCGGTGCACTGTTTGGGACAATAGGAAAACTCATCGTCGATGGGATTGGACTTATCTTAATCATCCTTTGCGTAACGGGTATATGGTATTGGATTCGCCATAAAGCAACGTCAATGGTCGTTTGGCATACAAAGATAGGGCATTACACCTTCGCCCTAACACTGTTTATCGCAATAACAGGATGGGCTTTACGTCCCCCACTCATGATTCTCCTTGCCACAAACAGTACGAAGCCATTGCCTGGGACAACCTTAGACAATGATAATCCTTGGAATGACAAACTGAGAATGATACGTTATGATGAGCAAGTCCATGACTGGCTTATCTCAACGTCAGAAGGTTTCTATTCTCTTAGAAACCTCTCGTCAAAGCCAACACCAATCACCACAGCGCCCCCAGTGAGTGTTATGGGACAGAATGTCTGGCAATATGCAAGTAACAAAGCATGGATTGTAGGCTCCTTCGATGGCCTATTTTATTGGGATAGAAAGAGCAATGCAGTGCTTTACTACAACGATGCTATGGTCTCTACTCCAGGTATACCGGGTACAGCTCCAGACGAACAGACAATCTCTGGCTATAGTTCTGACTTCACAAACAAGGAATGTATAGCCACCTATTTCCAAGGTTCTTCATTCGCAAAACAGCCAGACACACTAAAAAACAAGCCCATGTCGCTCTGGAGTCTTGCTTTAGAGGTTCACACCGGCCGTATCTATGCGGGTGCGTTAGGTTCCTTCCTCTTCATCTTCGTTATAGGTCTCTTCATCATCTTCACCCTTGTGTCTGGGAAGAAGGCGTAGGTGGGAATAATCAGATGAGGTCTCATTGCATTGTAATTAAGAATAATTGCAATGCAATGAATGTCTTATATCATTTATAAATAGCACTACAAATCTCCACTGAACCTCAATAATACTATCTCTATCTGACAAAGTTTATTCTCTTAATCATTGGTAATAAAAAATGTAAAACATGCTTGTTTTTTAGAAAAATTAATAATAACTTTGTCACTATAAAACGAAAAAAGAGCGAGTTGCCCCGCCCTGTTTGTTTTCACAACGGAATAATCCTTATTGTGACTTGCTTGAAAATCTACTGCAAATATATAAAGAATATAATTAAGAACCAAACAAAACAAGAAAAAAATGAGAACAATTCTTGGATTAGACTTGGGAACCAATAGTATTGGTTGGGCTAAAGTCTGCATTAATGACGACGGAAACTACGTACGTGAGATTAAACTTGGTAGTCGAATCATCCCAATGAGTCAGGACACACTCAGTAACTTTGATAAAGGAGTAACCGACTCTCCAACAGCTGCGCGAACAGGATTCCGAGGTATAAGAAGGATTAGAGAGCGTGTACTACAAAGACGCGAACGCTTACACAGAGTACTACACGTCATGGGATTCTTACCTTCACACTATGAAAAGGCCATTGGATGGAATCGAGAGGAAGCTACAACGTATGGCAAGTTCCTTGATAATGGGGAACCTAAGTTAGCATGGGAGAGACAAGAGGATGGTTCTATGCGTTTCCTCTTTATGGATTCTTTCCATGAAATGATGGCTGATTTTGCAAAATGTCAACCAGGGTTGGTTGCTGACGGGAGAAAGATTCCACTGGATTGGACGCTCTATTACTTACGTAAGAAAGCACTTACACAAGCTATCAAAAAAGAAGAATTAGCTTGGATACTGCTCAATTTCAATCAGAAACGTGGATACTATCAGCTACGTGGAGAGGAAGATGAAGAGGATCCAACTAAACGCGAGGAGTATTATGAACTGAAAGTTGTTAGTGTTGAGGCTGCCGAAGAAGGAAAAGGAGGTAACACTTGGTATAATGTTACATTAGAGAACGGCTGGATATATCGTCGGCAAAGCAAGATAGAACTAAATGATTGGACTGGGAAAATCAGACAGTTTATAGTTACAACAGAATATGAAAAAGATGGTATTACTATCAAAAAGGACAAAAATGGAGAAGTAAAACGTTCCTTCCGAGCACCAAGTGAAGATGATTGGGGACTACGTAAGAAACGAACTGAAAGTCGCTTAGAGGATTCAGGCAAGACAGTTGGAGAATTTATCTACGATCATATACTTTCTGATCCTGCTGATAAAATCAGAGGTAATTTTATCCGTACCATTGAACGAAAGTTCTACAAGAAGGAACTGGAAGCTATTCTGCGTGAACAATCAAAATATCATAAGGAACTAAAGGACCTAAATACGCTTGTAAACTGTTTCAAAGAGTTATATCCAAACAACAAGGCTCATCAAGATAGTTTGATGAAGAAGGATATGATATATCTTTTAATTACAGACCTGATTTTCTATCAAAGACCTTTAAAAAGCAAGAAGTCTCTGATAGCAGACTGCCCATACGAGTATTACGAATATGTTATTAAAGAAACTGGAGAAATTAAGCGACAAGGTATCAAATGTATTGCAAAGTCAAATCCATATTATCAGGAGTTCCGACTATGGCAATTCATAATCAATCTTCGCCTCTTTGACAGAACAAATGATAAAGAAATAACCTCTGAGTATTTGTCTTCTATGGAAGACTACACCAAACTGTTTATATATCTCAACGACAGAAAAGAAATTAATCAAGAAATTCTATTGAAAGATTTCTTCAAACAAAAGAAAGTCAAGATGGGTATGGAAAAAGAATTTCCTATCCGCTGGAACTATATTGAAGACAAAGAGAAGAAATATCCATGCAACGAGACACGTCACGAACTACTTGCTGCATTAGATAAAGCAGGTATAGATCATAGTTGGTTAGATGATAAAGAACGATTCTACCGACTCTGGCATCTTCTCTATTCTGTTGAGTCCAAGGAAGAAGCAGAAGGCGCTTTAAGAAAGTTGAATGATAATGAAGACTTTGTAAATGCTTTCTTAAAGATAAAGCCATTTAAGAAGGAATATGGTGCTTATTCGGAGAAAGCTATAAAGAAACTATTGGCTGTAATGCGTATAGGAACTCAGTGGAATGAGGATGACATTTGCGAACAAACAAGAAATAGAATTCAAAGCATCATAAATGGGGATATTGACGAAAAGATTAAAGAACGAATGGGTCGCACTTTCAGTCAATTATCCGATTTTCAGGGACTTCCTGAATGGTTAGCTTGCTATGTTGTATATGGACGACACTCTGAAACTACAGATATACAACGGTGGACAAAGCCAGAAAACTTGATGGCATATATTAATGGCTTCAAGCAGCATTCACTCCGTAATCCTATCGTTGAGCAGTGTATCCTTGAAACTCTCAGAACAGTTCACGATATTTGGAAGGAAGCTGGACACATAGATGAGATTCATATAGAGCTGGGAAGGAGTATGAAGAGTACTGCCGACCAGCGTGCACGTATGTCTAAAAGTATTCTGCAGAATGAGAATACCAACCTGCGCATTAAGAGTCTCTTAATGGAACTGAAGAATGCAAAAGAGTTTGAGAATGTACGCCCTTACTCACCTATGCAGCAGGAAATCCTACGAATATACGAGGAAGGTGCCTTACAGGAATTAACTAAAGAGGATGATCAATATCCTGAGATTTCTAAGATTTCGCAAATGGCACAACCTTCAGCAAAAGAACTACTTAAATATAGACTTTGGCTGGATCAGAAATACTGTTCCCCCTATACAGGTAAACCTATTTCTCTTTCAAAACTATTCACATCAGCTTACCAAATAGAACATATCATTCCACAAAGTCGATATTTTGATGATTCATTCTCAAATAAGGTCATCTGTGAAGCTGAGGTAAATCAGCTCAAGAGTAATATGTTAGGCTATGAATTCATCAAGAAACATAGTGGAGAGATTGTGCATTGTACGATGGTAGGCGATGTAAAGATACTTGATGCTAAGGAATATTATAACTTTGTAACAGAGCATTATGCCAACAACAGACGTAAGAAGGAAAAACTCTTATTAGAGGATATACCACAGGAATTCCTTAATCGTCAAATGAATGACAGTAGATATATCAGTAAGAAGGTGATGGCACTGCTGTCTAATATTGTACGAGAAGAAGGTGAACAAGAAGCAAAATCTAAGTTTGTTATCGCATGTTCAGGAGGAATAACAGACCGACTAAAACATGATTGGGGACTAATTGATGTATGGAACAGCATCGTTTATCCTCGTTTTGAACGCCTTAACAAACTAACCAATACAGAGAACTTTGGACGTTGGGAGAACAAAGAAGGAAAACAAGTATTCCAGACATCATTACCTTTGGAACTACAAAGAGGTTTTAGCAAGAAGCGTATAGACCATCGCCATCATGCTATGGATGCACTCGTCATAGCCTGTGCATCAAACAATATAATCAATTACCTCAACAATGAATCTGCTAAGAGTCAAGAAAAGAGAGAAGACTTGAGAAAGAAACTTTGTGATAAGAATCGTATTATTCGAAAACCTTGGGAGACCTTCACGCAAGATGTACGTACAGCCCTTGAGGATGTCGTAGTAAGCTTTAAGAATTATGTCCGTGTCATCAACAAGGCTACGAACTATTACGAGAAATATGATAAGAATGGTAAGAAAGGAATAGCAGAGCAAAAAGGACAAGATATGTGGGCTATAAGGAAGCCTATGCATAAAGAGACAGTATTTGGTCAAGTGAATCTACGTCGTAAAGTTACTGTTAAACTAAAGGATGCACTTGAGAAGATTCCTGCTATCTACGACAAGGAACTGCGTGACTACATCAACATATTAGTAGCGAAACAATTCAATAAGAAACAAATACTTGCACATTTCAAAAGCATCAACTATCGTCTAAATATGAAATCTGTAGACAAGGTTGACGTATGGCAGTTCAGTAACGAAAAGGAGGCTATGGTCGCTACGCGTAAGCCTATCGACACGTCATTTGATGATAAACGCATTGCTACCATTACTGATACTGGTATCCAAAAGATTCTTCGCAACTACCTCGAAACAAAAGACAATGATCCAAACATTGCCTTTACTCCAGAAGGAATAGCTGAAATGAACAAGCATATCACTGAATATAACAATGGTAAGCAACACCAACCTATTCTGAAAGTTAGAGTCTCAGAGCCTAAGGGAGCAAAATACCAAGTAGGTGAAACGGGCAACAAAACGTCAAAGTTTGTTGAGGCACAAAAAGGAACAAACCTTTATTTTGCCATCTACGAAGATAAAGAAGGTAATCGTTCATACAGTACCATCCCATTAAATGAAGTTATAGAACGATTGAAACAGGGATTGTCTCCAGCAGAAGATTTGAATAAACGAGGAGAAAATTTAAAATTCTATCTTTCTCCAAATGATTTGGTATATGTTCCTACTGAAGAAGAAAAGCTATCTGGTGAATGCAAACTCAACAAAGAACGAATCTATAAGATGGTTAGTGCGACAGAAAGTACATGCCTTTTCGTACCTTATTCAGCAGCCAAGCCAATATATGATAAATTTGAGTTTGAGGCTAAGAATAAAATGGGAAGAGCCTTAACTGGTGAAATGATTAAAGCTGTCTGCTGGAAACTTGAAGTAGACCGGTTAGGAAATATACTTAAGGTTATAAAGTAGAATTCATTGCCTATGATAAAGAAAACCCTATGCTTCAGCAATCCAATCTACTTAAGTTTGCGAAATGCACAATTAGTTTTGCATATACCAGAAGTAGAAAATAACAAAACATTGCCTGAGGCTATAAAAAAAGAAGCAGAGCGTACCATCCCGATAGAAGATATCGGGGTGGTGGTCCTTGACAATAGGCGTATTACCATAACCTCTGGCGCTATGGAAGCTTTGCTTGAAAACAACTGTGCAGTCATCACTTGTAATCAAAAGAGTATGCCTGTAGGATTACTCCTGCCACTATGTGGTAATACTACACAAAACGAACGCTTTCGCTCTCAATTAGAAGCCTCTTTACCTTTACGGAAACAGCTTTGGCAACAGACAATAAAACAAAAGATTCTTAATCAAGAACATGTATTACGAATAAATACTGCTCAGGAAACCAATTGTATGCGTGTGTGGTCCAATGATGTACGTAGTGGAGATCCCGACAACCTTGAAGCAAGAGCTGCAGCTTATTATTGGAAGAATGTCTTTACAACCTATCCGAACTTTGTAAGAGACAGAGAAGGAACACCTCCTAATAACCTCTTAAATTATGGTTATGCTATCCTTCGTGCCATAATAGCACGAGCATTAGTAGGAAGTGGTTTGCTGCCAACCTTAGGAATCCATCATCATAATAGGTATAACGCCTATTGTCTTGCTGATGATATTATGGAACCCTATCGCCCTTATGTTGATCAATTAGTGTTAGATATCATTCAATGCAACTTAGAAATATCTGATATCACACGAGATTTAAAAATGCGACTTCTCGGTATTCCAATGTTAGATGTAGTAATAAATGGTAAGCGCAGTCCTTTAATGATTGCAGCCCAACAAACTACAGCCTCACTTGCAAAATGTTTTGCAGGAGAAATCAAACGCATTAGTTATCCAGAAATGTAAAATTATATGTCAGCATTTGAGCGCTTCAGTGAGTACCGAATTATGTGGATTCTTGTATTCTTTGATCTACCAACGGAAACCAAGAAAGAGAAGAAAGCCTATACAGATTTCCGGAAATCCCTTATAAAGGATGGATTCACTATGTTTCAGTTTTCTATATATGTACGACATTGTGCAAGTATGGAGAATGCAGAAGTACACATGAGACGTGTTCGTGCATTATTACCTAAGATAGGAAAAGTAGGGATACTTTGCATCACTGACAAACAATTTGCCAACATTCAACTCTTCTATGGACAAAAGACACAAACTCCAAATGCTGCTGGACAACAATTAGAACTATTTTAAAACAACCCAATATCATTAAAAAAGAAGAAAGGAAATAGATAATTCATAGTATCAAAACAATGAAATTAATTTTGATAACTTTTGCTGTCATTTTAACATTCGCTTCTAACTCATTGTAATCAAGGAATTTATTAATGGAGGAGAAATGACAAGAATGACAGCAAAATTGATTATATAAAAATTTGCATACTTATAGTGTGCTAAGAGACACACAGAAAAAAAATATAAATCATAACACCCTCATATTTACTCTACAAGGCTTTTCGTTGAAACATCATTTCTTTCCATTTGGAAAAATCCCTCTTATTAAATACTACAATACCATTCGCTATAATCAATATACAATACAAAAAATCCCATTCAAAAGAAATGGGATTTTGAGTTGTGGATCAAAATTTATTTTTACAACAACTTTATATGTCACTAACACACAAAGCTTTACCACATATCAGTTGTTATTGATACCACAAAGGTAAGACTTTTCAAGCAAATCACAACTTAATCACATTGCAAAAGTAGCAATAATTTGTTGTTATTGATACCACAAAGGTAAGACTTTTCAAGCAAATCACAACACTGGGACGTATCAGAGCTTAATGATGATGTTGTTATTGATACCACAAAGGTAAGACTTTTCAAGCAAATCACAACCGCTCTTCATTTCTTTTTCAACTTGATAACGTTGTTATTGATACCACAAAGGTAAGACTTTTCAAGCAAATCACAACCAAAATGCCGGCTTGTCGACTTCAATGCTGTTGTTATTGATACCACAAAGGTAAGACTTTTCAAGCAAATCACAACCTATAGAGATACCAGATGCACTGGCAGACTGTTGTTATTGATACCACAAAGGTAAGACTTTTCAAGCAAATCACAACTACCAACTCCGAAAGCGTTAAACTTATAACGTTGTTATTGATACCACAAAGGTAAGACTTTTCAAGCAAATCACAACTGTGTCGGATGTACCTTTGGCGTTGTGGTAGTTGTTATTGATACCACAAAGGTAAGACTTTTCAAGCAAATCACAACTAAAAGTCCCTGCGTATCTTTTTGCAAATGTTGTTATTGATACCACAAAGGTAAGACTTTTCAAGCAAATCACAACCAGAGAAGCTGCCACCTTTAAAACCGCCTGGTTGTTATTGATACCACAAAGGTAAGACTTTTCAAGCAAATCACAACCCAACGCACGAACATTCTCTTGTAAGAGGAGTTGTTATTGATACCACAAAGGTAAGACTTTTCAAGCAAATCACAACTTATGTAAGAAGATGAAAACTTAAGAATAGTTGTTATTGATACCACAAAGGTAAGACTTTTCAAGCAAATCACAACAATTAAGAATTAACATATGTTCAATAATCCGTTGTTATTGATACCACAAAGGTAAGACTTTTCAAGCAAATCACAACTAATTCATAGATAGAGTTAATGTCTCGGTGGTTGTTATTGATACCACAAAGGTAAGACTTTTCAAGCAAATCACAACAAACGCAGACAGATATATTCTTGTTAATTGTTGTTATTGATACCACAAAGGTAAGACTTTTCAAGCAAATCACAACACATGCTCGCTAAGAATACTATTTTTCAAAGTTGTTATTGATACCACAAAGGTAAGACTTTTCAAGCAAATCACAACTTACTGATCGGAGACGTACGCTCAACGACGTTGTTATTGATACCACAAAGGTAAGACTTTTCAAGCAAATCACAACACAACCGTGGTGTACCACTTCCAAGCCGCGTTGTTATTGATACCACAAAGGTAAGACTTTTCAAGCAAATCACAACCCGCGCCTTGCACGGTGATGAGCAATACCGTTGTTATTGATACCACAAAGGTAAGACTTTTCAAGCAAATCACAACTAAGTACGGCTTGATTAACCCGCTTACTAAGTTGTTATTGATACCACAAAGGTAAGACTTTTCAAGCAAATCACAACATTATTAGCGTGCCAGGTTTCGTGCGCTAAGTTGTTATTGATACCACAAAGGTAAGACTTTTCAAGCAAATCACAACGGCGATCAGTTCGTTGTTCTCCGTCAGGATGTTGTTATTGATACCACAAAGGTAAGACTTTTCAAGCAAATCACAACCTCGTACTGAAGATAAAGGTAATGTTATCCGTTGTTATTGATACCACAAAGGTAAGACTTTTCAAGCAAATCACAACGGTTACAAGGTATCTACCTACTGGTATTGCGTTGTTATTGATACCACAAAGGTAAGACTTTTCAAGCAAATCACAACGGTGCATCGAAGTGTCGAACTACTTGCTGAGTTGTTATTGATACCACAAAGGTAAGACTTTTCAAGCAAATCACAACTTATCATTTATCATACATTCTCGTCACAATGGGGATTGCTATTAATACCACAAAGATGGTATTTTTAGATGAAAAAGACTATTTGCAAGAATTTTTGTAATAATTACAAGGGATATTCTTTGCCGTTTACGGGGAATTATATATCTTTGCCGACGATTTCAAAATGAGGAGTGGAAGACTACTGTTAACGAAGTTCTAAAGACAAAGGGACAAGGGTTTTAGTGGGTTACATTCTGAGTGAGAAAACGAGCTCATTATAGGATAAAAACAAATTCATAATAAACTAAAGGCATGTTCATTATAGGATAAAAGCAAGTTCATAATAAACTAAAGGCATGTTCATTATAGGATAAAAGCATGTTCATTATAGGATAAAGGCATGTTCATTATAGGATAAAAGAAAATTCATAATAAACTAAAAGCATGTTCACAAAAGGATACAAGCAAGATCATCACAAAATAAGAGAGAATTCATTGATAGGATAAAAGCAAGTTCATAATAAGATAAAAGCTAATTCGTCATAGAATAAAGAGGAAAGGTAGCACTTACTTGAAGCGAGCTCATAAAAGAATGTGTGGATAAGCAAGGCTATAACAGTATAAAGTAGCAAACGATTCTACCATAACATAAGTGGAAAGAAAACTTAATTAGAGTAAGTAAAGGACCTACTTATCGCTAAAATGAGACTTAATAAGAATAAGTAAAAGGCCTACTCATAGTATCCAGAAAGCTGAATTAGAGTAAGTCATAGGCCTACGCACTGTAAATAGAAAGCTTAATTAGAGTAAGTGAAAGGCCTGCTCACAGTAAATAGAAAGCCTAATTAGAGTGATCAAAAGGCCTGCTCACAATAGACGAGAAGAAAAATTAGAGTAAGTAAAAGGCCTGCTCACTGTAAATAAAAAGCCTAACGAAAGTGACTAAAAGGCCTGCTCACAGTAAATAGAAAGCCTAATTAGAGTGATCAAAAGGCCTACTCATAATAGATGGGGAGTCTAATTAGAGTAAGTGAAGGGCCTACTTATCGTAAAAAAGAGGCTTAATTAGGGTAAGTGGAAGGCTTAAACATAGCAGATGGGAAATAAAAAAATAGTGGACAAAAAGCTAAGAACAGGCAGAGAGAAATATAAAAAAGTGTTTATTAAATTCATGATATAAATCAGTAACAGATTATGAGTAAAGTTAATTTATTATTAGACTTCGTTCTAAATACCGCAGCATCGCTGAAAGGTACAGGTATTCATTTAATACGTATAGCAATCTTCATCATCTTTGTATGGATTGGTGGGTTGAAGTTTTGGAACTATGAGGCAGAGGGTATTGTGCCATTCGTGGCAAACAGTCCGTTTATGAGCTTCTTCTACACAAAGAAAGCACCAGAGTATAAGGACTACAAGCTCAAAGAAGGCGAGTTTGACAAGGTCAAGCACGACTGGCATGAAGCCAACAACACCTACACCTTCTCTCATGGTTTAGGTATTGCCATTATGTCATTTGGCATTTTGACCTTATTAGGTATCTGGTTTCCAAAGATTGGTTTCGTTGGTTCAGGACTTGTCATTCTCATGACGTTCGGCACGTTGTCCTTCCTTGTCACGACTCCCGAAGTATGGGTACCCGACTTAGGAAGTGGCGAGCATGGGTTCCCGTTACTTACTGGTGCGGGTCGTCTGGTTATCAAGGATGTATGTATTCTGGCCGGAGCGGTCGTTGTCTTGGCCGATTGTGCACAACGAATTCTTAAAAAGAATAAGAGATAAAACGATTAAAACGCCGAGGGGGATGTGGAGACACATCCCCTTTTTTCGTCTCTCTCGCTAAATACTTCGGCAACTGTTCAGTAACTTTTATCGCAGAAAGAATATTACACATTATACCGTCTCACCATGATATACAATATTAATGTATCAACCTTTCTCCCTTCTCCGACCTACGCATATAACAGAAAGAACGTTTCCCCTGCCCATAAACTGAATATTTACACCACGACAAGAGGGTCAGTCTTTCGCAAGATGGTCCTAAAATAATCCTTTCGCAACCCCCTTTCTCTATCATACGGAGCCTCAACATCGTGTGTACAAATCCTCTACACAACATTTGAAAGCGGTAAAAAAACACTCACTGATAAGCCTTTCAAGGGTTTATCCGACCACTCGAATAATTTTTCAAGCATCCCATTCCACATCTCGGAGAACACCTATAAAACCATGAAAAAACATTACATAACACCGAGTTAAACAACCTCTACACAAGGGTATAACCTCCCCTATCACCAACATCATAACCTTCAAAGAATCAGCATATTACAAACAGCATTCGAGAAGACGCCCTTCTTGCCTCAAGAAGGGCCTTCTCTGCATGCAAGAAGGGCATGTTCTCGAACGTAGAAGGGCCTCTTCTGCCACCTTGAAGAGCATGTACTATGAATAAGAGGGGCGAAAAATGTTGACAAGGGGAGAAGGTGGATGTGGGGACCTCCCCCAACCCCTCCGAAGGAGGGGAGCCCAACCCTGCCATGAGAAAGTACACGATGTTTGTTTTTGTGGGTATGTAATATGCTGTTACTAACAAGCTGCTTTAAGACTCAATACTAAACAACTTGTATCCACATAACCTTTTTATCAACACCTAACATTCAATACCTAACACCTATGAAAGCATTTCATCAACACTTAACACTAAACACCTAACACCCACAAAAGCACTTCATCAACACCTAACATTAAACACCTAACACCCAACACATCAACACCTAACACCCACGAAAGCACTTCATCAACACCTAACATTAAACACCTAACACCCAACACATCAACATCTAATACCCACAAAAGCATTTCATCAACACCTAACATTAAACACCTAACACCCAACACATCAACACCGAACACCCACAAAAGCACTTCATCAACACCTAACATTAAACACCTAACACCCAACACATCAACACCTAACACCCACAAAAGCACTTCATCAACACCGAACATTCAACACCTACCACTCAACACATCAACACCTAACACCCACGAAAGCACTCCATCAACACCTAACATTCAACACCTAACACCCAACACATCAACACCTACCACCCAAGAAAACATCCAATAAAACTCTCTCAGACACCACTTTTCAACAAACAATATAAGATAACATCGTCAATTCTCAGAGTAATTCGCTATCTTTGCAGACAAAGTTGAATCCAATGACTACGGAATACAATAATACAGGCAAAGGTGCATCTTCTTGTCAGTTGGCTCTGTTTGATACTACTATTCGTTATCACAGGCTGCAAGGAAACAGTCCCTTCACGGTCGTTATCAGAGCGGGAGTTCCACTATGCCGACCGTTTGTCTGCGTTGTCTATAGACAAGACTGGCTATTGGATTGGCGGAGAGACGGGTGTTATATGGCATATCAATGGAGACGAAAGGAAACGTTATTACACAGGGCTCGACCGCATCTATGACGTAGCACGCGACCCTTCGCATCCTAATCAGATTTGGATTGCATCACGTAATGCCGGTCTGCAGTTATGGAATATAGCAGCCGACACACTCCTCCATCAGCTTACCTACGACATTCCCGGCAAGGGTAGCCGTTATTCTCCCTACGATATAACGATTACAGCCAAGCACCTCTATGTCGCTACGTCACAAGGTCTTTTCTCCATGCCCATCAGTCAGCCGCAGCAAGGACTGACCCTACTCTACCCTATCAAAGCGACGTCAGCAACCCAGTGTTGCGAACCCTTCTTGGTCAACAACCTCTGTCCCGTCGACGACAAGTGGCTCTTTGCTGCCACACAGGCCGGGGTAATAAGCATAAACCTACACACGCAGAAGACAGAACTACGTCATAAAGGTGAGAATATACGCAAGGTAGCCTTCTATGACGGTCACCTCTGTATTCTTTCTGACAATCAACTAACGATAGAAAACATCAACGGAGCTGACAGCAAGCACTTTCCACTGCCCCAGTCGGTGCTGTCCTTTTATAAAGCAGGCTCGACCTACTATTTCATTACATCATCGAGAATACTCCTATCCGACAATTTAGAGCGTTTTGTCAGTATTCCTCTCCGCAATAATGTACCCGACAATCCACATCGGATAGCCATTGCCGACGACGGAAACGGCTTCTCCATCCTCCTTACAAAGAACGCTCTATGGCGCATCCCCCACCATCTTGGCATCTTCAATGCGAACCCTCCAGTCGTTGCAGCATGTAGGATGGGTAATGACCTCATCTATGTAAACAACCAACACGAGCTGTTTCGACAGAAAGCCGACGAACTCATAGCCAAGAAGGTATATGACTTTGAAGACGACGAGTTGCCAAAAGAGATGTTTGCCGATGGCGAAGACATCTATTATTATACGGCTAATAATCAAGTGTTCAGCCTCAGCATTGGCGAACAATACCTTATCAACCAGCTCTTCAAGCGTCCACAACTACTGACACAACCAAGGACACGTATCACCTCGATGGCCCTTCTGTCCCATGCGAACAAACTACTACTTGGTGTGCAAGACTATCTGCTGTCAGTAGACTGCCGTAATGGGAAGACAGACACGGTGAAGTCGATGAATAACAGGTATATTACAGCCTTCCATCAAAGCCCAGAAAGTGGCAAGATATACATCTCGACCCTTAATCACGGTGTGTTTGTCAGCAAGGGAAAGCAGGTCGAACGCATCGCAGGAACCGAGCACATGGTGTTTGTCAATAGTCTCTGCACCTACAATTCACCACGCCCTCGCCTACTCCTCCTCACCAATCACTATCTACAAATACAAGGAGCTGACTCCATTCGGACCGATGGAAGCAATCAAATCTTTTGTATCAATGACAGTATTGTCTATACGATACCAGAGATGGGGATACATAAATACAAGATAAAAAACAACCGACTCTACGATTGTGGTAGTTTCTTTGATGACATACACTTCAATGCTCAGGCCGCTTTCAGCCTTAACAACACGCTCAACATTGGTTCCGACCTTGGCGTGATACAGTTGACTCCAGGCAAAGAGGAGGCTGCCAAGTGGGTTACCTTTGATAATAAAGCCCCCAGCCTACAACTTATTGGTATCATCCTCTTCACGATGATGAGTATAATAGGTATCATTCTCTTCAGCTATCGTAGGCACAAGACATTGACTTACAAGCAGCTCCAGTTAAGAAAGGACGACCTTCGCCATCGCTTAGAAGCGTTGGCAGGCCTAAAAGACAGACTGACAGAGAACGAACAAAACACACTTGAAGCTATTAGTAATGAGATAGAAACGATTAACATCAGTTCTCAAAGTCTGCGAGCTAACAATGAGCTGTTCGCCAACCTATCAGCCCGCATTGCCCGACTAAACCGTGACACAGCCCTCCAGATGGTGAAGTTTCTTAACGAACAGATCAACCGAATCCACCAATACGAAGTGTATGAATGTAGCCAAATGATACACGACTCGGAAGAAGCCCGTAGCACAGATAACATAGAAATCATCATCGAACAATGCAAGAAGAACGAGGTGTGGCTCAATCATATACAAGAGATTAAGGAGCGACTCGATAAGTTCTATCGGTCGACCGAAGGCACGCTCGTCCTCAGCGGACTGAACGATGGCATGAGAGAAAGGCTGCAACATATACAAGAAGCAACCAAACATCTGACGATAGCCGAGGTCTATCCAGACTTTATCGTGGTCAAGGAACAATACGAAAACATCTTTACTCCGAAGGGACTAAAGGTTATTTGCGATTATATCTCAGCCAGTATCGTGCAATTGCAACGGCTGAAAGGCTACGAAGAGATGGCAGAAAGCCTATTAAACGAACTGCAAACAATAGAGAAAGATATCGACAATCGTGACCGTATCGTACTATTGCGTCTGTTGCAAACTATCGACAATCGCATCACACAAATCAAGTACTTAAATACGCTCCAACAGCTGATAGAAGAATATACCACCATACACGACAATATAAAAAAGGAGAATGAAGAGCGGAGAATGAAGAAGTTTCATTCAAAACTCTTTGCTGACATCGACTCTGCTACACGTGATGTCACAGACCAGATAGCGCATATCTCAGAGCAATTCTTCATTAGCTTTGCCACAACAGACAAAGAAGTGTGCCAAGAGATTTTCCACTTTACGAGCGTAAACAGCCAGCAAGTGCGTGTACTCATCCTGCTGCTTGCCATGCCAAGAGTGAAGCGTACACTCCTGCCGGGGATGTTAGGTATCTATGGAAACCTAAACCCTGTTGTCAGTCGACTCTATCATAGTAAGATAGGAGATAACAAGACGCTACTCGACGACTATTGTAAGCGTAATTCAAGTAGTATCGTCAATTATATTACAAAGCTATCAGAATAATCATAACAACTGACAACCAGCATATTAAGAATAGTTGCATCCATTTATTTTAGGCAAATAATAGGATGCAACTATTTTTATTTAGCCTTTTCATATACCTTTGCAACAACAGAAACAAATTGTCTTTTAATTAATTCAAAATTATAAATTCAAATCTATTATGATGACAAAGAAAACCTTAGTCGTTGGTCTGCTGGCTATGTTCTCAGTGACCACCTTCGCACAGACAACTACAAAGAAGATTAAAGACATTCGTACACAGCCCGACCTCTACTACCTTCAGGACGGACAACAGGCAAGTTCTCTCGAACTGCTCCCTGCTCCTCCGCAGCCAGGTAGCATCCAGTTCCTTTACGATCAGGCTCAATATCAATGGGGAAAGATGCAGCGTGACACCCCACGAGGCGACCAAGCAGCAGCTGACGCACGTGTAGGTGGCGACGGAGTACCTAATGCCTTCTCTGAAGCCTTCGGTATTAAGATTAGCAAAGAGACAACTCCTGAGATCTACAAGCTCGTCTTGAATATGCGTGAGGACGCTGGCGACTTGGCTACACGCAGTGCTAAAGACCACTACATGCGTGTTCGTCCATTTGCTTTCTACAAAGAGATGACTTGCAACCCAGAGCAACAACAGGAGCTGTCAACCAATGGTTCTTATCCATCTGGCCATACGGCTATTGGTTGGGCAACTGCTCTTGTACTCTCAGAGATTAATGTCGACCGTCAAAATGAGATACTTGAACGTGGCTACCAGATGGGCCAGAGCCGTGTTATCTGCGGTTATCACTGGCAGAGCGACGTAGATGCAGCACGCATTGTCAGTGCTGCTGTCGTAGCACGTCTCCATGCTGACCCTGCTTTCCAAGAGCAGTTAGCTAAGGCGAAGAAGGAGTTTGCGAAGCTAAAGAAGGAGGGTAAGATTGCAAAGAGCACCTTTAAGGCTGCCAACTAAGCCGTAAAGGAAAAGCGAGAAAGGAGTTAACTTCGTCTGATGATATCAACTATCTGTCAGAGACTTAACTCCTTTCTCTCCCTCAACCTATCACTCTCTTTAGAGTAGAAAACCTAATTTTATAGAATATAGACAACATAAATACATCTATGAAAAGAATTATCCTTATGGCAGCCTGTGGCTTAATGGCCTGTACAGGTGCCTTTGCTCAAGACGAAGAGCCAAAGTTAGTAGTTAAACCCTCAGGTCGTATCCTCATGGATGCAGGCGTTATGCACTCAACAGACGAGACACTTAACGACCAACTTAACGATGGTGTTGCCATCCCAGACGTACGTATGGGAGTCAGCGCAACCTACGGTAAATGGAAAGCTAAGGTCGATGTCGGTTATGCTCGACAAAGTCTTTCTCTCAAGGACATCAGCCTCGACTACAATTTCGACAAAGAGAACCTTATTCGTATGGGCTACTTTGTACATCAGTATGGCCTCCAGAGCGGTACATCCTCAAGCTTTAAGATTTCAATGGAGGAGCCTTTAGCCAACCAAGCCTTCTTCAATAGCCGTTTGATAGGTGCTATGTACGTGCATGCTGGCGATAAGTTCCACGCTACTGCATCAGTGTTTGCTGAGAACGACGCAATGAAGATGACCACTGATAAGCTCGGTAACGAGGCATGGGGTGCGATGACACGATTGGTATGGCGCCCATTGACTGAGCGTGGTAAGATTTTCCATATCGGTATCAGTGGTGCATATGAGTCTCCACGTTATAACAAGAATGCGGCTATCAGCCATAAGTCATACACCTTGAGAGCTCCTTTCCCAACACGTATAGCCAACGTCGCAGCTCAAGAGGCTACCATCTCTGACGCTAAAGCACTGTGGAAATTCTCTCCAGAAATGAACCTTGCGGTTGGTAACTTTGGTCTTGAAGCTCAGTACTTCTACGTAGGTATCAAGCGTGACAACGCCATGCCAAACTACAGTGCATGGGGTGCTTATAGCAATGTACGCTACTTGCTCAAGGGTCAAGGTTATACTTATACCAAGGCAGATGCGGGTATTGCCACCCCAGACCCAGGTTCTATGGAGCTTGTTGCGGCCTATAACTACTCAACCTTAACGGACAAGAACGCCAATATCTACGGTGGTAAGGTTAACGATTGGTCGTTGACTTTCAACTATTACCTCAATAAGTACATGATTTGGCGAGTACGTGGTTCTATCACACGGGCTACTGACAACGCTGCATTCAACAATAATACGTTCTCTATCTTAGAGACTCGTCTGCAGATAAAGTTCTAAAACTCTGATAATTCAAAACCTATTGTCGCACACTATGGATTGTGAATTATAACTTAATACAGTATTACTACAATGAGAAAAATCAATTCTTTCGTCCTCCTTCTGATACTGGCTCTACTCTGCCCAGTATTGGCTCAGGCACAGCTTCAGCGTTCTGACGCTTTCAAAGGGAAATATAAACTAAAAGAGGTTGTTATCCTCTCTCGTCATAACATCCGTTCACCGCTTTCAACCAATGGTTCTGCACTGAGCAAGATGACGCCACACGAGTGGACAAACTGGTCATCGGCTGCCAGCGAGCTAACGCTCAGAGGCGGTGTGTTAGAGACTGAGATGGGACAGTTCTTCCGCAAGTGGACCATCGAGACAGGGCTGTTCAAAGACAATTATGTACCTTCTATTGATGAGGTAAACGTGTATGCTAACTCCATGCAACGCTGTATCGCTACGGCACAATACTTCTCAAGTGGGTTCATGCCAGTGGCTGGCTTACGCGTGAACCACCGTTATGTTCCTTCAAAGATGGACCCTATCTTCTTCCCACGTCTTACTAAGAGTACACCTGCCTTCCGCTCTGAAGCAATGAAGCAAATCAATGCCATGGGTGGAAAAGAAGGTCTTGTTGGTATCAACAAGGGATTGAAAGACAGCTACGACCTCATTGCCAAGGTTTTAGACATGAAGCAAAGCGAGTATTATAAGAAAGGAGAAGTAAAGGACTTCACCACCAACGACACCCAAATCACGCTCGAACTCAATCAGGAACCAGGCATGAAAGGTTCGTTGAAGAATGCTAACTCGGCCTCTGATGCGTTTATCCTTCAATATTATGAGGAGCCTGATGGAGTGAAGGCAGCCTTTGGTCATAAGCTCACAACGGACGATTGGACTAAGATCGCTAAGGTGAAAGATGTTTATGGAGACGTTCTTTTCACAGCACCTATCGTAGCTGTCAACGTTGCTCACCCTCTTCTACAGTATATGTATGATGAGTTAAACGACAAAGACCGTAAGTTTACCTTCCTCTGTGGCCACGACTCAAACATTGCCAGCGTCGATGCTGCCCTTGGAGTAGAGGAGTATTCACTCCCAAACTCTATCGAGAAGAAGACACCTATCGGTTCAAAGCTTGTTATAGAGAAGTGGGTTGATGCTACAGGAAAGACTTTTATAGCCGTAAACCTCGTTTATCAGAGTACTGACCAGCTCAAGCAGATGTCTTTACTCGACCTCCAACACGCTCCACAGATTTTCTCTTTGAAGCTGAAGGGGCTCAATCAGAATGTTGACGGACTATATACTTTCGAGGATGTCAACGCTCGCTTCCTCCAAGCTATCCGTGCATACGATGATATTAAGTAAATAAGTAGTGGGCAAGTAGACGAGTTCTGGAGTTAACAAGTAGACGAGTTCTGGAGTTAACAAGTAGACGAGTTACTTGTGATGTAAGCCATCACTCGTTCCTCTGTTATTATGTCTTTCATGTAAGTTGACAAGTTAACACGTTACAAGTAAACGAGTTAATTGTTCTGTTACCACCCCCTTCCGTTCCTATGTTACTATGTCTCTCTTACAAGCAGCTCGTTAACTCGTCTACTCGTCCACCTTGTCTACTTACTCTGTTACTCTGTCTATCTGACAAGTAGACGAGTTTTAGGAGTTAACAAGTAGACGAGTTACTTGTGATGTAAGCCATCACTCGTTCCTCTGTTATTATGTCTCTCTTACAAGCAGCTCGTTCGCTTGTCTGCTCGTTACTATAAAAACGTTCCTCTGTTACCCTGTCTCTATTACAAGCAGCTCGTTAACTCGTCTACTCGTCAACCTTGTTTACCTGTCTACTCTCGCCAACCATACTTATACATCGTATATCCGTCTGTCCCTTTCCCATCCCCTATATATCTGAAAGAAGAAGGGAAGGCACCCTTGACAATAGGCTCTGTAGCATACTCATAACCAAAGGTATCAGCATCAACAGCTATCATATGCCAAGGATAATACACATGGTTCTTGTCCTTTGCATAATTCTCACTCTCCTTGTCGATTGTCTTATTCACATAAAAAGTGCTGATATCCACATCTTTCATAGGCTCAACATATCTGACAAGGACAGCCGAGTCACCTAAAGCAGCATAGATTTTATCATTATGCCGCCAATAGAAACCAATCCGTTCGTTCTCTTTCAATTGCCTCCAATGCCCACGTTCCTTATAATCACCGTAGGGTTTACAGGCCACAAGGAGCAATAAAGTAACAAGAATAAACACGTGTCTCATATCCATATAGACTTTATCAGAGTAGGACAAACAGCTGATTGACAGCGATTACTTCAGATACTCATCATCACGAACAAGCACCTTTTCTATCTTACCAACATACATCGTGTGAAGATTTCCTTCTGGATAAGCCTGCTCGAAAATGTCTTTATCAACAAAGCCACTCTCTTTTAAGTCGGCAACATACTCTTTCTTACAGATAAGAACCATCTTTGCTTCCTTAAAATAAACACTATTATCGGCAAAAACCTTTGTCAGTCCTGCTTTCTCTATCTTGTCTTCATCACGTCCAGAGACCGTACCGAGATAAGCCATCTGCTTCTTGAAAGATGCGTCCATGACGCAGAGTGTGAAGTAGTCTTCCCTGTCTACGAATGTCTTTGTATATCTACTGGCACGGATATAGGTCACTGCTGTTGGGTCGTTATGGCCCCACATACAGCCAAGGTGTCCCCAACTGATTGTCATAGTGTTACATCCATCCTGCTCATTACCCGCTGTGACTAACATCCACTCCCTACCTAAAAGGTCGAATGGATTGAACTTTAAGTCCTTATAACTTACTTCTTTCATCCTTATAAATTATTTATTATACCAATAAAAACTTTTACCACATACAAAAGTAAGACTTTTATATGGTTAAACAAAGTACTCTGAGAAAAATTTTGGGACAGGGGAACCAGACAAGGGAACAGGCTGCTTGCAAGAAAGACATAGTAACAAAGGAACATTTTTATAGTAACGAGTAGACGAGAGAACTGGCTGCTTATCGAGAAGACAGGGTAACAAAGGAACATTTTTATAGTAATGAGCAGATTAGCGAACAGGCTGCTTGTCGAGAAGACATAGTAACAGAGGAACATTTTTATAGTAACGAGTAGACGAGAGAACTGGCTGCTTATCGAGAAGACAGGGTAACAAAGGAACGTTTTTATAGTAACGAGTAGACGAGAGAACTGGCTGCTTATCGAGAAGACAGAGTAACAAAGGAACGTTTTTATAGTAACGAGTAGACGAGAGAACTGGCTGCTTATCGAGAAGACAGAGTAACAAAGGAACATTTTTATAGTAACGAGTAGACGAGAGAACTGGCTGCTTATCAAGAAGACAGGGTAACAAAGGAACGTTTTTATAGTAACAAGCAGATAAGCAGACAGGCTGCTTGTAAGAGAGACATAATAACAGAGGAACGAGTGATGGCTTACATCACAAATAACTTGTCTACTTGTTAACTTTTAAAACTCGCCTACTGGCATGAAAGACAGAGTAACAAAGGAACGTTTTTATAGTAACAAATCGACAAGTCGATAAACTAATAGTTTTGTTACTGGTCTCTTTCCGTTCCTATGTTACTATGTCTTTCATGCAAGCAGACTGTTCACTCGTCTATTCCCCGAGTCGCTTACCCCTTGACTTGTTACTGATAAAAAAACATGTTACTATAAAAAAGTTCCTATGTTACTATGTCTTTCTTACAAGCAGACTGTTCACTCGTCTATTCCCCGAGTCGCTTACCCCTTAACTTGTTACTCTGATAAAAAGAAACATGTTACTATAAAAATGTTCCTTTGTTACTCTGTCTTACCTGCAAGCAGCCTGTTCACACGTCAATTCTCCGAGCCGTTTACTCCTCAATTTGTTACTGATTAAAAAAACATGTTACCATAAAAACGTTCCTTTGTTACTATGTCTTTCCTGTAAGCAGACTGTTCACACGTCTTTTCGTTACTATAAAAACGTTCCTTTGTTACTATGTCTGGTTCTTCCGGAATTTGGAGTGATAAATACATAAAATACGAAAAGAAACCGCTGCAAATATTGTATATTTGAATATGCAATAACAAATGTACAAATATGAACAGCAGTTTCCTATATCATGCTTGGGGTCTTTATACCCACGAGTGCACTTGTGTAGAGTACAAAGGTAATAGAATTATTTTGCATGTGCAAGCAAAAGAACGAATAAGATGTTGCCCTTCTTGTGGTGCACGCTCTATTGTAAAGAATGGGTATCGTTTGCGAGATTTTGTTGGACTTCCCATAGGTGGCAAGCGAGTAACCATTCGCATGAAGGTCCAACGCTATAAATGTAAGGAATGTGACTTCGATCAGCAGGAGAAAATTCCTTTTGCCACTGGCAGTTGCAGCTATACTCACCGCTTTGCCAAGTATGTAGTAGATTTACTTCGTGGTATGACGCTTCAGGACGTATCGAATCATTTGGGCGTATCATGGGATACTGTTAAGGAAATACACTCCTCTTACCTTAAGCGTCATTATAGCCCTCCATCTTTAGATGGTGTAGAGAATATTGGTATAGATGAGTTTGCTGTTAAAAAAGGACATGTCTATAAGACAATCGTCGTGGAATTGGACAGTGGTAGGATAATCTATGTTGGCGATGGCAAGGGTAGTGAAGCTCTGAAGAAATTCTGGCGGAAAGTCAAACGTAAGAATATAAAGATAAAACATGTAGCAACAGACCTATCTGCGGCTTTCATAGCCTCTGTTATGGAGAATTGTCCCAATGCAGTACATGTGTTTGACCATTTCCATGTAGTGAAGTTAATGAACGAGAAACTTGATGATATTAGACGTAAAATTTATAGTATGGAGAAAGATATAAATAAGCGTAAAGTACTCAAAGGGACAAGGTATCTACTACTCGGCAATGGTGCGGACATCTTTGATAAACAGCACAAGACAAGGCTTGAGAATGCCTTAGCTATGAATGAGCCATTGTCAAAAGCATACTATTTGAAGGAACAACTCCGTCAGATATGGTCGCAAACCACAAAAGCTATGGCAGAAAAAGTGCTTGATGACTGGGTAAGGCAGGCTGAACAAAGTAAGGTAACCCAACTACAGAAAATGGCTGTTACTGTGAAAACCTATAAGAAAGGAATCCTTGCCTGGTACGATTGCCACCTATCAACGGGAAAAGTTGAAGGTATTAATAACAAGATAAAGGTTATGAAACGAAATGCGTATGGATTTAGGGATGAGAAATACTTTACTCTACGACTTTATGCACTGCATGACTGTCGTATCACTCGAAATGTCGGATGAACCCTATGTCTTTCTTACAAGCAGCCTGTTCCCTTGTCTTGCATCGGCAGGTTCACCAGTCTACTCAACCCACTTATCCACATAAACTTCTGTAGTTTTTCCAACATAATATTTGTCAGTTTATTGCAAAATGTGTACCTTTGCAATCAAACCAAGGCAGTCACCCATATAAAATCGGGTGATTTGTTATGAAAAGAGAGTAGAGATTTAAGTATAAATAGATAAAAGATAGACACCGTGGATTCAGTTTATAACAAATTAATAGAGTTAGGTATTCGTCCGTCTGTTCAGCGTGTAGCAATCATGAACTATCTCGCTACACATCATACTCACCCTACTGTTGAGGAAGTATTCCTTGCTTTAAAGAAGAAACTCCCTACTGTCAGCCGTACAACAGTGTATAACACACTACGTATGTTGTCTGAACATGGAGCGGCATCAATGATTACTATTGACGATCATCGTGTCTGCTACGATGGCGTAACAGAGCCACATGCACATTTCTTCTGCAAGCGCTGCGAGAAAGTATTCGACTTTGAGGCAATGGAAATGCCACGTTATACGGGCGAAATCGGCAAGGGTTTCAGAATTGACGATACACAGCTTTATTATAAAGGTATCTGTCCTGACTGCCTTAAAGCAATGAGCGAGGAGGAAGGACTTAACTAAGTCGCTCCCTCGGTATGTGTTACATACACCTATCTAACGCTCTGCACAGAACCAGAACAGGTGACTGACGACAGCTCTCTAATATATTGAGAAGAGCGTCACACCTATTTATAATACAAAAACAGACGAGGAGACATCATCTCAAAAGTTTTTTCAACACTGCTTTTTGCTATGTTCTCAAAGGAACATAGTCCATAGTGTGATGCCTTTCAATAGGACTATCGCACAAGTAAAATAAGCATACAACTAACGAAATTACGACCGTGACCGACACAGTCGGCACATCCGTCAACCCCTACGGACGCACATTAAGTGCGTCCGTTATTTGTTTCTTACTCTCAAACCAAGCTACATCAGCCATTTAGAAATTATCTTACAAAGAACCTCACCCACGTACCCCTCCCAACTCAAAACGGTTCTCTCAAACTATCCTCATAACCATCAAGAAATCAAACTATTACAAGCTGTACTAAAGAAGACGCCTATTAAGGTTCAAGAAGAGCCTTAGTTACACTCAAGAAGGGCGTCTTCTCCATGCAAGAAAGGCATCTTCTACAACCTTATTAGGCCTCATCAAAAACGGAGCTGTGATTTTTCTTTACAAAACACGACCATAATCTCTACCCATACAAGACAATCCTACGAACAGAACCCAACGACTGCCACAAGGAACAAGCTTTCCTTTCATTACCTCCATCGGTCACAGTCACCTAACTTATTAGCTACCAGCTATGTCACACAAGACAAAGAACATGACTGCAAAACAATTCAAACCACAACTTATAATAAGATGTGACAAATCCTTTCTTACATCTAAAGGCCATTACGACCCTTATCTTCTGAAAGTATAAAGGCCGTACATAATAATATCGTACCATTGCAATATGATTACACAATACACCCCAAAACGACAAAACACACCTTATATAGCAATAGACACATTAGGACACAAGAAATGTAATTCAAGCTAATACTTTGCATGAAAGAGTATGGATAGTCTTTCATATAATAAAAAGTTTGGTAGTTTCAGTTGTTATTTGTATCTTTGCATGTATTTAGAAAATAAGCAAAACAATTATATAGTATGGCAAAGAAATTCGCCGAGCACAAGGGACTTGACCTTGTTAGCACAAATCAAGAGGTATTGAAAGAGTGGGAGAAGAAAGATATCTTCCACAAGAGTATTGATGAACGTGAGGGCGAACCACAGTTCATCTTCTTTGAGGGACCACCATCTGCGAATGGTCATCCCGGTATTCACCACGTGTTGGCACGCTCAATTAAGGATACTTTCAACCGTTATAAGACCATGCAGGGCTTCCAAGTACACCGCAAGGCGGGCTGGGATACTCATGGATTGCCTGTAGAGTTGGGCGTAGAAAAAGAGTTGGGTATCACAAAGAAAGATATCGATAACCATGCATCTGACAAGTATATATCAACAGAGGAATATAATCATAAGTGTCGTGAGAATGTAATGAAGTTCACTGCTGAATGGCAGCAGTTGACTGAACAGATGGGCTATTTCGTTGACATGGAACACCCATATATTACATACGACAACAAGTATATTGAGACCCTATGGTGGCTCCTTAAGCAACTCTATAACAAGGGGTTATTGTATAAGGGTTATACTATTCAACCTTACTCACCGAGTGCAGGTACTGGTCTGTCAAGCCATGAGTTAAATCAGCCTGGCTGCTATCGTGACGTAAAGGACACTACCGTTACGGCACAGTTTACTATCCCTACAGAGGACTGGAAGGCATTGGCTGACAAGGCAAACTTGCCAAAGGAGACATGGGGCAAGCCATGCTTCGTAGCATGGACAACCACCCCATGGACATTGCCATCCAACGTTGCGCTCTGTGTTGGTCCAAAGATTGAATACGTCATTGTCGAGACTTATAACCCATACGACGCAGAGAAACTGACGCTCATCATGGCTGCCAGTCGTGTAGCAGCGTATCTGAAATCAGAAGGAGAGATAACTGATGGTGGCGAACTACCAGCCTACGAGCGTGGCGACAAGTACGTTCCTTATCGTATCGTAGGCCGTGTGATGGGTACAGAACTTGAGGGTCTGCACTATCAACAGCTCATGCCATGGGTAAAACCAGTTGAGCAGACGGGCGATTATGCACCTAAGTTTGTGAACGATTACGCAGCTGCTCACCCAGAGAAGGTGTTTGCCAGTGAAGATGGTCGTGACAAGTTTGTGGAGATGGAGAGCGAGGCTTTCCGTATCATCCTTGGCGATTACGTCACAACAGAAGATGGTACAGGTATCGTACACATTGCTCCTACCTTCGGTGCTGACGATGCTAAGGTGGCAAAGGATGCGAACATCCCTGCCCTCTACTTGATTTCTAAGAAGGGTCAGACACGCCCAATGGTCGACCTCCAAGGTAAGTACTATACTATTGACGAATTAGACCAGAACTTCGTAAAAGCCTGTGTCAACGTAGAAGCATACGGTCATCATGCAGGCGACTATGTGAAGAACTCATACGACCCACGCTTCAATCCTGATGGTGTATGGGACAAGAAAGCTTCAGAGAAAGCCGAGGACTTGAACATTGTCCTTTGTATGGAGATGAAGCAGGATGGTACTGCCTTCAATATCCAAAAGCATGTACACAACTATCCTCATTGCTGGCGTACGGATAAGCCAATCCTCTACTACCCTCTTGACAGCTGGTTTATCAAGGACACAGCAAGGAAGGAACGCATGGTAGAGTTGAACAAGACGATCCATTGGCAGCCTGAATCAACAGGTACTGGTCGCTTCGGAAACTGGCTCGAGAACCTGAATGACTGGAACCTCAGCCGTTCACGCTTCTGGGGAACACCACTGCCAATATGGCGTGATGAGAACCGTGGCGAGAAGTGCATAGGCTCTGTTGAGGAACTATATAACGAGATTGAGAAGGCTGTCGCAGCTGGTATCATGGCGAAAAACCCATTGAAAGAGGCTGGCTTCGTGGTAGGTGACTTCAGTCAAGAGAACTACGATAAGATTGATCTACACCGTCCTTACGTTGACGACATTGTCCTCGTAAATGATGAAGGTAAACCAATGCACCGTGAATCAGACCTTATTGATGTATGGTTTGATAGTGGCTCTATGCCTTACGCTCAACTTCACTATCCTTTTGAAGGTGAGATTAATGCAGAAAGATTGAAGGCTACGGGTAAGACTGAGGCTGAATATCGCGACCAATTAGTACACTCATGCTATGAGGGCGTGGCTGTTCCACCAGCATTCTTCCCTGCAGACTTCATTAATGAGGGTGTTGACCAAACTCGTGGTTGGTTCTTTACACTCCATGCGATTGCTACTATGGTGTTTGACTCAGTTGCTTTCAAGAACGTTATATCAACGGGTCTTGTGCTTGATGCCAAGGGTAACAAGATGAGTAAGCATGTGGGGAATGTGACAAACCCATTCGAAATGATGGACAAGTACGGTGCCGACCCTGTACGCTTCTATATGATGACCAACAGCGAACCATGGGATAACCTAAAGTTCGACCCAGAAGGCGTTGATGAGTGTCGTCGTAAGTTCTTCGGTACCTTATATAATACGTATAGCTTCTTTGCTCTCTATGCAAATGTTGACGGCTATGATGCTACAACATGCGAGTCTGTAAAGGCCGAGGCACCCGAGATTGACCGTTGGATTATCTCTAAGCTTAACTCCCTCATAAAGGGTGTTACAACAGAGTTAGAGAACTTTGACCCAACACGTGCAGGTCGTCTTATCGACTCATTCGTGAACAACGACCTCAGTAACTGGTATGTTCGTCTGAACCGTAAACGCTTCTGGGGCAAGGAGATGAGTGCTGACAAGAAGAGTGCATACGACACGTTATACACTTGTCTGATGACTGTTGCACGTCTGTTGGCGCCTTTCGCTCCATTCTATGCCGACCAGCTCTACTCTGACTTGGGTGGTAAACTGGAAAGCATACACCTGGATCGCTGGCCAGTAGCCAACGAGTCTGTTATTGATGTTGACCTTGAAGCGCGTATGGACATGGCACAGCGCATTACATCAATGGTTCTCGCGCTACGTCGTAAGGTTAACATCAAGGTACGTCAGCCATTGGCACAGATCATGGTCCCTGCTATCGATGCAACACAGAAGAAGCATATCGAGGCTGTAGCAGACCTTATTAAACACGAGGTGAACGTTAAAGACCTCACATTCGTTGAGGGTCAGGGCATTCTTGTCAAGAAGGTTAAGTGCAACTTCCGTGTTATGGGTAAGAAGTTCGGCAAGTTGATGAAGCAAGTAGCAGCTCGCATGGATGCGCTCTCACAGGATGAGATTGCTGCATTGGAGGCTACTGGCGAGTTCAATTTCGACTTAGAAGGACAGCCAATCAAGGTTGAGGCTGCAGATGTAGAAATCATCTCAGAGGATATCCCAGGCTGGCTGGTAAGCAACGAGGGCAACTTGACTGTTGCGCTGGAGGTTGAACTGACAGAAGACCTACGTCGTGAAGGAATGGCACGTGAGCTGATCAATCGTATACAGAACCTCCGTAAGGAGACTGGTCTTGAGATTACTGACCGCATCTCTGTTGTTATTGAGCCAAATAAAGAGGCTGAGGCAGCAGTATCATCATTCGGTGAACTGATTAAGACACAGGTTCTTGCCAACGATATCACACTCGCAGAGAACAATGGAACAGATGTTGAATTTGACGAATTCAGCCTCCATATAGAAATAAGAAAAGACTAATAAGAATACTGGGGTGTGTAAGCCACTCACCTATAAGCCCAAGACAATAGCGGACGTGTCATGTGCACGTCCCTATTATCAGGCTTTCAACAGTTCCTATATATCATAATTACTTTCATAACCTAATTCAATTTTATCTTATGGAAACCAAGAAGCGTTATTCCGATGAGGAACTCGAGGAGTTCCGAACGATAGTAAATGACAAGTTAGCGATTGCAAAGTCTGACTACGACGAGACGATGAAGATTCTGATGAATAAGAATACTAACGATGTTAATGATACGTCACCTACGTACAAGGCATTGGAGGAAGGTAGTTCTAATCAGACCAAAGAAGAGTTGGTTCAGATGGCGCAACGTCAGCAAAAGTTTATACAAGCGCTCCAAGCAGCACTCGTAAGAATCAACAATAAGACGTACGGCATCGACCGTATCACAGGAGAGCTTATCCCTAAAGAACGCTTACGTATCGTGCCACATGCGACACTAAGCGTAGCTTCTAAGATGGCAAATAAAAATCACTAATGAGTAGTAAACAGAAAAAACAAAGCTTGATAGCGACCTTACTGATAATTCTATTAATATTAATAGACCAGATTATTAAGGTCGTTGTCAAGCTTAATATGAATTTAGGTGACTCTATCCATATCTTCGATTGGTTTCAGATACAATTCATCGAGAATAATGGTATGGCATGGGGAATGGAGTTAGGAAGCAAGCTCTTCCTAAGTGTTTTCCGTATTGTAGCGATAGGTTTTCTTATCTGGTATATATCGAATCGTATCAAACGAGGGGCAAGAATGGGCTATATCATTGTGTTATCAATGATTACAGCAGGTGCTGCAGGCAATATCTTTGACTCTCTTTTCTATGGACAGATATTCACCGCTTCTACCCCATACTACGTAGAAGGGGCTACACCAGCCACACTTGTCTCATGGGGACAGGGCTATGCTCCGGTGTTAATGGGCAAGGTAGTTGATATGTTCTATTTCCCTCTTTTCCACGGAACATTCCCAGATTGGTTCCCAGTATGGGGTGGAGAGTCATTCACCTTCTTCTCTCCTATATTCAACTTTGCAGACTCTTGCATCTCCGTAGGCGTCTTCATCATCATTCTTGCATTCCGAAAGGATTTCAACGGATGGGTACCAGCAACAAAGAAGAAGGTTACTGACAAAGAAAACATTGCTGATAATCAGTAAGAAAGACAATGAGAAGTAAATATTTGGTCCGTCCTTTCGTCACGCTCTGTGTAGTTTTACTTGCACTCCTCGTCGTAAGTTGTAAGCCAACTATCCCTTCAGAGTATATCCAACCATCGGAGATGGAGGATATGCTTTACGATTATCATATATCCATGGCAATGGTTAATCGTGAAGGTTATACGGATGTCAAGCAGAAAGCATATAAGTTAGCAGTAATGAAGAAATATGGTGTATCGGAAGAGAAGTTCGATAGGTCACTTCAATACTATATGCGACACACAGAGAAACTACACGATATCTATGTCGACCTAACAAAGCGATTGGAGAATGAAGCACGTAGCCAAGGTGCTTCAGAGAGCGAGTTGGCTCAATACGGCAATATTACTTCTAAGGGAGACACCACTGACATCTGGCGTGGAAAACGCTCGTTGATACTTTCTCCGTACGCTCCTGTCGACCGTGAGACCTTTGAAATCAAGGCAGACACAGCCTTTCATAAGGGCGATCGACTACTCATGAGTTTCGACTCACAGTTTATTATACAAGATGGGATGCGTGATGCAATCATCATGATGGTAGTTACTTACACAAATGACAGTATCATCACACAATACCAACACATCACTTCTGATTCTCGCAACTCTCTGACAATCGACACAAGCGACTCTTTACGGATAAAGAACATACGTGGCTATTTCCTAATGCTAAAGGGACAACAGCCGTCAAGTACGTTCAAGATGCTTATAATCAATAACATCCAACTCGTTCGTATGCATGTTCAACAACAGGAGTCGGCTCAGCCAAAGGATTCTCTACAACAGTCTGACCCTATCCGAACCATCGGTGGCGAACCTGTCAGCCCTGAGGCAGCCTCCAGCAATCCCCCTGCTCCACCAACAAGGACACCTGAAGACGCAAGGAGAGAACGAGGGATACCAGACAGGCCAGACAAGTTATGACAGACTCCCCAAAGTCCTTAAGACGTATCGCAGCTAACGTCATTAAGACAACCACAGGTACTATCGAACAAGGAATAGTGGTTATTGAAAACGGAATCGTCGTCCAGACCTATCCTTTCTCCGAGGAAGAAGCTATGACAGAATGGATAACTGGGACGATAACCATACGCCTTGATAATGAAGGAAAGTACAGGGCCTACAAAGGTGACCAATTACTGAAATGATTCTATCCGTTGTTTCGAAGCAAACAACAGATATATACATAAATAGAAAGGATCTGATAGCCTATGAATCTGTTATTGAATATTTTATTATCCATACTCCCCTTCGGTTCACCAGTGCATGTCCCAGTGCAACTGGCGGGCAACTTTGGGGAACCACGACCTAATCACTTCCACGGAGGTATAGATATTAAGACCGAGAGAGAAGTGAATCTTGGCGTCTATGCCATTGCCGATGGCTATATCTCTGGTGCTGTTGTCGAGAAACACGGATATGGGCGAGCGATCTTAGTCACCCACCCTAATGGATATACCAGTTGTTATGTCCATCTCAACCGCTTCGCCCCTCAGATTGAGGCGGCCGTGCGCAAATGGCAATACCAGCATCAACAATTTGCTTGCGACGTGAAGTTTCGACCGGGAGAGTTCCCTGTCAAGAAGGGACAGTTCATTGCTCTTAGCGGCAATACAGGCTCTTCACAAGGTCCACACATCCACTTAGAGATGCACAAGACCGCCAAAGGCAACCTTTACGACCCACTCACTTTCTTAAAGAGCATCGTTAAAGACAAGACAGCCCCAGCCGTTTATTCATTCAAAACCTATCCTCAACCAGGACAAGGTGTCTTCCAACACTCACCAGACTCACGTATCTTCACCTTTGACAAAGGGCATTTCCAAGCATGGGGAAAGGTGGGCTTTGGTGTAAGAGCAAGTGATCACATGGATTCGGTATATAACAACTATGGCGTTAGATACACTCAGCTGTATTGTGATGGTAGACTGGTTTTCTCTTCAGATGTGAACAACATCCCAACAAGCTGCCACAGAATGGTTAATTCATGGGGTGATTACGACCATTTCCTTTCGACGAAGATTTGGTTTATGAAGTCTTATATCGAACCTGGTAATACGCTCCCTATCCTACGAGCTGACGCTAACAAGGGTATTATCAACTTTAACCAGCAACGCGACTACCACCTCCGTTACGTCTTAAAGGATGTCTTTGGCAACCAAACCGTCAAGGAGTTCACCGTAAGGGGTGAACCTGAGGCCATCCCAGCAGCCTATCATCCAGAGGGTGCAACACCACTCTATTATGCTAAAGACAATCACTTCAACGCAGACGGAGTACGACTGAATATAAAGAAAGGCCTTCTTGCAAAGAATGGATGGCTACAACTACTGCATGGGCGAACATACAATGCACATTCCGAGGCTTATAGTTTCGCTAAAGCGGCATATCCTCTTTTCAACTATGCACAGATAAGTTTGAAACCAAGCGGTGCAGTACATAATCCGGAGAAACTCTATGTTGCGATGCGTAACAGCTTGAACGCTGATGTTCCAGCATCCTTCTGCGGTGGGAAATACGCAAAGGGCTGGGTTACAGGACGAATGCGTGAGTTAGGATGTGCCTACTTCCTTGCTTACGACGACACGCCACCAACGATTACACAGCAGAGTCTGACCCCACGCCACCTATCCTTTAAGGTGACCGACACGGGCAGCGGTCTACAGGGTTATAAGACTTTTCTCGATGGACAGTTCATCCTTCTTCAGTTTGGAAAGAACAAAGAGATACTCTTTTGTGATCTCGCTGACACTCCCGTACGTCCTACTGGTAAGGAGCGTACATTACGGTTTATTGCAACAGACAACCGTAACAATAAGAACGAATATCTGACTAAAATAAAGTATTAACAATTAAATTGTAGAGTATGAAGAAATCATTTGCAACACTATTCTTCCTTACAATGATTACGTATGCTAACGCCTGTACAAACCTCATTGCTACTAAGGGAGCAACGACAGATGGCTCTGTCTTTGTCACTTACACCGCTGATGATTACGGCATGTTTACTAACCTTTGTCATTATCCTGCTGGCACTCATGCCAAGGGAGACCGTCGCGAGATTATTGACTACGACACACATGAGCGTCACGGGTCTATCCCAGAGGCGCCAGTGACCTACAATGTGATTGGTAACATCAATGAATACCAAGTAAGCATTGGCGAGACAACCTACGGCGGACGCGAAGATATGGTCGACAAGGATGGTATCATCGATTATGGATCATTGATGTATCTTGGCTTACAACGTAGTAAGACTGCTCGAGAAGCTATTAAGGTGATGACATCACTCGTAGAGACTTACGGTTATAACTCTGGTGGTGAGACCTTTACGATAGCCGACCCTAACGAGGTATGGCTCCTTGAGATGCAAGGTTGTGGCGGTGATAAGAAGCAGAAGGTGGTATGGGTTGCTGTTCGCATCCCTGACGGTATGATTTCTGCTCATGCTAATCAAAGCCGCATTGGTCAGTTCTCTACTTACAACACAGAGGTTATCACGTCTAAGAACTGTATCAGTTTTGCACGTTCAAAGGGCTGGTTCACAGGCAAAGATAAGGACTTCAACTGGAAGATGACCTATGCAGCACCAGACTTCGGAGGCCGTCGCTGGTGTGATGCACGTGTTTGGAGCTACTTCAATCACTTTAAGGATATGTCACGTTGGTTGCCTTGGGCCTTGGGTAAAGACCCTAACGCAGAGGACATGCCACTTTGGATTGCACCTGACAAGAAGGTAGACTTACCTAAGATGGAGGCTTGTATGCGCGACCATTATGAGGGTACTCCATTGTCACTCGACAAGGATATAGCACAGGGCATTTGGGAGTCTCCTTACCGTCCTACTCCGTTGAAATACGTAGTTGATGGCAAGCAATACTTCAACGAACGTCCTATCTCAACCCAGCAGACTGGTTTCTCTTACATCGCACAGCTCCGCTCATGGCTGCCACGTGAGATTGGTGGTATCTTATGGTTCGGTAATGATGATGGTAACATGGTTGCTTACGTACCTATCTATTGTAGTAACACTGAGCGTGCAGAGTGTTTTAACACCCCTGGAGCGGACGCTGTAACCTTCTCTGATAAGAATGCTTTCTGGGTGTGCAACTGGGTCAGCAACATGGTTTACCCTCGTTACTCTCAGCTCTTCCCTGCTTTGAAAGAGGTGCGCGACTCACTTGACAATGCTTTCCTCGCTGCTCAAAAGGGCGTAGAGGCTAAGGCTGAATCACTCTATGCTACCGACAAGGCTGCTGCTGTGAAGTATCTCAATGACTATTCTATTCAGAAGAGCAACGAGATGATTGCACGTTGGCGTCAATTAGCTATCCATCTGATTGTGAAATTCAATGATATGGCAGTCAAGCCAGAGAAGGATGGTAAGTTCCTTCGTACCTCTACAGGACTTGGCGAACACGTAAAACGTCCAGGTTACAGCGACTACTTTAAGCGTGAACTGGTTAAGCAGACTGGTGATAAGTTTGCTGTTCCTAATAAGTAAACAGCTGAAGACAGTCGATTTTACTGGTCGATAAAGTTTATCAGCTGAACTTTCTGTACCTTACGAAGGTAGCCTCACCCCTATCCTCTCACCGTTTAGAGAGGAGAGAAGAAGATGAGGCTACCCTTAGGAAGCAGTGGACAAAAGAAGACGGGACGGTAAACTTGTAGATAGAAATTGTGCGGATTTTTCGGTAATCACTCCCCTCTCTGTTTGAAGAGAGGCCGAGGAGGAGACAAGAAGAGGCCTTTCTACGTTCGAGAATATGCCCTTCATACATGCAGAAGACGCCCTTCTTGACGCAAGAAGGGTGTCTTCTTTAATGCTATTCGTAACTTTCTGATTGCGTGTAGGTTACAATCACTCTTTTAGAAGATAGTTCACCCTTTCTTTGAGGATATTCAATACGATAGCTTGTAAAGCTTTTTTATGGGTCTTCAGGATTTTGGAGTGATAAGTTTTGCTGCTTGTGTTTAGAGTTTGAAGCAATGTCACACGGAGGCACGGAGAGGACGGAGGATTATTAAAACAAAGCAATGGGAGTCACGGAGGCACCGTCGGTGCATAGAGCGACGGAGCTTGTTTGCCAATTCTATTAGCAATTTATATACAAAGAGCTTATCCCAAAATAGTTATCAAGAATCTGTATGCTATACCTCCGTCGCTCTTTGTGCCGTCGGCACCTCCGTGACATTGCATTACCTCCGTCCACTCCGTGACTCCGTGTGCCTAATATATAAGTCTTTTAGTTTGTCACTCCAAATTTCGGAAGAACCTTTTTTATAGCATTACTGAGTTCGCCTTCGTGTGATGCCATCACTGAAATTCCACTTGGAAGATAGTGTAAGAGGAGATGAACCTTTTCTTTCTCATAGAGAGACCTACCCTTTCTCTCACAAGGAAAAATAGATTTTTTAATACAGGTTGGGCCTACATAAATAGTTTGCTCCTCTCCCTGCTTCGTCCTACGAGGGTGAGGAAGGAGGAGGGGTCAGTTATTCATGCATTTGGAAATACTTTTTGAGACTATAAATAATAGCTGAAAGGACAAGTAAAAAATTGGATGAACGATACATCTTATCGTTATGTAAAAGCGACGAAATCTATGAGAAAATAATTTTCCTGTCATTCCTGTCACGCAATCTGACTGCTTAACTCATTAATTCACAGTATAGTTACGGCAAATGTTAAATGTGACAGCAAACTAAAATAAAACTTTTCTTGTAATAAGCTGTATTATTTCTATTATTTTCAGTGGCCTTTTTCACGTGGTTATTCAGAGAAATCTTAAAGAAACAACTACGTAAAAACAAAAAGAAAAGAGGTTGAATTCGATACCACATCACGTAGCCATCGAATCAACCTCTTCACTTATATTAATCTAAAAAATGGTATGTTTATTCCTCTTCTTCCTTCACTTCAGCTTCATGTTCAGCTATCAACTTCTGCTGAATGTCGTTAGGAACAAGCTCATAGCTTGCGAACTTGGTTGTGAAACTTGCACGACCACCAGTGAGAGAACTCAGTGAAATACTATAGTTAGCAAGTTCCTTCAAAGGAATCTTAGCCTGCAGCTTCTGGTAACCAGCCTCAGAATCCATACCCATAATCATCGCACGGCGTCCCTGTAAGTCACTCATCACATCGCCCATATAGTCACCTGGCACAAAGACCTCTAAGTCATAGATAGGTTCAAGTATCTTTGGACCAGCCGCCTTAAAGGCATCTGAGAAAGCATGACGAGCTGCCAAGGTGAATGAAAGTTCGTTAGAGTCAACTGGGTGCATCTTACCATCGTAGACAATCACACGTACATCACGTGCGTAACTACCCGTAAGAGGACCACGCTCCATGCAGTCCATCACTCCTTTCAGGATTGCTGGCATGAAACGACCATCAATAGCTCCACCGACAACAGAGTTGATGAACACAAGTTTACCGCCCCATGGGAGGTCGCGTTCCTCACGTCCTTTGATATTCATCTTGAACTCCTGCCCATTAAACTTATAAGTTGTTGGGTCAGGCATACCCTCTGCGTATGGCTCAACAATCAAGTGCACCTCACCAAACTGACCTGCTCCACCACTCTGTTTCTTGTGGCGATACTCAGCCTTAGCCTGCTTAGTGATCGTTTCACGATATGGTATCTTTGGTTCTTTGAACACTACTTGCAGCTTCTCATTATTCTCTAAACGCCACTTAAGCGTACGGAGATGGAACTCACCTTGCCCATGAACAATCGTCTGCTTCAACTCCTTGCTCTGCTCTACAACCCATGTCGGGTCTTCTTGACGCATCTTTAATAAAGCCGCCATGAGCTTCTCAGTCTCCTGTGAGCTCTTAGCCTCAACGGCACGAGAGTACTTAGAGTTAGGGTATTTGATGAAATCGAAACGTTGGTCGGTACCCTTACCATTCAAGGTGTTACCAGTCTTCACGTCTTTCAACTTAACCGTACAACCTAAATCACCCGCATTAAGCTGGTCGACAGCAATACGGTTAGCACCAGCACAAGCGTAAAGCTGTCCCATACGTTCCTTAGAACCACGGTCAGAGTTGGTCAGGTCGTCACCAGACTTTACACAACCACTCATCACCTTAAAGTAACTTACCTCACCAATATGCGGTTCCATACCCGTCTTAAAGAAGTAGAGTGACTCCGGACCATTGCTGTCTGGCGTTACTTCCTCACCACGTGTATTATGAATCTTAGGCATCTCATCAACGAAAGGAACGACGTTACCTAAGAACTCCATCAGACGGCGAACACCCATACTCTTACCTGCACAAACACAGAAAACAGGGAAGATAGAACGTGTTACGAGGCCCTTACGGATACCAGTACGCAACTCATCTTCTGTAAGAGTCTCCTCTTCAAAGAATTTCTCCATCAATCCTTCGTCATTCTCTGCAGCAGCTTCAACGAGCGCTTTATGTAGTTCCATCGCCTTTGGTAACTGGTCGGCAGGGATGTCTTCAACAATCGGCTCGCCTCCTTCAGGCTTCCAACTGTACTTCTTCATCAGTAGAACGTCTATCAAACTATTAAAGCCTGGACCCGTCTCGATAGGATACTGCACTGGAACACACTTAGAACCATAAATCTCTCGCATGCTTGAGATGAGGTTATCAAAGTCGCACTTGTCAGAATCCAACTGATTAATAAGGAAGATAACAGGCTTCTTCAGCTTCTCAGTATAGCGGAAGATGTTCTGCGTTCCAACCTCTGGTCCATACTGTCCATTAATAAGGATAACAGCCTCATCAGTAACGTTAAGCGCAGTAATAGCGCCTCCAACGAAGTCATCACTACCCGGACAATCAATGATGTTAAGCTTCTTATTGTTCCATTCTACATGGAACACCGTTGGAAATACAGAATATCCATACTCCTGTTCGACAGGGAAGTAATCGCTAACTGTATTCTTAGCTTCAACTGAACCACGGCGTTTAATGACACCAGCTTCGAACAACATACTTTCGGCAAGGGTCGTCTTGCCGCTACCCGCACTACCAACTAAGGCAATGTTCTTAATCTCGTTTGTCTGATATACTCTCATATCTGATAGATTTAAGCTGTTAGTAATAATTTATTCGATTATAGGGGATAAGTCTTAACTCATCCATTCAGCGGTCTAAGTTAGGCATTTTCAATGAAAGCACCAAAGTTTCTTACGAAAAAAACAAGTTCTTTTAAAACTTATTAGTACATTTGCATTGTTTCTTGTAAGGCATACATTAATATATACACATACACGCTCTATCATGTTAGGATTATACATTCACATACCTTTCTGTGCCAGTCGTTGCATTTACTGTGGGTTCTATTCCACCGTACCAGCAAAGAAGAAGGATGAAAGACGTTCTGTTGAAGAACAGTATGTGGACGCTATCTGCCATGAGATGGAGCTGCGTGCGGAGAAAGACAATACGATGTCTGGTGGGAGAACGACGAGTTTGACAAGTATTTACTTAGGTGGTGGTACTCCTTCACAGCTCTCTTTTAAGAGCCTACAGAAGATATTCCAAACAATAGATAAGGTATATCACATTGGTTTAGAATGGGATACAGAGAACAACAGGTGCACCACTACCGCACCTATCGAAATCACTATGGAGTGCAATCCAGATGATGTAACGGAAGAGTTTGCGCTGAGCTTGCGTTCACTACCTATCAATCGTATCTCAATGGGAGCACAAACCTTCTCCAATGAACGCCTGCGTTTCCTACGCCGTAGACATACAGCTGACGAGGTGGAGACAGCTGTCAAGCGTCTACGAGACGTCAAGATCAAGAACATATCAGTCGACCTTATGTTCGGGTTCCCCAATGAGACGCTTGAAGAATGGGAGGAAGATATAGATCGACTACTTGCTTTAGGTGTCGAGCATATCTCTGCGTACAGTCTTATGTATGAGGAAGGAACTCCCCTCTACCGCCTCCTTCAAGCGGGAAAGGTAAAGGACATGAATGATGAACTTTATCGGCAGATGTACGACAGACTCATCGACCGCTTATCCGAAGCCGGTTATGAGCAATACGAGATTAGTAATTTTGCTAAGCTCAACACCCATCATTCGATACATAAAGTTAAGAGTCTTTATCGTTCCCAACACAATAGTTCTTACTGGCACAACGTTCCTTACATAGGTATCGGTGCTGCTGCCCATTCTTACAGCAATGGTAAAAGAAGTTGGAACATAGCAGACACCAAGGCATATATCGCTGCTCTACAAGAAAACAGACGCCCTTGTGAGGAAGAAGAGATTGATGCAGACACCCATTATAACGATATGATAATGACAGCCCTACGCACTTGTGAAGGAATAAACCTATCGTTGCTCTCTGCAGAATACCACACCTACCTCATGCGTCTTGCAACCCCTTTACTACAGCAAGGCCTATTGAAGGAAGATAACGGCCATCTCCACCTCACCCGCAACGGCATCTATGTCAGCGACTCCATAATGAGCGATTTAATGAAAGTATAAGTATAACATCACTATTCATCATCACCTAACATTCAACACCCACCCTTTCACATCACTATTCATCATCACCTAACACCCAACACCCATCACCCAACACCCAACCCATGACCAACGAAGAATTTGAAAAGAACTGGGCAGAACACCGCAAAGAGGTTCTTGCCAACAACGAAGAGTATCAACACATTGCTCAGAGCTATAAAGGTTCAGGCTGGATAGACTATGTCATCTTCATTGCAGGCTTTGTTATCTGCGAGAACTACACAAAGACTATCGTAAACAGTATCGTACTACAATATCTCCTTGCACTTGTAGGAATGATCTTGATATGGTTAGGCTATCGCCTTATCAAGAGTTTATTCAATAGCAAGCAAACGTTAGAGGAACTCGAAGAAAAGATTAAACAGCAGTATAGAGACTCGCTCTCCAACTGATAAAAAACAATCAACCTCCGACCTTACAGTGACTGAAAAGCACTCTAAAGGTCGGAGGTTTCGTGTATTCGGCTTATCTGACTAATCTACTGATAAGCTTATTCTTTCTTTGCAGGCTTCTTCTCCTTTGCAGGTGGCAAGAGTAGATTTAAGATGACACCGACAACTGCAGAGAGACCGATACCGCTGATTGAGAAACTCTTATAGTTCAGTACAGCCCCACCAATACCCATTGTCAGGGTGATAGATATGATGATAATGTTACGTGTACGGTTGAAGTCTACCTTATGTTGGATAAGGTTTTGAATACCAACTGACGCTATCGTACCAAATAACAACAACATGATACCTCCTAAGACAGCTGGGGGAATACTCCGCAAGAGGGCACTCAGCTTACCGATTATCGAGAAGATGATGGCTGTAGCGGCTGCTATACGAATCACCTGAGGGTTGGTCACCTTCGTAATACTCATCGCTCCTGTCACCTCACTATAGGTTGTCACCGGTGGACCACCAAGGAAACAAGCTGCTAAACAAGCCAAACCATCACCCAACATCGTACGATGTAAGCCTGGAGACTCTGTGAAGTCTTTATCTGCAACAGCACTCACCACATAAACATCTCCCACGTGCTCTATCACTGGAGCTATCGCCACAGGTATCATATAGAGGAAGGCTTCCCAAGAGAACTGCGGCAAATGGAAATGAGCTAACGCTGGAGGTAATGCTAACCAAGGGGCAGCTTTAACGTTAGTAAAGTCTACCACACCCATATACATAGCCACTAAATAACCTACAACGATACCACTAATTACTGGAACAAGCTTCATCAAGCCTCGTCCCATGGACAGAACGAAGACGGCAACACCTAAGGAGATAAAGGCAAGTATCCAATTTGTCTTTGCCATATCAACCGCTGACTTAGATAAAGAAAGGCCTATCAGAATAATCACAGGACCTATCACGACCGGAGGGAACAGCTTGTCTAATAGTTTCTTGCCCTGCCATTTAATCAAAGCAGACATCACAAAGTAGACAAGGGCCACACCAGCGATTCCTGCCAAGGTCCCTGACATACCCCAACGACCTGAGGCATAGACAATAGGGGCGATGAAAGCGAAGGAAGAACCTAAAAAAATAGGAACCTTACCTTTCGTTACAAAATGAAAGATAAACGTTCCTAAACCTGCTGTAAATAACGCTGTCGCTGGGTCAAGTCCCACAAGTAGAGGGACGAGGACCGTTGCGCCGAAAGCTACAAAGAGGAATTGAACTCCCACAATGGTCTTTCTTATTGGCGATAGTTGTAAATTACTCATGTAAAGAATGATTTTTATTAGGATAAGATGTATTGTCTTCTATTCGGTTTGCAAAAGTATAAAAAATGTGTGTCAATGTGGTTGGAAAAGCTAAAAAAAAGACTTTTTAATAGAAAAAGTATGTCTTTATAGATGTTTACCCAATTCTTTTTGTACCTTTGATGTCGTCTTTTCTAAATCTAAACATACGCAACGCTATGGTCAAAAAGCTTCTATTACTACCCATCCTACTCTTATTAGTTTGTTGTACACAATCTAAGAAGGCTTTACAGAAACTTGAACAAATTGCCAAGGAGGCTACAACAAGTTTGCAACCTACCCTTGAGGACGCTGCCAAGAAGGCCGATCCCGACTATCAACTGTCTGAGGAAGAGGAGGGGTTGGTGTCTTCTTCTAATGCGTTCAGCCTTAAGTTGTTCCAACTACTTGCTGATAAAAAGGGGAAGGAGAGTGTGGCTCTCTCACCAATGGCCGTCATCTATTCGCTGAATATGCTCAACAATGGGGCGAATGGGAAGACACAAGCGGTTATCTCAAAGGCTCTCGGCTATACTGCTGACGACCTTGATGACATCAACTCACTAAATAGAACGATGCTGATTGGTCAGAGAAAGGGAGGAATTGACGAGCAGAACGATTCGTCAGGATACATGATTACGGCCAACTTCCTGATACTGAATGGGCAAACAAAGCTTTTACCCGATTTTCAAGAGGTCTTAGAACATGATTATTTCACCAATATTATCGACAATGCCAACACTCCGAAGGGAAAAGAAAGAGCAAACAAACTCTGTAAGACGATAACAAAAGGAGACATTACGAACCTGCCCATCAACCTCACAGGACCACGTGCTGCACAGCTTTTCAATGCTGTTACGCTCAAGACGGCTTGGTCTTTACCGTTCTATAAGGAGCTTACTAAGTCCATGCCATTCCATTGTGAAGATGGGAGAACACGCCAGATTCGGATGATGATGAACGATGATACGATGCAAATGTACCAAGGCTATAACGCAAAGGACTATCAGGTGCTGCTAATGCCTCTACAGAACGGTTTTAGACTATATGCTATCCTACCGCAAAAGAAGGTTAACTTGCAGGATGTCATCCGTAAGTTATCCGCCAAAGAACTACGAAAAATAGCGCAAAGCACCAAGACATACGACAATGTAGACATACTGTTTCCTTGCTTTTCTACATCTTCGAATATCCCGTTGAAGCAGTTGTATGGTGACATGGGACTGGCGAATCTCTTCTCTCATGAAGCCGATTTCAGTAGGATGAGTGCGCAACCTCTTGCTGTCGATGATGTCTTCCAACAGATAAACCTGAATGTTAATGAAGACGGAATCAGTGCAAAAGCCATTCAAGTAACCCACATTGCTTATCTATCCGCAAATGATAACACGTCTTCCTTTAGCTTCAAAGCTGACCACCCCTTCCTTTATTATGTCCTTGACAGGTATAATAACCTCTGTTTTATGGGGACGTATATGGGCGACTGAGGCTGACTGTAGGGGTATAGAAAGCAACAAATCTTCTTCTACCCCACCTTCTGAATGTGGTTTCAAACAGTCTTTATCATATCAGAACACTCATCCCAAAATGCTTCGACAGGCCTTACCTCCTATTCGTTTCTGAATGAAATAGGAGCATGAACACTGTGATAATCCCACGTAAAATTACGTTTAACCTATTGTGTAGATTACATTCATGGAAGGAGCGTAATGCGCAGTCTTGTTCATTCTACCCTTTGTCCATTCAAAGCTCGCCGTCGCTGTCGGTCATCTAAGCTGTTTAGAGTGTCCTGAAAAATCATTACAAACATCCTTGTAAAGCGTTGGGAACGAGAGAGCAAAGCACGTATAAAAGTGAGCATATAACCTTCACATAATCAATCAGTTATATACACCACCAAAGGAAGGCGTCTTCAAGGGGCAAGAAGGGCATGTTTAAGAGGCAAGAAGGGCATGTTCTTGAACGTAGTTAGGCCTCTTCTTCATCCTTGAAGGGCAAGTATTGGTTTCAAGCCGATTGAAAACTATTTACAAGTCCACCATTTCCTTCGTTTATTATCATACCGTCTATCATTCTTCCTCCCTGTTGTCTACTGCTGTTTTAATACTTATCTCGTGATGTGCGCTACCTTCTCTAAGATTCTCATAGACGTATCTCAGTGGTTACACTCCCCTTAACTCTGGAAGAGACAAGTGTGCACTTTTCGCTTGACCACGTCTGTATCTTCTGCTCACCCATTCTTTCTATGAGAGAAGAAACCTTAACTTCTTATTCGATTTATTTGATACTCTCGTTTTTTTTATGTAAGTTTGCGAAATAAAGGGAGATGGAGATGGAGATAAATGATAGGTGATATCAACACCTAACATTTAACACCTACCACCCATCCACCCCCATTACCCAACATTCAATACCCAACAATTAAAAACATGAAACAGAACCTCAAGAATGTTGTACTGGCCGCAGGACTTGCTTGCACAGCACTTACAGGTCAGGCACAAAACGTAAAACCGAAGACGACACAGACGGTCAGTAATTCGCTTATGAAACAGAGTACGCTACCTTTTAACGCTCCTGATTTCAGTCATATCAAGGGTACAGACTACCTACCTGCCATCAAGTTGGCTATTGCTGAGCAAAGAGCTGAGATAAAGAAGATTACAGACAACAAGCAGAAACCTACTTTCACCAATACTATCTTAGCTTACGAGCGGAGTGGAAAGAACTTGGAACGTATATCAAACATCTTCTATGCACTCGTATCAGCCGATAAGACAGGAGAAATAGAGAAAGCTCAAGGAAGCATAGTACCCTTAATGACGGAGTTTGAGAACGAGGTTAAGTTTAATCAGAAGTTCTTCCAACGTATTAAATACGTATATGATCACGAATACAATACACTCAAAGGCGAGGATAAGAAGCTGTTGGAAGTAGTCTATAAAGACTTCACTCATGCTGGCGCCTTGCTCCCAAAGGAGAAGATGGCACGTATGCAAGAGATTAATAAGGAGTTGGCAAAACTTCAGCAGGACTTTGGTGATATGCTTCCGAAAGCTGCCAATGAGGCAACAGTATGGGTCAACGATGTGAAGGAACTGTCTGGTCTCAGCGAAGCGGATATTGCTCAGTGTAAGAAAGATGCTGAGAGCCGTGGCGGTAAGGCACCTTATTGTATCGTGATTACGAACACCACACAGCAACCTATCCTTGCAAGCCTTGACAACCGCAGCTTGCGTGAGCGTGTTTACAATGCTTCTATCCATCGTACAGACGGTACAGGGGCTTACAACACCTTCCCTATCATCGTGAAGATAGCGCGTCTTCGTGCTGAGAAAGCGCAGTTGATGGGCTATAAAAACTATGCTTCATACTCGTTGGAGAAGACTATGGCAAAGAACACGGATAATGTCTATGCCTTTCTCCGCCAGATGATTGGTGCTTATAAACCAAAGGCTGAGGAGCAGACAAAGGCGATTGAGGAGTATATGAAGACGCAAGTGAACAAGTTAGCGAGTGGACAAGAGAACAAGTTGACAGGTGAACAAGTTAACGCAAATAACTCGTCTACCAGTCAACTCGTCAACTCGTCTACTTCACTCCAACCCTACGACCGCTTCTATTATTCGTCAAAGATGAAGAAGGATCAGTTCAACTTCTCAGATGATGACGTGAAACCTTACTTCAATCTTGACTCTGTTCTTGTCAATGGTATCTTCTATGCGGCCCATCGCGTCTATGGTCTTAGCTTCCGTGAACGCAAGGATATCCCTACTTATCATAAGGACATGAAGGTATTCGACGTACTTGATGCTGATGGTAAGCAGTTGGCTCTGTTCTATTGTGATTACTTCCGCCGTCCAACAAAACGGGGTGGTGCATGGATGAGTGCCTTCCTCAAGCAGAGCTTAGATAGGAATCAGAAACCATTAATATATAATGTGTGCAACTATGCGAAGGCTCCAGAAGGTCAGCCTACACTCCTTACTTGGGACGAGACACAGACGATGTTCCACGAGTTCGGACATGCCCTGCATGGTATGCTATCTCATTGTAAGTATAACACATTGAGCGGTACGGCCGTAGCACGTGACTTCGTAGAGATGCCATCACAGTTTAATGAGTCGTTCGCAAGTATTCCAGAGGTGTTCAACCACTATGCACGCCATTACAAAACCAATGAGCCTATGCCTGACGCATTGCGTGAGAAGATGCTTGGATCGCTCAATTTCCTCTCGGCATACGCATTGGGTGAGAACCTTGCAGCGACCTGCTTGGATATGGCTTGGCATTGTCTCTCTCCTTCTGAGGTTCCAACAGCTGAAGAGGCACCTGCTTTTGAGAAGAAGGTATTGGCTGAGATTGGTCTACTAAACGCTCAGATACCTCCTCGTTATTCAACTTCTTACTTCAACCACATCTGGGGTGGAGGTTATGCAGCAGGTTATTATAGCTATCTATGGAGTGAGGTCTTGGCCGTGAATATTGCTGACTATTTTGCAGAACACGGTGCACTGACTCGTAAGGTGGGTGATGATTTCCGCCAGAAGGTTCTCTCACGTGGTAATACTCGTGACCTTATGACTATCTTCTCAGACTTTACTGGCCTAAAGGCACCTGATACAAAGGGTCTTCTCAAGGCCAGAGGGATGTAGAAAGAACATCTATCGCTATCAGCCTCAGCCCCATCCTCTCTCCGACTGGAGAGAGGTGTGGACTTCGAGATAGCCCTATCAATTAGATAAGTAATGGGAAACAATAAGACAAGAAACAAGTCAAAGAATACCCAAACTATGGAGATAACGCGCTGTTCACACCTCTTTCTACGAGGGAGAAGATGGAGGAGAGGCCGTCTTCTCATCTTATTCATTCTACTCTTCTTAACGCTTAACTTTGGCGTAAAAGGCTATTGGAAGATAAAGTCGTATTCATTCCAAAGCGAATTCAAAGACGTGTGGGAAATTTGTCACAACAAGGGGTTTAACGAAGACTACTGTGTCCTCGTTGATTTCTCACGCCCGTCAGGTGAGGACAGAATGGCTATCATCGACTTAAACACATTATCCGTGCTCGACACAGGACCCTGTGCACACGGCAAAGGAGAAGGCAACAGTGCGTGGAAACCACGCTTCTCAAACAAGGAGGGAAGTCAATGTTCGAGTCTTGGACATTTCAAGATTGCTGAGAAAAGTTATTCTGCTAATGTTGGACTATGCTTTGCCCTTGATGGTCTTGATAGTTCAAACGATAATGCACGACGGAGACACATCCTCATTCATAGCTCTCGTTACGTGGATATTATGCACCACCTAACCTCCTATCTCCCACTCTCCAATGCTTCGTGGGGATGCTTCACTACAAGCCCAGCTATGCTGAAGAAGATTGAAGCCATCTGTGATAAAAGCAAGAAACCCATCTTGCTTTATGCCTATAAATAAGTTTGGTGAACAAAAAATGATGACGAAACTACAGTTGAAAAGACTCCTGACTTGCATTCTACTGACAATGCTTGTCACCCTCAGCACACGTGGGCAAGCCCTTTGTGTCATTGATGGTACACCCCTACCCGACTCCCTCTTGCATGTCACTATCAATGAGATGCGTTCGGATTCGGCCAAAGAAATTGTGGCAAACAGACTCAGACTTATTCCACCCTATGCCATTGAGTCCATACAAATATTCTCAACAGAAGAACAGATAAAGCAAGGGAATAATCTTACTTTCTGTAAGACTCCAAGAGACATCGTCTTCATTAGGACCAACTCCTTTGCTGAACTACAATGGATAATAGATGGTAGACCGAAAAAACCACATAAGCAGTTGACTATCATCGAGTATATGCTCTCACCCAAAAGCATAATAAAAGCAATGCCAAAGGGGATTAAGTCTACGGATATCTCCGCCCTACACCTTATTACATATAGGAAGGACCCACGACAAGAGATGCGTCCAACCATCGTTATTGAGACCAAAAAAGCCTCTACTAAATCCTCTAAAAGAAGGAGATAAGGTATTGGCATAAACTGTTCCATTCTAAACAAGTAAAGAAAAAGATACTCACGCATGACAGACAAGGAATGGAAGATGATAAGTAAAAGGTGCTTATAAAGATAGAATAGACAAGGGTAAATGAGTAGTTAAAGCATAGCCTACCTTGTAGAGGTAGTTCGCTATTTATCCTGTTCTCCACAGATTAGAGGGATATTATCTCTCCTCTCTATGCAAACAAAAAAACATCTATAAATGGATAGACTAACATCATACGGCAAAAAGACCGAACCAATGAATAATAACGAGCAGACAGCGAATACGACACCCTCCCTTTCAGGGGAACTGGAGGAGGCCTCCTTTATCTCTCAATCACTTTCCCTCCCTCGCAGAAGTGTATCGGCAGTCCTCATCCTACTCAATGAAGGCTGTACAATTCCATTCATTTCTCGCTATAGAAAGGAACGTACAGGAAATCTCAATGAGGTTCAGATAACCGATATCAGCGAACTTTACGACCGTCTGAAAGAACTCGCTAAACGTAAGGAAACTATCCTCAAGACCATTCGTGAGCAGGGGAAACTCACAACAGCATTAGAGACTAAGATTCAGTCTTGTATGGATGCTACCGAACTGGAGGATATCTACCTACCTTATAAACCTAAACGACGCACACGAGCACAGATTGCTCGTGAACAAGGATTGGAGCCTTTAGCATTAGAGATCATGAGCGTGGCAGCCTCTTCCAACCCTTCTGTAGGGAGGAGAACAGCTCTTTCCTGCTTATCCGAAAAGGAGAGAGACAAGCTTGCAAGTGCTTGGCAGGAATATCAAGGAGGGACCAAAGGGTCTTTATTCGCCCGTGAGCATATAGATATTTCCACCCTTTTGGAGGGGTTAGGGAAGGCTTCTCTCACCCTTTCGAAGGAGTTAGAAGGAGCCTTAGACATCATCGCCGAGATTGTATCAGAGAACCAGCAAGCACGTAATACTGTCCGCACAGCTTACCATCGTGGGGCCATCATCTCATCAAAAGTTATCAAGAAGATGAAGGATACAGATGAGGCACAGAAGTTCTCCGACTACTTTGATTTCTCTGAACCACTCCGTCGATGCAACAGCCATAGGCTACTTGCCATGCGTAGAGGTGAGTCTCAAGGTATTCTACGAGTAAGTATTACGATTGATGGGGAGGAATGCATATCACGCCTAACACGGCAGTTTGTACGTGGACATGGTCTTTGTCAGGCCCTTGTCAGCCAAGCTGTTGAGGACTCCTTCAAGCGTCTTATCAATCCAAGTATGGAGAATGAGTTCGCAGCCTTGAGTAAGGAACGTGCCGACGAAGAAGCTATTAAAGTCTTTACAGAGAACCTCCGTCAACTTCTCCTGTCTCCTCCACTTGGTCAGAAACGTGTTCTTGCCCTCGACCCCGGCTTCGCCAATGGTTGTAAGATAGCTTGCCTTGACGAACAGGGTACCCTTCTCCATCACGAGATAATCTATCCGCATCCTCCACGCAACCAGGTGAGACAAGCCACAGAAGCGCTGCAAAGGATGATAAAGACCTATAAGATTGAGGCTATTGCCATTGGTAATGGTACGGCAAGTAGGGAGTCAGAGACTTTCATTAGTAATATTCTCCAAGACACAACGAACGACTTTGGGAATATATTAAGATATGTAGTGAGCGAAGATGGTGCTTCCATCTATTCTGCCTCACCCGTAGCACGTGAGGAGTTCCCCGATGAAGATGTTACTACACGTGGTGCTATATCCATCGGACGAAGGCTCATGGACCCTCTTGCCGAGCTTGTGAAAATCGACCCAAAGAGTATCGGTGTCGGACAATATCAGCACGATGTCGACCAATCAAAGCTCAAGCACTCACTCGACCAAACGGTGATGAGTTGTGTCAATCAGGTGGGAGTCAACCTCAATACGGCTTCTCGTCACTTACTTACCTACGTTAGTGGACTCGGTCCGGCCCTTGCTCAGAACATTATCGACTATCGTCATGAGCACGGTCCCTTCACTTCTCGTACCCAATTAAAGAAGGTGAAGCGTCTGGGTAATACTGCTTACCAACAATGTGCAGGCTTCCTTCGCATCCCCAATGCCAAGAACCCGCTCGACAACTCTGCTGTTCATCCCGAAAGCTATCACATTGTTGAACAGATGGCAAAGGACCATGGCTGTACGATAAAGGACCTGATCGGTAATAAGTCACTCTTGTCTAAGATTGATATCCAACGCTACATCCATAAAGGTCTTACCTCTCTAAGTCCAAGCTGTCTCCCTCCTCGTTCCTCCTCTCCGATAGCGAAGGAGACTACAGGTAATGGTTCGCAGAGAAGAGGGTCTAATAGTAAGTATTCTGCAACTGATAGTGAGATTTCAACTATCGCCTTTTCAGGAGGTGCGAAGAAGACCTATTCTTCTCTTTCGGAGGGTTTGAGCGAGTTATCTCTCACCCCTTCTGAGGGATTAGGAGAGGCTACCCTACGTGATATCATAGCCGAACTTGAGAAGCCAGGACGTGACCCACGTGGCGAGGTGGAGGTCTTCGAGTTTGATAAGAACGTCCATTCCCTCAACGACCTCATTGTTGGAATGGAACTACCGGGTATTGTGACGAACATTACCAACTTTGGTGCGTTCGTTGACATTGGTGTTCATCAAGACGGACTTGTACACATCTCCCAGCTCTCCGACCGTTTCGTCTCCGATCCCACACAGGTTATTCGCCTCCATCAGCACGTTCGTGTCCGTGTTGTTGAAGTCGATATGCGTCGCAAACGCATTGGATTAAGTATGAAGAATATCAAACAATAAAGATATGAATAAGACAAAGAAGCTCCTTGCTTACTTAGGTGGCATAGCATTTACAATCTTAGGAATATGGCTCCTTACCATGGATACCTCCACAACAACCTATCCTGTTTGGAAGATAAAAGTTGCTGGTGTACTCTCCGTCACCTTCTTTGGTGGAAGTGTTTTATACATGACTTATAGAAAGATAAGACTTATCATAACCCATAAGAAAGATATTGAGTTTACTGATAGCGGCCTTTCTATCTATGGAGCTAAGGAAATCATGTGGCGTGAAATAGCCGACTTCGATTTGATACGCTTTAAGGGTAATAGGTTGATAACCATCCAAATGAAGAATCCAACAGAGGTTCTTGCAAGCGAACCATCGTGGATAAAACGCAAGACAATGGAATACAACCTAAAAACTATCAATGCCAACTACGCTTTCCCTGCTTATCTAATAGATGGAAGAGCCGAGGAAGCACTTGCATTGTGCAAAGAGAAGTTGGCAGAACATCAATAAGATTAGTTGTCACCCAGTACTCCACCACCCTTGTCGGCCTCATGAGTCTGATAAGTCAACACTCTCGCTTCTAATAATAAACGACATATAAACCAGATGGATATGAGCGATAACCTCTTACTCTATATCAGTTCTATTAGCTGCGTACTCCTCACAATCTATCAGCTATGCGGTCGTCATAAAAGAACAGGGGCCTTATCTGCTATTGTGTTATTAGCTTACTCTCTCCCACTCTACTATCTCTTCTTCTTTCATTCAGACTATGGAGCAGGGCTTACATGGTGGTTTTACCTCCTTGCACTTAACCTCCTATACATCTTCTGGACAGTTATAAACATCATCATAAACGCCGTTCAAAATAGGAGGTAATATCGTTCTCTAACAAGAGAAATACTATTACATATTATACAAGATAAGTTTTATTTTTGTTTGCTGTCATATTTAACATTTCATACAATCCCCCTGTAAACTAATAAGTTAGGTGATGAGAATGAATGACAGTAATGACAGCAACTTTTATTTTGGGTGGAAAGGCTTATTATCTATGTACAGAGACGGAGCGTGTTGGGAGTACTCATTTATCATAGAGTTAGCCAATACTGTCTCAAGAGACGGAGATGAACACCATAAAGCGTGATGTCTCTATCACTTGAAAAGGCGATAACATCATTTTAAGTACATCAAAGAGAGGTAGAGAGTACCGTCATTCTCTTCTCTTTAAATTAAACAATATAAAATATGGGAATGCTTTTCGTTCTTATTTTCTGGGCCGTTATCTTCCTACTACTATCCTTAGTATCAGGCTTACTAACGCTTCCCTTTACTTATTTCCTTTGTAAAGAACAGAGGAAAAGGAGGATGATACTCTCCTTCTTCACGCCGGGTGTGGCTCTTTTCACCTACGCTGCAAGTAGCTTAGTAGCAATGATTATCATCGCAATCATTCTTGGAACGGATATAGGAATTGGTGATAGCTGGAGCACACCACTGAAGAATAACTACGAACTGAGCAGTACTGATACACCCAACAATGGAGGTATATGCAAGAAAGGCGACCTTTACAACGAGATACTAATATCTGACGTTACACACATACAAGTGATTGGTGACTCTGTGATCGGTAAGGCGGACGGTAGATACTTTATATTTAATCTACAGGACGGGACCCATACTGACAGTCTTACCTATCAAGGTCTTACACGCCAAATAAGTCCTTTTTCCATCCACCTCATTGATAATAACACCTACTACTGGGACCAAAGAAGAACAGCCTACATCATTGGTGGCGTACTATCTCTCCTACTAACCGTCCTCGTCGTACGGCTTTTCTGGTGGATAGGTCTACATAGTTTTCAAAGGAGACAACAAGGGTCATAACTTCTCAACCATATAAATCCGTCTCAAAGCAGTATCAAGCAAATAAAGAACAAACTGCCCATTATCCTGCAACCAGTCCCAAGTTCCCTCTGCTTACAGGCCACACTCCCCTCATCCCGTGTATTTACAAGATAACTTACGAGTACGATGTCACTCCGCCAACGGTCTCTCTCTACTAATAAGTAAGGTTCTTCCGTTAAATGTGTGGACGCTTTTCGTAGTGCTTTAACGTAAGAGCCAAAGTTACTCATTAAACAAAAATATAGCTGAGACAGTCAACAATCTATCCTATTGTCATCCTCTTTCATTGAAAATCATTTCGTTTTAATACATCGAAAACCTGCAGGCAAGGGTTTGAAAAATCATTACATGATTTCAAGGAAAACATCTATAAATAACGACAAAAACACACACATGAAGCAAGTTCACAACCAACAGGGTATCAATTAGTTACCAAGTATAAAGTAAAAGGTGCCTAATTGGACTTCAGAAGGGCGTTAGCAAGGGTCTTAAAGAGCATCTTTTGCAAGCCAAAAGGGCGTCTTTTAGAAGCCAAAAGAGCATGTATTGGGTCTGAGCTGTACAAAAATAGTTTACAAACATGATTTAATAAGGGAATAAGCAGGTTA
>QWCT01000131.1_pt1 | contig 70758 bp, 60 predicted proteins | sample 1972681 | NCBI WGS metagenome assembly QWCT01 (sample SAMN09866701, study PRJNA288562) | Human oral metagenome isolate pre3_saliva, whole genome shotgun sequencing... | isolation source: mouth | host: Homo sapiens | place: USA: California
AAAATAGTTATTGTACGACATTGTAAATATGGATAAAAAACGATTAACCATACGTTTAAAATAAATTAAAAATTGGATCACAGGTAAAAATTGGGTCGTAATATAGGAATCTCTCATGTTATGTAGTCTTCCAGTAAGCTCTTCTATTATTCTAATTGGATTTGACACCATGAGAGGCTCTAGGAGCCATGTTAGTGGTTCTGGATAGATAATTACATATAACTCTTTCCTGTTTAATAATATAAGGGCGTTAGGGTAATTGTAGATAATGAGTAGATAACAGGGGTAGAGAAGAGCATGATTAATTTCTAACAGGGGTAGAGAAGAGTTGGTTCTTAAAAAACAGAGATAAAGTTATGGGGTAACAAAAAACCACCCCTTGAGGGGTGGTTTTTTAATGATGAATAGAGAAATACCCACTATCTGGGGAACTGTTGCTTCCCTGTAGGTTCTGACGAAAACCGTTTTCGCCTAATTGATGCTTCCCTGGCAGATTTTGGCTGGTTGCAAAGCCAGGATGCCCATCATGAAGGTCGGAAGCGAAGTTTGTTTTACGTGGGGTCTCAGTAGTGTGTGAAGGACTGACGATCGGAGTGAGCGGCACTGATTCAAAATTAGGCTTCTTTTTATTCTTATTAAAGGGTTTTTTATTCTTTTGGTTGTGTTTGAAATTACTAATATTAGTATTTCCCTGCTCCACGGGCTTTTTAGCCGTTGTCTTTTCCTGTTCGCGAGCTAATTCTGTAGCAGACTTGATACCATTAGAGGTAATTGGCGTAACGGAGTCCATCTGCTTAAGGACGTTACCTAGATCTTTGAGGGTCATTGAGTCCTTCCCTGCGGCGGTATTAGGTGAGATTTTCTTAAAGGTTTGATAACTGGGTTCTTTAATGAATGCAGGCTTAGGCTGAGCGGGGGAAGTGTTTTGAACCGTGGCGATTTCTTCTTTATGGGACTGGCGGCCAGAATCGGAGAGTTCTTTCTTGTATTTTTCACTCTGTTCGATAGTGGCACGAATTTCAGCCTCGACCTCGGCGCGAGCTCTAGAGAAGAGATTGCGGGAGTTGGTGATAATTGCATCTAGGTTGTCTGTGGAGGCTTGGGGGATGTTGAGTGTGGTTGCAGAGAAGGCTGGTGCTTTTTCGCCATTAATAATCATGGAAATCACAAAGTGACGGTTATTCATTTGGATTAGATCAGAACTGTCAAAGGTTGGTTCAAATTGTTTGACCAGTATTGGCGCATCATCGGCGGAGACACGGAAGGAGATGGTGGTACCGACGTTGCCAAAGACGGCGTCACGTACGGAGTCGGTCATCTGAGCAATGTACTGGTTGGCCACGGTGAGGTTTAAGCCATACTTGCGAGCTTCAGAGAGAATGACGGAGAATGAATCGGTGGCAAAGTTTTGGAACTCGTCAACGTATAGATAGAACGGGCGGCGCTTTGAGACGTCTGGAATATCAGAGCGCGACATGGCGGCAAGCTGAATTTTGGTAACAAGGAAGGAGCCTAGGATGCCAGCATTATCTTCACCGATGAGACCTTTTGATAGATTAACGACAAGGATTTTTCCTTCGTCCATGATCTTGCGAACGTCAAAGCTGGAACGTGGCTGACCGATGATATTGCGAATGATTGGGTTAGCGGTGAAGGCACCTACCTTATTAAGGACCGGGGCGATAGATTCGTTGACCTGTTTTTCGTTCCACTGTCCAAACTCTTGTTTCCAGAATTGAAGCACTGTTACGTCGGTACAATATTCAAGGGTCTCCTTGCGAAAATCTTTATCTGTGAGAATGCGGGAAATATCTAGCAGGGTGGAGTCAGGGCGATCAAGAAGAGCTAATAGGGTATAGCGGAGGATGTGTTCAAGGCGAGGACCCCAAGAGTCGCCGAACATGCGTTTAAGTACGCCTATAACTTCAGAACAGACGTTGGGTTTTCTGGTAGGATCAGAAAGCTCAAGAGGGTTAAAGGCGACTGGGTATTGAGTGTCAGCTGGGTTAAAATAGACAACGTCCTTAATGCGATTTTGGGGAATGAAACGCAGGTTATTGACTGCAAAGTCACCGTGCGGGTCAATAATGCAGTAACCTTGATTATAGAAGATATCAGAGAGAGCAAAGAGTTCTAGGAGACCAGACTTACCAGCACCGGTCTGACCGATGATATAGACGTGCCTAGAACGGTCTTTTCTTAACATACCAAATTGGTGATTGATACCGCGGAAGTTGGTGAGACCAAAAGCGGAGATGTTCTCATCAGTACTAGCGATACCAGTAATGAGAGGGAGTTTGGCTGGTGGTTCGGCGGTTTTAGAGGTAGCCCAGACAATGTTTGGTGTTTCAACTGAGGTGTGTGGGAGATGATAAACGCTGGCTAGTTCGGAAATATTGAGGATAAAGCCAGGGTTTGTAAATTGACGCATTTTGTAGGCATCAAGATCTTCCTTATTGAAACTTCCGCCAATCTGTTTGAAACCGTTGAGGTTGGTGGAATTGAACTGTTTGAAAGTACCGACAAGAGCCTGCATATTGAGTTTGGCGTTAATTTCGCTATTACCAAGATAGGCTAGACGGATTTTAACCTCGTATCCAAGCTTAGTGGCCTTTTGTTCGGCAGCGCTAATCTGGGTTTTAGCTCGTTCGGAAAGTTCGATCTTAGTGTCAGAGGCAGTACCGCCAGCGGGTGGAGTCCAGAGGGCGGAAATAGCTTGCAAAATCCAGGTAATATCAATATTGAAGAAGCGGAAAGAATTTTTGCCAGATTTAATAACTTTTATCCAGTTATCGGTATCCTTGTGCCAAGAGTCAGCGATTGGGCGAGTGAGAATTTGGATCCAGAGCTCTTCGGAGTGATCGGAATCTAGTTTTGCGAGAGTACCAGTAATACCAGCCAAAGGATCCACTTCAAAACTTTCAAAAGTTTTAATAGGGAGAGCGGTGTTCTCTGTGAGTCCTAATTCTGCCGTATAGATTACTTCATGTTTTTCACGGTTATCGACGTAATCGTGATCAATGGTATAGATTTGAACGGTTGGATATTGAGCATAGATTTGGCCTTCAACGAAGCTCTGTAAGGTCTTTGGAGTCCAGACGTAGAAGCGAATTTGGCCGCCAGTACTAACAACTTCAAAGCTGAGATGCTCTTGAACACCACCAGAGCCTTTGAGTGATTCAGAGTCACGTAGGATACCATGCAATGAGGCAAACATTTGTTCGGCGGAGAGCTCTTGTTTGTCGTTAGTTTTTGGAATCTCCAGCATTAGAAGTACGGAGTCAACATTAAGAACTTTTAGTTGATTGATTTTTTTGTAATTACGGTAGGTTAAAATGCCTAAAATAATTACAATTGGCAGCCAAATAATTGGCATTAAAAGAAAGTGGAGAATTTCAATGATCATACCTATAGTTTAGCATAGAAAAGAATAAAAAGCTTATCATTTTGGGGGTGTTTTAAGGGGGAGATATTTATTTTTCAGCTCTTGCGACGGTGTAGGTATTTTTATCAACTCTTTGGTAGAGTTTCTTGTTTTGGAGATTAAGTAAGACGGTGGTTTCCTTAACCTTGCGAACCTTAAGGACGTTTTTCACTATTTCTTCCCTCGTGAGTGGAGTCTTAGCCTCCTCAAGGATACTGGTGATAATCTGAGAGACTGTTCCCTTTTTGTATCCCCAATCACGTAGAGCGTAGATGCCACGGCCAATAAGAACAAAACGGGGATCTTTGATTAGCTCGTTATGAATAGCTTGCAGAGTGACGTCTTTTTTACGAAACTTGGAAGAAGAAATGGCGCTAGCGATATCATTAAAGTGCATAGGCTCTTTTTTATTTTGTAAAATGACATAGATTTTATCACGGATATTTTTTGGATTGACAGTCGGCCATTTTGTGAGACCCCACTGGTCGTCTAGGGATGATAATTGTTTGGAGATTGATGCAATAGCGCGAATATAGTTAGGGTGCTCATAGTTTAGCTGATTGTCAAGCTCTTCCAAAGAGAGAGGGGCTTTCTTATTTTTAATAAGGGCGACAATCTCGTCAATTTGTTTTTTGATAGTCTTTTCGTCACCGTAATCGGAAATACCAATGGCGCCATAATATTTTTCAGTTTCCTCAATTAGAGTGAGGCTGGCAGAAATTTCGCCGAGAAAGATGAGGTAAGATTTTTCAAGATTAGTTGCTTCATGGCCGTAGATTTTATTAGTTAAGACGGAAATTTTAGCAATTCTTCCTTCTTCGGTGAGGTTCCTGATAAGAATTTTTTCGGCTGCAGCAAGTTCAGGAATTTTACCATCTTCGGCGGCGATACGAAGTCGAACGATGATGGCTTTTTCAAGTTGTCTAACACGTTCCCTGGTGATAGAGAGATAATCGCCAATTTGTTCAAGGGTCTCACGGTCGCCACTTAAACCAAAGCGGCGAGAGATAATTTCTTTTTCACGATCTTGTTCAATGATGCTCAAACTGCCCTGAACGGCTGCTTTGATCACATCTTCGTATTGACCCATCTTTAGATCTTCTTCCCTTCTCCACCACTGACTAATACTGAAATTTATAGTATAATAACATTAAAATATAATTTGTCAAGTAATAAAATATTAATAATACTGACTTTGAGGTATGCGGTCTTAACTTACTTTCTTTTAGGTTTTTATGTTTTCTATTGTACCATAAATTTTACACATATCCTAATTAGTTTTATATAAATATAAGAATAAGCATTTTTATGGTGTGGTATTTTTTTACTTAATATAGATACAATGGATGGTTAAAAATAAGTCTATGAGTATGTTGTAGATAAGATGTTTGAAGGAGATACAAAAATATACCCTATACTGGGTATATTTTATAGTTTTTGACTAGTTATTTTTTGTGCTAGATTTTTTGGTCGCAGCCTTTGTTGTGGCTTTTTTAGTGGTAGATTTAGTAGTCTTCGTAGTTTTTGTAGCTTTTGTCGCCGTTTTCTTGCGAGTTTTAGCGGTTTTAGTGGCTGGAGTGGTCTTACTCTGGAGTAGTTCAGCAGCCTGCTCTAAGGTGATAGTTTTTGGATCGAGGTCGGCTGGGATTTTGAGATTATTAGGGCGTGGACGTCCTTTGCCAGAAGCTGGTTTAATGGCAGGGCCTTTAATGTATGGGCCAAATGGGCCATGAATAATTTTAATTTCACCCCAGTCAGCAATAATGGAAGATTTTTTCTTCTGATAGAGCTGATTTGCAAGCTCAAAACTAATCGTATAAGGACTCTCTTCTTTGTTTGCGCGATTTAATTGAATATTGTAGTTTCCAGCTTTTAAATATGGACCAAAGGGGCCATTGGCGGCAATAAGTTCAGTACCGTCATCGGCCTTACCAATGAGTCTTGGTAGTTGAGGAAGCTCAAGCTGTTTTAGGGCTAATTCCAAGGTGATGGTTTTGACGGTTTTTCCAGCTGGTAACGGAGCAAAAATTGGCTTTTCACCAGCTTCCTTCTCGTTTTCTCCGAGTTGGATGAAGCCACCATTACGGCCAATTTTGGCATAGACTTTTTTATTAGTCTTGGGGTCAACGCCTAATTCGGTGGCGGAATTATAGCGATTTGCCATTGCTGAAGCACCTACGGTTTCGGCAAATGGTGTGTAAAAATCACGGAGCATCTTGAGGCGGGTTAATTTGTGCTCAGCGATCTTATCAAGCTGTTCTTCAATACCGGCAGTAAAATCATAGTCGACAATATTTTCAAAGTTTTCGCAAAGAAAATCGGAGACCAATTCGCCAACTGGGGTTGGTAGGAGCTTGCCTTTATTGGCGCCGGTCTTTTCCTTAAGAGTGGATTCGGTAATAGAATTTGGAGCGGCGTCATGACCGGTAACACTAACTTTGCCATGTAGAACTATTTCCTGAATCTCTCGCTCAGTGCCTTCTGATTCGCCTTTAACTACATAGTTACGTACCTGGATAGCATTAATAATGGACGCGTAAGTGCTTGGGCGGCCAATACCTAGTTCCTCAAGTTTCTTAACGAGGGAGCCCTCAGTGTATCTTGCTGGTGGTTTTGAATAAGTTTGTTTAGCAATAAGATTATGAGTATTGAGATAGTCTCCGACATTTAGCTGTGGTAAGAGAGTATCCTTATTTTTGCCGTAAACTTTGAGAAAACCATCGAAGATAACTACTTCACCTTTAGCATTAAACTTAAGGTCTGGATTTTGTGTCGGTATAATGTCAATGCTGGTTTTTGCGACTACGGCATTTTTCATTTGAGTAGCTAAGGTGCGGGTGCGGATGAGCTGATAAAGCTTTTTTTCATAATCATTTTTACCAGCAACTTCCTGCGCGATATTGGTGGGGCGAATAGCTTCGTGGGCTTCTTGAGCACTAGCATCTTTAGTGTGGAAATGACGAGTCTGAAGATAATTCTCACCAAAAGTTTGCTTAATATAACTGGAGATGGCTGAAATGGCGTCTTTCGAGAGATTAAGGGAGTCGGTACGGTGATAGGTGATGAGACCGGCCTGATAGAGTCCCTGAGCGGCAGACATAGTGGTTTTAGCGCTGTAGCCGAGGCGGCTATTGGACTCAATTTGCAGGGCGGCGGTGGTGAATGGTACGGGATTAGCTTTAGTTCCCTCGGTCTGTTCAATATTCTGTACGATAAAATCAGAGGAGGCTAGTTGAGAAAAAAGATTTTTAGCCTCATCTGGAGTTTGAAGAGTGGATTTTTCTAGGTTAGCATCAAAAATTTCGGACGAATTCGGATCGGAAACGTTGGCGGCTTGATTGGAGAATTTACCGGTAACTTTAAAAGTTGATTTGGCGGAAAATTTTTCAATTTCACGTTCTTTTTCGACGATCAAACGGAGCGCTGGAGATTGAACGCGGCCAGCGGATTTGGCACCAGGGACTTTTTTGCGAACAATATCAGAAAGATCATAACCTACAAGCATATCAAGAGTTTGGCGGGCTTGTTGGCTGGAAACCATATCCATATCGACGGTACGAGGGTTGGCGATGGCAGACTGTAGGGCAGTTTTGGTGATTTCATGAAAAGTAATGCGATGGGTGGATTTGGGGAGTTTAAGCACTTCAAGTAAGTGCCAAGAAATTGATTCTCCTTCGCGGTCTTCATCGGTGGCGAGCCAGATGGCTTCGGCTTTTTTAGCTTCTTTTTTGAGCTCAGAGATGATATTTTTGTGATCTGGGTCAATTTCATAAGTAACTGCAAAATTATCGTGAACATCAACTTTGGTATCTTTTCTAATATGACCAACGGAGGCTAAGACTTTGAAGTCTGCGCCGAGGTATTTTTCAATAGTTTTGGCCTTGGCAGGGCTCTCCACGATAACTAAGTTCTTTGACATATTTATATATTAGCACGGTTGTCAAGAGTTGGTTGGTATGGGGGTGAAAAATAATTTGAAATGTTACTAAAAATAAGAAGAAAAGACTTGGCAGGTGAAAAAACTTATGTTAAAGTATAGGTAGAGTGAAGGTTTTCTGGCAGCTAAATACAGAAAGGATATTTTGCTGTGGGAATAAAAAAACAAAAACCTACAAATAAAGGTATAAAAATTGTGAGTGGCATGTTGGCTGCAAGTTTATTTGCAATGCCAGTGCTACTACTTAATGGTGCACCAACCTCGGCGGCTTCACAGTCTGCCACAACAACGGTTAATGTAACCATTGATCCGGTGATTTCGATTACGGCTTCACCAAATATTGAAATGGATATTACTCCAACCACCTCTGGCCAGTTTAGAACTGCGAATGGTAATGTGGTGATTTCAACTAATAACGTAAAAGGTTATACAACCTATATTACTTCAAGCACAACTGAAACCAGCTTAAAGCAGCCAGCTGCAGCCGGTGTTTCAGCTGTTATTCCTACAGTTTCCGCAAGTGGAACCACTATTTCTGGTAATGGATGGGGCTGGTCAAATAATGCAACTCAGTTTAATCCAGTAAAAGCTACCGGTACAACCGACAACAGCGCAGTCTTTAGCCGCACCACGGCTGCCACTCCAACAGGTGATAATAAGACCCTAACAATTGGCGCTAGTGCAACAACAAGCGTACCATCGGGTACTTATTCAAATACCTTACTACTTACTGCCGTAACAAATAACTAATAATATTAATATTGCGAGGAAAAATATTGTTAGTTTTGGCTGTTGAATAGTCTTATAAAAAGGACCCCGTGTGGGTCCTTTTTGCATAACGAAAATATATTGTAATTCCCCGCTGGTTTAGTGGGGTTTTTAAAAAAACAATCAAAAAGCCCCAAGTAAGGGTGGGCATCACTTGGGGCTATTTGACCCTACAACGCATCTCTTTGATACCGGGAGATTCCCCGGAGCGTGACCCACCGGAGGTAATACTAATTGACTTACAACCGATAAAAGAAAAATTGTAAGTTGAAAGTCTTTTAAGAACACGCAACTTCTGTTATATTGGTAACAGAAATTATGATTTATTTAGGTGCGGTGTAGAGATCGTGCCTCTTTTGTGCTTCGACCTCTAACTTATTGAAGTATACCATACAAAAATATATATGTCAATACTTAAAACTAAAGATATTAAATAATCAAGTAAAAAACGGAGGGTATTTGTATGGAAATCAATAGAATTACACCTGAAGATATGCAGTTTACGGCGCGTCTTTCAGCTATTGCGCTTAAGCCTAAAAAGTTGTATTACTATGGAACATTGCCGAGTATGGATGAAAGGTTTAGTGAAACTGAGGCAAGATACGCATTTGAGGGGAGAGGGCGACCGAGGACTGTGGCAGTGGTGGGCGCAAGAAAATGTACTGATTATGGGCGAGAACAGGGCTATAAGATTGCTTATGAGCTTGCTCGTCAGGGTGTAGTGGTGGTTTCAGGTTTGGCTTTTGGTATAGATTCGGTAGCACATCGGGCTGCTCTTGATGCGGGCGGAATAACCGTGGCGGTATTGGGTACGCCGATTGATCAAATATATCCAGCCTGCCACAAAGGGCTGGCAGAGGAAATAGTGCAAAAGAAGGGCGCGGTTATTTCAGAATATCCAGAGTGGCAGGAAGTGTTAAAAGATGAGAAATTGGCAAAAGTTTTACAATCACAGTCGGGGCGGAAGGCGGCTTTCTTGCAGAGAAATCGGTTAATCTCTGGCTTATCGGATATTGTGATTGTCGTGGAGGCAGATCTAAGATCAGGATCTCTTAATACGGCACATCATGCGTTTGAACAAAGTAATTTAGTATATGCGGTGCCAGGAGACGTGACAAGAGAGGGGTCGAGGGGATGTAATAAACTTTTGGGGAGAGGGGCAGTGGCCTTTTCGGAGACAGAGGAAATACTACTAGATCTGGGGTTCAAAATTAAGAAAGCTGTAACGCAGAAAAAGGAGGTTTTAAAGGGAGATTCGGAGGCAGAAACGCAGATTTTAGAAAGAATACAGGAAGGAAGATTGGATGGGGAGGAGATATTGGAGGCGATACAAAAGAATGGGGTAGTGATGACGGTCTCTGATTTTACAATGGCAATTTTTGATCTGCAAATTAAGGGACGGATTAAGGCGCTCGGTGGTAATCGATGGATGTTGATTGATTAGGAGAAAAAGAAAATGGAGAATAATAGTTTACCTAAAAGTATTTCTAATGCGGATACGGTGAATATTTTGGCGCGAATTGATAAATTACGTAAAATCCATGCATTAAATGTTGCAAACCGGTTTAATTTAAGTTTGACCGAAGTGAAGATTATGGGATTTATCAGATGTAACGAACTTCGGCATGGATTAAGTGATATTTTAGAATGTCATAATATGGGTGAAACTTCGGTCACGCGTTCGATTTCAAGGTTAGAGGAACGATCATATATACGTCGGCGTAGTCAGCAGTTTAATCAGAAATGTGTGGATTTAACGGTGGCGGGAGAAGGTAATTTTATAGCGAGCTATATCATGCTAGAGCAGAGGAAGTATCTAGACGAGATATTTAACGGTTTTACACATGATGAAAGGGTGATGATGGGGAGAATGCTTTGGAAAATTGATCGAAATGTCAGACACGTCTTGATGGAAAATAAAATTAAGCAGGAACATGGCAAAATGGGATAAAAAAGAATAACAGAGATTTATGACAAGTCCGAGATGCGATGCGCGGCCTCAGTTAGGATGTTTGGTAGTAATTCCCTTTCGGTTTGAGTGAAATGACCAAGGACAAAATTAGTGTCACCGATTTTTTGACGCAGCTCCGGGTTGCCAGTGCCAATGCGGAGTCGTGGATAGTCGGTAGTGTGAAGATAATTGGTTAAAGATTTGAGGCCGTTATTGCCACCATCACTACCTTTTTCACGAAAGCGTAATTGACCGAACTCAAGGTTAAAATCATCACAGATGGCTAAAATATTGGTCGGATCAATCTTAAAAAAATTAGCACACTCCTTGGCAGCAAGGCCGACTTCATTATAAAAGGTTTGTGGCTTAAGAAATATAATGTCATTATGTTTTGCCCAGATTGAATGGAACTTTTGACTAGTCTGCCAAGATAGTCCGTGTAGTTTAAAAAAATAATCTAAAGCAAGAAAGCCGATATTATGTCGAGTAAAATCATATTCGCGGCCGGTATTACCAAGGCCAATAATAAGTTTCATATGACAAATTATATCCTAAAATGGAAAAAGCCACCATAAAGGTGGCTTCAAAAGGAGAACTTCATTCATTTAAAAAATGTGAAGAAGTTGATTAGGGAATTTAGTCTTTCGCGTTGCTGCTTTGAGTTGTTACTTTTATGATTGTCTCGCAACGATCGCCTGAACAAATTCACTACGAACTACCTCAATGTCTTTAAGCTCGATTTGAGCAACCATTGGCAGTCCTAAACATAACTGTTTGGCGTAAGAAAGCCCATTGTTCTGCTTGGAGAGACCATGTTGATGGACCTGTTTGATGTCACCAGAGATGACCACCTTGGAATCCTTAGCGATACGCTTTAATAACATGTCAGCTTGGTCAGGTGTTTGGTCTTGGAACTCGTCGTAGACGACAAACATGTTGGCAAAATCAAGACCGCGTGCAGCTTCAACAGGTATATTCTTAAAATACTTGTTGTATAACTTATCGCTTTCAGTGCGAATTGTACTCTGTGAATCTTTAAGATTGCGTTGTTTGTCACAGTTATTTGGGGTGTTTTCTAAGGTCTTACTAATCTTGCCATTGGTTAATTTAACGTAATTTTGAATGGCATTTTTTATTGGTTCCACATTGGGTCCAATTTTGTCGTCAAGATCACCAGGCAAGAAGCCAAGTGTACGTTGAACGTCGATGCTGCAAGGTACAATTGTAGCCTGTAAGAATTTTCCCAGATCACACGCTTTAATGGCACCAAGTACCGAAAGGAAAGTTTTGCCAGTTCCAGCCGAACCGGTCACAAAAACTACAGAAATATCTGGATTAGAGATGGCTTCGGCATACATAGCTTGACCTTCATTTTTAAGTCTAATTCCAAAATTCTTGTAGTGAGTGAGGTGCACGATTTTGTTTGCCTTTTGGTCAAAGCGACCGATATGAGCATATTGGTCACGAGCGGGGCTGATAATGCCAAGATCATACAACTCAAGGTTAGGAGTCATACTGATGAATTCATTGGCGATGAGTTCTGGTTCGTCTGGGAAATATTCCTGCCAAGCTTGATGATCAATACCATCTTTTGAAGCGAGAAAATCATTGTAAAAATCAGGCGGAACGATGATATCTCTTCTGCCAGTATAGAGACGCTTTGTAAACTCGAACAGTCTAGTTTCTATGCCATTCGCACGGGCCAAAATAGTGACAAGGTTATTGCAAGTCAATATTTCAACTGTCGGTTTTTGCTGAATCGTATCATACTGATCCTCGGCCCATCCATCGACAGGTGCTTCCTGAAACCCGATTAATGATTCTGTGATCTGGTTTGCTGCCGAAATTAGCTGCGCGGTGCGAATTTCTTGGTGCTCGGTTTGAATCTGAGGATACTTATTCTTCTGACGAAGATATCCTGATCCAAAAGCTAAGCCAAGGAGATCTAATTCGGTATCCGATACATTAGCAAAAACGGAAAATAGTGTGTCAGTCTGACGAAAATAGATGGCTGAAACCAATTTTCCGTTTGACTTTTGGTCAGTTTGATAGTCGGTCTCAACTAATAACTGACGTATTCTAAATAGTAAATCCTTAGATGTAAAACTATCAAGTCCCTCTTGTCGTTTCTGTTCCTCAAGCTCCAAAATAACAGAAGCCGGAATGACAAAATGCTTGCCTGTAATCTGCAGATTATTGTCTGCGACCTGCCAACCCTGACTTGTCGGAATGATTTCTGGACAAGTTAGCAGAATACTTTTATCAATTAGATAGACCGGATATTTCTTGTCTAAATAATTAATAAGGTCACATTCGTATATATTACGAATAAACATAGTCTTGCTGTGAGTTGACAGCTTGGTCTCCATCTTTTTCATGGGATCCCTCCTTTTTTGTAAAGAACTTAACTTGGTAATTTTCGATATTTGTTTTATCAAACAGCGGAAAATTACCGATTACTGAAAATAGGTACGATACCTACTTGGGGATATTATTGCATAAGAACCAATGAATGCAAGCATTAGAGGGATTATGAAGAATTTGAAAAAAAATAAGAAGGCAGCCTTTATTAAATAGAGGATTTGGGGTAAAGATTAGTCTTGTTTTTGATTACGATACGACTTGCGTGGGCCGCTAGCACGATCATTGTGGAAGGAGAAAATGATTGGGGTGCCAATGAAAGGATAGACCTCACGGATTTTGCGCTCCAAATAGCGCTTATAAGACCAATGCAAAAGCTCCATTTCACGTCCGTGAATAACAAACCATGGAGGGCAGGTGTCGGTCTGGGTGATATATTTGAGCTTTGGATGAGTATTTTTAAGACCAGCTGGAGGATGAGAGGCGGTAGCTTCACGGAGAATTTTATTAAGGTCAGAGGTTTTAACTTCGGTGTGTCTTGCGATGTCGATTTCGGTAACTAGCTCAAATAATTTAGTGACATTTTTGCCGGTTTCAGAGCTGGTAATAAGAACAGGAGCAAAGGATAAGAAATTATAGTCGCGTTCGAGCTGATTTAGAATGTGGTCAATCTCAGTATATTCGACGGTTCTTGTTTTATCTTCAAAATTGGAGGTGACAGGGGTGGAATTATCTAGAAGATCGGCCTTGGTTAAGACCATAATAATTCCCTTGCCAGCTTCAATAATTTGTCCAGCAAGAGATTGATCGAGTTTAGAATGTGGCTCTTTTGCATCGATTAGCAGGGCACAGATGTCGGCCTCTTCGATGGCTGCAAGTGTGCGGATGGCAGAGAATTTTTCGATACCGACTTCTCGTTTGCCAGGCTTCCTAAGTCCAGCGGTGTCAAGAATTTCAATAGTTTGGCCTTTGAACTTGATACGAATACGATTGATGTCACGAGTGGTTCCCTGTTTGGAGCTGACGATGGCTTGTTGTTTTTGGCCAAGGCGGTTAAAGAGGCTGGATTTTCCAACATTTGGGCGGCCAATGAGGGCTAATTTGATTAAGGGATTGCCATTTTCATCGAGATTGATTTTGGACTCTTCGGCAGCTTCAGCCTTAGGCGTGATTTTGAGTTCTTCAAAGATATGATATTTAAGGGCGGAGATACCAAAACCGGTGGTGGCGGAGGTCTTAAAGATCTCAGTCTCCTTAATGCCAAATTTAAGATATTCAAAAGGTTCGAGAGACTCTTTGAGGTCTGACTTATTAAGAATAAGAAAAACTGGCTTTTTAGACTTTAGTGCAGAACGAGAGATTTCAAGATCACGAAAATCAGGGTATTTCGTGGAGTCGACAGTAACAAGAATGAGATCGGCAACTTCAATGGCGTCTTCGATTTGGTCTTGAATGGAGGCCTCAAAGTCATCTTCTGGGTTTTTAAGACCAGCGGTATCAATAAGGGTGAAAGCATTGTCGATTGTCGCAACAACATTATCGCGAGTGGTGCCAGTTTCACGGGCAACAATGGCGATATTTTTGTGAGCCAGACGATTTAATAGGCTGGATTTACCAGCGTTAGTTTGGCCAATTAATGCAACAATAGGAAGCTTCTTCATGCATATATTTTAACATAGTTTAATATACTTGTAAAATATGGAGAATATGGTGTAGCTAGAAAAAGAGCCCGAAGGCTCTAGGAAATTTGCTGATTTGGTGATTCCGGCGGGAGTCGAACCCGCGATTTTCTGGATGAGAACCAGACGTCCTAGACCACTAGACGACGGAACCAGTACATTAAAATTAACATTTTATGAGTAAAAAGGCAAGAGAAAAAGGCCAGAGTCTGCAAGATTGAGGTTTTACGGGCTAGTCGCAGTCGAAGGTGCGGTCTTTATAATCTAAATCATCAAGTTCAACGAAGGCGCGTGGTTTGCCGCTCATACCGAGATCAAGGCCATCATTTTGGCGACGAAAATCTTCGTCAGACATGTTACCGAGATTATCTTCGTCACCTTCATCTTCGAGGTTATCGTCATCGGTAGGATCATTAATATCATAGGCGGCGTGATCAAAATAGTCGGGTTGATTGGCGCCAGAGTCCCAGGAATCTGCATCGGTGTCGACGGTCTCTTCAAGGACCTCAGACATTTTACTATTTGGTTCGCCAATATTAGTGCGATATTGACCAGTCATGCAAAACTCCTGCTTAAGTTGACCTAATTATAACAAATTTAGGATTTAATCGTAAGTAATCTTGCCATAGCTTTCAGGAATAGCAGAAAGCCAAATACGACCAGGTTTAAGTTTGATTTCTTCACCCTGTTGGTTTTTGAAAATAATCTGGGATTCTCGATTTAATTTATGCCAAGTGCCTTCAAGAACGGTACCATTTTGAAAGATATAGGCTGGCCCAGAGCCAATAGTGGTAATGTCTTCATGGTAGTGGTCGAGGGGACTGGTGTGCTGTTTAACTCGCATGACAATTACAATGTCAGGGTTTACTTGAGTGGGTGCTCCACAATCAAGAGCGGGGGTTGGTTTGTTCTTAGTATTTTCGCAAGTATAGGAAAGGTGTTTTTCACCATTCTGGAAGCTACGTGCATAGGTATTGGTATTTGAGTTGTAAAGATAGTCAACATTAAAACTAGCTTGCCAATTAAAACGAATATGGATATTGGAGACTTTTTTGTAAGTGGGATTAGTCGGCTGATTCTGTTCGGTTTGTTCGGTTGACTTTTCTATATATTGTTTTTGAACAAGAGATTCTTCAGGGGTGAGTCTTGAAAAAGATTTGGGGTAAGAGCGTTGATCGTTTTCTTTTTGGCGATGGAAATCGGCAAGTAAGGGGCCGGAAGTCAAGAGATTATTGGGGGCATAATAGCCGGTAAAGCCTGATCTTGTCCAGGAGCCATTACTGCGCCACATATAGGTGTATGATTCGCTGAGGTGTTTGTATCCAGTACTAACGGCCGATAATGCGTCGTCAGCGCCACCGGCATGAATAATAGTACAGTCGAAGGGTGAAACCCAATCAAGATGATAAACCCGAAGCGAACGAATGGGGCCGATGGCGGTCTGATTAATTGGATTTTTAAAAATGGCTGCAAAACGAGTGATGCCAGCTTCGGCAATAGCTTCAAAAACGATACTAGCCTGGTTTAAGCCTGTTTGTGGCCTGGCTCCGTCCATTCCATTAGGGATCTGAATGCAGAAAGTGGGCTGAGAATTAATTTCGTTTGCCGCCTGTTCAGCCTGTTTGATACTGAATTTCTGAGGCTGACCGTCTTGACCTAAAATTGAATTACCGGCAGTATCATACTGAGTGCCTGAATGAGAAATGGGCTGCCCAGTGAGATTGTCATAAAACCAGGTAGGTGTGCCTTCAACTTCGGTTAGCTGATGCTCTACGGAATTAATGGGGGCGGTTGATTTTTTAGAAAGAAGAAAGATAGTACCGATAATAATCGAGCTTAGGATAAAGATAGTAATGAGTCCGAGAATAAACCTTAATGGCAGAGGCTTTTTAGTTACACTATCAACCTCTAGCTCTTCAATTTTCTCAAATTCAGGATTTGAGGATGGATGTTTTTTTGAATTATTTTGTTGGGGAGAATGATGTAATGTTCCCACTTAGAGCTCCTTTAGTTATTTGAAAGAGCGGTGCGGACCTTATTTAGTCTTGCGAGCGTGCGGTTCTTGCCTAAGACATGAAGTGTGAGATGAAGGGCAGGACTAAAGGCTGCAAAACTAACTGCAATACGAATAAGGCTGAAGAATTCAGCGGGTTTTTTCTCAGTTTTTATAAGTAGGCCATTGAGGAGGTTTTGAAGGTTATCCTCTGTCCAGTCGGCTTCATCGACATTGTTCAGGACTTCGATGGTCTCTGTTAATAAGCTAACTAACTCCTGCTCAGAGTACTTTTTGAGGAATTTGCTACTAGTGATCATAGAGAGGTCAATGGCTGGATCTTCAAAGAAATAAGTTGTCATCGTGCGAAGATCAGAAAGAGTTTTTAAGCGGTCATAAATAATAGCAAGAACCGACTTCTTATATTCGATAGTTTCTTGTTTGGCGGAAGCTGGCCAGAAGTCAATTGGCTGGAACAGATCATAACGGGAGAAATCTTCCGAGCCTGTGGTTTTACAGGTGCGAGCAAAGAGTTCATCGATTCCCTGTTCGGTGGCAATTTTACGAATCCATTGACCGTTCATCCAGAGAATCTTTACTTCATCAAAACGGGCACCAGAGTTCTGGATGCGATCGACTGAGAATTTTTCAATAAGCTCTTCTAGTGAGTAAATTTCTTGTTCAGTGCCATCATTCCAACCGAGGCAAGCAAGGTAATTTAGCATAGCTTCTGGTAAAATACCGTCGTCGCGATATTCGGTAACGGATTTAGCGCCATCGCGTTTGCCAAGTTTTTTGTTGCCAGTTGGGGCAAGAATATGTGGTAGAGAGACGAAGAGGTGCCTTGGAAAATCAAGAGCGTCATAGAGTGCGAGATAATTTGGGGTGCTGGATAGGTATTCAACGCCACGAGTGATATGACTACACTCCATGAGGGTGTCATCGATGATATGGGCAAAGTTGTAAGTTGGCAGTCCATCTTTTTTAATTAAAATGATGTCGTCACAGACTTCTGGTCCAGTATGGATATCGCCCATAACCTCGTCGTGCCAACTGTATTCTTTAGGGATAGTTTTAAAACGAATAGGCAGGCCTTCTTTCCATTCGGGGGGATTTACTGGACGGTGGTTACGATAGAGATATGGAATCTTTTTTGCCTCGTCTTCCTTACGATAGATATCGATCTGCTCACTTGTGGTGTTATCGGCATAGGCTCGACCATCGGCAATGAGTTGTTTGGCCCATTTAAGATAAATATCCTTTCTAGCAGATTGTATGTAGGGGGCAAAGGGACCATTTTTGATGGGTCCTTCATCCCATTCTAGGTGGAGCCAACGCAATGTATCAAGAATTAATTCAGTGGCACCCTCGACAAAACGAGCCTGATCAGTATCTTCAATACGAAGAATAAACTGTCCACCGGCTTGTTTAGCGATTAGAAATGGATAAATGGCGCTCCTAATATTGCCGATATGGATGTAGCCAGTAGGGCTCGGAGCAAAACGGGTGCGAATTTTTTTCATAATAATTCTAGTATAGCACTTTTAGCTACTAGAGAGAAGTTACTAAAGAGAGGTAACGATGTTTTTGATCTGTTTTTTAGTGAGTTCACCATGGAAATTGGTGATTTTGTAGACGATGCCAGCGTTGACCCAGGCAGCATTGGAGCCGCTGATATAGATTGTGATTCCCTGCTCCTTGATAGTGGTAAAGTCTTCACCCCATTTTGGTTTGACAAAACGGTTTAATAGAGCGGTGCTATCCCAAGGAAGTTTTTCTTCAGTAAGGGTGAATTTAGCTTGGTTGGGGCCTAGAAAATCCATAGCGACGCTATTGTCTTGCGCAGTGTAGACACCGGAGAGGCGGTAGTCGCGAGGAACATAGCTAGGATAGGTAGCTTGGATACCAGTTTGCATGGCGGCAACTTTGATTGAAATATCTGGCATATTAGACTGTACAACAAAGAAGAGCGCGGCAACGACGGCTGAGGAACAGAGGAAGGCGAAGAATACGCGAGCGCCTTTGTTGTGCTTAGCTAAGGTTTTAGAGGAAGAAGCGGTTTTTGTCTTAATGGGGGCGACTGGCTTGACGGCGGCGTGTGTGGTTTTTGTAGCTTGTTTTTCTAGATGATCTAGCCTTTGCATGCGACTGAAGGCGGATTCTACTGAAGTGATGGTCATATTAGTGGCAGGAATACTAATTGGGGCGACGGCAGGGCGAGCAAAAGAACTGGCTTTTTTAGTCGATTTGATAGCAGTCTTTTCGTGTTTGGCAAGCGCCTTGGCGCGTGCATTAAGGAGTTGGCGTCTCTTGAAAGAATCAGTGAAAATTGGGGTTGGTTGAGTAGTTTGATTGAGAATAGATTGTTCTTGTTCGGACACGAGAGAAAAAGCGCGGTCCATCCTGGCCTGATGGTCAAAAATAGGGGTGGAGTCTTTTTCTTCCAGATTGACTTGTCGGGTATTTTTCTCTACCGCGGGAACATTGTCGAGAACCATAATTTTCTTTGGTTGTGGAGTATCAACAGAGCGAGGCATTGATGGTTGAGAAACAGAGATTGAAACAGGCTTTTTAACTGGAGCTTCTTTAGCAATTTTGTGCTTGAATGTAATATTAACAGAATTACTATCTGTAGCTTTTTGAGTCATTCTTTGCTCAGCGATAGGTTGAGGTTGGTTGGAGACGGATTGAGAAAGAGAGCTAACGCGTGGAGCGTTGTTTTTTAGTTGACTCTGAGGGGTAGTTAAGTAAGAGGCTGGACGGCGAACATAGCGACGATTCAAAGTGGCAGATGCTTGAAGATTATGGTGAGTTTGCCTACTTGAAATGTCTTGGGTATATAACTGTCTTTGCATGTTTATCTTGTCTTCCTCACTCTTTTATTACGCTTGTCTTTATTATAAACTATACCGGTTTGGAAAATCAATACTAATTGCTATCATGCTATAATAAACCCAATATGGATATTGAAAAACGTAAACGTAATAAGCTAATTAGAGTCATTTTTGTAGATATTATTATGTCACTGGCTGTGGTGGGGTTGGTCTTTGTATTGGTGGCTGTAGTTGAAGGATGGAGATTGGGGGCTAACCTTAAATTAGAGCAGAACGGTATGGCGCAGATTGAGTCGTTACCAACTGGAGCAAAAGTGGTAATTGACGGAAAACAGGATTTTAATGAGACAAATATTTCGAAGCTGCTTTCGGCTGGTGAGCATGAAATCACACTATGGAAGGAAGGTTTTGATTCTTGGACTAAGAAGATTAGTATTACGTCAGGACTTTTAACACGCTTAAAACACCCACGTCTATTTAAGAAGGAGCGCACTACAGAAGAAGTGGCTAGTTATCAAGATTTACGTTTTGTTTATGCGGCGCCAGATCATCGAAGCTTATTGGTGGCGAAAAATAATACAACAAAATGGCAGTACATTACAGCGCTAGGTGCGGATAAAGTTACAACAGAGGAGATCGATGTAAAGGGGATTTTTGTCGGTACAAGCGACGGTAAGTTCCCTGGTGAAATTTTACAGGTAACATGGAATGATACTGGTGAAAAGGTCCTGATGCAGGTTAAAAATGGTGAAACGGTTGAATGGGGCGTGCTTAGTCTAAAGAAGGTTAGCGAAAGTGTGAATCTTTCTCAGGCAATTCTAAAATATACCGAAAAAGGAGCCGACAAGAAGCCTGAGACGACGACCGAGACTAGAGTGCCGGAGGGTAAGCGAATCTTAACGCAGGCGGTGGTTAGTGATGCGACGGCTAGTAGGTTTATTGCGTTAATTGATGGTAATTTGAGAGAGATTGATACCTCAATGAAGACATTATCAGAAAGTTATTTGAAGAATATTGCTAAATTTAGGGCTTCTGGTTCACAGCTTATTTATTTAACTAATGCGGAGAAAGATAAACGTCAGGTCGGGATTTATCGTTTAGGCGATAAGGGCGGTATTGATATTGAGGTGATTGTACGATCAAAGAAAGATGCGTCTATTGGTTTAGCAATTTCTGAATTTGACAGTAAAAAATATCTCTGTGTCACTGTAGATGATCGATTGGCGGTTTACCGAGCGAACGAATATCCGACTTATGGCAATAATGACAATAGCTTTGAAAAGATTAGTGAAGAGAAGCTGGGATTTGTGCCAAGCGAATTGATAAAGTCGGGCAATGGTGAATTCTTTATTGCGAAAAGTGATAAGAAATTTATGATCTATAATCTTGATTTAGAAGAGTTGGGTTATGTAGAACATCAAAATAATAATATCGCATGGCTAGATTATTATCTAATGTTTGATGTGGTGGATGGTAAGATGGAGGTCTTCGATTTTGACGGAGCTAATCGTCGAACTATTTTGAACCAAGATGTAGCCGCTGGGTTTGATGCGGTGATTAACTCAAATAATCGTTACATGTATTATGTGACAAAAACGGTTGATGGATATAGTTTAAAGCGAGATAAGCTAATTTAGAATTAAATATAAAAATAGTCCTCGAAGGGACTATTTTTTTATAACTAGAAAGTGCCAATTTATTTAATTTATTTAGTTTGATTGTCCGGTTAACCAGCGCCAGACTCGATCGAAGAAAGAGCGTTCGTTGGCGGGTAGAACGGAGTTAGTGTTTTCTGTGGTCTCAGGCTTAGTTTCAGCAACAGCTGGAGCTTGGGTTTTATCGTAGGTTGGATTGATCTGCTCAGCAGTAACTAGTAGACGATAGCGATCGGTGCCGAGTGGAGTGCAGGTAATAAGGGTGAGTAGTGGCTTATCTGTCGGGTAAATAAGCGCAGCGACATTGGTTGGTTCAACGGTTTCGCGCTTAAAAACTTTGTAGGTGTAGCGAACTGAGTTGTAGTTGATGTAGATTAGATCGCCATCAACAAGTCGCTCAAGGCCAGAAAAGATGAATTTATATTGATTATTACTATAAATATCACCTGCAGAGTGGCCTGAAATAACGAGATTACCGATTTGTCCTGGCATAGCATCGGCGCCGGGGATTTTGAACTGAGCAACGCCATGATTCATTGCGTCGTTAATAGTGGCTGTGTCGGTGGCAAGATTGTAAAGAACCGGAACGTCGACATTGAGTTTGGGGATAAGCAGACGAGGGTCGGCAGTTGGAGCTTCGGAAACGGTAGGATCGATGGCGGTAATGCCAGTATCTTTAGTGTTCCCTGGTGCAATATAGGCCATGATTGGTGCAAAGATCAAACGGTTATACTGCAAGAATAAGATGAAGAGGACGGAAAAGATTCCGGCAAAAAGTGGGACGAGCTGCTTGTGTCGTTTTGTCAGCTTAAAGCTGGAGTTGGCCTTTTGACGAATTTTTTCGCGCAAACTAGTCTCAACCTGTTTGGACTCTAAGTTATCTCCGGTGATATTGTCTTGAGAAAGTTGATTTTGCTCGGCGGTTGCTGCGCTAGAGAATTTATTCTTTTCGGTTTCGATATATTTTTGAGCAGCCTTGGCATAATATTCGCTGTAATATTTTTGATAATAATTTTGCCAATCAGAATGATATTTTTGCCAGTTATTGGTCTGGTTATTGAGGTTAATAGGAGTCTGTTTGAGTGAGCTGCGATTTTCGGTATTATATTTTTGAATTAGATTACTGCGAAGAGTTTGCTCACCAAGAATACGATGCTCTACTTTGTGTTGATTGTTATGAAGAAATGAGAGGGCGGCAAAAGAACGACTGGTTTGTTGTAATTTATTTAGGGGTGAACTTTGGGCTGGAGAATTTTGAGAAGCAGAAACAGGGCTGTTACTAGAGTAAGCAGCCAGAACTTTATTGCGAGCGAGTTCAGTCACGGTCTGTCGTTGTCGATCGCTAGAAGATAGCCCACCATCTTTTGGATTCATATATTAATTATAACATTGAATTGACGGGACTCACTAAACTTATAGCGAAAATTGGTTTTTATGATAAAATAAAACAGAGGGCGAATGGCGGAATTGGTAGACGCGCCAGACTCAAAATCTAGTTCCAGCAATGGAGTGTGGGTTCGATTCCCACTTCGCCCACCAAAACGGCCTAAAGGTCGATTTTTTTATAGGGATTTATTTGTTATAATAATATTAGTTTTTTGGAGGTGGTAGAAATGGAGAATAAGAAACAGATTAACCGTAGTGTAATTGTGGTTTGTGGCGTGCTACTAGGGGTGATTTTGATTGCTTTTGGCGTTTATCAGAATATGAATTCGGAATATTCGAAACTAAATCTACCAACAGCTGAAAAAATACAGGCGGAGATAAAAACTAGCTATCAAGAAATAGACAATTTAAGAAAAGAAATGCTGGACGAGTATGAAAAACATGGCGAATCGGCTGAATATGGACTGAAATCCAGGCAAATACAAGAAAAAGAGGTGCTCCGGGCAGATTTAGAGGAAAGATTATTAAAAATTAATAACCATGAATATGACGGAGTGAAAAATGAAACCATGGGGAGATCTGCGCCATTATTTATCGGAGGGATTTTAATAATAGTTGTGTCATTAGTAATATCAGGAGTATTATTCTCAATCGAGCAGAAGAAAAAATAATTATGGAAGAAGTGAAAAAAGAACAGATTATAGTAGGGCTTAGCCAAGAGGAAGTAGAAGCAAGGAAGGCAGCCGGACTGACAAATAAGGCAGTGGAGGCTCCCTCGAAAACAGTCGGAGAAATTATCGCTTCCAATGTTTTTACGTATTTTAATTTTGTCTTCTTGTTACTTGCGGCATTACTAATTTCTGTACGTTCATTTCGGGATTTAAGTTTTTTGCCTTTAATTTTTATTAATTCCCTGATCGGCATTTTGCAAGAATTAAGAGCAAAACAGATTTTGGATAAATTGACAGTTTTGAGTGCGCCGGAAATCGGAGTGATGCGGGATGGCGAAGAGAAAATGATAAAGACACATAATTTGGTGATGGATGACGTGATGGTGCTGACCGCTGGTTGCCAAATACCGGCTGATGCGGTGGTGATTGATGGTGAGGTGGCGGTGAATGAGTCGCTGTTAACTGGAGAATCAGACGATATTGTAAAAAAGACTGGAGACGAATTATTTTCTGGTAGTTTTGTGGTTTATGGCAAATGCTACGCTAAGGTAACGAAGGTGGGGGCTGAATCATATGCGGCAAAATTAACTATGAAGGCGAAAGCGATTCGTGTGGGCGAGCAGTCGGAGATCTTAAGGTCGTTAAATAGCTTTGTGAAGTTGGCAGGTATTGCGATCATTCCAATTGGTATTATTATGTTTGGACAGCAGTACTTTTTGCACAGTGCAACAGCAAAGGTGAGTATTCAGGCGATGGTGGCGGCAATTATGGGTATGATTCCGGAAGGGCTGTTTCTGCTTGCTTCAGTAACGCTGGTACTTTCTGCGGTGCGTTTGGCTCAGAAAAAAGTTTTGGTTCATGATATGAAGTGTATTGAAACTTTGGCACGAGTAGATGTTCTATGTGTTGATAAAACTGGCACAATTACAAGTGACCGCATGAATGTTGAGCAGATTCAGCGAATTGTAGGCGAGGATGATGGGGATATTTTGCCTGATCAGTTTGAGCAGCTTTTGAAGAAAGTAGTGGCAGAGCAATCTGGAGACAATGAGACAATGCGAGCTTTGAAACGATATTTTGAAAAATCAGATGAGTCGGTTGAGGAACATAGTGCGTTATCTGATCTTACTGGTGAGGTGATAAGAGTATTAGGATTCTCTTCAAAGTATAAATATAGTGGTATTTGTTTTAAAAAGAAAACATTAGTAGTGGGGGCGCCTGAGTTTGTATTAGGGGATGATTTTAAGAAATATGCAAAAACCTTTAATCAATTTACGGAAAAAGGCTATCGTGCCTTGGTATTTGGTGAGTATCAAGGGCAACTGTCTGGAAAAAAAGAGAAGACAGAGATGGCTTTGACGGAAAAAGTTAGACCGCTACTCGTGATTGTGTTATCTAATGAAATCAGGAAAACTGCACCAGCAACTTTTGCGTATTTTAAAGAACAGGGTGTAAAAATCAAGGTGATTTCTGGTGATAATGCAAGAACGGTGTCAGAAGTAGCAAAAATGGCTGGAGTAGAAGGAGCGGAAGACTATATAGATATTTCTACCGTTAAGGATGCCAAAGAATTTAAGGCGGCAGTTTTGAAATATACGGTATTTGGCCGTGTGAAACCGGAAGAGAAGTTGAAAATGGTGAAAATTCTGAAGGCGGCTGGTCGTACAGTGGCAATGACGGGGGATGGTGTGAATGATGTGCTAGCGCTAAAAGAGGCGGATTGTTCTGTGGCAATGGCTTCTGGTTCACAGGCGGCAGTCCAGGCCTCGCAACTAGTCTTACTAGAGTCCGATTTTGCAAGAATGCCCGCAATTGTCAAAGAGGGGCGACAGGTAGTAAATAACCTTGAACGATCTGGTTCCCTGTTTCTCGTGAAGAATATTTTTTCATTCATTGCAGCAATTTTGTCAATTAGTTTTGGTATGATCTATCCTTTACTTCCGACGCAGGTTTCCCTTGTGACGATGTTTACAATTGGTATTCCAAGTTTCTTCTTGGCGCAGATTCCTAACCAGAATTTAATTAAGGGCAACTTTATTTTGAATGTTCTATCAAAAGCTACACCGGCAGCAATGACAAATGTTGTGGTGGTCTGGACCTTAGTGTTTGTGGCACGGGCGTTACAAATCGGACAAGTGGAGCTCGGGATGCTCTGTGTCTTAGTGTGGGAAGTTGTAGGTTTAGTTTACTTATACAGAATTTGCCGGCCATTTGATAATATATGGAAGAAGTTAATTGTAGGGGGCTGTGGGTTTGGTATGATCTTCTGTATGATTTTCTTGCAAGACTTATTCGGTGTGACATTTAACATTTCTTACCTTGGCTGGATTGTTTTCGCAATTACGGCTTGCTTAGTCTTACCAGCTATGGTTTTATTTGAGAAATTATTAACTGTGATTTATTTCAAATTCTTCATAGGCTTTATGCAAGAAAAAATTATCGAGAAGAAAATCTTCAGAAAATATTAATTAAAAAGAGCTCTACTTTAGGTAGAGCTCTAATAGTTTACTGATTTGCGTGGATTGAAGAACGGAGTCTTTGGCTTTAATAACATTTTTACTCATTTCTTCAATTAGTGCGGGGTGTGCGAAGAGTTGATCGATAGTATCGGTCATAGCGGCAACTGAATCATTTGAGGAACGAAGCCCGCCATGCTCTGGAACAACTTCATCCATGGCAGGATCTGCGTAGAGGATGGGTAAACCGCAGGCGACGGCCTCTAAGATGGTCATACCTTGCGTATCAAAGCCGTATGAATTAATCACTGAAATATGCTGATTTTGCATAAAATTGAAAATTTGTTCATGTGGGACGATTCCTAAAAATTTAATTTGGCTAGACTGAAGATGTGACTTTGCAAAATTTTTAGCTTCTTGCATTTGATTACCATCGCCAATAATAGTTAAATCGATTCTATCCTTATGTTTTGAGTTTGCAACAGATTGAAGAAAAGGTAGGATGCGCTTTTCCTTAGAGAGCCGGGAGTTCCAAATGATGCGCAGAGGTTCGTTTGGTTTAAAGATGCGAACAGAGAAACTTAAATTTTGCAAATAGGAGTCGTCGACGCCGTTGGAAATAACGTGAATCGGCTTTTTGACGCCGTAATGTTTAAGATTTTTAGCAAAATGGGCGGAGGGAGAAATTACGGCGTCGGCAAGGTTGGCCTGTCGTACCATTAATTGCCACATATTTTGACAAACGGAATTTTTGATTAAGAAGCTATCTTTTTTAGGCAGTCTTTTTGTTTTAGATGACAGCTTACCAAGACTAATAGAGTGCATAACATTGAGTAATTTAGATACAAGATACTTTGTGGGGGCAGGAAGATTGGTGTTAATGGCGATATCTTCTCTACCATGCATGGTCTGAATGAGTTTTAATTTATATTCTCTAGCAAGTTTAACTCCAGCGATACTGCAGCTGGCCTCATAGTGCACATGAACGAGGTCAAAATAATCAGAGAAAACCGGGTACTCTTTTTTTATAGAGTGTAGGATTTTCTTAGGTCTTTTGGCTAGAGGGGCCTGGTTGGGGCGCAAAAGACGGTGGGTTGGAATAATATAGAGGTCTTTTTCGGTATTATTTGTTTTGTCTCCGGGGCAAAAGATGGTGATCTTATGCCCCAGCTTTTGGAGTGCAGATTTTTGAGCCTTAATCGAAGATGGAATGCCGCCCGGGATATCGAGATAAATATCCGTAAAGAGGGCGATGCGCATTACCAGCCGCCCCCGCCGCCCCCGCCACCACCGCCGCCGGAGAAGCCGCCTGAGAAACCAGAGCCGGAACCACTTCCTGGTACAGTAACTGAACTATTTAAGCTACTACTGAGGCTACGTAAACTGGAGCTGGAGAAGCTGTAGTAAAGTGGTAAGGCGAGGTCACGTTCGTCGACTAATGTGTAATAATGCTCAAGTGACTTGCGCCAAGATTTTTCTTGACCAAAGATAATGGCGTAGGGTAAAAGTTTTTCGTATAGCTTGACGATTCCCTGATTTGAGGTGTCTGCTCCCTTTGTGCTTTGAAGAAGTTTAATTCGATCAGCTTCCGCCATTTTGATATAAGTTTCAAGTCCAGCAAGATAATTGGCTTGCTCCAAACCCCGGTTGGTATACTTCATGTAACGATAACCAATAGCGGATCCGCAAGTAACAATAAAGAAGAAGGCTGGTACGAAGTAAAAAGCAATATTTAGCAGAATTTCGTTTTCGATAATGGCGACTGAACCATATTCGCCGAAGGTATTAATGAACCATTCCTGATTGATTATGCTGGTAATGATGATTGCAATGGCGACCGCGGCAACTGCGACAAGCTTAATAACAAGTGGCCATTTAATATTTTGGAAGAATTTAGTTTCTGGTTCTAGGTCTTTGCGTTCTCTGAGCGAAGATTCAACTTCGGTATCGAATTGTTTGTAGAGTGCAGTTAGAGTACTACTGTAGCGGTGAGCCTTTAGCTCGATAACTTGATTTTCTGTGAGCTGCTCGATGCCACCGTTCATGATATTTAACAAAGAGAGCTGTTCTTTTGATAGGCCTTTGAGGTCTTTAATGCGAATTGCCCAAGATTCTTTATTAAAGAGCTTCTTTTTACTATCTTCATGTTTAATAATTTCAATTTTCTTCTGGATGGCAAGTTCGAGAACTGCTGCGACTTTAGGATTTTGAGCAGGTTTTAGATAGAGATTAGAGGCTTCAGCAATAGTATAACCTTCAAGTGGGGTAAACTGCGGAGCTGTGAAGAGGCTCTTATAGAAACGTCTTTTAGGAGCAATCTTTTTAATGTAACGGCGAACAAGAATGACGATGGTTGCAAGGAGGACAATTAGTGCGCCGCCGAAGGCGAAATAGGCAATATAGCTAACGCGAGTAGGAGCTGGGGTGAAAGTATTTTCTGGAAAAGCAATGCCAAAGGTTAGCCCCTCGCCTCGAGAGAGACTCTTACTTGTAAAAGTGAACCCGTCGGCGGTTTCCACGGTCTTGTCGCACTCGTCGCGGGAGCCGTAGGCGCCGCTAAAACAGATAGTAACATCGTAGAGTTCAGATAGGAGTTTTTTATCGACATGAACATTGGCGGTGACAGAACCGAAGGATTGTTTCCAGGCACTACCATTAGCGTTCCAGTAGATTTCCTGGAATTTATGAATAGTGTCCTCTTTATCCTCGGCAGATTTTTCTAATTCAACATCATTGGCGACGTTCTCAAAATCATATTCAATAGTGTAGGTTTGTTCACCAGTGACGTAGGTATTCTGATTGCCAATTTTTAGAACAATGTTACCGTCAGTGAAGGAGACGGTGTAAGCTTCTTCATTCCCATTACGTTTGACCTTGGCTTGAAACTTTGAAGGATTTGAGATGACAATATTTTTGCCACCATTATTTGTAGCAGGAATAACTCGTTTGATTCCGTGGTTTTGGTCATAATCGGGGAATTTAGCGACTAAGGTCTCAACGACGTGCATCTTGGCAAGATTATTCTCGTCTCGAGTCACATAATAATCGCCGGTAAAGCTATTAAATGTAAAATTATCGGTAATATCAAAATCACTACGACGACGCCTGGCGTTAACTGGAGGAGTCAAGAGGACAAGCGAAACTAGGCTGATAATTAATGTGAATTTGAGAATATTTTTAATTTGCCGAATCATATCCTAAGTATAACAAACTATGAAGAAAATGTCGGTATAGTATTGATGGCTTTTTTGATAACATTGATGGAAGATTGGAGTTTTAGCGATTCGGCTTCGGTGAGTACCGTGTCGAGCCGATGGATAATTCCCTTTCTACCGACGACTGCTGGGAAGCCAAAATAGGTATCGGAAAAGGCGTCATAGGTTGAAACTGGTAGAACTCTACACTCGTCATTAAAAATACAATTTACGATACTAGTGACACAGGCGCCGATACCATAATAGGTAGCACCTTTGCGCTCAATAATCTTATAAGCAGCCGTTTTTGTCTCCTCTTCAATTGTACTAAGGTCAGCCTTTTTTAATATTTTTTGAATAGGCTGTCCACCTACATTAGCAGAGGACCAGATGGCAAATTCGGAATCGCCATGCTCCCCAACTTGATAGGCATGGACTGATTTTGGTGAAACTTTAAGCTTTTCAGCAAGATGGTAGCGAAGGCGGGCAGAGTCAAGAACGGTGCCAGAACCGATAACTTTGTGGCTAGGAAAGCCAGAGTATTGCATGGCGAGGTAACTCATGACATCAACAGGGTTGGTGACAATGAGAAAAATTCCGTGGAAGTTGGCGGCAAGAAGCTGGTCGATTACATTATGGAGAATCTTAGCATTGCGTGTAAGTAGTTCCATGCGAGTTTCCCCGCCTTTCTTTTGAGCAGCACCTGCAGTAAAAATCACAATATCGGTATCTTTGGCGTCTTTTTTGTAGCTGCCGGCGGAAATTTTAAGATAAGTTGGACTAACGGCTAAAGTATCTCGTAGGTCCATAGCCTCCCCCTCCGCGTCGTCTTGATTAAGGTCGACAAGAACTAACTCATTAACAGCAGTGCGCTGAGAAACAAGTGAAAAGCCAATACTTGCACCAACGTTTCCTGTTCCAATAATCATTACTTTATTCGCCATAATAAACCCTTATAATACTAGTGTTTATTTTAGCATAACTGTCGATTTTTGGCGATCAGAGGCTTACTATTTTTGTCGGTGGTCCCAAAAGAGGGCAGTTTCTGTGGCTTCAAGAAGATTTTGCGGGTTCCAGAGTGCTAGAGCGGAAATTTTGCAGGCAAGAGTCCCAGACCAAAGTGAGAGTGGAGTGTATGAAGTTTTGTCGATGGCAATTGTGTGAACCATGCCGGAGCGCGCAATAATGATTTGGTTCTGGTGAAAAGTGAAAATAGTACAGGGATAGCTGAGAGTGAATTTGTGGAGGATTTCAATCACTGGAAAGATGGGCATAGAAAGAAGAATCATTTTAGGATAAAGTGCGGCGCGGAAGACTTTTTGGAGTTGTGCAAGGCTGGCAATCAGGATGAGATTTTGGCGTTCAAGTATGCCTTGAATATCAGCAGTGATAAGATCGACCGTATCACGAGACAGGACGGCCAGCTGATTCGGGCTAAGTTTTTTAAGGGTGTCTGTAATAGCGATTTCGGTGATAGAGTTTTTAGAAAAATCACCAGAGTATAATACGAGATCAGAGTTTAGAGTAAAGTCTTCTAAGGTATTTGAGCGAGCAAAAGAGCCTGACTCAGTGGATTCAGCGAAGTAAAGTGAGGAAAAAGTGGGTAGCTTGCCCTGCAAAACATCGGGGAGAAGTAAATTAGCGGTTTTAATAGGGAGCGAATTTAGGAATTCAGTATTTTTAATAGCAATCATGCAATTTTGTAAATTACCACCAAGGATGGCGATGCGGCCGGTCTTTTGCTCGGGGATATTCCAAAGGATTGAGTTATCGGTGATGGGTTGAAGTTTTTGCCAATAATCTGCGTTTTGCATAGTATCCTTTCTTAAAATTGAAGTGTAATTGAGATAGGGCAGTGATCAGAGCCAAGAATCTGGTCATGGATTTCTGCGCTAAGAAGATGCTTTTTTAGTATTTCGGAGATGAAAAAATAATCAATTCTCCACCCCACATTGTTCTCACGAGCGTGACCCCAGTGTGACCACCACGAATATTTAATAGTCTCTGGGTGAAGGGTGCGGAAAGTGTCGAGGAAGTGGTTCTTGATATAGTTTTCAACACCTTCTCGTTCTTCTTGAGTAAATCCAGCATTTTTGGTGTTCTGTTTGGGCCTTGCAAGGTCAATTTCTTGGTGTGAGACGTTAAGATCGCCACAAAAGACTACAGGTTTGGTCTGTTCAAGGTATTTAATGTAGTAAAGAAAGAGGGGATCCCAAAGATCATGACGAAGGTTTAGCCTTGAAAGGTCGTTTTTAGAGTTTGGAGTGTAAACAGTAACTAGATAAAAATGAGGTGTTTCTACAGTGGTGATACGCCCCTCGTTGAGGGGGGCGCCATACTGATCTTGGTGAAGTTGATTGAGGATTTTGGTAATTTCTGGATCGGTTTGGGCGGCTAGGAAATGCTCTAAATTTAGTTCAGTGCTTTGCAAGGACTGATGATTTTTGGCAAAGATTGCGGTGCCAGAATAACCAGCGCGATCTGCTGAATTCCAGACTTCTTGATAGTCGGGAAAGTCAACCTCGACTTGATCTTTTTTAGCCTTTGTTTCTTGCAGGCAGAGGAAGTCGGGATTTTTAGATTGAAGTAATTCTTGAAGCACACCTTTTTTGAGGATGGCCCTGATGCCATTAACATTCCAAGAATAGAGAGAGTATTGCATATGATTCTCCTAATATTTTTGGCGTTCTCGATCGAGATCGCGATGCTTGATGCTGAGGCGCTTATCGTATTTTTTCTTACCAGAGGCGAGAGCAATCTCGAGCTTGATATGGCGAGAGCCGCCAAAGAGTTTAGTGGGAACAATGGTGTTGCCAAGAAGTTTTGATTTCTGAAGAGATAGAATTTGTTTTTTAGTGGCAAGAAGTTTAATGTTTCTGGCAGTTTCGGCACCAAGGGTAAGGTTGTTTAGCCACAGTTCATTATTTTTTAGAGTAATAAAGGAACCTTTGAGTTGGAGGTGGTGATCGCGAATGAGACGAACTTCAGGGCCAGAAAGAGCCATGCCACAAATCAGCTTATCGCCAAGATGATAATCGAAACTTGCGCGTCGATTGACGGAGACTTGGCTTTGAGCTTTTTTAGTTTTCTTCATATGGGTATTATAACAGAAGTGAAGGTGGGATTTTGCTGAATTTGATATAATAGAAGAAATGAAAATTGTAATTGCTTCAGATATTTATTACCCAATGACGAACGGTGTGGCGGTTTTTGCACACAATCTAGCAAATGGGTTAGCGAAAGCTGGGCATGAGGTGCTGGTGTTATCGCCAAGTTTTAATGGGAAATTTCATATTGAAACTGATGAGGAAAGTGGTGTAAAAACGGCATTTTTAACTTCACTCCGCTTCCCTTTTTACCCAGATCAGATCAACAAAGTGCCTGAGAGGCGAGATTTTCTCGGTATCCAGATGCCAAGACTGGCTTATCGTCATGGTATTTGGTGGTCAGTAAATCCGGTAAAAGAAATCAAGAAAATATTGAAAGTTTTTCAACCGGACGTGATTCATCTACAGACGGCAGAAACGATTGCGCTCGCTGTGATGTGGTACGCAAAGAAATACAAAGTGCCATTAGTTTCAACGGGGCATGCTTATCCAGATAATATTACGGATCAACTAAAAATTTTGAAACCGAAATTAATTAAAAAAGCGTCTAACGCAATGCTGCGCGCGTATATGTCGAGTTTTTTGAAGCACGCGGAGTATGCGACCATGCCAACCGAAATGGCGATAGGTGATTTAATCCCTAAAAATCGTAAACACTTTAAAGTAACGGTCGAGGCTTTGTCGAACGGGGTGGACTTAACGGAATTTTATCCGAAGAAACCAGATGCAAAGATTTTAAAAAAATATGGATTGACGGCAAAAACTCAAAAGATTTTATATATTGGGCGAGTTGATCCGGAAAAAAGTATTAGCGTAGTGCTTAATGCTTTTAAGAAGTTATTAACTCTTCCGAAAGTTGAGACGAAAGATTTAGAGCTGATTATTGTGGGGGATGGAATTGATCTTGCAAACCTGAAAACCTTGGCGAAAGAACTGGAGATTGAGGGGCAGGTGAAGTTCTTGGGTAAAATTATGCCACCGGAGTTGATAGAAATCTATCGAGCGGGCTTAATGTTTGTAACGGCATCGGAGACTGAAACACAAGGTATTGTTCTCATAGAAGCGGCGGCAGTAGGGTTGCCTCTTGTAGCGGTTGATGCTGGGGCGGTATCGGAACTATGCCAAAATCGAAAGAATGGTGAACTTTGTCATCCAGGAGACGTTGCAGGTATTGCTCATGCGATGAAACGGATTTTAATAGACCCAGAGCGCTTAAAAAAGTATAAATTAGCTTCAATCGAGATTGCAAAACGCCATGATCTAAAACGCACGATTGCGCGTTTTGAGGAAATTTATGAGCAAGCGATTATATTAAAAAATACGGAAGAATAAAATGAATATTTGGCAAAATTTACCTAAAGGTTTTACAATTTTAGCTCCTATGGAGGGGGTGACGGATGTGGTATTTCGACAAGTAATTGAGCGAGCTGGACGACCAGATTTGTTCTATACTGAATTTACAAATGTCACGTCGTATGTATCTGAGAAGGGGCGACATGATGCCTTGGAGCGACTAACAGTCTGTGAAGCGGATGCTCCGATTATTGCGCAGATTTGGGGGAAAATTCCAGAACACTTCGCTCTAATTGCGCGTGAATTAGAGGGCTTAGGGTTTCAGGGGTTAGATATTAATATGGGGTGTCCAGATCGGCATGTCAATAAGGCCGGAGGTGGGGCGGCAATGATTAGGACGCCGGAGCTTGCGATTGATTGTATTAATGAGGCTAAAAAGAATACGAACTTACCGGTGTCGGTGAAGACTAGACTAGGCTTTACTTATGTTGATGAGTATAAGGATTGGTTGCCAATTGTCTTAAAACAACAAGTTGCAAACCTAACTATTCATTTGCGTACGCGAAAAGAAATGTCGAAAGTGCCAGCACATTTTGATTTGATTCCAGAGATTTTGAAATTGCGTGATGAAATTGCGCCGGCAACGCGACTAACCATTAATGGTGATATCCTAAATTATCAGCATGTACAGGAATTAAGGGAAAAATATCCAGAGGTTGATGGTTTTATGATTGGGCGCGGTGTATTCTCTAATCCATATTGCTTTACTAATCGAAGACCAGTCTCACAAGAGGGGGATATAAGTGTGCTTGAGTTGATGAACTTATTTAAATATCATCTAGACTGTTTCGATGCTAGAAAAAAAGCACTGGAGGTAGCAGGGTCGCGTTATCCGTTTGAGCCTTTAAAACGAATGTTTAAGGTGTATATTAATTCATTTGATGGTGCATCTGATTTGCGAGTAAAATTAATGGACTGCAAGAATACTGACGAGATTAGGCTAGTGATTGACGAATTTTTAGATAAGGTTAAGTCTTAAAAAATAGCTAAGTGACTGGGGGTAAAGTTTAATTTATTCATCAAAAAAGAGACCGTCGGTCTCTTTTAGAACTTACGCGAGACGTAGATGCCAGGAAAGATCGGTGGCATTGAAGGATAGCTGATAGTTGCTTTGTCCCGCGATAACGTCAAAGATGTGGATGGCGGTGTTGCCAATAAAACGAATGTGGGTTTGGAGGAGTTCAGTAACTTCAAACTCTTCCCCACTGCGTTTTTTGAAATTTAATGGCTGACAAGGGGTCATTTCGTACCCGAAGAGAGCCATGACTTCGACGCGTTCTTGATTATTGTTAATATTATTTTTCATAAGTAACTCCTTGATTTATTTAAAATGGAGTCATTTATGCGAGCCTGATTTATTGGCTCCTGGCTAAAAGTATAAATGACGATACTTAAAGCTTTTGAATTTTCTCATTGTCAGTGACCGAAGTATGACAAGATGATTATATTATAGTGGATATGTTTAAAATAAAAAAGAGGGGAGCCGAGTGGCTCCCCGAGAGAAGTTTTTTGGAAAAAACGTATGGCCCCGCACTATTGCGGGATTTTACTAGTAACGCGGGTGCCAACCGAGAGTTTCAGCGCCTTCACGAATCCGACGTTTTTCCTCAGTTGTTGCATCCGTAAAGCGTTCTGGATGCTCATGGAGCGCCTCCGCAACGGTTTCATAGCCGTCACGATCAGTGTCATATGAGCGCCCAGAAACCTTGTCTGTGATTACCCATCTCATGCATATTCACCCCCTTTCTGCATGGAACCCAACGAGAAGATAGCCTATATATAAAAAAAATAACTTTTGTGTTACGTGTAGTAGCTTTGAGGACGGCTATTCTTCTCATGTTTTCCAAAAATTTAAAGGACTCTCACCCCCTTTCTTGGGCAAGATTTTAAGACAGGACTCACCCCGAAACAAAGCCAGGACGAGCCCCGTAGCGACTGTTATCACAACGTTGCTTGTTTATAATAACATATAAATTAATAAAGTCAACTGTTTTTGTAAAGATCAATGAGTTGATGGCAGAAATTCTTAATGTCAGTCAAGGTGGCGTCGGCGGTGTTTGTGAGATTAAGTGGCGAGTCGGAGCGCAAGAAATCCAAGGTAGTAATTTGATGGTAGATGGCTTTAATAAGATCCTCAAAATCCAGACCATCTTTTGCGATATCTTCTTCGGTCAGAGTAAGCCTATGGAGCTTGCCATCTGGATGATCAAGGGTCTCACGTCGATTTGGCTTAGTAAAGAGTAGATTCATTGAGCGAATAGTATAGTCATGGTAAAACTTGGACTGCTTAAGTAGCAGGCGGTAAAAGAGTAGTTGGAAGTGATAGATATAGAGGGACTCTTTAGAGTGCCACTTGTCACGGTTAGAAATAGTGCTAGTCTTAAAATCGTAGATATCGATAAGCTTATTTTGGTCATCAATATTGAGGTGATCAATTTTTCCAGTAATTGGAATACCGTCAAAAATGAGATGTTCATTGCTAAAATCAACTTCAGCCTTAGCGCCGGGGCTTCGTAGGATTGATTGGTATTCATCAATCGCTAGAGGCAATTCATCTTCACCACGCTCAATCAAGGTTTTAATGTCTTCTTCTAGAAGGTCCTGTTTTTTGGCCTCTGTGGTGTAAAGCAAAATAGCGTCTTCTTTAGTAAGCTGATTTTTGGTTATCTCCTCAAAGACTTTATGGATTAAATTACCGTAAGCAATATTTAATGAAGTTGGCTCACTAGGCGCTTTAATAATACTATTAAGGTAAAAATTCAGTGGACCGCCATAAGTGAGACGAATAAATGATGAAATATGGGAGGCAGAAAGCCGAAAATCTTTTACGCGCTCTTTTAGGAGGGGTTCGATTTTTTCGGATGGGTCGAGTAATTTATTTAACCAAATACGACGTATAGCCGAGACCTTTTCGTCATCAGAGAGTATTTCGTTATGTTCGATAACCCGACCGATTGGAATAAATGGGGAGGAAATATATGATTGTTCATCGGTTTGGATAACTTTTTCATCGAGAAAAGAGAGAGGTTTATTTTCTTTTTCTGCGTCATCAGCATACTTTGGGCTGGTCATAGTAAGGGTTTTAGCAGCACGGGTGATGGCGACAAAGAGAAGCCGTTTTTTGCCGTCTTGGGTATTGCGAGCATCACCGATAACTTCAAGATTTAGGGGAAGAGTAAGGGTATTCGGTCCTCCTGAGCCATCCCAGGCGGAGGCTGTAAGATTAATCAAGAAGACATGCTTAAATTCTAGTCCTTTTGATTTATGGGCAGTCATAAGGCTAACGGCCTTGTCGGAATCTCGATAAAAAGTTTGTTCAGTGATGCTGGTTTCAGTCTTTTTGTAATCATCAACGAGCTGGACGAGGTCAGCAAGGCGTAGCTTATCTTTTTTGGTACGAGAGAGAAGGCGGTTGCGAAGTAAACGCAGGCGATTATAAAAATCAAAAGTATTTTTGGAATATAAATCTTTTGAGTAGAAAGTAAGAAAAGGAGAGGTGAAAGCTTTGGTCTTCTGATTAACAGTGATTTCGATTGGTGAGAGTCCGGAAATTATATCAAGCAAGAATTCAAGTGGTAGAGTCAGGGACAGCTTAGCTAGTTCGGCAAAGAAGGCAGCGAGATCAGCAAAATATTGATTATCGAGATAATTCTGTAGAATTTCAAGTGCTGGACGTTTATGGCGATGGATGGACTGGACGGCAAGAATCATGTCTTCGCTAGGGATGCCCCAAAAATTGAAGGAAAGGATTTCGGGTAACATATAACTGGGGTTTTCCCCTTCAGAAAGTTGATAAATAAAATTACAGAGGGTTAGTAATTCATAGATTTGTTCATTTTCTAAAATATTTTCGGTGCGTTCGTAAGCGAGGTTGATTTCGGGATATTTGCGTAGATATGGAATTAAGGCAGTGGCATATTTATGTTTTGGGAAAAGAATACCGATGTCGGAAGGATCTGTGCCAGCCTGGATAAGTTGATGTACCCGCCCGGCGACCCAATTATATTCAGCGTCTTGGTTAATAAATTGATGCCTTTCAATGAAAGTTTTTTGAGTAATAGATTTATTCAGTTGTGACGGTTGTTTAGGGGTTGTGTCTTCATCTTCTGCCTGGTTTGCTGAGTAAGATATTTGTTCAAACAAGAAGTCTTCGGGACTGTTTTTTAGGATATCGGAGTTGCGTACAGAAGTTAATTCTTTCTTGAGATCTTCAGTCACTTGATTTTCTGCATGAAGACTACGTTGCATAGCTTCATTTTTAATGAAACTCTCATCTAGCTGATCAGCAATTTTACGTGAGAAGTGAAGAATCTCACTCGTAGAGCGATAGTTCTCGGTGAGAACAATTACTTTTGCGCTAAAATGATTTTTGAAATAAATAAGACTACTGGCTTTAGCTCCCTGGAATTCGAAGATTGATTGATCATCGTCGCCAACAGCCATTACGGAAGGCGACTCCTGCTCGTCGGCGATTAATTCAAGTAATCTAGTTTGTGAAGGGTTCGTATCTTGATACTCATCAACCATGATGTATAGATAGTTCTGAGCGATTTTGCGGCGAAAATCAATATCATCTTCAAGATATTTAATAGGCATTTCAATCATGTCATTAAAATCAAAATATCCGTGTTCCTGAAGATAGCTTTGATACTTCTCATAGAGTTCAGCTAATTCTAGGAGGCGTTGATTGCTAGCTAGTTCGGAAAATTTAAAGATGCCATTTTTGTCTTTTGAAAAATACTTCTTAATAAAGTTATTAATATTTTTTACCGATGGTTTTTCTGAGCTGGCTTGCTCTTCAATGAATGAATAAATTTTTTCATAAAAAACATCAAAAAGAGAGTAGATACGACCTACAATTGGTTGATCGGTTTTGAGTTCACCAAGCTTTTTAAGTAGTGGGAGGTAGACGGTTTCAGCTAGTTTAGCATAGGCATTTTTGCCAGAGGCCTTATCTGGAAGATGCTGCAAGATAGGGGCAAGTTCTTTGTTTAGGATTTCGATATCTTGCTGGTTTTGCTTAACGATAGCTCTGAGCTCTTCCGGCGAAACCTTTGAAACTTTAACCTTAGCAATGAGGCTGAGTAAATTTTTTTGTTTCTGCTCAGCTTTTAGTAAAGAGGAGTTAGGAAGGCTTGCCTGTATCTCCTCGATGATTTTTAGCTGAATAATTTCTTCAATGGGTTCATTGAAACTGCGTTGTGGTTCTGTAGCAAATTGATTGTAAAGACCGAGAATCTTTTGGCCAAAGGCATGAAAAGTCATAATATCAATCTTGTCAGCGGCCTGACCAATCATACTGCGCAAGCGCTCTTTCATGTTTTCAGCACCAGCCTCTGTGTAAGTAATACACAAAATCATACTTGGATCAGTGTCAGTATTTTGCAGAATGTATTCAACTTTTTTAGAAAGGAGCTGTGTTTTGCCAGTACCAGGGCCAGCCAATACCAGGAGTGGCCCATCCAGATATTCAACTGCTTCTTGTTGCTTTGCATTTAATGGCATAATGCCTCCTTATTTACGTGTTAATAAAACCAAAGACTCAATATGAAACGAGTGATCACTATGTATATTAGATAGTCTTATCTGTATGCAGAAACATATCCACGTACCTTTTAATGATAGCATAAGGTTATCGTTAAAAGATATTAGACAGATAAACTAACATTTATCATAGTCTAAATATTTTTATTACAACAACTTTGCCAAGTAATGACCGTTAATTTGTAGTTTTAGCCGTATCTATTAATCCAAGAACCTCAAAGTAATCATAGAGTTCACGGCTATATTTTTTTGCAATCTCACTAGCTCTTTTATTCCAAAAATCATATATGCGTTGTATTTCATCAATACAACCCCTCTTATCTTTTGATCTATATATTTTTAATGGATTATCTAATATTTTATACCATGACATACAATGAATCTCTAAAAAAGATTCATATGTCAACTTTTGAAAATACTCATCTGCATTTTTTATATCCCCTGTATATACTTTGTTCAAATACACGTCTAGAGAATCATAGCGATTGAGTTTTGCGCTCGTTCTTCCATGATACATAGGAATAACCCAAAAATTAGCTAAACAATGATACTTAGACTGATAGTTAATTAATTCTTTAGGCCACTTTTCTTTTGAATTTTGTTCTTTTTTTATTCTATTACCCGAGATCACATTCGCAAGTGAATTAAATGAATGAATAGTATCTCCCATATAATTCTCATTTTTATATGTCCCATCTTCATTTAAAATTTCTAAATTATTTCCCCCTAAAATGTCCTTATATACTATTTTATAGAAACCCACACTTAAATCTGACATATCTTCATCTGGATTACGTTTATATAGCTGTGGGCTATATATAACATTATCTTTCATATAAATTTTAGGGACACTTTTATCACATTTGATAGGGGTAAGTAATATTTTATAAACTTTATTTTCTTTTTCTGTCACTTTATTCTCCATGGTAAACTCTTATTATTTCTCACATTTGTTTTCCCTCTATTAAAGTTGCCAATAAAATAATCACCGCTGCTATAATTGCCTATAAATCACAGGCTTTCTTATAATTAAATTCCAACTTTTCATCTTTATTATAATTTAAAAAAGACATAAATACCTCCCTACAAATTCTAAATTCTCTTTATTTAAAAATAAAACCCATTCTTCTTGGTTTTCTGATATTTGCTTTATTGATAAATATTCCGTCATAATCTTTCCGTAAATAAATTTACAGTCACACTTACTGACAATAGTATCAATACGCAGATATAAAAGGAATCCACCAGCCTAGCTGGTGGCTCTTCATTTTCGACCATTAGCGATTACCGCACAATCAAATTCTCCATCTGTAAATGATAGTGTTGTTGTATTGGCTATTTCAAATGTAAGGTTTTCGTATTCTCCATGCTTTCTTTGCTTCCAAAATCATTCATTCAGAAAAATTTGTTCCAATTCACCTTTTGACATGTTTTGAAAGTCTAAATGACAATTGCCCTGAGTCACAAGCAAGTTCAAGTACATTCATGTCTTTATTCAAATAAGGACGAATATGTCCACAAGCTTTATCATAAACTCCTTTATCTTTTCTCATAAAAAGAGCGTATAGCTTAGCAAATCTATCCCAAAATTTTTATTTCTTTTATCACTCACTGTCAACACCCCTTTCGATATATATTATCTTGTCGAGCATTTATATTAAATCATTTTAAAACGCTCATTAATTCCTCCAATCTGGAATGTACTACCTCATTAAAGTTAATAATTCATCTACATATTCTATTGGATGATTTAAACTGATCTCTCCGTGTGTATACCCTTTACATATTTTTAGTTCACTTCTAGAAATCATTCTATTTAATTTATGAGCAGACGAAGTTATTTTCTTCGGTTCCTTACTACCTACAAGTATCAGTACTTTAGCTTTTGACTTACGTAAATCATCTCTCACTTGATATTTTGAGTTTGCCTTCAAAAAGGCAATCATTGATTTCTTTGATATCTTGCGGGAATCTCGGTAATAGTCTTCAAACAACTCCTGACGAATTTTAAGTGACTGAAACTGTAATTTAGCAAACCATCGCTTTGTAATCATCCAATAGCTTATATTCATTAATGGCTCAATTAAATAATTTACTAGAGGCATTTCTTCAATTAATGCACTTTCAATAATCGAATACCGACATATATCTGCTCGTATAGACAAGATTTCTATGAGCACTTGCGCTCCTAATGATAGCCCACATATTGCCATGACTTTTCCATCATAGTTATCATCAATATAAGTGATAATTTCAGTCGCATTGCTATTGATGTCAATAAAATCCCTATCGCTCTCGGCATGACCGTCTAAAATCGGTAATACTACATGAAACTCGTTACTGAGTATTTCAGCCTCTTCTCGATAGTTCCACCAAGAAAGCCCTCCTCCATGAAGAAGCATTATTGTATTTGTATTTTCTTTTCCATATTCCTTTATGACCATAACGCTTTTCTTAACTTTCTACATGATATCCGCTATCAATCTGACGTGACGACTTTCTAGCACTATATCACTCACGGATACATATATTCATATAGAGAATGTACTTTTTTATTATCTCACAAGAGGATTTCAACTTCAAACGATTTGTCCAACTATATACGTGACATTAGAACTAACGTCTCTATATGTGGAGTGTGTGGAAAGAAGTTAAAACCTTGAATGGATTGGACGTTGTAGTGCTGGAGTAGACTAGAGAGGTCGCGAACTTGCGTAACTGGGTTACAGGATAGATAGACTATTTTTTGAGGTTGGACTTCACAGAGTTTTTGAATGAGTTTTTGGTCGCAACCAGCTCTGGGTGGGTCAAGAATTACGCTAGCATCGGCAGAAATTTGGTCTAAGACTTCTTCGGATTTGGCAAGAATTGGATGAATGAGCTGATTGTTCGTAGCGTGGATTATACGGGTGGAGTTAACGGCGAGCTCTTCATAGGCGGACCTGTTCACTTCCACAAGAGTAAGCGCCTTGTCTCTGGCGACTGACAAGCCAATGGTTCCAACACCAGCGTAAAGATCTAAAACAGAGGTAGAGTCTTCGAGGAAGGCCTTAATTTGTAGTAAAGCAGCCTCATAGACAGGTAAATTGATTTGGAAAAAGCCACCAGGCGAGTATGAATAGGTGTTGTCGAGGAGGGTGTCGGTAAGGTTTGGAAAAACTGGATGGGGTTTACCGTTTTCAAGGAGTCCACCGCTGACTTCGCCGGCTTGGTTGGCGCGAAGAAGTAATGACTGAAAAGAACGGGCCTCTTGTTTGGTTCGATTTAATTCATCGATAATTTGACTGGCACGGGTAAAGATGGCTGGCAATTCAAGAGAAGAGCTAGTAATAGGCATTTTACGATGGGAACCGCGATAATGAACGGCGAGCTGAATTTTTTCGGTGTCGTGATTATAATAAAGTGAATACTCCATCTTGTTGCGATAGAAATAATTTTTCGGTGATTGGTGAATAGGGATATTTAGAATTAAATCTTTATTGATGGGATGAGTTTTATCGAGATGGGTAAAAAGTGAAACTAAGATATTTGATTTAGCGGATAATTCAGCTTGATCATTTAGAATCTGCCAAGGGGAAGTTGAGAGGAATTGTTCGTCTTGTGGCGCAACACGGGATTCAGATTGTTTTTCAAATTCAATGGCGATTCCTTCAATAAAATGTGGCTTTTGGGTAACAATTTGAAATTTGGAAATTATCTCTCCCGGAAGCGCATTCCAGAGTAAAATCTTGACGCCGACTAGTTCGGAATAAGACTGCTGGTTAATGATGAGCTCTGAATTTAGGGTAGCAATTCCCTGTCCCGTGGTGGCAAAGTCGTCAATAAAGAGGGGGATTTTTGGTGTGGCAATTCTAGGTTCTTTTTTTCTCATTACATCTAGCTTATATCGTAGGGGGAGAGAATGCAAGTTTTAAGAGTAGATCTATTAATATGAATCCAGTGAGAGGTATTGAAGAATTTATGCTTGCTACCGTTTATGATCGTTGTTCAATATCTTGCTTATGTTGATTAAAAATATCTTGCTTATGATAAAGATTTTTCTCCCTGTTACTATAAAGATTTGTGAGGATTTTTTCAAAAGAGTCTTGATAATACTGTGTTACTGGAGTAAGTTTGGGGCGGAAATTAAATGAGGTTTTATGGTGAATAAAATTAGTAAAATAATAATCATTGTAATTGCAATAATAACTTTTTTGAGGGTGAGTTGTAGGTCTCCCGCTGAGACAAAATATCAGTTTAAAGATGACAAATTGCGGAGTTCGCGGGAAGAAAATAGTTTTCGTGATTATATAAAGACAAATTTAAATAATCGACTTGACCCAAAAATAAGCGGTTTGGCCGTGGCGTACTTAGTTGGGGATAAAAGTGGCCTAAGTAGTAGCCTAAAAGAAGAGATTAGCGAAATCGGTTTAACACATTTGATCGTGATTTCGGGAATGCATCTAGTTGTTTTAGTAAAGATACTATCCGACGGATTAAAGCCCATGTCTAGATTAGTGAAAAGCTATTTTTGTGGAGTTTTTGTTCTGTTATATATTATGATGATTGGACCTACTCCATCACTAATGCGAGCAGCAATTGTGGTCTTTTGTCAAATTTTTGCAAGTTATTATGGGAGAAAACTTGATAAAGGTAGAATTTTATTTTTGACGTTTACAATAACGCTGTTAATTAATCCAAATTTTATTAATAGTATTGGTTGGCAATTATCGATGCTGGCATATGTTGGAATATTAGTCCTTAATCCATTGATAGAGGGTTTCTTGTTTGGAAAAGGTTTTAATAAAAAAAGAAGCTTGGAAAAGAAGGGCTATTTAAGAACGATGTTGGCTAAAATCGATAGCGTATTTAATCTTCGAACGGGGTTGATTGTAGCGGTGGCTGTTAATCTAATGGTTCTACCGGTAATCTTGTACTATTTTGGTCGCTTTTCGTGGCTGTCTATTTTTATGACGGTAATATTATCGCCATTGATGCCGATGATTCTATTTAGTATTGCAATGGTTGGAATTTTGCCGTCCTGGATTTACGGGTACCTCTATTTTCTTTTTAGTGGAGGGGTTAGTCTTCTGGAGCTACAAATTAAGATGATTGGGGCCTTTAGCGAGATACAGATTTTGACAGTAACGGTGGCAAAAAATAATATAAGCTTCCTCTATCTATACTTAATAATTGCCTGTTTATATTTCTTTTTGCGAAAAAAGAATATCAAGATAGGCAAAGACGGAGCAAAGCAGAATAATCAAACGATTAAAAGGAGTGATAGTATGCAAGATATTGGTACTTATTTGATCGAATGGCAAAAACAACTGCAGTTGCGGTGCCAACAATATAAAAATAAAACTGGTCAAACCGAGACATTTAATAATATAAAAAAGACCAGTTGAATGGCTATGTGACTGGCGAAAATATAAAATAAGAGGAAGCAGAAGGGTAAAAAAGCATAATACGAAAAATTGGATATAGGAGCCAGGGATAGTTGAAATAAAGCTCGAGGTGAAGCGAACGATATCTTCAATAAAGAGGTTGTAAATAAGTGCTCCAGCGATAGAGGCTAGGGTTGGTGAACCTAAACGTCTTTTGAATAAGTAGAAAAGCAGAAAGATTGCGATTAGTATTATGATAGCCATAAGTATATTATAGCAAAAGACATCAAAAGTGTTTCTAGAACAAGGAGGCTGAATTGACAGTAAAAGCCACGAGTCCGGAAGAAATGTCGCGTACTACTAGATCTGAGCTAAGCTCTGACCCTTCGATACGATAGCGAACAATACCACTGGCATCTCTGACAACCATGTAGCAACCGGCCCCGCCTTCGACTGTATATCTGATGCCGTCGTTCTCAAAATAAAATACGTCATTCTTTAATAGCGCTTCCCTTAGCGACCCCATTTTAAATTCTCCCTACTCAAATAATAATACTAGATTTTATATATTCTAAAATAAAATATAGATTTTGTAAAGTCTTATATTGAATAGTAGAAAAGAGTGCAAAAGGCGAGGTATTAGTGGATTCTAGTTTTTATGTGGTTGTGGAGTGGTGACTAATTAGAAATACCTAGCGATTTATCAGAAAGACTATCTTTGGAAAACGGTTTTTTAGTCTCGTTGATAGTATTGATGATTGGTCGAATATTCTCTAGGTATTCTTCAATTTCTTGTTCGCTAATTTTGCCTTCTTCAGAAAAACGATAGGATGAATTATTGTCGAATTGTTCGTTTTCGTGCTTTTCTGGGAGGAATCCAGGTCGAGAACGGTCGATGTAAATATCGCCACTGGCGTGATAGAAATATAAAGATAGGCCGGTTGTTGCGATTGCAATTATGGTGGAGATGATGCCTAATCGAATTAGAGCTTTACCTCCTCTTGATGTAAAGTGGTTCATTGATTCTCCTTTTTCTGGTTCTCGGAATCTTTGATTGTCATGTTATGCTTAAGCTGATCTACTAATTGTAGATGCGAGGAAACGATGTTGTTGGTTTTTGTAACCGAGTCTTCGAGTTTTTCTCGTAAAAAACGCACATTTTCAAGCTCATAATAAAATTCATTGGGCTGATTTTTGCAGTCTAGGGAGATGAGTGTTTCTAAATGTTGACTGTAAGCAATAAAAAGATTAGTAAAATCATTACGGGAGGCGAACATTTCAGTTTGAACGCGACTGAGATTAATGTCTGGCAAATTGTTTTTGATAAGACGAATGTTTAGAGGTGAAAGATAGTTGGTTAAGAGTGTTTGATAACTAGTGCCAAGGAGTACACGAGTCTTTGAGTCATTTTTTTGTAGATTTCTCAGACTAACCTGAATCGAGGCACAACCAGTGGAGATGTTTCCTCTCTCTAAATCGTTTAGCTTTTTATGGGTTATTGTATTTAGATCATAACCTTCAGCGTAGACTGGTTTTGTTTGAAAAACAGAAAATGTTGCCCCCACCACCAAGAAAGGGGTAATAATAAGTCCTAGAAAAACCAATAAGGGATGAGATTGTTTGCTTGCTATATTGTTGCCGTTTTCTGTATTCTCAATCGTCATTACTTAGATAATTATAGCATAAGGCTGTTTGTGGATAAGAACTAATTCCAGAAACCACGTTTTTTTGCGGTACGAAACTCTTCAAGTAATTCCTTTTGTTTCTTGGACAAGTTGGTTGGGGTATCGACAATAATGTTTACGATATGTGGGCCACGTTCCTCTCCGCGCATAGGTACACCGTGTCCGGAAAGCTTAAACGGAGTACTGGATTGAGTGCCAGCAGGTACTTTCATGGTGATTTTACCGTCAATAGTTTCAATTTCTACCTCACAACCAAGAGCGGCATCGATCATAGAGATATGTTGTTCGGAAAGAATAATATAACCTTCGCGCGTTAGGGTCTTATGGGGGCGAACTCGAATTTGGACTAATAAGTCACCAGCCTCTCCAGAGGAGTCAGGGGCGGGTCCACCATGTCCACGTAGTCGAATAGATTGACCATCATCGATACCAGCCGGGATTTTGAGGTTAATCTCTTTTCCGTCAACTTGAACAGTTTTGGTGGTACCAAAAATTGACTCTTCAAATGAGACGGTCAAAACGGTTCGATAATCTGCGCCACGGCGTCTTTGGGCTCGTCCTCCACCGAAGCCGAAGAGAGTACTGAAGATGTCATCGATGTTGCCATCTCCGCCAAAATCAAAATTGAAGTTTTGACCATTAAATGAGTAGCTGCCGCCACTAAAAGGATTGCCGCCGCCGTTGTTGGAATTTCCACCTACACCTGCATGACCAAATTGATCGTAGCGTGCACGCTTTTGTTTGTCGGAAAGTACCTCGTTTGCTTCTGTAGCTTCTTTGAATTTAGCTTCAGCTTCCTTATCGCCAGGATTTTTATCTGGATGGTATTTAAAGGCGAGTTTTCGATACGCTTTCTTAATCTCGTCATCAGATGCGTTTTTGGATACGCCTAAAATTTCATAATAATCTTTTTGTGTAGACATAATTACTATTAATTATAGTGTTTTAGCACTCAAAATGCAAGAGTGCTAAATAATCTCTGCATAAAAAAGATATTTAGGATATAATGATGATATAAAAGAGGAGTAAATGATGAATAACGATCGATTAATTCTGATTACTAACCCTGGGAGTAGTTCTCGGAAATATGCTCTATATCGTGGTAATAACTTTCTATGCGCATTGCATTTTGAGTTTGAGGGGGACAAGATTGTATATACGCTGAAAAAAGCTGATGGTACAAAAAATAAAACGGAAACAAAATTTACGACTCTTAATGAGGTGGTATCTGGTTTGGAAAAAATCTTAGTGGACGAGCAGTATGTTGGTGGTCCAACCAAACTTGATGCAATTTTAGCCCGCGTGGCTGCACCAGGAAGTTATTTTGCAGAAGACCATATTGTAGATGAAGAGTGTCTGGTTCAACTTGAGACCGCAAAAGCAAGAGCACCACTACATGCACCTGTAATTGCTAACGAAATTGAGCAATTAAAAAAGACTTTTAAGGAAACTACTGTGATCGCGATTTCAGATTCTGGTTTTCATAATTCAAGGCCAGAATTAATGAAGGCTTACGCAATCGATACTGAGGTTGCTAATAAATATGATATTAAACGTTGGGGGTATCATGGTCTTTCGGTTGGCTCGATTGCTAGATATATGCATGAGCAGGATATTTTAGAAGAAAAGATGATTGTTTGCCATATTGGTTCAGGCTCGTCAATTACTGCAGTGTATAATGGTAAATCACATGACACAACCATGGGCTATACTCCACTTGAGGGGGTAATGATGGCAACAAGGACTGGCTCGATGGATGTTGCTGCTGCACTTGCAATTAAGCGTGAGCTAGGGTTAAAAACAGATGATGAGCTTGAAAAATATCTAAATAAGCAGGGTGGACTTTTGGGTGTATCTGGCCAAAGTGATGATATGCGCGAAATTATTAAGTTAAGGGATGAAGGTGACTCGCGCGGTGTGTTTGCACATGCCCTATATATTTATCGTCTACAATCTGCAATTGGTCAAATGGCAGCCTCTTTGGGTGGAGTAGATGCTCTAGTCTTTACTGCGACAATTGGCGAAAGGTCTGATGATGTGAGGCGTCGAGTGGTGCAGAAGCTTGGGTATCTTGGCTTTACAATCGATGAAGAAAAAAATACTGGCGATATGAATGAGAGGCAATGTAATATTGCAGCTGTTGGATCAAAGCCAATTTACGTGATTAAGACTGATGAATCTGATGAAATGATTGTTCGCGCAAATGACTTGCTGAATAAAATCTAAGTTAAAGCAGTAAGAAAAATAACCTCTTTATGAGGTTATTTTTTATGTTTTTGAGATAAAGTTTTTATTCAATGGAGGTAATTTCGCCATCTTTAAGATGTAAGAGGCGCTGGTTTCGGGAGCCACGGAAACGAAGGGTTAAATCTCTTTCGGCTAGAACGAATGGTCCATCGATAAGAGCATCTAAAGTCTTAAAGAACTCCCATTGAAGGTTGTTTTTAGCTTTAATCTCGTCGTAGGTATATCCAGAAAATGACCAAACATTCCAGCCAAGTTCTTCTTTTACGAATTTAGCGATCTCAATACAGGCGGCAGCTTGAATTGACGGTTCCCCGCCGCAGAAGGTGAGTCCAGTTTGGCCTTTGAGTTGACGAAGTTCTTCTTTTATATCCTCTACGCTGACTAAGACACCGCCTTCAGGGTCCCAAGTTTCTTGATTTTGACAACCTTCGCAGCCAATGAAACAACCTTGGGTCCAGATGACGGCACGAAGTCCGTAGCCATTAACAATACTGTCATGTTCGATAGGTCCAGATAATCTGAGATACTGACTGTTGGAGCCGGCGACAGGTGAGACAAATTCTTGAGCCATAGTTTTCCTTATTAGTTTAATAATTAAAAGTTAGGAGACTTGCTCCTAACTTTTAATGTCGGTGTTCTTTATTCTTTACCGAAAGCAGCTGCTGAGTTTGCTTTTGCGCATTCACGAGCGGCTTTTTGGGCTTTAGTGTAAGTGCCGGAGACATTGTGTTTAACACGATCATGTTCCTCAGCCTTCTTGCCATCATTCCAGCGTTCGAGAGAACCTACGAGGTAACCGGTGATACGGCGGAGTCTTTCGAATGGAACCTCGTCTTCGATACGACCACATGATGGACAGCGAGTGTCGGCGATGATACCGGAGAAGCCACAGACTGGGTCGCGGTCAACTGGGTGGTTGACTGAACCGTAGCCAATGCCTGAATCGTGCATCTTACGAATGACGGCTTCAAAGGCATCAATGTTCTGTGATGGATCGCCATCGAGCTCGATGTAGGAGATGTGTCCAGCTGGACAGAGAGCGTGGTAAGGAGCTTCGATCTCGATCTTTTCAAAGGCTGAGATTGGATAGTAGACTGGTACGTGGAAGGAGTTGGTGTAGTAGTCACGATCAGTTACACCCTTGATGGTGCCGAATTCTTTACGGTCAATCTTAGTAAAGCGACCAGAGAGACCTTCAGCTGGAGTACCGATAAGACCAAAGTTTAGATGATACTTCTTGGCGTACTCATCACAGCGTTTGCTCATGTGAGTAATAATGTCGAGACCTAATTCCCTAGCTTCTTCGCTCTCACCGTGGTGTTTGCCGATCATTGCAACGAGAGCTTCGGCGAGGCCGATGAAACCGATTGATAGTGAACCGTGCTTGATAACTTCACGAAGGGTGTCATTTGGCTTAAGTTTTTCACTACCAAACCAGTTACCTTCGCCCATGAGGAATGGGAAGTTACGGACGTGTTGGTTAGCTTGGAACTCGTAACGCTCGAGAAGTTGGTCTCTACAGAGATCCATAAGATCGTCGAGGTCTTTGTAGAAACCAGTCCAGTCGGCTTCTTTGCGTTCTTTAAGGGCAATACCATGCTTAATACCAAGGCGAACAAGGTTGATAGTAGTAAATGAGTTGTTGCCACGACCGGTGACGATACCGTCTGATTCTGGGAAAACGGATGAGAAGACACGAGTACGGCAGCCCATGGTAGCGATTTCAGTATTGTAATCACCCTTTTTATAGTATTTAAGATTGAAAGGTGCATCAATGAAGGTGAAGTTTGGGAATAGGCGTTTTGAGGAAACTTCCATTGAGCGCTTGAAGAGGTCGTAGTTTGGGTCTTCAGGGTTGTAGCTAACACCTTCTTTTACCTTAAAGATTGAGATTGGGAAGATAGGAGTTTCGCCATGTCCGAGACCTTTGTCGGTTGCTTCTAGAAGGTTTTTAGTAACTAATCGACCGGCTGGTGTGGTGTCTGTTCCGAAGTTGATGGAAGTAAATGGAACCTGGGCACCAGCGCGAGAGTGCATGGTGTTGAGGTTGTGGATGAATCCTTCCATAGCTTGGAAAGTTTGTTTCTCGACGTCTTCATTTGAAGTTTCGATAACAGTTTCTGGAATTTTAAGTTTCTTAAGAGTCTCAGTGTCACCATAAGCGATGTCGTCTGGGATTTTAATATCTACTTTTTTGCCAGAGTATTTGTTGTATTTCTCTAGATTACTGCGAAGAGCTTTTCTGAAAGACTTGTTTACACCTGGAGCCATGGCGTAGTCAAAGTTTGGGATTGACTGACCACCGTGCTGTTCGTTTTGGTTTGCTTGGAGGATGATTGCAGCAAGGGCGGCGTAGGAGGCAATGGAATTTGGAGTGCGAAGATGTCCGTGTCCAGTATTGAATCCACCATTAGCGAATAGTTTAAGTGGGTCAGTTTGACAACAAGTTAATGTACCAGTGGCGTAAAAATCTAAGTCGTGAATGTGGATATCGCCATTATCATGAGCAGCAGCAAAGCGTGGGTCTAGAAGGACGGTTTTGGCGAAGACTTTTGAACCTTCAGCACCAAATTGTAGCATTTTACCCATGGCGGAGTTGCCGTCAACGTTGGCGTTGCTACGCTTAACATCTGAGTCTTCAGAAGCGTCAGCGATGGCAATTGTTTTGTAGATACCCATAAGGTTTGATTTTGCATTACGGGTTTTATTGCGATCCTGTCGATAAGTGATATAAGCTTTGGCGGTGCGCTTGAAGCTTGAATCCATTAAGACTTTCTCAACTAAGTCTTGAATTTGCTCAACAGTAGGAGTGCGCTCTTTAACGGTTTCTTCAGCAAGTTTAAGTACTTTTTCGGATAATTGGGCTGCACGATCGTGTTTGAATTCTTCGGTCGCGGCGCCGGCCTTAGCGATGGCATCAGTGATTTTGTCTAGGTTGAAGTCAACAATCTTTCCATCACGTTTGACGATTTTTTTGAACATAAAAAATTACCTCCTTGATTGTGTCCAAAATTTCTTCAATGTTTTTTGATTAAATTTTTGTTATTAGTCTAGTATTGGTGACGCTATATTTAGTGTCTGTGTTTATTTTATGACACTATATGTAGTGTGTCAATGGAAACTGCTTATATTTTTGTTGTATTTTATACATAATTTTACAGAGATAATAGTATAATAACAGAGTATGAAAAAAATTAATTTTGGTAGTTATGAACCGAAGCGATGCTGGGTTGGTGATAGTCAGAAGATTTGTTATGCTTCGCGAGATGAAGCTGAGGTAGCGGCACAGGTGGTGGCTCATGACTATGGGGTACCAGAATTGACCGTATATCATTGTGAATATGGCGACCACTGGCATTTGTCTTCGGGTGGGCAGATTAGAAAAAATAAGCGTTAAAGTACTGAATTTGCGGTAATGGGAAGTGCTTTTTTACACCACAATTTGGTAGTTTATTAATTAAAGAAACTAGATTTGGGCTTGTCTCGGTATTTTTAACGTAGGTTGTCTGTGTGTTTGAAGTGTTTTGCTGAGCTATGCTCTGTGTGGTATTTGAAGGCTTTTGGTTAAGGGATTCGATTTTGTTTTGAATTGGAATAGAGGTGATCTTTTGGTCAACAATGCGGCCAAGACTGCTGAATTTGATCTCGCGTATTGTGTGTGGAGCGGTGGGTTCAACGTTTTTAAAAATTAGCCGCTTTTGATTAGTGAAACCAGCGATATAGTCATCGATAACAACAAGACGGTATGGGAAAATGGTTGAATCTAAATTCTTAGAAATTTGAGGCTCGTGGATTTTCTTAGGTAGGAAAACTAGATTAGTTTGCTGTAATACTTTTTTGTGGTCATAGATTTGAATGAGATTTGGCAGGAGTGAATCTATGTGTAGGTGTAGATTGGGGTCTTGAGTTATATATTCTCGCGTTTCTCCGGATTGGTTAGTAGTCCATCTATAGGAAGACCTTATAGTATTATCTATATTAAGACTTCTTTTTAGTCTTCTGGCTGGGTTATTAAAAAGAATATCCTGACCATTATATTTTAGGTCTAAGGAATCAAAGCGTGGACGAAGTAGTTGGTTGAGCTGCTGAGTTCGGTTTTCTTGGAGAATGCGCTGGATGATATCATCGGGATCGTGATCGGTATCGAAAATATTTTCAGAGCCAACAGTGTTGTAAGTCTTAAGATATTTTGAAAGAGACGGATTAAAATTATAAATGAAGATTGAAAGTTGTTTCTTCTTAATTTGTTGATTAATCAAGTCGGCAAGTGGTTCCTTGTTCTCGTAGTTAAACTTAACTGTTTGGTTTGGAGTTAATAGAAAGAGAAGATGGTTAGCTTTTGTGGTCCAGGGTGCATTAGCGATGACGTCATAAAGTGAATGATCGATAAGGTGGGGTAAATTGATGTTTGGCGGATTATAGATTCTGCCGCGAAGAATTTTAAGGATTTGATCCCAGCCTTCCGGGCTCATGTCAGTTGTATACATGCTTGCGATATATCTTACGCCTTGTTTGAAGGAAGCTGGGGCGTTTTGATCAAGCTTTTGGGAAAAATAGATAGGTGAATCTGGGAGACTGGTCGGAAAGAAACCATACTGATATAGATGAATGTGAAAATGGTGATTATAAGACTTATCGAATAATTGATTGAGTAGTAAATATTCCCTGGCGTCACCTGGGTCGGTTAAAAAAGTAGGCAACATAATAACCAATTCATTATTAATATGTGAACGTTTAGATGGTTGAGGTCGGTTGGAATAAAGTTTGGATAGTGAGCCAATATTTAGTTGTTCTGGATGATAATAATGAATGAGTGTTTGCTCCTGTGTGGGTGATTGATTGGATCTTTGTGTGATCTTTTGGTAGATTATCTGGGCTGCTTCTTGATAGGCACCACGTCTCGAGTAGGAAACGTGACCGTTAAAGATGTTGGCGAATATATTATTTTTTGAGCTTTGAGTGGGATCGGATAATCCCAGAGGATCAAAAGTGCTACCGCAGATGAAGTCAGCGATATTACACCAGGCACCGACTTTTTGATGATATTTTGTGTAGACGTAAGGATCTAACCCGCCAAGTAGGCCGTGTTCGACATAGCAGTCTGGAATATTTTGCCGATATGGAGAAAGGTTTAAATTCTTGCAGGCATCTGGCATAATTCCCTTGCCCTCTGGTAGGTAGAGTTTTGGATCTCCAAAATTTGCGACATAGAGAATTTTATTGGGATTAAGATGTCTAATCGCATAGGTTACGACCATGGCTCCTTGTGAATAGCCGGAAAGAATAAATTGGGTATTTGGACAGATTTTGGTGACTTGTTGATAGAGATTGGTTAATTCATTAATACCAGCTTTAACACTTCGTCCAAAAGCATAAGCCTTTCCGCCACTTAAGATAGCCCCAGAGATAACTTTGGGATCTTCAATACCAATAGCAGGATATGGCTGGCCGAAAGAGCTAGATTCTCCCAGTTGATAATACTTATAACTATATTGGGGTAATTTATGAAATATTTCTGATATAGCCCTAGAGAAGGCTTGGTGATCGATATTGGTGTGGAGTTCTTCCCCGGAGCCACGTGCGAAGACAACAAGATAGTCGACGCAAGGCTGCGTTACGGAGGTGGCGTTGGTGGTTAAAGATAGAGACCTCAATGAGAGAAATAAGAATGAAAAAATTATAAGATAAGTAAATAACAAAAAGCATCTAAAAGGTCGGCGCATAAGATAGACCCCAAGATAGATTTAGGCTTAGAAAAGGTTAAATCTAGTATGTAGCGATTTTGTGAAGAAAACAAGATTTTAATGAGGGTTTGGTCCTAGAAAAAAGTATTTATCTCTGTTTTGTGTTGTAAATAACACTTATCATAAGCAAGATATAATTGACAGAAATGTATGACTAGGATAGAGTTTTTAAAAAAGGAGTGTGATGAATTCAGAGATGCAAAAACATGGGGATTGGGATAGTTACTTCATGGGGATTGCTGAGGAGGTGGCAAAACGTTCAAAGGACCCCTCTTCGCAAAATGGATGTGTGATTGTTGATGCACGAAGGCGACCGGTGTCTTTTGGTTATAATGGCACAATTCAGGGGGCAGACGAATCAAAAATGACGCTTTCTGAGCGTCCAATGAAATATTATTTTGCGATTCATTCTGAAATGAACGCGGTTATCTTTGCAGGGCGGGATTTGACTGGCTGTACTTTATATAATAAAATGGCAACCTGCGAAAATTGCTTGAAATATTGTTTACAGGCTGGAATAAAACGTTTTGTATATAAAGAACTACGAGTTGCTTCTTATCGAAGTGGTGAAAAGAAGTCAATGACTAATATAGATACGGATGAGGCAATTATTCGTTTGCTGGCGTCTTGCCCGGATGTGGAAACGTTAAATATTTCAAATGGAAAAACTTACATTCAGGATATTTTAGATACTTATGACAAAGAGTCAGCGGAATATAAGAATTTAGTTCGTTGGGTGACGGACTAGGTGGAATTAATTTTAAGCTAGAGATAACTTTGAATAATTTCAGAAAGTTGATCAGGCACTTCGTAATTAATGAGGTGGCCTGATTTTTTAATAAAATGCACCTTGGCGTTATATTTTTCAGCGATTTTCTTGGTTTGTTTTTGGTGGTTGAGTTTGTCCTCAGTGCCTGCAATAAAATAACATTCTTTATTGAAGTTGAAATCAGATATAGAGTGAGAAACTGAAAACTTTGCAGCCTTAATTTCATCAGAAATACTGGTGAATTTTTTAGCACATTGATAAGTTAGATCAAGAATTCTTGGAAGTTGTTTCTTGCCAAGCGTCCCGATTAAATATTTAGTAACGATGTAACAAACAAGCTTATTGGGAACAAAGGCGATTAAAGGAATGATGGGGCGAAGAAATTTTGGGGTAGGTTCAGAAATTGGGGATAGAAAAAAGACTTTTTGATGGATAAGGTTGGGGTATTTCTCGGCAGTAGCAGCCACAGTGAGTGATCCCATTGAATGGCCGATGAGGATAGGATGATCTATTTTGTTATTTAGAATATAATCGGCTAGCCAAGTGGCATAAGCATCGGCGGTGAAATCTTTAAGTTTAGGAAGTGCTTCATCTTGGGTATTAAAGGCTGGAGGAATGTCTGGACAATAAACTTTGTAGCCAAGGGCTTCAAAGTTATGAACTATGTCAGACAAGCCAAAATGATTGCCGCGAAAACCGTGGACAAATAAAAGTGTAGGCTTCTGCTCTTTCTGCACATCTTCCTTTCTGATTTTAGTTTTTCTTATAATTTCTAGGTGGGATATTTATAAATTTATTGTTCTTTTAATTGATTTAGGGTCTCAGTAATAGCTTCACGATCAAAACCGATAATTTGAACAGGATTTTTATCCTCGTGATCGGTAATAATAGTGACAGGAACGGTAGTAATACCAGGCATTGATGCAGCATCAAATTCTTGATATTCAATTCCCTCTTCATTAAGCCAATTAACTAAGGCGTGACAATAAATACATGTAGGTGTGGTATAAACTTTTATCATAACAGGTTTATTATAGCAGATTTAGAGAGTTTTGGCTTTATCAAGTTGCGGATCTTTGCCAGAATTAATATCACTGTAAGAGCGCTCTACTTCGACATCGGGAGAAATACCAGTCTTATTAATAGTTTGACCTTCTGGGGTATACCAGTGTGCAGTGGTGATCTTGAGAAGCGAACCGCCGGATAGTTCGAGCATGGTTTGAACAACACCTTTACCATAAGTTTTTGTGCCTAGGATAGTTGCTTTCTTGTAGTCCTTAAGGGCGCCAGCAACGATTTCAGAAGCGGAGGCAGTAGCATTGTTAACTAGAACGATAGTCTTCATATCTTTTAAGGTGGCTTCACCGCGTTTGGCGTAGGTAACTGTCTGGCCAATTGTAGCAGACTTTTGGGTCAGGATTTTATCGCCGTCAAGCCAGAGAGATAAGAGGTCACGAGCTGCAGTTACGTAGCCACCACCATTATTCCTTAAGTCAAGGATAACTTTATTGATTCCCTTATTCTTAAAGTCTTTAGTAAAAGATTGAACTAAAGTACCGGTGTCCTCACTAAAACGATATACAGAAATAATAGCAGTTTTGTCTTGATAAGTGATGTCGGCAGAGACGTTGTTAATTTTTTCTCGAACTAGTTCAAAATCAAGTTTTTGTTTGCCGCGAGCAACTGTTAATTTTACTTTTTCACCAGAAGGACCACGTAATTTACTGGCAATAATTTCAGTGTCTTTATCCCAAACCTCTTCACCATTAATGGCGAAGATGATATCGCCAGCATGCACGCCAGCTTTTCTGGCTGGATTATTTGGTAGAGTGCGAGTAACGACGACGTAGTCACCTTGTTTCATCATTTCAATCCCAACACCAGCTTCCTTAATTTCTCCCTTAAGATCAGATTTGAATTCGGCTGCTTCTTTTGCGTCGTAATAGACTGTATAGGGGTCGTCAAGAGCAGCGGTTAAACCCTTTTTGGCACCCTCAATAAGCTTTGTCTTATCAATGCTACCATCGAAATTTGAGGAAATCTGTGAGTAAACTTCATTTAAATCGTCCCACTTGATATTACTAGTGACTTTTTGAGCCGGATTGATATATGGTGAAAATTGAAGGTATAGATTATTCCAATTAGATCCTAGAAATATACCAATAGCAAGGGTAATTAAGCTGGAAAAAATTGTAGTACCTAGATTAACTTGCTTCTGCTTCTTATTCATAGCTATTATTATAGCATAGCAGAAGCATTATAAACGCGGCTAGATTTTAGTCAAAGTGAATAAAATAATATTCGGAAGGGTTAACGCCAACACGGTAACCGAAATCACCCCATTGTCCGGACCTTGAGGAGTAGGCGTTATTGTATTCAGAGACATTGATGGTGCCGTTGGCATTAACAGATTCAACCCAGAAAACGTGACCCCAGGCTCCGGAGGCGGTTTGACCAATGGAGTTTGCGCTCGGAATACGGTCTACACGATAACCGAGAGCTCTGGCAGCAGAGGCCCAGCTATAGGCATTACCCCAACCAGTGACGCGAACACGAGGGCCCCAATATTCGATGGCTTTATAGGCAGCATAACTGGTACATTGGCAGGTGTAATAAGTATCAAGGATGCCGCGAATATTATCACGAGGGCAGGCGAAACCGTAATTGCCAATAAAGGCTTCGTAGCTGTTGTATCCATCAGCAACTGTACCGAAACCACCACGATTACGGAGGCTTAATAGGTGATTCTGATACTCTTGGTTAATGAGTTTAATTTTTTCTTCACGAGAGGTGGCAGCTTCAAGAGCAAAGGCGGCGGCGTTGTCACGATATTTGATAATGAGGGTTTGCTGCTCAATCTTCTTATCTTCGATGGCTTTTCTTTGAATCTGCTGGTCAGCGATGACGCGTTCAACTTCGACCTTCTGTTTTTCGAGGTCTTGCTTAATGCTTTTGACGGTTTGAGCTGAGATGGTAACTTGACTTTTTGCCGTATCAACACGGGTTTGACGTTCTGCGAAGTCTGAGATTGATTTTGAGCCGGCCAAAATCATAATGGCATCGCCTTTTTCTTCAAAATGCATATTAATCAAGAGGTTGGCTAGGGCTTGCTGTTGGAGTTTAAGTTTTTTGGTACTTTCTTCGATTTTTAATTTAAGGTCTTCAGCTTCAGCCTCGTTAGTTTTAATTCTAGCCTCATACATGCTGATTTCCTGTTGCAAACGTTCCACTTCTCCCTCAAGAGTAGTAGCTGCCTTTGAGGCCTCATTGGCCTTGGCGACGGCTTCATTCTCGGCCTTTTTTGCTGCACGACAGGCACTGGATGTACAATAGGCTTCATTTTCGATAGCAGAGGCCGACTTATCGGTAGAAAACAGGTTAGGCAAAGATGTAACTAAAGTGGCAAAAATAATCGTAAAAATAAAGAAGTTCTTAAAGTTTAGTTTTTTAGTACTCTTCTTTTTCTTGCTAATAGTTGTTTTGGTTTTTATCATGTAACCTCCTTCCAGGACGTTATATTTTTCATAAAAATTTTAACATAAGAATTATTCTATGTCAAAAGAAAATGATGATTAAACTCTTTTAAGATATTTAGAAACTGCAAGCCTGGAAGAAGTAAAGGCAATAATAATGCCAAGAAGGATGAGTGCAAGAGATACTAAGAAATAGCTAGGTGAATAGATGATTTTACTGATTTCGTTGATGTCAATATCATAGGAGGTGAGTTTTGGGGCAGCAAAACCAAAGATGAGAAAACCTAGGATGGTGGCGAAGATGCCAGCTAGGATGCCAGAAATCATAGCTTCGACTAGGAACGGGCCTCGTACGAAGTGGTTATCAGCACCAACTAGTTTCTCCATGTAAATTTCTTCACTGCGGGAGTAGATTGCCATGCGAATAGTGTTGAAGATAACGAGAATTGAGATAACAAGGAAGATTCCGGAAAGTGCAAATCCACCGGTTTTTGCAATGTTGGCCCAGGAAGCGATGGTTTCGATGGCGGTATTATTTGTATTGTAGGTTGGTTCCCTTTTAGTGTCGAGATTTTCTTTGAAAGTAGGGTTAGTGTTGACGATGTCTTTAATGTTATCAAGATGATCGGCATTGTAGACTTTAATGCGTAATGTGGACTGCATGGATTTTAGCATTGCTTCTTTCATGTCACTATCATTTAAGGTTGCAAGTAGAGCTGCGTCGCCAGTTTTTTTAGAGTCCTCTATGACTTTATTGTACTCTTGTTCAGAGGTGGAATATTCAGTGGTTTTAACATTGGCATCTTTTTTTATAATGTCTGACATCTCTTGAAGTACAACAACTTCGGTGCCTGGTTTAAAGAAGATAGTGATGTCAATTTTGTCACGCATACGGTCTGCGGTGGCAGAAAGAATCATGCTGGCAATGACGGTGACGAAAAGAAGAATAAGGGTGAGGGTCATTACAAAGGTTGAGGTGATTGAGAGCCAGATATTACGTCCGTAACCAATAATACCGTATTTTAGAATGCGTAGATTATTACGTACAAAATTACCACGACTATTTTTAGACATAGTTTTTAGACGATCGATGGTTGTATTCTTGGATTTATTAGTCATGATACTCCTATTGAATTAGATGACGACGTTTTGGTGCTTTGTTTTCATTAATTTCTAGAGTTTTACTTGTATGGATAGTGATTGAAGAAGTTTTATCGGTTGAGAGATGACTGCTCTGACGCTGATGATTCTCTTCAGGGGAAAGGAAGGAAGTGGCGCGCATGTAGCCAGGGTGAGGCAGGCGTGAAATGCCATCATTATTGGCATCAAGACGATAAATACCGTGTTCTTTTTGATCAGAAACAATTTTGCCGTCTTTCATCGTAATAACACGTTTTTTAAGCAGATTGACAATACTTGCATCGTGGGTCGTGACTAAAACCGTGGTGCCATAGTCATTAATTTTTTGTAATAAATCAATAATTTCTTTAGAAGTTAAAACGTCTAAGTTACCTGTTGGTTCGTCGGCAATAAGAATCTTTGGTTGTCTGGCGACGGAGCGAGCGATAGAAACACGTTGCCTTTCACCACCAGAAAGATTATCTGGAAAACGGTAGGCCTTTTCAGAGAGTCCGACGAGGTCAAGAACTTTTGGCACAGTGCTTTCAATTTCATGATTACTCATGCCGGCGATTTCAAGTGCAAAGGCGACGTTTTCGTAGACTGTGCGAGTTGGAAGAAGTTTATAATCTTGAAAAACCACACCGATACGGCGACGATAATTAGGGATATGCTTCTTTTTTACATAATCAAGATCAATGCCACCAATAACAATTTTGCCAGAATCAGGGCTCTCTTCTTTAGTAATCATTTTTAGAAGAGTGGACTTACCAGCACCAGATTTACCCACCAGAAAGACAAACTCGTTAGCAGCAATATGCATAGAGATGTTATCAAGGGCGGCCCGGCTATCGCCGTGATAATGTTTGGTGACATGGTCGAACAATATCATGCATATATTTTAGCATAAACATAATATGAACTAAAGTGGTTTTTTGATAGAGGTATGAATAGTTTTGCTAGTTAAAATATTTTGAACTTAAGTATTAATTGTTTTATTGATACGTATCGAGATTTGCGCCGTATTTTCGGAGGAGATCAATATTATCCTCAATGTCTTTCTTACTTAATTTTTCTGTTATAAGATTAACATCTGCACCGTGTTGGAGGAGAATGTTTAGGTTTTTGTTTTTAGTGATATCTTCTTGCCTTAAGTTTGAGACTAATTGATTAATATCGATGTTTGCACCATTTTTATTGAGATAATCTAGATTTCGTGCGATATTTTTTGGATCCATATTTTTTACAATAATATCAATATCTGCGCCATGACTTAAGAGAAAATCCATACGTCTGAAGACATAAGTGGAGTCTAGTTTTGAAGCTAATTCGTTGACATCAATATTTGCGCCATTTTTATTGAGATCTTCTAGCTTACATACAATATCATTTGGGTTCATATTATTTACGATATTATTGATATCTGCGCCATTTTTAGTGAGATCTTCTAGGCTTGCTGCGATATAATTTGAAATCATATATTTTACAATATTATTAATGTCTGCTCCATGGTCGAGGAGAACGTCTAGATTAAAGTGGGCATAGTATGAAAATCTATAACGCATTTGATCAACGTCAATATCTGCACCATTCTTAAGAAGGGTGTCTAAATTTTGTAAGATGTCATATGATCCTAGTTTTGAAACTAATTCGTTGACATCAATGTTTGCACCGTGGTCGAAGAGGAAGTCTAGCTTATATACAATATCGTGAGGTTCCATTTTACCTACAACAAGATCAATATCTGCATGATATTTAAGAAAAGTATCTAGATTTGTGTTAATATCTTTTGAATCAATATTTTTTACAATATTATCAATATCTGCACTGTACCTAAGAAGAACGTCAAGCTTACTGATAATATCTTCAGATTCTAAACTCGAGGCTAACTTATTGGCATCTACTCCTTTTTCTAAGGCATATTCTAAATCATATTTTTCTTTTAATTCTGGAATTCTAGGATCTTTTCTATTGTAGGTGTCTAGAGTGGCAATTGGACGATCTAATTCATAGAGGAAACTTAATTCTTCCTTGGTTAGATCTTGCCCTTTTTCCATTTTCTTGTCTAAGCGGATTAGGGCTTGTTTATCATCAAACTTTTGTAAGTATTTTTCGCCACCTGGTAAGGATATTGTTTTTTCTTTAACGATAGGAACAAGAGCATCTTCAACAGCCTGCCCATCATTTAGTCCTGATATTTCATCAACTATACCATCTGGGTCGAGACGGATGGAGGCGGAACCGTTGGAAGCATAGACACCGGGAGAATTGGGATCTTCTAATCTAAAGATAATGAATTTGGCTTCAGAATTCTCTACCTCAGCATCGTCATAGTCATAATAGTCATCATCGTAATCGTCATATTCTTCTGGGTTACTATATTGGCCATATGTCAGGTAATTATGAGCAACATTAGGATCCACGACGCACCAGTGGGTACCTTCAGCAAGGCTGGCAATTTCTTCTTCGTCGCCTAGTTTATATTCAAACCAGTCACCATGGACATCTTCGGTACGTTCTGGGGTTTTGAGAATAACCTTGGTATCTACTAGTTCTTTGGCATAAAGTTTAGGGAAATTGGCGGATTTAACGAGAGAGACTAGTTTTTCATCGTCAGAGTTTTTGGAGAGCCAGTCTTTCTTATCTACACCATAAAAATCATTAATTTGGCGATAGACTTTGGCAAGGATTTCGGCGTTAAGCTTTGGGAAGCTGAGAGCTGTAGTATTATCGCGTCTATTGTAATCTGCATCATCAAGATTGAGGGCATTACTCATCTTGGAAATACCATCGAAAGCATAGACTTTGAACCAAAGAGGGTAAGGGCAGTTTTTGTCTCCTAGGTAGTTAGCCCAAGAAGTGATGGATTGACGCTGTTTATCGATGAGATCTTCAGCGAGGATTTTCTTTTCATATTCACTTAATTTCCTACCTTGGCCATTGTCTCTTAAGATCTGTTCTTGTTGTTTCCAATAGGCTTCTGGAATGTCTTCATAGTCCATAACGAGATTTTCGGCAGAAGCTTCCCAGAGTTTTTGTTCAGCTTTATTGCCATACTTTTCGACCATGCGATCTAGACGGGAGAGATAGGCGAAGTTTCTGCGTTCGTTGTTTTTGCCTGGGAGTTTTTCTTTGTTTTGACGAGCTTTATTGAAAGAGGATTCGACAATGTCTTTATGTTTAGATTCAAAGTTAACTAGAGAGAGGACTTTGGAGCCGATTTCGTTTTGGAGGCGAGAAAGATGCTGAGTGCTTTGTTCAGTTGTATTTGTATTATTCTCTTGATCAATTCTTTCTTCAGGATTAAGTTGATTCGGTGATAGACTTGGCATGAAATCCCTCTTTATAGCATGAATTATTTATATAGCGTATATGGTTATTGTAGCATGAAATAAAAAATAGAGCGTTGCTCTATTTTTTATAAATGTGGGATTATATGCGAAAAATTTTTATAACTTTGTTTAACTGACAGTATTAGAGGTACGAATAGTTGAAGATTACTTATTTAATAATTAGCTACCAATTTGCGATTCAAGATAGGCGTTGAGAAAGCCTTCGATTTTGCCATTAAGTACGGCATCAGCATCAGTCTCTTCATATTTTGTTCGGGTGTCTTTAACTAATTTGTATGGTTGAAGCACATAATTGCGAATTTGTTGTCCCCATTTAGCGGATTCTCCTGCACGGAGTTGATTGATGGATTCTGCCTGTTGTTCTTGCTGCATCATAATCAATTTACCACGTAGGATTTCCATAGCTTTTTCACGATTCTGGAGTTGAGACCTTTCATTTTGGATGGCAACAACTGTGTTTGTGGGTAGGTGGGTAATACGAATGGCGGAATTGGTAGTGTTAACAGATTGTCCTCCGTGGCCACCAGCATGGTAGGTGTCAATGCGAAGATCTTTCTCGTCTATTTTATAATCATCGTCACTTTCTAGGATGGGTAAAATTTCGACTAGAGAAAAAGAGGTCTGGCGAAGATTATCGGCGTTGAACGGCGAGAGCCTAACTAGGCGATGCACGCCATGTTCGGACTTTAGATTACCATAAGGGTGATTTCCGTAAATTTCATAAACGGCAGTTTTGATACCTGCTTCTTCCCCAGCAGTGCGTTCAATAAGTTCAACATCGAAGTGATTTTTTTCGAAATAACGTAGATACATACGCTCGAGCATAGACGCCCAGTCCATTGCTTCGGTCCCACCAACGCCGGCAGTAATGCGGAGGATGGCATTTTTTTCGTCTAAAGGACTAGTAAAACGAAGCGCCTTTTTTAGTTCAAGTAATGTTTGCTCCATAGAAGAGAGTTGGTCGTTAATCTCATCTATTAAGTCTATCTCCTTGAGGGCAATAATGTCATAAAGGTCGGAAGCCTGAATTTTGAGGACCTGCCAGGGTTCAACTTCTGCCTTGAGCCGACTAAAATTAGTGTTTACTTTTTTGGCATGTTCAGGATTTTGCCAAATTTCTGGTTCAGAGATTTGAATTTCAAGATTTTTAAGATTTTCAATTTTTTGGTTAATCTGGAGTTTTTGCCAGGTATTATCAAGGTCGATTTGCAGAGCGGCGAGACGTTTTTCGAGATCATTCATGTTGTAATTATAGCAAAGAAAAGAGAATAATATCTCTGATGCTGGAAGTTCAATAATTACGATTGTTGGTACAAAATTGGCTGGAAAGGCGCCAGATAAGAAGCACCCTTTTGGTCATGGGAGAATTGAATACTTAAGTGCAATGATGATTGCGGTGATTATTCTGTATGCTGGCACAACGTCATTAATCGAGTCGGTCAAACAAATTATTAAACCGTAGACTCCGGACTATAATCCGACCTCATTGATAATTATTGCGGTGGCCGTAGTGGTAAAAATTGTCTTAGGTGCATACGTGAAGAAGGTGGGAGAAAAGGTGAAATCGGACTCTTTAATTAATTCTGGAGCTGATGCCACTCTCGATGCCGTAATTTCCTTCTCGACTCTTGTAGCGGCCGTGATATTTATGGTATTTAATTTGGCGCTTGAAGCATATCTTGGTGCAGTGATTGCTGCAATCATTATTAAATCAGGTATTGAAATGCTAAAGGGGACAATATCGCAACTATTGGGTGAACAAAATAATCTTGAGGTGGCGAAGGCTATCAAAAAACCGTAATGGGTTTTAAGAATGTGCTGGGGGTTTACGATTTAATTTTAAATAACTATGGGCCAAATCGTTGGAATGGGTCTTTACATATTGAAGTGCCTGATACTTTGAGCGTGGTGGAGCTTGACCAGTTATTGCGCGATATTTCGGTGAAAGTAGTAAAAGAGCATAGGGTGCTTTTGACGGCGATTGGCGTTTATTCTGTAAATACGAAAGACGAATATGCAATCAAGACGCAACAAAAACTAAAGGAAGTTGCATTAAAACAGGAATATATCCGACAGGTGCATGGTTTTTATTTACTTGAGGCAAAGAAGCAGATGCGTTTTGATCTTGTGGTAAGTTTTGATGCAGAGAATAGACTGGCTTCATTTAAAAAAGCAGTGGCTGAAATTCAAAAAGTATTCCCTGATTATCAATTGCAGGCGGTGATGGATGCGGATTTTACTGAGGAATAGATTTAGAAATTAATCTTAACTGTTAATGCACAGTGGTCGGAGACAGGGGCATCGATGACTTCAAAATCTTGATAGTTTATATTATCACTAATTAAAATATGGTCACAAGGAACGTCTTTTGTGAAGCGAATATTGCGCAGAGTGGTGGGAATATTATGAATAGCTGTGAGGTCGCGAAGAAAATCGAGCTCACGCATTGCTTTTGCTTCAGGAATAACGTTTAGGTCACCACAAAGAACAACGGGGTTTTTGTCTGAACTAATCATGTCAGCGACGGAGCGCATGCACAAGGTTGAGGTTTCGTCTCCAAGCGGGTCTTTTAGCCAGTATCCATGATAATTAATAACTGTGAGATTATTTTCTAATATGACTTTTTGTGCGGTGTAGAGATTATGTTTTACGGCCTGCTCGTATTGATCTAGGTTTGTAGCAAAGCGGTACTCACCATGCAAAATTTTTTCTTCAGAGTGTTTAAAAGGAATTTTACTAAGAATAGCATTGCCGCTTTCGTAGTGAATAGTGTTGTTTAAAATTGAAATGCCAAATTGACTACTACGAGTGTCGTATTTGAAGTTGGCTTCTTCTTTGATTTTATCAACGGTATCCATAAAATACTCTAGGGTTTTGGTGTGATTGCGGTCCCAGACGGCTTCTTGTAAACAAATGAGGTTGTAGTTCCCTTCTTTTATAAAATTGGTAAGACCATCTTTAATACGTCCGCCCCACACATTGAGTTGTAGAATTTTAATGCTATGCATAAGCTAATTGTAACACTTAAAAGCGACCATAAGAAAAATATATAAAAAAGACCTCAAGAGAGGTTTTTCTTTATGGCTGGACCTGCAGGATTCGAACCTGCGAATGACGGGACCAAAACCCGTTGCCTTACCACTTGGCGAAGGTCCAATAGACTGTAACTATTTTACCACAAGTTTTTGGTTTTAGGAAAGATAAGTTTTATCGTTCATAGATATTAAACTCACAGTTTTTCAAATGTAGATTTATGGAGCTATCGTAAAGGGCCGAATAGAAGAGGCCTTGCTCGGTACCACCACGCAGAACGTAGTCAACAATGCGAAGAATGCCGGCGTGCGAGGCGATTAGAATATTAGCATCATTGCCGTAATTCTCTAGAGTATCTGTTTGGATTTGCTTGAGAATGCGATCAATACGATGAAACATGTGCGGTACAGACTCCATTTTGAAACGGTCGGCATTAAAGCCATCTTTCCAGCTAATCTCATGAATTCTGGAGCCTTCTTTGCCTTCAAAGACGCCAAGTCCACGTTCAATGAGATCCTCTGCATAACGAATGTAACAATCTTTATTTAGATCATTATGTTGACGATAAAAATGGTTGAGCTCGATCGCATCTTCAAGGCTTAATTCATCAAAGATAGCTTTATCGGGAACGACACGTCCGAGGATGATCTGACAAGTTTTAGCTGCACGTTGCAGTGGTGAGGAATAAGCTACATTGAAGCGCACATCCTTTAAATGATCGCGAGCTCTTAGGGCTTGAAATTGTCCTAAAGTATTTAATGGCGTGTCGGACCAGCCTTGATTTAAGCCAAGATTATTCCAGTCAGTCTGTCCATGTCGTACTGTGTAAAATTTCATTTGCCCACCACTTTATTTTTTATTTATTTAACATTGTGCCAACACCCCAAAGAAGGGTGAGAAGTGCGCCGGTTGCGCAAAGAATAATGCCGAGACCGCCCCAGAAATAAGCATCTTGTTTACCAGAATCTTTAGGTGATTTAGCGGTAACTTTCTTGGTATTAGTGGCAGCTTTTTTGACTACCTTGTGGTTAGTTTTTGTATTGATTGATTTTTTTGTTGTAGTTGTCTTTGGCATGGTTTTTTTATTCTGTTAATGCTTTTTTCTATTCTAACGCTTTCAGGTAAAAAAGTAAATGGTGCAAGAGTCTAGGCTAAAAATGAAGAGAGGATAATGTTTATTGTTAGCTATTCAAGGTCACGCTGTCTTTGGCGACCAGTACGTCTTAGCTGTTCGAGTTGTTTACGTCGTTCGATCATAGCCAGGATTTGGTCTGCCTTTTGGTGACTCTTTGCAAGTTGTTCGTTGTGGGCCATTGTTTGTTCGGAAGTGTTCTCTGATTGGTAGGTAGTGTAGAAATTACGGAAATATTCTTGGTTGGCTGATTCTGCAAGATAATTGAAATTACTTTCGGGGACCATGAATGGAAGGTTGGCGTAAACTGGTTGCCAATACGTAACGGGGCCATCCTTCTGATTTGGATTTTGTGGGACTGGAATCGGCGGAGTAATCATGCGATGATGGTAGGCAGAACGTAGTTCTTCAACACTGCCAACGCATTCAAAAGGTTTCATTTCTCCGCCGACGCCAAGAAGACCCTTAAAGATTTGAGTAAGATTTTGATCCAAGAAAAGATCTTTATCGCCAAAAAGTGATTGGAGAAATTGCGGTGGAATAAATGGGCAGAAAAGTAAATACGAGTTGGCGCATTTGGCGCAGTGTCCACACCATTTGAGTGTGTTATTTTGCTTATTTTGTTTATAATTTGCCTCGTTACAAGAACTAAAACTGTAGCCATATTTTTGCCAACATTTTTGAACAAAGAGGTCGGCAATACGTAATTCGCTAAGGTGACGGATAGGTGAGCCTAGGTGAAGGTCTGGGGAGAGGTAGCGTTTGATATATTCGGTCATCAGTTGTTCGGCCTGCCAGGTCTTTGACCATTGGTGGTTGACTGGCAAATCTCCAATCATTGCGTGGGGTTCTTCCCCCTCGCGGCCGATGCTTGTGAGGATGACGTTCTGATTATTTAAGATAGCTTGGATAAGAGCTAGAGATTCTACGATAAAAGTAACGGGAACATGTCCATTAAGTCCGCCAGTTTGTTGTAGATGGAGATGATCGATTTGGCGATAAACTACACTGGCTTTTTGGTGATTAAAGCCATCACTTAGATGATCAATAACATTTGGGTGTGAACGGTCTGGACTACTACTGATATACCATGGAACAAAGTTAATATTATGTTCATTAAGTAATTCGGCAACCAGGAGACTGTCCTTTCCGCCAGATTGGAGAGCGAGAACTCCTTGACCACGATATTCAACGGCTGGTTTATTTTGAAAACCAGGAGTAGATCTAAAAGTGGCTAATTGAGTACGAGTCAGACGATTTTCGAAGGCATATTGGGATAATCCTTCTTGAAAGACGGTAGAAAAGAAGCGCGCTTGAAAATCGTCTAGAGGCCGGTCGAGGCGAATATTCTGGGTGGGGTGAGCTTTATAATAGCTGGTGCCAATCAGAATAAAGGCAAGGAACATAGCCTGGTCTAGTAGCCCAGTAAGACTGGGGTCGTCAAGTAGGTTGAAGGAGCTAGTATTGGTGCCAGGCTTAGGTGCAAAAAATACCTTTTCAGTAAAGATGATATTGTCGATTCCTTGGTAGACAAAAGTCGCAGTGTAGGTTGATCGATCAAAATAATAACTTAAAAAGCGAAAGACGGCGTCTTTTGACGGAGCAACAGTGGGGGCTGGCTGGGTTGGTTTTTTATTTAAAGAACCAAGAATAGATGAAAAATTTGATGCAATCATTACTATTATTTTAGCATTAAAAAGCGTTTACGATTTGTTGAAATTGATTTCCGCGATCACTAAAATCCTTAAACATATCAAAGCTGGCAGCTCCAGGACTCATTAGAACAATGACTGGTTTTGCGGTTTGGTTGTTGAGGGCTTCTCTAGTAGATGGAATACAGAGGTCGTAATTCGATTCGAGATCAGCGGCGTATTTTTCGGCGTAGTTTTTGGCGTATTCTACGGCATCCTCGAGCGAATCGGCTAGAATAAATTTATCAGGATCTTCTCCTTCTGCTAGCATGAAACGTGTTTCACCGATTAAAATGATTTTCTTAAGATTTTTGGCACTAAAGAAGCGCTCTTTCATAGCTGTTAAATCGAGATGTCGATCTTTGCCGCCGGCAATAAGAATAGTGGGGTAATCTTCAAAAGCTTTGATGGCGACGTCAGCAGCAGGAAAAGCTGAAGAGTAGTTATCATCATAGTAGCGCACATGATTTAATTCGCGAATAAATTGAATGCGGTGAGGTAATCCTACGAAAGTAGCGAGACCATGGGCTATTTTTTGATAGATTACTTGATTACTATTACTAAAAAGTTCATCTAGAGATAGATTCAAGATGCTGAGTACTGCCAAGATAGCCGCCTCGGCGTTTTCGCGGTTGTGCTCACCTGGAATTTTTAAATAATCAAGAAGGTTTTTAAGTTCTGCTTGATACTTAACGATGGGATAGGTGTTTTTTTGACCAGCACTTTTCTGGCCAATTTTTACACTATCATCATTGTTCTTGTAATAAATACAATAATCTGAGGCTGTCTGATGTTTTACGATATTTGATTTAGCGGCTAGATAATCATCAAAACCGCGGTGTCGATCGAGGTGGTCTGGCTCAATGCGTAAAACTACGGCAACATGAGGAGATTTTCGGAGATCCCAGCATTGAAAACTACTCATCTCATAAACGACTAAATCCTTTTCAGTGATTTTGTCTAACTCGAGGATGGCTGGCGTGCCAATATTGCCGACAAGATGGATATTGTCGAAACGTTCCGGAAATTGACGGAGTAGATTTGTGATAATGGAACAGGTAGTTCCCTTCCCTTTGGTACCGGTAACGCCAATAATCGGTGCTTTACAATTTTCAAAGAAATAGTTGGTAATTGAGGTCCAATTCTGGGATTTACCACGCTGCTCTGGTTCTAAGACAAATTGAGGATGAACGGAAGGGCTACGAAAAACAAGATCAAAATTCTCTAGGTGAAAATCTGGAATTTGGTGATCCTCGAAATGGTCAAAAAAAGTAAAATGATTGGGGCTAGCTTCTGATGAGTGGGTCTTAAAATAAGCTTCTACGGCTTGCCCCTCAAGTCCATGACCTAAAATTGCAATATTCATAGCTCTATTATACTTGGTTTTTAATGGTTTTAGAAATTAAGCGATTCAGCAAGCTGGTTGATAACGGATTTTTCAACAGAGCCAACAGTTACAAAAGCATGTATGCCGGAGCCAGCAAATTCTCTAGCTAACTCAACGATAGATGGTTTATTGATCTCTTTGATGATTTGGGGGAAATCATCGTAGAGTTCAAATTTTTCGGTCATAAAATAATCATCAGTATAGTAGTCAGAGATTTGACTGACGGTCTGTGCTCCCATCTGGTAGCGTCCCTGGGCGTAGGTTTTAACAGCTTCAATTTCTTCGTCAGAAATTTCACCATTGAGGGCTTTTACCATTTCAATTTGAATAAGGGAGAAAAGTTCGTCAGCAGTCTCAAGATTTACTTCACCATCAAAGTCCCAAGATGAATAATGTTTACTGCTATTGATGCCGCTACCCATTCCATAAACAAGATTGAGGATATGATTGAGTGCGCCCATGGCTTGAGTCTCTTGGCTAGAGAGGCGTCTCGGGGTAACCATAGAAAAACCAAATGTAATATTGCTGGCATCCTTTCTTTTTACGAGAATGGCTGGAGAGGAGTGTAATTTATCTTTGGGAATTTCAAAACGCTTACCTTCTTTGAGGTCCCAATCTTCAAGATTACGCAGAATTTCCTTTTTACGATGCTTAATTTGTCCAGCAATAATAAAACGCATGTTTTTTGCGGTATGAGTGCGACGATAATGTTCGCGAATATCCTTGAGCTCAATATTATTGATCGTAGCAAGACGCTCTTTGAGGTTGGGGACATCTTCGCCGATAGCCTTTTGCAGTCTTGGCCATAGAAGCCGAGCATAATCATTCATATAGCCGGTCAATTCGGCTTTAACATTGCCTTTTTCGCTTCTAAGTTCATCTTCATTAAATTTTGGTGAAGTAATGGCGATGCGTTCTAGGTTTAAGATGCGTTCCCATTCAAAATCGGCACATTCGGCTTCATAACAGACGGAATAGTCTGAGGTCCAGGCGTTGTGATAAGCACCATTTTTAGTGAAGTCGGCTTCGTAGGCTTGTTCGTCAGGGAAGACGGAGTTAGCGCCAAAACTGAGGTGCTCAACAACGTGGGCAATCTCGTAGAGGTCCGGGGTTTTAGCGAAACGCATGCCGCCACGGAATTGAACCTTAATATTCATCACGGAGGCACCGGGGACATCAATAAGAAGTCCTCTCGCGCCGTTTTTTAGCTCGATTTCTTCAACAAAATGTTTCATGATTAGTGCTTGTTATGCTTCTTGTTCTGACGCTGTTTCTTTTTTGATTTGCGAGCAGCATTACGTTCTTGGTTGAGATTTGTTTTCTGGCTTGAACCGGTCTTAAATTCATTATCAAGATTTTTAACACCAGATTCAATAGTATTTACACCCTTATTAGTGGCGGATTCAGCCATTTGGGTGAGTTCGGTGTCATATTCTTCTCCATCAA
>QWCT01000079.1_pt1 | contig 68068 bp, 71 predicted proteins | sample 1972681 | NCBI WGS metagenome assembly QWCT01 (sample SAMN09866701, study PRJNA288562) | Human oral metagenome isolate pre3_saliva, whole genome shotgun sequencing... | isolation source: mouth | host: Homo sapiens | place: USA: California
AAAGATGGAACTTACGCTGTTATCCGTAAGGCTTCTTATGAGGTGCCTGCTATATTTAAGATGCTTGCCAAAGAAGGCAATGTAGATGAGCAGGTTATGTACAATACCTTCAATATGGGTGTCGGCATGATGGTAGTAGTAGATAAAAACGATGTAGATAAGACAATATCAGCCATAGCTAAGGCAGGCGAAAAGGCCTTTGTAATTGGTGAAATCAAAGAGGGAGAAAAGGGCGTAACCCTGGTATAATTATGAAAAAAGCAGCGGTATTAGTATCGGGTGGAGGAACCAATCTTCAAGCTATAATAGATGCAAAAGCAATCACATAATTTTTTATATTATTTTTTTCTGTATTCTTATTATTTTTATTCATTTGTTTAACCTTTCTTACCTACAAATCTCCAATATGTCATAGTTGCTCCAACCATTAAGTCTGGGTCATAATTTCTATCTGATGTTTCAGCTTTATGAGGAAGGTAATCTTGGAAGCTAGCCTGATAAACCATTTTTTTACCTGCTTTATTTACCCCATAAATAGCCGTATGTTCTACACCTCCACCAAGCCAAACAATAACATCACCTGATTTTCTATCTTCAGGTTTTACTTGTTTCCATTTTTCAGGGTGACTTCTTAAATATTGGTCTTGAGCAACAACTCCTCCCCATGGGTAAGATGTATCTATTTTTGTTGCTTTTAATGCTGCTGCAACTAATCTATCACAAGAAGAGAATAAACCTGTATAAGGGTCAGTTCCTCCAGCTTCTTCTGCTTTACGTTTTCCAGCTCTCATTTTATCAGTTGCTTGTGAAGCTCCTGTAGATCCAGGTGTTAGAATTTTTTCTGACAAAGCGTATTCTTCTAAAAATTCAATTAAATCAGAAGAATCTATAGAACCCCCATTTCCATCATCAAGTCCAGAGCAATTCTCATCTTCTATTGCTTTTCCCCCTTCAGTTCTTCCCAAACAATTTCCTTGCCCAATTCTTTTAACTTTTTCAACTTTGTCTTCTATTGATTTGGCTGCTGATTTTACTTCTTCATTCATTTGTTCAACTTCAGCATCTGTCATTGAAATGTTTAATAAATTATTAACAGCTTTAATTGAATCTGAAACTTCACCATCTACATTAGTAAGGGTTTTATCTTTTGATTTATTTATTGCTGAAATAATACCTTCCATTTGAGTTTCGCTTTTATTCCAATTTGTTTTTGATTTTATCGAAGCCTCTAACACTTTTTTAGCATTGTCACCTTTTAATTTCCAAGCTCCTAATTCAATATCTGCCCATTCTCCACTATTAACTTTATCTAAAATACATTTTGAATCACAGCCTTCAGGTATAGTTTTATTTATATAAGCTAATTTATCTTTATTTTTTTCAAATAATTTTCCTAAATAAGCAGATACATTATTATTTATTTTAGTGTGTTGTGAGAATGTTAAACTTGCAATTTCGCTTTTTTTATCATCTTCTATTTCTTCTAAAGATGTTAATGCTTCATTACCTGGGTCATATTTAAAAGATGTAGGACCATAAACTTGAAAAATAGCTACAATAATAAGTAATACTGCGGTACCTAATAAAACCCACCATGTTATCGGGTTAAATAAAAGATGTATGACAGTAACTATAAAATCAAATACCATCCTTATAATTTGCCATGCTATTTGAGCTAATTTTTTTACTAATTTAATTGCTTGTTGGGCTTTTGAAACTGCACCACCAGTTGCTTTATCAGCTCCATTTATTGCTGTATTTTTTGCACCTGTTATAGCATTATCTTTAACTTTACTAGCTCCTTCTGTTATGGCTTGTTTTGCCTTATTGGCCCCTGCCATTAAAGCATCTTTAGCTTTATTGTTTAAAGCCATCCACATCACCTCTTTTATTTTGTAAATTATTTTTTAATATTAATTATATAAATAATTTCTATATCAAAATAAAAGAAAAAGAATAAACAACATTTAAATTGTTTATTCTTCTACTTTATAAATTATCCGAAAATATCATCTTCATCAAAATCATTTGAACCACCAAAATCGAATGAATTACTATTTTGTACTGGTTGAGTTTGTGTTTGTTGAACAGGTGCTTGATATGAAGATTGTTGTGTTGTTGTTTGAGCTTGAGTTGTAATTCCTGATACATTCTTAGTTAAAACAACATTAGCAGATCTACCTTTACCAATTAGTGCACCAATATTTGTAACTTGAATTTGATTCGCAATTTCTTTAGGATGAACAATTCCATTTCTATCTGTGTATTCAGGAACTTCTCTAAGAGTTAATTCACCTTGAATAAGTAATGGAGCACCTTTAGGAATACTTGATTTTTCTAAAGAACGAGCAACACTATCAAAAACAGTAATATTCCAAAACTTAGGTGGAAGTTCATCATAAGAATTAGTTTCTCTATTGAAAACACTTTGATTTTGTGCTACTGAAAAACTAGCTCTAAATCCTTCACCATTATCTTTTTTATAAGTTGCATATTTAATATCCCCAACTAAAGAAGCAACTAAAGTAATATGATTTGCCATTATATAAATACCTCATTATTTTTTCTTATTTATTATATTTTACCTTATTTTTCAAGGTTTTATTATATTTTACCTTATTTTTCAAAAAAAATTAATATTTTTTTTATTTTTTTAAAATTTTAAAATTTTTTAAATTGCTAAATCAAACTTTAATTGAGGTTTCATAGGATTATAATTTAACAATTCAAAATCTTCAAATTTAATGTCATAAAAATTAGTTTTATCAGGGCAATTTAATTTTAAAACAGGTAAAGCAGACGAATTATTACGATTTAACAATTCATTAGCTTGTTCAAATTGATTATCATAAATATGTAGGTTATTTACAAAATGAGTAAATTTACCAACTTTCCAACCAAAATGTTTAGCAATCATCATTTGTAAAGCAACATATTGAATTTGATTAATATGTAAAGCAACAAGCATATCAGAGCTTCTTTGAATTAAAGAACAATCAAGATAAATTTCATCATTAATATTTCTAACATCAAATAAACATTGATAAGCACAAGGCGCTAAACCTTCTGTTTTTTCAAATGCTTCATAATCCCACAATGAAATAATATTTCTTCTATTATATGGATTAGTTTCTAAACCTTTTAATAATTTATCTATTATTTTATGTTTCTTTACTATTGCCCCATATCTTTCCCCAATTGTTCTTGTTTTTCCAACTTCCCAACTATTCCAATATGATACATTATATTTATTTTCTAATAAATCTAATGAATTACTTTGGTCCTGATAAATCCATAGTATTTCTTTAATTGCAGATTTCCAAGCAATAGGTCTTAATTGTGTTAAAGGAAATTCATTTTTATGTAAATCATACTGGAAGATTTGTTGTGTTAAATATTTAGAATTTGCAGTATTTCCATTTGCATATTTAGGCCTAGCTTGTTTGCTATATACGCCAACAGTTAAAATTTCATTAATTTTTTCTTTAAAAATATTATCTATTCTATTTGCCATTTAAAACCTCTTTTTCTTATATTGAAAATATTTGTAGATGCAATTTTCAACCATAATACGTACTATCTATTAAGTATGAAAAACACCATTTTTATAATTTATGTATAATTCATCATAAATACGAAATCTTACGTCTAAGTTAAACCTACAAATGTTATATTTCTATTTTACCTAATAAATAAATAAAAAGAAACCTTAGCAGGTTTCTTTTTGTTTATTCTTCTTTTTCATCTTTTCTATTTAATGCTTCTTTAATTAAACGATTAACATCAATTCCATTTATAGATTCTTTAATATCATTTTTTATATCTTTAATTGCAGTTAAATCAACACTTTCAACTTTAGATCTCAAAACATGACCTTTATCATTTTTAATTGTTTGAAGCTTAAATTGAGATTTAAGTTTATCAATATTTTCAGTTAATTTTTCATTAGAATTATTTCTATAATCTTGAATAACTTTTTCAATTTCTTCAGGTGAATGATTTACTTTTGTCATAGTTTCTTTGATTTCTTCAACTTTGTTTTCAATGTCCACTTGACCTTTGCGCTCTTCATCTTTAGCCCATTTATCAATTCCTATGTGTTGTTTATTACTATAATTTGTTAAATCTTTATCTATGTCTTTAGCAATTTCCAATTTAGCTTGAACTTCACCTTCAACTTTATGAATTGTTTCTGGTTTAGAATTGATTACATCAGATTTAAGATTCTCTAAAACATTTTTCAATGGTTCATTAGAAACATTTTCTGCTTTATCATCAATCTTATCTATTAACCTAGCTTGGTCAAAGGAGACTTTTTGATTTTGTAGTTGTTCAGCCATTCTTTCTGATAATGAACCTACAGAATCAATCATATCTTGATGTCTAGTTGATTCAATTTCTTGGCGTTTAATATCATCAATTGCTTTTTGACTCTTATTATTTAATTGACTACCAGTTCTAGTTGCATTAGCAATAACTCCATTACCTCTTTTAGCATTTATCATTGCAGCATGAGCCATACCTCTTGCTCCACCTGTTATACCATCAGTAACAACTCTATTAAATAATCCACGTTTTTTATACTCTTTGCCTTCTGATTGAGCTTTCATCATTCTTTCTTTTTCACCATTCTTAATTTGCTCAATGGCTCCTCCAATTTGTCCGCCAACTAAAACATCTCTACCTTCTTTAACTTTATCAATTGCTGAATCTTTCATTTTATCCATTGCTTGACCCATTTTATTAGCAACTTTAACTCCACCCATATTAGTAGCACCAATTAAATTTGTGACTTCTTTTCTATACATTGAGAAGGTAAATGCCAAAATGATTGTGGTTACCATTATCATAACATTACCTCTTATATTTGCAAAAACAGCCTGATAAATTGTAAGCATTATAAGGATTAACATCCCAATTGCAAAAAATTTAAGAATTGTGCTTACAACTGTTTCTAGCCAACCTAAGAAAATTTTACGTCCTCTACCAGGATGTATAGCAAACAAACAAAATATAGGTGCTAAAGCCATTAATACAGTTGCGGTTAAGTTGTATGCCATACCCATTAATGAAACTGGTATAAATGAAAAACCAGCAGCTAAAGCAGCTATAATTCCTCCAAATCCAAACATATCTCTATTGTGGCCAATCATTGAAGACCACATTCTTTCATCTTTAGCAGCAGTAGCAACAACTAATAACCTTTTAGTAACTTCACTTTTAGAATCCTTTTGAGGTGTTGAATTAGTTACGAACCAATTTCCAGATATACTATCAGCCATATAAGCCAAGGCAATATTACAAACTTGAACATCATTTGTAGTTGGATTATTTTTTAATTGATTTGCAGAAAAAGATGATTTTAGATTAACACAATAATCATCAGGACTACCTTCTAATTTATCTGCAGGATAAAGATTTGCTCCTTCTGGTGGATTTTTAGTATATAAATCATTAAAATCATATCCAAATTGTTGCATTGCCCATCTGTCAACTGTAAACCCTTTAACAATACCACATGCTGCACCTGATAATGCTAATTGAGATGATTGTTCAGGAAGAACTTTCCCATCTGCATAAGCAGTACAAGATTGGTCCGTTTTATCATTTTTTAGTGCTTCAGGGTCCCCATCGCAAGTTCCTCCACTTAAAACATTGATTACACAACCAGTTATAATTTGATTAACATAAAATGGTGCTCTAGCTACCCACCAAGGTCTAACTGCTGTGGCAATACCAAGGAATAAAGCAAAGAAAGACCAAATTATTCCTTGTAAAGATGCTCTAAATTCTTTTTTAATAATACCTTTATAAAGTAACCATACTCCTACCATTGTAAAAGCTATTGCTAATAATGGGAAATAAATACCTTTTGCAAGTCTTCCAATTAATCCTCCTTTTGCGTCACCTGAAGATTTACCACCAATAGTGCCTAATAAGTCTAAACAACCTTTTAAATTCCCTTTGTCTGACTTTTCAGGGTCACAAATAAAATGGCTATCAAAATAGAAAGATGTTACCCAATTAATGAAATCTGCAATTACTCCAATTATATTATCTGAAATTGATTGAAACCATATTAAAGGCTCTCCCCAAAAACATCCGCCAAAATCATCTTTTCCTAAAGTTTCTAATCTTTTCTTTTGATCTTCGGTTAAATTATTTATTGCTGAACTAACAGTTTTATTCTCTCTTCTAAAAAAGTTACCTTCTGATTCGCCAAATGGAACAGAATAATCTGTACCATTTCTAAATAATTCTATGATGGTATATTTACGATTCTCAACATTACCTAAACTTGAAGCATCTGATTTATTAATATTTGCAGGAACTTTTTTAATTAAACCAGAAGTTCCTAATCCTCCACAAAGGTAACCTGCATGAGCAGTTAAAAACCCCATTGACATTCCAACTACCCCTAAACTAGATAATAATGCCAAAATAGGTATAAATATAATTTTTAATTTTCCATTCATTTTATCTCCTTACCTAAAAAATTAAGGTTTCTTATTTAATTTAGTAGAAATTTCATCTTCATCATGAGATGATACTGAAATAGCAGATGCGTCAATATGTAATTCACTACAAGCTTTAGATGTCCCTAAAATACCTAAAAAGTCATTATCAACAACATCAATTAAATCAACTTCAATTGTATCATATTGATGTCTAAAGAAGTTTTTAGAATCAGGTATTTGAGGAATACTACCATTAACAGAACTATAAACAATACTTGTAGACCCCTTTTTCCTACCTTTATCAAAAGTAATTTTAATTTGAGGGTATTTACCTAAACCCTCACAATAACTTTTATGAACAACAGTATCAGCAGTGTTTTGTGCTTTACCATTTCTTTGCTTCATATATTCATTAATTAATGTTTCAACTGCTTCAGGTTTTAAACCTCCAATAGCATCTTGTTTTTTTACTGCTGTTTGAGCTGCTTTTAATGCGAAGGATGAATATAAATTTTTAATGTAAACTGCTTTTGAAAAGTCTACAATAAAAATACCCATTAAAAGAACTAATACAATTAAAGATATTCCCATAATAGTTATAGCTTTACCATCTTCACTTTGGATTCTTCTTTTAATCATTTGACCTCCTTTTACTTATGAACAACTTCAGATTCGGCAGTCATTTTAACTGTATTTTTACCAGAGAAATTAGCGAATCCAATTGCACTACCTGGAATACTTCTATAATTGTAATCAATTTCACAATATGTTCTATCTCCTACTTTATTAGTTTTTCCAGGCCCACAATCAACTCTTAATAATTGTCCACTTACAGATTGTTTTTGATTTTTCAATTCATCAACAACAGTACAAGCAACAACAGAAGAGGCAATTGAATGGTCACAATCAGGAGGCATTGTTGTAATACCATATTTTTTAGATATAGCATTTGGTTCAACACCTCCAAATACTGCAGCAGTTCTAGCACCGTTTTGAGCGGCATTTGTCATAACATATCTAGTGTTAAAATACATACCAGCATCTATAACAGTAATCATAACCATAATTAATAGTAACATAATAAAAATCATTTCAATGGTATTTGATTCACCATTATCATTTTTTATTCTATTATTTAATCTGTTATATATATTATTCATTGTTACCCCCTACGAGCTTGTTCTAGAGCCTTGTAACGTTCTAATTGTTCTCTTAATACTTCAATATCATGTAAGTGTCTAGCACAATTACTACATTCATTAACTGTAGGTGGATTTCCCCATCCATTTTTACATACATCCATTATAGAAACATAAAATCTCTTTCTTGCATCTAAACTTAAATGAGTGTCAAATTCTGAAAATGGTTCATAATCAAAAACTAAAAATCTTATATAATCAGCAACAGACAATGAAAGCCTTGCAGCTCTCCATCTTATTGCATTTGCCTCATTAAATGTTACACGACCAGCAACCCTAAATTGTCTTTTTGGTTTTGATTTTTTAGTTCTTGCAATTTTATTTTCAACTTCTTTTAATCTTCTCTCTAATAATTGCAAAGTTTCTTCTGATGTACCTAAATCTTCTTCTGTTGATACATCACTTAATTTATCAATTTGTCTAATATATTCAGAACGTTCTTTTTTTAATTTACTTTCATCATAATCATCAGAAGATAATGCTTTAAGTCCTCTTAATGCTATTTCATTCCATTTATTAATATCTGGAATAGATAATGATTTATTTCTAATATAATTTGAAATAGATGTTTTAGGTCCTGCACTTTGAATTGCTAATAATTCATTTTTTAAAATTCCTTTTTCTTCCCTAGAAATAGTCAAAGCACATTGTTGGTCTAAACTAGCTTTTTTAGCTTCAGCAGGTTTAAAAGAAGATTTTGAGGCTTTATTTTTAAAAAGTTCAATTAATTTTTCTTCTTTTAATTCCTGTAAAAGTTTTGTTTTATTTTCCAAAGAAAGAACGTCCATTTCTGTAATTCTTCTCATTGCACTCATTTTATTTTAACTCCTTCTATGCAGGACAAGATGAAATTGCATTTGCCAATACATCTTTATCTGCTTGTGTAATATTCAATTTGTATTTATCTAATGTGTATGTATAAATTTTAGCATAATCACAATGAGAACTTTCTTTAGGTGGCATCCATTCTGAAGGTGTTTTTGCCCCTTTAGTTCTATTTTGTGTAGCTGATGTTATTACTAAATGGTCTAAATCATTTGCAAATTCTTCTTTTTGTTTTCTATCCCAATTTTGTCCACCAGCTCTTGCAGCAGCTTTTAATGGGACTGTATGGTCTAAATCAGCTTTTGAAATTTTATCTATTTTTTCATCAGAATAAGGGTCTTCCCATGTTCCATCTATTGAACAAGCACTACCTTCATCTGTTGTTTCTGATTTATCTTTATCATATAATGTTTTTGTTAATGATTGATTCTTTAAGGCTTCTTCTCTTATATTCCAGCATCCTTTAATTGATTTCCAATGAGGCCATTCTATACGCCTATAATTCACATCATCATAAGCATTTACAACATTTAAATTATTAAGTTTTTCTAATATTGAATTTTTAGATTCTTGAGTTGGTTTTAATTTACTTAATGGACCTTCTGATTTAACTGAATTATTAGAAGAATTATCATTATTAGAAGATGAATTTTGATTGTTTTTATTTTCTTCTTTTTTGAGTTCTTCCCATGATTTCTTCCAATTGGCTCCAAGTAAATTTCCACTAGATTTTCTGTCCAAGTCAATACCATTTTGTTCTTTAAATTTAAGTCTTTGTTCAGGTGTTTTAGCATATTCACCTACTTTTAATGAGAAAGAACAATTAATACTTGATTCCTCAATATTCAAATGTTTTCCAAGGCATTCTTTTAATTCTAATGATTTTACTTTAGAATAAGGCCAAATAAGACCAGCATTATCAATTTCATTAACTTGAAAAAAAGCAAAAACTAAAGCAGCAACAATTATAAACCAAATTAAATTTATAATATATTTATAAAATGTTTTCATTCATTAATCACCTCTGTTGCGGAGTGAAGTTCTATTTTTGACTTTTACAGGATCTCCTACTGCACCGCCATAATTAATTCCAGCTAAACCAAGTAAAGCTAAATTAGTTGTTTGTGCGAAATCTTTCATTTTTAAAACACCGCCAGGCATTTCTTCTTGTAGTAAATCTAATTGGTCACCAGATGTCCATGTTAAAGTGAAATCATGCTCAGAGTAATCTTGTTTTAAGTTTTCAACCATAGAGCGAATGTCTTCTTCTGTTGGAGCTTCAACTGTTATTCTATAATTACCAGATATCCAAGGTAAGTTTTCTTCTTCTAAATCTTTTTCCAAAATAGCTTGGTCTTTAACTGTTGCCTTTAATGATTCTGTTGCTTTTTGACCAGATTCCAACAAGTTATTAATTTCATCATCTGTATCTAATTGTTTCTTGTATAAATCCTTTTTCATGTTTTCTGTTGGAATTAATGAGAACCTACAATTAGCAGTAAATGGTAGCATTATTGATTTATGCAGAAATGGAGGTATATTACTTGGGAACATTAACTCTTTTGGAAATTTAGAAAATGATAATGTGGCTCTATACCCTGATAATTCATAACTATTTGAAATTTGAGTTATTTTAACATACCTTGCTTTTTCTTCAATTTCAGAACCAGTTTCTAATATGATATCTGATAATCCAACCCTATTTTCATAATCAGTTTCTAAAAAAGGTGTTGGCATTGCAGGGTATAATCTACGTTTAATAAGTAATAGTAAATCTTCTGAAGATGGCCTTCTTGCTTGTAAACCAGAAGAAGATAAAGCATTATATAATGTTTCTTCTAATTGGCGCATTTTCTTTTCTTCTTCAGATGTAATTTCAAATTCATTAAATACAAATAAAGCATTTACAGCTTTTTTAAATGAGTCATAAGCCTCTTTAAATCCAAACTCTAATGGATTAATTAGTCCATTCTCAACAGCACCACGTTGAGCTATTTTAATTCCTATATAAGCAACTCTTTTTTGATACTCACTTTCATATAAGGAATCTGCTTGCTCTTTAATAAAATCCAAAAATGCCTGATGATTAGTATGAACATCCGCACCTGAATAGGAATAATGTTTTCTTAATAAATCATCTTCCCAAGCTGAAGGGTCAAATGGAATTGTAGATATTAATAGATGGCAATCAACTTTTTTATTTGCTGATTGACAAATGCCTCCTAATGAAGTAATTGTACTATTAGCTAATTGTACTTTAGCAGGTGTAGATAAAAATAAATAAGGTTTCTCTGAAATTTGAAAATAAGCCCATGCTTCTTTTCTTGTGAGAATAATATTATCTATAATTCCAACTGCAGGTATTTCAAAAGCTTTTTTTGCTCTTTTATGTTTTTCTTCATGTTGTTTTTTATTATTCTTTTTTGCCATTTTGGCTTACTCCTATTCATTTATTTTTTATAATATATATATCATTACAGTAATTTTACAAAAAAAAACTCACATTTAAGTGAGTTTTTATTTCTCTATTAAAGAGCGCCTTCAGCTGCACTTTTAACAGCAGTTGTAATTTTACCTTCTTTACTGAAGAATGTTTTAGTAAAGAAGATGAGAATAGCAACAATTGTAGCAATAGCAATAAAGCTAAATAATTCTCTAAATTTCCTGTCTTTAAGGAATACAACTGAGAAAATTGCAACAGTAATTAAGTAAATTGGACCTAACCAATAGTCCACAAATTTTTCATAAAGGGTCATTAAGCCCTCAGCAAAAAATAAATTCATATTTTATAACCTCTTATTATTTTATTTCTTTTCGTTTGTTTTTGTATTTGTATTTTCTTCTTTACTTGAATCATTAATTTGTTCATCTTTAATAATAGGATAAGGAATAAAATCTGTAACAAGGTAAACATTGTCTTCAGTTTTTTGAATTGTCATTAAATAATGTGATTGATATTTAACGCCTTCAGAGTTATTAGATGATTGCAAGTCCAACCAAGAAGCTGTTAAATCGACTTTCCATTCATTTTCTTTTTTAGATGTATAGATTTTATAATTAACAGTATTTGATTCTAATTTAACAGTATTATTAAATCCGTTAATTAATTTTATAGGCTTATCATGGGGAATATATTGATCTAAAGCAGAGTGTTCTTTAAATGAAGATTTTGAATAAGCTTCTAAAAAACCTAAAATTGTAGATTTTAATGTTTCTCCCATTTTTGAATCAGTTTGTTCTCCAGTGCCAGGTTTTTTATAATAGAAAGTATTTGTACTTTTATTTATATTATAATTAGGGATTAATGTAGGAGATTCAACAATAAACAAGGAATCTGTTTTTTCGTCATAGGCAACAGAAACTTGGAATGATATCCAAGATCCATTCAAATTTCCATCTCTGTCTACTAATTCACCATTTGAATTTGTCATGAATACAGAAAATTTATAAACTGCAGAGTTTAAACTGTAAACTTTTTCAGATAATAAAGACGGATAATAAAATGGTTTTTGTAAAAAAGTTGTAGCATTAGTTATAGATTTACCAGATAAAGAAGTTTCTGCAGATTCATTATAGTTTTTGTCTATATTATTTTGTAATTTAGACAATAAATCTTTTGATAATTTGCTTTGAGTAGAATTTAAATAAGTATTTAAATATTCTTGAGCATAAGCTCTTCCTCTATCTTTTGGAAAACCTGTTTCACCCATTGAAGTTTTAACAATATTTTCAATATCCTCATTAGTGTATATCTGAGCAGGGAAGAAAGTATTTTTAATTCCTAATCCAAATAAACCAAATATAACTAATAATAAAACAAATCTAATAACTTTTAAAAACACTAAAGTATTTTTTCTATCATCTAGATTTTTATCATTTACTTTAGCTCTTTCTCCACCTGTAGGAATAATTTTTTTCTTTTTATGGTCAATTCTATCAGGTGTTCTTGTTTTTAAAGAGTCAAGAGCTCTATCTTGAGTACCTTCATAATAATCAGCTTGAGGTACATAATTTTGTTGTTGATACATATTGTAATCAGGTTGAGATTGATACTGATTATTATATTGAAAATCAGATTGTAAATCAGAATCATCTAAATAATTACCATCATCAACATTTGAAAAGAAATCATCTTTAACAGGTAATTTCTTTTGATTATTAGTAGTATTGGATTTTCTTTTTCCAGGTAACGCCATAATTTATTCACCCCTTAAAAATTCTTTAAGGGATTTTAAAGCATTTTGATTGAATCCAGAAAATGGTGCAAATCCTTCAGTTTCAACAACAGGTAAACTTTTGAAGTTTAACGTATCTTTTATATAATTAAAGGCTTCTAAATCATCTTCCACATTGATTTCAACAAAGGGAAGTTCATTTTCCAATAGCCATTTTTTAACAAATTTACATTGCATACAATTGTTTTTACTATAAACTTTAATTGGCATGAATCTTTTCTTTAACTCCTTCTATTTAATCTATTTGTGGAAGTTGACCGTTTTTCTTCTTAGTAACTCCCTTACTTGATGATAACTTATCAAATGTAGTTTTCTTCTTATTTGAATTTTCTAACTTTTTAGGTTTTAATGTGTGTGATGATAAATTTATAGGTTTGTTAGAAGTTTCAATTTGAGAATACAAATCTTTACTTTGACCCGTTATAGGTTGTTTTTGTAAATCATCCTTCATATTAATTTTACTATGATTAAACTGGTTCAAAGTATTATTAGATATATCATTATTTTGAATTTCATTAGAATATTCACTTTTTGTTATATCTAATAAATTATTATTCATTTGATTAATATTTATATCAATATTTTCGCCTACAGGTTTTTGAACTATAGGTATTCTTTGAATATTTTTTCTATATGGAATTGTATTACTAATATTTCTAGCAAATTCATCAGGTACAGGGTCTAAAATACTATCATTAGGTATTAGTAATACTTTTCTAGCAATAACTAATTCAGCATCTTCTTTTTTAAGAATTTTTTGAATTGAAGGTTGAGATGTAGCTTTAGTAATATAATAAGCTTGAGCCTTATAACCATTTGATCTAGATGGTGCTGATAATTCTTGAAAACTATAAGGAGGTAATTTATAAACCTCTTCTTCTCCAGTAGAGACAACACTTTCCCTTGAATTTCCCCAGTTACTAGAAATAAGACCTGAATTTCTTTTACCACTTGTTCTAGCTTTAACTTTAGTAGTTTTACCAATAATTTGAGATAAGAATTGAGCAGAGGTCTCAGTCATACCATTATGGACAATAAATGTATTAATTGTATCCATTAAGGCATTTAAAGTTGCTTCAGCATTGTTAGATGTTCTACTTACAATTTGGTTTGTGGTTTGTAAGGATAAAGTTGTATTGAAATTGGCAGATCTACCTTTTTCAGTTAAACCTGCAACTTTTCTAACATCTAAAGTTTGAAATTCATCCATATAAACTCCAAACGGTAAACTTTTTTGTGCTGAGTTATTTTTAATTTGTGATACCCTAGTTAAATCATTTACAACCATTGTTCCCATATATTTAGCAAATTCTGGCTCTTCATTTTCAGAGAATTGGAATAATACAATAGGAGGATGTCCTGAATCATCTTTAGCTATTTGTTCTAAATTAATATGATTAGGTGTTTGACCTTTTAATAACCAATCTGAATAACCTGACATGATGAATGTTCTACAAATAATAGATAATCCATCAACTTGTTCTCTTAATGCTGACCTTGTATTAGTGGATAAATCTCTATAAAAATCTTCAATTGCATTAAGTCTTTGTTTTTCTGCATGAGATATAATCTCATGATTAATTTCTTCTCTATATTGAAGATCTTTTTTAAGCCATAAAATCATAGAATGTAAATTTTCTACTTTTAATGCTTCTAATAATAATACAAAGTAACCTTGTCCCCAAGGCATATTAGGTAATTCAGCTTTATCTACTTTTGTTAATATATAGAAAACAGCTTGAAGAATATTTTGAGTTCTAGTTTTATAGACTTCAGATGCTCCATCCCACTCCCTAATATTAAGAACAGTATCAGCTTTAGCTTGATAATCACCTGTTTCTAAAGGGTCATAGGATGCTTGCTCCATACAAAAAGGATTTTTATATGAACCTACAGCTCCACTTTTAAAATGATAAAATCTTCTTCCATTTTCCTTAGCCATTCTAGATAAATGATAAGCAATATCAGGGGCCTTTTTAAAGTCAATAAAACAAACTGGATAACCTGCTAATATATCATTTCTAATAAGGTTAAGCATTGTAATAGTTTTACCTGAACCTGTAGCACCTGTAATAAGTCTTGATTTATTTGCTTCTTCATAATATGATAAAACAGGTTCAACGGCCTCATATTGTTTACCATTAGATAATTCAACAGGGGCATCTAAAATGCCTAATGAAGCAGCTTCAACAGAATCAAAACCACCAGTTCTACATTGGTGAATAATATGTTTTCTTTTATAAATATCCCAAGGAGATGGTTTATATTTAAAATTATAAGCCCATCCTTTTGTCACTTTAAGCTCAGGGTATTGTTTTAATTGCCATGCTCTACTGAGAATGAAGCCATTACCAACAATTAAACCTAAAATAACACAAACAATAATATATAAATTTATTAAATTTTGACCCCATAAAGGGAAAGATAAATAAGCTATAAGGGAGAATAAAGAAGACAATATTAATAATAATGTTGTATTAAAAGAAGGCCTCCATTTGCATATTTTAAATAAAATTAAATATACAAGTCCACTTACAATTAAAGTAGGTAAAAAAAATAAACCTAATAAAACAGCACCAAGAAAAGCACCAGATTTAGATTCTGATTCTTGTTTATTTTTTTGGAACTCTTGATAATCTTTAAATTCCTCATTTTCTTGGTTAAACATAATTAACCTCCTCTTTTTTCAAGAATATCAAACTAAAAGAAAAAAGCCTAATTAAAGGCTTTGTGCTTCAATTTTACTTAAAGCATTAAGAAATTCAGCTCCAGATAAACCATTAAGAACATTTAAAATTTCAACTTGTTTTTCTTTTCTCTTAATATCTTCAGTTTCTTTTTTAGCTAAAGACAATAAAACTTTATAATGTGAATTTATCAATTCTGGTTTATCTAATTTTTCAACATAAATTTCAGATATAATATAAGCAATTTTTGATTGTTCATAATCTTCAGGTATAAAAACATTTTTAAATTTTGTTTTTATTTCAGATATAATTTTTGAATATTTTTTAGGATAATCTTTTGCAAGTAAATTTATTTCAATTTTATTTTTATGAACAATATAAAAAGATAGAGCTGTTAAATATAATTTATCTTCTTTAGATAATTTATCAAAAGGAGTTATAACTTTTTCTTTCTCTTCTTTTTTAGTATAAGTATTAGCAGTTTTTATTTCTAATGATTGATAAGATACACCTGCTAAATTACAAGCTTCTTTTAAATAAGTTTCTTTTAGTGATTTATTTTTAATATATTGTGTAATATGATTTTGAACTTGATTTACAAATTCAGTTCTATTTTCTAATACATTTAAAGGATATTTAGATTTAAGTTTATCAAATAATAATTTAATTGTTAAAGTGTATTCAGGTAATTTAGAACCTTTATAGCTTAAAAAGTAATCACAAGGGTCCATACCTTTAGGTAAATATAAACAATATAATCTATCTTGTATTGATGGATTATTTTGGAAAATCTTCAACATGGCTTTTAAACCAGCTGAATCTCCATCTAAACATAAAATTATTTTACCTTCATCAGTAATACATTTATTAATTACAGATATATGTTTATCTCCAAAAGCAGTACCAGATATAGCAACAGTATTTTCATACCCATTCTGATACATAGCAATAACATCAAATTGTCCTTCAACTAAATAAATATATTTTTCTGAAAATGCTTTCTTTTTAGCTCTTTCAATCCCATATAAAGATAATTGTTTATCAAAAATTATTGAAGATTTAGAATTTACATATTTAAAACCCTCTACATTTTTTTCTAATGTTCTACCAGAGAATCCAGTAGTAACACCCATATAATTTTTAATAAAGAAAATTAATCTATTTCTTTGTTGTATATTTCCTTTTTCATTTAATATACCTACTTCTTTCATTTCATCTTCAGTATATTTTTTAGAAATAAGATAATTATAAATAGATGTATTATCATTTGGTGCAAAACCAAACATATTATCTTCTATTTGTAAATTTCTAGATGTTATTTCTAATTTAGCAGGATGATTATTTGGTAATTCATTAAATTTAGAAATAAAAAATTTTTCCAAATCAGCCACTAAATCTAATAGCCTTTTTTGTCTATCATAATTATCAGCTTTAGATTTATCAACTTCAATACCAAGTTTTTCTGCTAAAATAAGCATTGCTGCTTTATAATCAAGAGCATTTTGTTTGGCATAATAAGCAATAGTATCTCCAGATTCACCACAACCAAAACATTTAAAATTTTGGAATGATTCATCTACTTTAAATGAAGGTGTTTTTTCATTATGGAAAGGACATTTAGCAGACCATCTTCCAACACCTTCAGGTTTGAGTTGAATACCATCTTCTCTTACCATGTCAACAATATTTAGTTTTGATTTAATTTCAGATGATAAACTCAAAGCAAACTCCTTTAATCTAATTCTTTAGTTAAAAATTCTTCTATTTCTTCTAAAGAGAATTTTTCAGAAACTTTTGGGATATAAATTCTTAATACTCTTTCTCTAAAAGTTTTATTTTTCATTTCTAAATCTTTAATTCTTAAATTTGTATTAGCTATATCCCTAGAAATTATTTCTTTGATTGATTCAATTAATAAAAATCTTAATACTTTATCTTTATTTATTTTTTTATGTTTACTCATTATTAAGATCCCCTATTAATTGTTTTATATACAATAGGATATTTCTCTTTAAAAGCATTATATGGTTTTTGTAGTCCAGTAATAGCTTTTGCAACTAAATCCACATCAATATAGAGGTCTTCATTTGGTAATTTGTTTTCATCAAAATAGAATTTATCTAAAAATTTAATAAGGTCTAATTGATTAACCAATTTCCATCCTGGCATCCACCAATTTCTATCTCTTATAACTGTACTTTTTTCATTTGAAATACATACGAATGCTTGAATGTCTAATGTCCTGGGTATATCAGAATAAAATTTCTTCCACAATTGTTTAGAAGCATTCACATGAGGTTTATTGCCTGGAAAAGGTTTATTTTGTCTTTTCACTTCACCAGTCTCCGATACACTATATGAAGCTCTTTCTTTCCAGTTTTTAGAATCAATAAGAATTATATGAGGTCCTATAATCAATAAATGGTCTGTATCTCCTAATACATTTACTGATTTTTCTTCTTCATCAAATTCTTTTTGATTTTCTTCTCCTAACGGTAAATGAATAGAATCTACTAATACAACATTAGGTTTATCATAAATCCATTTTCTTAAAGCATTTGATGTAGCAATTTCCCCTGAAATACCAGCTTGTACTAATTTTTTATCAATTTCAAATTCTTTATAAGCAGGGTCATTTAATTGATTTTTTAGCCCTATTGCACCCTCTCCGAAATAACGTCTACCACCTTCTAAAAATTTCTTTGTAATATTTAAAAGTTCAGGTTTAGTTAAAGATGCTTCAGGCATTTTAATTAATAATTGACTTTCTCGTACTTTCTTTTCTTCGTCCATATTATACCTCCGATTTAACTAATACAAGACTATTAGGAAATGTTTTAAGGTATAATAACAAAGTTTCCCAATCTTCTCCACTTTCTTTAGCACCTATAAATTCAGGAACATATAAAACTCTTTTCATTTTTTTAGCTTCTGAATGAGCTTTTTTAATATTTCTTTTTAGAGTTTTTAAATCAGTATATATATAACCAGTTTTAGTAGAATCACCATAATAATCTTGAGAGTAACTGTTAAAAACAATCATATTATTATTTGAATGAGATAATGTTAAAGTTCCTAATGGAATATTGTATCTGAACTGGCTATCTTCAGACAAATTAACAAAATCCTTTTTACTTTCTGGAAATGTTTTAAAGATTTTAGTGTTAATAGAATGAGAACCTACAATACCATGACAATTAACTTGATGAATTATAGTACCGTTTTTTAATTTATCAAATGAGGTTTTAATAATTTTCATATTATGCCTCCTTTGGTACTGATTTTTTAGCAATATTTTTTATTGCCTTTTTAATAGATTCTTTTTTAGGTATATGTTGGACAACTTTTAAATATCCATGCCATCTACCTGCAAAATTTCTTATTGTTAAATAAATTTCATTATTTTTTATTATTAAATCTTTAGATGAAACATAAGATGTAAATTCGTCGATTTTCTCAACAAATTCTTTTCCGTCCTTTTTAACTATTGCTAAATAAGAACCATCTTCTAAGGGGATTAATCTAAATTCATTTTCAAAATAATTTCTTTCTAATTCCTCAGTGTGTCCTTTCATACTTAATCTCCTTTAATTTTTTGGTGTATTGATTATTATTATTTTGCAATTAAGCCTTAGTTGAATTGTTAGGTTGTTAGGTTAGGTTGTTCAGCTTATTGCAACAAAAATTAACAATAAATCAAAAAATATAAGAACTTAAATTAAGTGATTGCTTGAGCTTGGGATGTGAATCACTTGATTTTTTGTTATTTATATTTTACCTTATTTTTTTTAGAAATATCAAATTTTAATATTTTTTTTATTATTTTTTAAGATTTTAAATATATTTAATTAATTTCTTTAGTTTAGTATTTATATTTAGAACTGCTAAGATTCTTATTTATTAAATTCTTATTTTTTAGGTTTATATAAATATTTTATTTTCATATTTTCATTTTACAAAATATAAATATATAAGTTTTTATTAAATAGTTATTATTAAAAATAAGATTTATTATTTTTTCTTTATAGTTCAAAAAAAATAACCTAAAAAAAGAAAATCTTACAAATAGATATTTTTGCAAAATTTAATATAAATCTAGAGTGAATTTTTAAATAATTGTAAGTATATATACACTACGGGCAAATTTTTCGAGATAAAAGGTTAATCTATCAACGTTTCACCTCTAAAAACATGACAAAAAAATTTCTTGGTATTTTCAGACATAAGCTGAAATTTAATATAAAAATTATAAAGACCCCGAAAAACTTTGTAAAAATCTAAAACTTAAACTCAACCCTTATGTTTGGTTTGATTAACAGGTAGAATTTAAACTACCTGTTTTTTATATGAAAAAATAAAAAATTCTCTTTTTTATTTTTCGTAGATGCAATTTTCAACCATAATACGTACTATCTATTAAGTATGAAAAACACCGATTTTGTATTTTCTGTATAATTCATCATAAATACAAATTTTTACGTCTACGTTGAATCTACAGACGAAATGATAGGTATTATTAAGAAAGAAAAATAAACGAATCTGGGTCAATCTAGTAAGTCTGAGGTATATATAAATTTCAAACTCAAATATAATAAAGATCTTAAATTTATTTAATTAATTTTTTATTAATATTCTTCAAAACTGCTAAGATTCTTATATATAAATTCTTATTTTTTAAATTTATATAAATATCTAATTTTTTATATAGTTCATTTTCAAAAATTCAAATATACAAGTTTTTATTAAATACTTATTATTAAAAATAAGTTTTCTATTATTTTTTCTTAATAGTTCAAACCTAATATCTAAAAAGAAAATCTTACAAATAGATATTATTGTAAAATTTAATATAAATTTAAGGTTGAATTTTAAAAATTGATAAGTATATATACACTACGGGCAAATTTTTTGAGATAAAAGGTTAATCTATCAACGTTTTACCTCCAAAAACATGACAAAAAAATTTCATCATAAATTCAGATATATCTCAAAATTTAATATAAAAAATAAAAACAATAAAAACCCTATTTAATAAAATAGAGTTTTTTATTTTGGATTCAATTAAATTTAATTCGTATAGAATCTGCTTTGTCATTATATTTTGAATATTCTTCATAAAGTCCATTATCTTTTAATTTCTTCGTATCGACAATTGTTCTTGTATGTTCAGGTACATATTCCAAACTTGCAGTTCCAACTTTTATTTCATTTACATTAGCATTTTTCATAGATTCCATTAATTCAGCTCTTAATTGTTTTTCAAGCTCTTTAGTTTGTTTAATAGTATCTTCAAATTCTTTTAATTTTCTAAGGGCATTTTTTGTCTCATCATCAATATGAGCTACTCCATCTTCATCAACAGATAAATTAAAGTTTATAGATTCTCCAGATGGCATCGTCATTTTTTCTTCAAATTTTGCAACTTTATCAGTTCTTTCAACTTTTAATTGTAAATGTTCTTGTACTGGATTTGTTTCTTTTGAGTAATCTTCATATAAGCCAGATTCTTTTAATTTTTCTGTATCAACGCCTAAAGTTGGTTTTCCCTCAACAAAAGATAAGGTTGCAGTTTCATCTTTGATAGATTTCACTTGTAAATCTTTCATTGAATCAAGAATTTGTTTTCTAGCATTATTTTTAATATTATCTAATCTATTCATAGTAATTCTTAAATTATTAAGTTTTACTACAGCAAATTCTGTTTCTTTATCCAACTGAACCCAATTACCACTTTTAGCAATTCCAAAAGATTTAGCATTTTGTAATTGTTCATTTAAATCATCTGCAATTGCTTGTCCTTCTTCTACTGTGTTAAAATGGTCTGAAATAGAACCATAAGGGCAAGCTTTTGTTGCTCTACATCTTTTTGGAGTTCCATCCTTTCCTATATGGTATTTCATAATTATTCCTCCTCAGATAAATCAATTGTAATTCCATCTGCTTCAAGTTTAGTAAGATTATTAGCCTTCATAAAAAAAATCAATTTTTCTTTTAATTGAATGAAAGATTCTGCTTCTTTATTAATTTTTTCTTCATTTTCAGCCAATTGATTTAATTTTGAATTAATCTCAAATTTATCCATTATTCATCACCTTTTTATTTAAAATATCAACCAAAACAAAAAAAGAACTTATATAAAATAAGTTCTTTTACCAAATATAATCTTCTTTAATAGCATTAGTGAAAAGATTAACTGATGTTTTTCTTTTATCTTTTTCTAAAGTAACAAAATCTTCATTTGTAAGAATTTCCATATTGAAAGTCTCTAGATTTTCACCAAAATAATTTTCAATTTTTCTTGTGGCATCTGTAAAACTTTCTCCAGTTACAATACCTGATTCTTCAATTTGTTCTCCATCATAATTCCATTTAACTTCTACTTTAAATAACATATTATTTTTTAATCTCCTTTTTACATAAATCTTTTATCATAACTAGATTTTTTCCATTTTAATTGATGATTTTTCTTTCTCTTTAAATGAGTAGGTTGATAAGTCAAATATCCATTTTCATAAATATTTTCACATTCTATAAGTTCAAAATTGTGTAATTCTAAATCAGTAAAATAAGATGTATTAATATCTAAAGAATTACCAACATCCATTTTATTTACAAATGTTATATAGATTTCAGTTAAATCATTATATAAAATTTCAAATAAATCAGCACCTCCTAATACAACAACAGGTCTAGTGTCATTAGCATTTTTTCGAGGTAATAAAGTTTTAGATGATGTATGAACTTTTACTTGTTTTGTTCCAATTTCATTATTTCCATTAGGACAATAAACTCTAATTGATGAAATTTTAGATTTATCTAATTTTTGAAACCAATCCGAATAGAAATATTTTTCAGATATAACAACAATAGAGTTATAAGTAATTTGTTCAACTAAAGTATTTTGAATTTTATAATCAAATGGATTATCTTGTTTTCCAATAGAGAAATATTCATCAACAGCGGTTATAAAAGTAATTGTTTCTGATTGTTTTTTCTTCCAATCATATAATCCTTTTTCAATTGCTCTTTCTACTTTATCTCTTCTTGTTTTGCCTTCACTTTGTAAGAATTTTTTATTGTGTTGTAATAACCATAATCTATGAAAAACTGTTTCTTGTGCAGCCCTTCCTAAGTCACGTTTAAATTTGGAAATTTCAACAGGTGTAATAATATTTAAATCTTCCCATTCACGGTAAACTTCTACACCTTCATCCAATTCTGAAAATGCAAATGATTTATTTAATACAAAATCTCTACCTTTCCAATCTTTTCTTACTTCTGTATTTCTTTTTTTAGGTTGACTTTTATTTTTTATCTCTTTCATAGTGTTTAGCCTTTCTTTTTATAAAGATAAAATTCATTAAGAAAGTAACTCCTTTATTTTTTATTTGTTTTTATTTTACCTTTGATTCTATATCAAATCGAATTTATTTTAAAATTTATTTAATTTTATTATTTTAGTTATTAAAAATTAAACCTGTAATCTTTAGTAGATACAATCTTGAACCATAATACGTACTATCTATTAAACACGAAAAACAACAATTTTGTATTTTCTGTATAATTCATCATAAATACAGATTTCAACGTCTACGTTGAATCTACAGGTGAAATGATAGATATCATTAATAAATAAAAATAAACAAATCTAGGTCAATCTACAACGTCTGAAATATAGATAAAATTTAATTTTTAATATATTAAAAATCTTAAATACATTTAATTAATTTCTTTATTAGTTATATTCAAAACTGCTAAGATTCTTATATATAAATTCTTATTTTTTAGGTTTATATAAATATCTAATTTTATATAAGTTCATTTTTTAAAAATCAAATATATAAGTTATTGTTAAATAGTAATTATTAAAAATAAGATTTATTCCTTTTCCTTTATAGTTCAAAAAAGAAAGCTAAAAAAAGAAAATCTTACAAACAGATATTATTGAAAAATTTAATATAAATCTAAAGTGAAATTTTAAGAAATAATAAGTATATATACACTACGGGCAAATTTTTCGAGCCAAAAGGTTAATCTATCAATGTTTTACCTCTAAAAACATGACAAAAAAATTTCATTATAAATTCAGATATATCTCAAAATTTAATATAAATAGATTCAAAATTTAATAAATAAAGATTTAAATATTAAATAAAAAAATAAAAGAATAACTATTAAAAGTTATTCTATTTTTTTATTTTTATTTTGTTCGTAGATTCAACGTAGACGTAAGATTTCGTATTTATGATGAATTATACAGAAAATACAAAATTGTTGTTTTTCGTGTTTAATAGATAGCACGTATTATGGTTCAAGATTGTATCTATGAAAAATAAAACAAAGAAAAAAAGAATAACCTTAATTAACGATTATTCTTTATAAAAAATTTGTATTTTATAATATAAATAAATGGTAATAATAATTGAACTGATACACCAGCTAAAAATAAAGGTAAAAGAGCAATTCCAATTAATGTTTCAGGAATAAATATGAAAGCATAAAATATAGATATAAATACTACTAATACAAATATCCAAGAAAGACTATAAATAAAATCTAATATTTTTCTATGCTTCTTTTTATTTACAAAATTAGTAAATAAAATAATAATACCTATAACAATTAATGTAGATAATATTAAATAAATATAATTCCCTATACCAGTAGAATTAAAAGTTCCATAAAACCAGTCAAAAAAATTATCTAATAATTTAGGCCTAACTCTAAAAGTAGCTAATTTTGTTCCATTTATATCTGCATAAGGAGAATCAGATAAAGCATATAATAAATTCATTAATTTAGTCCCATATTATAATCTGAATCTTGTGTAGCTTCAACTTGACCAATAAGATAACCATTACCAACTTGAGAGAAGAAGTCATGGTTAGATGTTCCAGTTGAAATACCATTCATTACAATAGGATTTACATCATTAGCACTTTCAGTAAATAGAGGATCTAAACCTAAATTCATTAAAGCTTTATTAGCATTATACCTCAAAAATACTTTAACTTCTTCTGTCCATCCTATTTCATCATATAATTCTTCCGTATATTTTTCTTCATTTTGATAGAGTTCAAAAAGTAAATCATAAGCCCAATTTTTAATTTTGTTTTGCTCATATTCAGATAATTCATTATATGCTAACATGAATTTATATCCAATATAAGTTCCATGGACACTTTCATCTCTAATAATTAATTTAATAATTTCTGCAACATTAGAAAGTTTATTATTGCCTAAATAATATAATGGTGTAAAGAAACCTGAATAGAACAAGAATGATTCTAAGAATACAGATGCCACTTTCTTCTCTAATGCAGTACCATTTTTATAAATATTATTTACAATTTCTGCTTTCTTTTGCAAATATTTATTAGTGTGTGTCCATTCAAAAATATCTTCTATTTCTGATTTCGTGTTTAATGTTGAGAATATAGATGAATAAGATTTGGCATGAACACAATTTCCAGATATAACTAATCCATTTTTAGTTTTAACAACAAGATAGGAGCTTGGAACTGCAACACCATAAACAATTTGAGAATCAAGAATTTCTTTATTTATATTTTTAAATTCTAAATTATTTTCATCTTTTTTAATTTTAATTGAATATTGTAGATTATGTTCTTGTTTTGTTGAATATGTATAACCAGCAATAGAAATTAAAGCTTCAATGAAATTTTTATTTGATTTATTCTTTGTTTTATAATAAATGAAATTTTCATCATTTTTAGATATTAAAAGTATAAAATCTCTTGCTTTCGTAGAGTTAAATTCTTCTAAATCAAATGAATCTTCAAATTTAATATCTCTTTTGTTTATATTTAGTATGTTTTTTTTATCATTTTCTGATAAATAGTCTTTTTCATGTTTAAATGACCTGTTTAATGGGATTCTGTATTTATTTAAATTATCTTTATTATATAATTCTTCAGCAGTAATTGTATATTGTTTAATACCTTTATTTGTTTCTTCTTCAATCAACATTCTATGACCAGGTGAAACTTTTAAATCAAAAAAGTATTTGTTGTAAAAATGATAAATTTTATCTGCTTTATGATTAGATGTTTTAATAACTTTTTCAAATTGAGTTGTATTTGTATCTTTATTATAAGCTAATACAAAATCATCTTCTGTAATTTCAGAAATATCTTTAAATCCATCATAAGTTAATAATTGATGACCTTTAGTATAACATTCCATAAAGCTTATATTACACAAAACAGCTTCTTCATGTTGAGTTCTTACATCAGGTTTTAATACTTCTACACCTGTTTCAGCCTGCATTGTGTCAAGCAAGGTTAATCCTCCAAAAACCTTACCAATTAAATCTTTTTCATTTTGTGGTAATTTTCGCCAATCATCTAAATCGTTTGATAAAGGTACTCTGGTATCTAACCAAAATTGTTCAGTTAATTTTTCCCATGTTGCTTTATCAACAATATCTTCAATCGCATTCCAGTTAATCGCTTCCAATTTCTAAACCTCCAATAAAATAAGAGGTATTAAAACCTCTTTTATTATTTCTATTTTACCTAATTTTTTTAATAATTAATTGTTTTTACTAATTTTCCTATTGCAACTTTTCTTGCAGTACTGTTATCCCAATTAATACAAGTAATTAAGAACATATAATTATTATCTTTCTTAACATCATCAATAGTAGATTGAGATGCACCATTTTCTTTAAGTGCATTTTTTAGTTGTTCTGTATCTCTAGAGGTAAATAAATTATTAGGATAAATACTTGTTTTTGGTAATACTTCAATATAGTCTTGAACCACATAATCATATTCTTTACCATTTTGATAAACATAAAAATGTTTTTCTTCTGATTTATCTCCTAAAACATCAAGACTACTAAATCTTACACCATCTAAAGTTCCCTTATGTCCAAAAATATAATTAACATAATTTTTACTAATATCTGCATCTAAATCGGATTCGGATAATAATGTGCCATAAACATTATAACTATGATCTGGGTTGGACCTTAAATATTCTTCATTGTCTTTACCTTTAACTACAACTTCATTCACTTTGGCATCTGGTACATTAATCCACATTTTTGCATCTGGAATTTCTTTTTTGATACCCTCAACATCCACTTTTTGTTTGACTGTTGAAAGAGATCCTGTAGATGAAATTTCATAATTTTGATTTTGGATATATTTTTCTTTTTGTGCTTCTAACGATTGTTTTGTTGATTGATTATTCGTTAATTCATTCATGTATTGATAACCATAAAAGAAAGTAAACCCTAAAGAAACAAAGAATAATAATCTAATTATAATTTGAGACACAGGTAATTTTTTATTTTTTTTCATTTTCCACCTCTTTACCATTTATTATTTCCATAAAAATCGTATGATGAATAAACATAGAAAGTGTTACCGTTCTTTTCAACTTCAAACATTTCACTTCTATCTTTTTTCAATTTAACCCAGGTTTCCCATACATCTCTTACTGTGTATGACTTTTCACCATTAATACCCTCAACATTTACAGGTTGGTCTAATTCTAATGTTAACCTAGTATTTCCATATTGGGTATAAGGTAAATAATCATAATAATGATAAGGTTGTCCAATACCTTTATATCTTGACCCAATTGCACCTTTCATCCAAGCGTCTTTTAACTCTTGGTCAATTCTAGTTCTTACATGGAAAATAGAAAATGCTTGTTGAATACTTGTATCTGTTTTAGGAGTAATAAATAAAGCTTTATTAAGTTTTAAAGATTGAATTTGTTCTTCTGTTAAACCCAAATAATTTAAAACTTGAGATGTAATTTTATGACCTTCATAAATACTTTCTGTTGACAATGTAGGTGAAAATGGAAAAGTTTTATCTGTAATATTTCTCAAAAAGAAATCTCTTTGAAATGAATTTAATTTTGAGTATTCTTCATTTTCTTTATCAACATAATTGTCAATAATATATTTATTATTAGAATGAAACAAGTTTTTATATGGACAAGTTGCCAAAGATTTAGCTCCACATTTTTCGACTTTACCTGTTTTATGTGAATAATGATAAGTATAAGATTCATTTTCGTTTAGATTTTGCATAGTAATACCTTTTAGTTAATTTTTTAAAATATCAATTTTTTATTCTATTTCTTTCAAATTTAAATTGTATCACAAGGTTTTTAATTTGTCAATAAAAAACTTTCTAAATAAATAGAAAGTTTAATTTTTTATTCATCATCTAAAATTTTAAATTTATCGGGGTATAATTCTTCAATAATAGGGTTTAAATAACGAACCATCATTAAATAATTTTCATTTAATTCATCTTCATCATTATCATAAAATGAAGGTTTAATCTCATCTAACATATCTTTAAGAGGTGTTCCATTTTGATTTGGATTAATAACAACATATTCATCATTTCTAATTAATAATTTGTTATCACTAAAACAAGCCATTCTATTATAAGAAGCTCCTATAAATCTAATTTCAAGAACTTCATTTTTATCATCATTCTGAGATATATGATAAACATTATACCCTAGGAAAGGGTCCCATCTAATATCATCTAAGTTTAAATCCTTCAATTTACAAACTTTAATATAAGGTGTACTTGAACATTTAGATAATATACTTGTTTCAGCAGCTCTTAATTTACCTAAAAGAAATTCTTTTTTTGCAAGGTATATAATAATGGCATTTTTTACATCATTTTGTCTTACAGTAGGTAAATTTTTATTTTCGTTATGAAATTCTCTATATTTCATTCCATATTCAGAAATCAATGACTCAATAGAATCATTTAATTCTAATTTTTCTTTATGAAAATTACTAGAATAATCATTTAATGTTTTTTCAAATAACTTTTTAGCTTCTTCTTTTGCTCTTTTATCAGGTGATTGATTACCAAGACCTTTACGTTGGGCAAAATTATATTGAGTTATTTTTTTAGCATTTTTATAGAATAAATCTTTAGCAACAATTTTATTAAAATAATACATTGATAAGTAATATTTATAGGTATTAAATAAAGCTTTTCTAGTTTGCCATTCATCTGAATTTTCAAATTCTTCAAAAGAATAACCGTACTCTTTAAATTCTTCAATGACATATTTAAATTGATTGTCAAGATTTTCTAGCTCTTTGAGAATATCTTCTCTATATTTAAGTCCTACTAAAGGTGGATAATATAAACCATATTCTAAATCAAAAATAGATTTATATCCATATTCAAGATATTCTTTAGCATTTTTAAATTTTTTAATGAATATACCCTTATAAGCATTTTTAACAGAACTCGGGTCAAGAGTTGTATTTAATTTTTCTGTTAATTCATTTAGATAAAAACATTGTTCCATTATCCAATATCCTCTAATTGGGATTTGATAATATCATCTTCTTTTAAATCAGTAAGTGATTTTTGTTTAAAAACTTTTCCAGGCTTGCATAAATTACAACTGCAACCAAATCCTTTTTTATGTAAACGATGAATTTGTTTAGTTTCTTTACTGTCTTCATCATAAACACCTAATGATTTACCAAGTTCAGCAGTTCTTTTTGCTTTAGTAAAAGTGTAATGTCTTTTTTCAGCTTTAGTGTGAGGCATAATTAGTACCTACCTTTCAAAGTATTTTATTTTTAATAACCACCGTAAGGATAAGTTCCCCATTTTGTTAATAATTTATGAATTGACCCGCTAAATCTTTTGTTTAATTGATTAGTTATTAACGCATGGTGTCCTTCACTACTATCATATCCAGCATATCCATCACCTGTTTGTCCAAAACCAGCACCTTCAATTTGGTGTAAAACCCAAAATGCTTCTTCTGTTGACAATTCAGCAATATCTTTATCTATACCATGTTGAATATGATAATATTCTCCATTCATGTGGTCTGGGATAGCTATTAATTTATTAACTACCATTTGAGCACGACCAGAATATCTCATGTTTAATAAACCATTAGAATCAAAAGTTGCATTTGTTTCAGGAAGAACAATTTTTTCTGAGTTTTCATAAAGAACTCTTTTTTCTGCTTCAGCTTTTTCTTCTTCAGCAATTTTACGTTGACGTTCTTCTTCTTGTCTTTGTCTTTCTTCTTCAAGTTTTCTTAAACGTTCTTCTTCTTTTTTACGTGCTTCAATTTCTTCTTTTGATTGTATTTTAGATAAATTTAACTCTTCAAAATTCTCTGTATCATAATTTACAACTGATTGTTGATGATTATCTAAAGCACAAAGGTCAACCTTTTCATCATTGTTATTTTTAATTTTTACTTCTTCATTTGCATTAACTGAAGATGTAGATAATACCATTGATGATAAAAGGCAAAGTGATAAAATTTGTTTTCGCATTTAAACTCCTTTTGAGAGGTTTAGCAAACTCAAATATAATATCAATTTACCTTGTTTTTTATTTATTATTTTTAGAGATATAATCTTTTAAATCATTTTCAATTTCAGTGCCATCCATTTTCTTTATTTTATAAAAAGAATAATATGGTCCATAATCAATAATAATTGTATCATTAATTTTAGAGCCTTTAAATTTTCCAGTAAATAGACGAACATAATTAGGTTTAAAGTTATTCTTTTCCCACCATTTATTAATGGCATTATAAGCATCTTCTATACTATTGAAATTTCCATGTTCTTTTAATTCTGAACTAGACTCCCAATACAACTTATATAAAGGTTTTTCTAATTTGAAATTTTTACAGTAAATATCTTCACCATATTCAACAAAAAGGAAATCATTTTCAATTTTAATTTGAATAATTGTTCCATCTGGTAATTTATATGTATGATTATATTCATCAAATTCAAAGTTTAAAATATCTTCAATTTTTAGTAAAACTTCCTTTGGAGATATTTTTTCTAATTCCATATCTTTTAAAAGATTAATAATTTCTTTCATTTTTTAATCTCCATTAATTAGAAATAATTGTACCATCTGCTAATACTGTAACGTATTGTCCTGTTTCTAATTTAACAACATTAGATAAAGATTTATTTTCTTGATACATACCAGGTGTAATAAAACGCTCCAAATGTTTTTTATATTGGGCAACTTCTGATGTTTCTTCTTCATTTTGGAAAAGGTTTTGTAGGAGACCTTCATTAATAAAAAAGATTTCCATTTTATAATCTTCCCTATTTTCATCAGAAATATTAAAATCATTTTCCATTTCTTCAGATGTTAATTTTTCAATTTTAACAGGAAAATTAAATTCTTCTCCATTAAGATTTTTAAATGAAAAGATATTAATTTTATTGTTAATGATTAGATTTTTAAATTCTTCTAAATCTTCATTATCTTCAGTAATATTTGTAATTTTACCCAAATTGGAATTTCCATCAAATCTATTCAAATAAATTGGGATAGAATATGTTTCTTTGTTGTTAGTTTCTAAATACTTCTTAATAAAAACTTCTTTAGACATTGATTTCACCTCTTATTTTTATATAAATCCATTATATCAAAGTGTTTTTTATTTGTCAATAGGGGAAATAAAAAAAAAGAGAAATTAATCTCTTTTTTTATGCCATTTCAATTAATCCTGAATTTCTTCTATTTTGAATTGCAAGAGCACTAATTGCATCTTTAACTTTCAATGGCTCTTTAATATTTTGTAACGTGATAACTGGAGTTGTTCTATCTAATCCAATTAAAGTAACTGAACCTGTACCAAAAATTCTTTGTAGTAATGATACAGTACATTTACAGTCAACTATTCTATATAAAATAATTTCTTCATAATTTGTAACTATTAGACCTTTTTCAATAAATAATTTATCTCTAGTTAATTTGTATTTAGTGAAACTTATAGGCCACCAACCAAATCTCTTTTTATCAGTCCAAATGTACTCTTCATTCATGTTCTACTTCTCCTTTGAGTACCTTTTATAGAAATATCAAAACTTTAAATATTGAAATAATATTAAAATGAAAGATATAAGTATAGTAAATATATAAGTTAATCTCGTAGTATTTCTTTCGCTTTTAGAAATATATCTATTCCCATTAAAAGCATCCCCTAAACTATCAATTTGAGGAGGTTGAATTAAAATAATACTAATTAATAAGCATGATAAAACAGCTAAAGACCACAATAAAAATCTTTCCATTAGAATATCTCCTTATATTGATGTTTTCCAATTAATCCATTTACTTGGTGTTTAATTTCTTGAATAACACCTACAATAATTAAAATACTGATACCAGATAAAGCAATTCTAAAAGGTAAAATTAATTCGATTCCAATTGCTACAGTACCTAAGAAAGTAAGTAGTGGTGCTCCTTTTAATGTAATAAGAAATAATTTTCTGTTTAAGTGTTTTGCTGTTTGAGTATTAGGTACTCCAATAAAATAAACACCTGATTCATTAAAGTTTTTAGAAATTTCTTCTCCATCAAATTGAATGTAATTGTAAATAAATGAGAAGAAGAAAATTATAATAGAGAACACAATTAGACCTGGAACTGTTGAATAATCAGTCCATTCCCACCAATAATTTTGATAAGTAGCATAAATGTTAAATACAGTCATAATTGCAGTAGCAAAAATGATAGGCATAACAGATGAAGCTAATAGTTTAATCGGGAAATAATGTGCTTTCATTTGGTATTTATTAGTTTTAGATTGAATTGGTAATTTATATTCTTTATTATTAGCAAAAATAGAAATAACAACAATTAAAATTAATACACTTAATAGAATAGCAACATTTTGGAAATAGTATAGTAAGTTGTTTGTATTAGAATAATTTTTATAGTCATTAATAACAGAATAAGCTTGTTGAGGGATGTTAGCTAAAATACCAAACCCAATCAATAAACTAGAACCTTGTCCAATACCATATTTATCAATTTTTTCACTTAACCATATTGTAAAAATTGAACCTGCAGTCATAATTAAACATAATAAAAACCTCTGTTTAATAGTTGCCTCAACAATAACTCCCATTGTTACTGCTAAATGAGGATTAAATATGAATGAAAATGCAGTTAAAAATGCAAATATAATAGAAACAATTCTTGTGTATTGAGCAATCTTGCGTTTACCTGTGTCTCCTTTTTCAGATATCCTTTTTAATTGAGGAATACCTTTAGTTAAAAGCTGAACAACAATTGAAGCAGTAACATAAGGAGAAATTCCTAAAGCAAGAAAACCAAACCTTCCAAGACTTCCACCTGTTGTAATATTTAATAAGTTACCTAAGCTATTTAAACTTCCACCACTTACAGTTGAAACATAAGGCAATGTAATATATGTTCCAAGTTCAAATATTGCTAAAATAATTAAAGTATAAAAAATTCTATTTCTCACTTCTTTAGTTTTAAACCATTTCATTATTTACCTCCCTTATAAGCATTTTTAAATTCAAATTCATTACCTTTTATTAACCTGTCTAATAATTCATTTAAAGAATTTTTAATATCTCTCAATAAATCATTATATAATTCAGATGCTTCATTTTGGTAAATAATTGTAGGGTTATGACCTGATTGAGCTCTCCATCCAATAGCTGATTTCAATGTGTCAAGTGAATCAATATGTTTAACCCAATTTATATCCATTGACAATAAGAAAGCTTGACGAAGAATATTTATTTTTGCTTCTTCTGAATGATTTTCTACAGATTTAATAATTTTATTTTTTGAAATACCCATTGATTCAGCAAAGGGTTCAAATTCTTTACTTGATGTAGCATCTAAAACTTTATCTCTAGAATGATAGAATCTTGACCTTTGTTCATTTATAACATCGTCAAATTTCAATGCTGATTGTCTAGAAGAACTCATTAAACCTTCTAATTCTTCTTGAATACTATAACATAATCTTTGTATTTGTTTTGCATTTGTAAGTGGAGATTGAGAAATTAATTTAAATGTCCCTGATGTTTTTGTTTTTATGAAAATTGAATCATCTCCAGACAAATGAGTTTCAATAATGCCTCTTGCACCTTGTCTTGAAGTTCTACCTTTTAATTGGTTATCAATTCGAGATGATTCATTAATTTCCGTAATAAATACCACCAATGGAATTTCAGGGTCCTCTGTTTTAATGTCAGTACCCCTACCTGCCATATTTGTTGCAATTGTTATAGATCCTTTCTTCCCGGCTTTTTCAATAATTTCTGCTTCATTTTTGTCTTGTTTCGCATTTAATAATTTAAATTTCAATTTCTTTTCTTTTAAGTAATTAGCAAATTCTTCTGAATCTTCAACTGAAACAGTTCCAACAAGAATAGGATATCCAAGCTTATTATACTCTTCAATTTTATTTGCAACATTTTCCCATTTTGCTTTTTTATTTAAATAAATCACAACAGGTTTTTCTTCTCTACGCATAGGTTTATTTGTTTCAATTTCAATAACATTTAAACCATATACAGACATCAATTCGTCTCTTTCTTCATGCCCTGTACCAGTCATTCCAGCTAATTTACTATATAATTTAAAGAATCTTTGTAATGTTATAGTTGCAATTGTTTTTGTTTCTTCTGCAATTTTAACTCCTTCTTTAGAGTGTTTAGCTTCTAAAGCTTGGTGTAAACCTTGAGTAAATCTTCTGTCTGCTTGTATTCTACCTGTATAAGAATCAATAATTACAACCTTTTTTTGATGATTTTCTTTTATAATTGTGTAATCAACATCTTTAATATAAACAAAATTAGCAATTAATGATTGATAAACTAAATGTAATAGGAATACATTTTCTTCTGAATATAAATCTTTATTAGATAATTTAGCTAATTTTTCTTCACCTTTTTCAGTTAAAGATACAGATTTATTTTTCATATCTTTAGTAAAATCATCATTTTCTTTTAAATTTTTAACCCAATTATCAACTAATAAAATTTCATGAGTTGAATTTTCAAAAGGTGACCCAATAATTAAAGGAGTTCTTGCCTCATCAATAAGAATTAAATCAGCTTCATCAATGAGAGCAAAATGTCTTGGTTTTTGATTAATTCTATCTTCTGCTCGCATTACCATATTGTCATTGAGGTAGTCAAATCCGAAAGTTGAAGCAGTAGCATAAATAATATCTGCATGATAATTTTTTTGTTTTACTTCTTTTTTATCAGTTTGTTTATTAAATGTAGATTTATAATCAAAGAAACTATAAACAGGTTCATTTAATTTTTGGTCTCTCTCACACAAGTATTCATTAACAGTACAAACATGAACTTGACCTCTTGTTGCTTGTATTAATATTGGTAATACAGATGTTACAGTTTTACCTTCACCAGTTTTCATTTCTGCAATATTACCATAATACAAAGCTAATGAACCCATTAATTGAACATCATATAAAGCGAGGCCTAATTTACGTTCAATTACAATTGTTCCAATAGTAAATGTTGTAATGACAGTTTCTTTATCATAGAATCCATCATTTTCAATTTTCCCATTTTCTATTGCATTTTTAAATAGAATTTTAAGATCTTCATCAGATTTATCTTTTAATTCTAACTGTTTGGATCTTATTTCTAAAACAATATTCCTATAATTGTTTTTAATTCTATTATTATGAATATTTGTTAATTTATTTTTGATACTCACAAATTTAGTCCCTTTCTTTTAAGGTTTTTATTCTATTTTACCTTAAAAATATCAAATTGTTTTATTTAATTTTTATTTCTTTTTGTTACCTGTAGATATAAATTTCAACCATAATACGTACTATCTATTAGCCATGAAAAACATCATTTTTTAAATTTCTGTATGATTCATCATAAATACAAGATTTTACGTCTACGTTGAATCTACAGACAAAATGATAGATATTATTAAGAAAGAAAAATAAACGAATCTAGAGCAATCTATTAAGTTTCAGTGATATATTTTTTAAATTAATAAAAATAAGGTAAAATAAAATAAATAAAAGAATAAAAAGGATTTTTAATATGATACCTAAAAAGAAAAATAGAATTAAAGGTTTATTACCTGAATTAGATGAAAATAAAAGTATATTACCAAATTTAGATAATGAAAAGAAAGTTATAGAATTAATTAATGAAAAAGATAAGCTTTATTTTCTTTATCCGTCTTTTGGGAATAAATATGTTAAAAATATAGAGAAATTAATTTATAGAAAATTAGAAAAAGGAAGAATTTAAAAAGAGATAGTAATTAAACTATCTCTTTTTTATTTTAAATCCAAAATCCTACACCACTTAAACATCTAACAAATATGTTATTATTTTTTTTATCTAAAATTTTAACCTCTATTGAAATTTTATCATTTATTTTAATTTCTTTTAAAGGTTTATTATTTATCGTATTAATATCTATACTTTTGACTAAATGATTTTCATTTGAACCATCTATTTTAATTTCGTAAGGGTAAATATTACTATTGTTTATTTTAATTAATGTTCCATATAATTTCATTTTTGTACCCCCTTAATAAAAAAGGACTATTAAATAAGCCCTTTATTTTAATTGTTTTTTCTTCTTTTCAAGGCAATACCAGCTAAACCAGCACTCATTAATGATGTACCAAATAATAAAACTGAATTATTGTTTCCTACACTTGTATTAGGTGTTTGTCTTGTTGTTTCACTATTTGATGAAGAAGAATTGTTAGATGTATTTTTATTTGAACTATCATTCACTTTAGAATTTGTATTTGTTTTTTCTTTATTCAAATTAGAATCATTAGAAGATTTTTTGTTTTTTTTAGTTTCTGCTAAATCTGATTTGTTTTCAGTTTTAGTGTTTTCATTTATTTCAACAGGTGAAATGGTTTTATCTTCTATTTCGATTGAAGAAACTTTTTTATCTTCAGATTTTAATTTATAAATATTTGTACTAATTCCATCTTTTGTTTCAGTTGTTTCTAACTCATAAACATTTCCATCTTTATCTTTGATTTCTTTGTCTTTAGTTTCTCCAACTTCTGCATCTTTAATTTCCTTACCATCTTTAGTTACAAATTTAGTTACTTTTAATTCTTCTTTTTCATTAATTAATATTTTTGTTCCATCTCCTGAAGGTTTGTTTTCTTTTTCATCTACTTTATTGACATTATCAATAATATCTGAAATTTTATCTTCATCAGCTTTCTTGTCAGATTTAACTGATTGTGATTTATCTTCTAATTTGTTTTCAGGTTTTTCTTCTTTTTCTGTGTTTTTATTTTCTTTTAATTTATAGACATTTGTAGTAATTCCATCTTTTGTTTCAGCTGTTTCTAACTCATAAATATTTCCATCTTTATCTTTGATTTCTTTGTCTTTAGTTTCTCCAACTTCTGCATCTTTGATTTCTTTACCATCTTTTGTCAAAAATCTAGTTACTTTTAATTCATCTTTTTCTGCAGCTAAATTCTTAACTTTATCATTATTTACATCTTCTACAATGTTATCTATTTCTCTCTCTTTTTCTAATAGTTTATTATTTTCTTTTTCTTCAATTATTAAATCTTTAGAAGGTATAGTTTCTAATACTAATTTATTTGTTTTTGTTTCTTTATTTTCTTCAACTTTTGCTATGATTATACCTTTTTCATTTTTAGGTAATTCATTCTTAACTTCAATTTCAGAAACTTTTTTACCTTCTAAGTTGTTATTTATTAAAGAAGATACAACATCTTTATCTGAAAGTTTTAAATCCTTAATATCTTTTGTTGTGTTTATAACGAAAGATTCAGCTTTAATTTCTTTAACTTTATCATTTATTTTATTAATTTCTTCTTTGGTTAAATTGTTTTTATCTTTAACAATAACTTTATTTCTAACAGTTTGTTTAGTAGTAGAAGGATTATCTACAGGTTTAGTTTCTGTATTAGTAGTAGAAGGCTTATCTACAGGTTTGTTTTTTGTATTAGTAGAAGAAGGTTTATCTACAGGTTTGTTTTTTGTATTAGTAGAAAGCTTATCTACAGGTTTAGTTTCTGTATTAGTATTATAAGGTTTATCTTCAGATTTGTTTTCTGTATTAGTAGTAGAAGTCTTATCTACAGGTTTGTTTTTTGTATTAGTAGAAGAAGACTTATCTACAGGTTTGTTTTCTGTATTAGTAGTAGAAGGTTTATCTGCAGGTTTACTTTCCGTAGAATTTTTAATCTCTTTAATTAATTTATTTTTTAAAAGTTTATTATAGTCAGCTTTAATTTTATCTTTATTGAAAAATTCGTTAATTTCCCCTGAGACTTTAATAATATCTTCATTCACATCAGAATTATTTTTGATTAATAATTTATGTAAAATATTAGTAGAAATTCCAGATGAATTGTCAACAAGATTAATATCTTTAATATTATTTTCTTTTAAGAAAATTTGACTTGATTCAGATAAAACATGGTTATCAATAAAAAATTGGATTTGATTTTCAATTTCTTCTTCTAATGTGGCATTTTCTTTGTAATATTTAGATGATTTATATTTATTTTCATTTAACATAAATAATCCATAATGGTTAGAATCGGCTCCTATACCTGTTTGATAAGGATGGAATAAACTTTCGTATTCCATAATAGCCATCCAACCTGAAGCGGATTCCCCACTTAATCCATATTTTTCTGTTAATAATTTAAATATAATTTTAGCTGATTTATTATGTATAGTGTTTTCAATTCTCCACGGTCTTGTATTATTAACAGTATTATTGTCTGTATTGTGATTTCTTAAATCAGGTTTAGAAATTTCATTATAATTACTACGGTTACCTATTGATGTTGTATGAGATGTTGAATTACCCCCACCTGAAACAGAGGCACCTCCAGCATTTACAGGTTGAGAACTTCTTGATGGTGCAGATGAAGCATTACCAAAACCTCCACCTCCCATCCAGTCTCTAGGGTCAGTATGTTTAGCATTTTCAGGTTTCTTTGTTGTGTTATTATGTAAAACTTTATTACCTTGATTTTCTGCTACGGATGATGAATTTCTTTCTGTCCTATCTCTATTTTGATTTGAATTTTTATTGATAAGTGAGTAAATCCAATCTAAATGTTCTTTACTAAATTCCAAACTTAAAGAATTAGCAGAATCATAAACATCTGTTTCTCCAGCTTCATTACCAATATAAACGCCATAAATATAACCGTCTTTATTTTGAACTGCAGCGCCAGTCATTCCTGTGTCACCAGCAGTTTTAGAATAATCAATAAATTTTTCCCTTGTAAATGGGAAATTTCTGCCAAAATGAGTTATTCGACCTTTTGATTCATAGATATCTTTATCATTAAATAAACCACCTTGTGAATCAGGTATTCCCCTGTATTTAATTGGGTCACCTGAATTTGAAACCCAAGGAGTATCAACTATATCCATTAATTTTGTAACCCTTGGGTTAATTTCATGGATATTATCATCAAGTGTAATAAGTGCTAAATCCACATATTGTTGGTCTGAATTAAATTCTTCTCCAGGGTTATAAACTTTTCCTTTACTAGATTTGAATAAATGGATTTGACTTTTCTTGATTGGTCTAGTAATATATTTACCTTTATATTTTGTTGTATAAGTTAAATTACTGCCATCTGCAACCACGTGGGCAGCAGTTAAAATGGTATTTTTTCTTACAAACGTTCCAGTACCAATACCTTTATCACTTTTTAATCTAACAATTGAATGAATATCACCTTCATTATAATTAGCTCTATTAATGGTTTCACCCATTTTAGGTGCTACCCATTTGCCATCCCAAGTGTCCTTTCTAGGTAAAGACATTTGGCTTTGTGTTTCTCCAACCTCTAAATTCGGATTGTTTTGTTGTGCTAATTGAGCTGCTCCTAATATTGACATACCAATTAGTAAACTACCTACAATACCATGAACTTTTCGTATGGAATAAATGTCTTTTTTATTATTTTTTAACATTTATATTACCTCACTATATTAAAAAAGTATTTTACCTTTTTCTAAAAAATATCAAAAAAGAAAGCTAAAGTTAATAGCTTTCTTATCTAATTTCAATATTTAAAAGTTTTTCTGTTTTTTCATAACTAATTACCTGAGTATTTTTTAAATTATCAGGTACAAGTAAACCCTTTTTTGATTTCCAAACAATTTTACCATTTTGTTTAATGATAATATCTTTTTTCCATTCAGTTATTTCTAATAAAATTTTTACTGTGAACATCTTTTTTTCCTTTCAGTTATTTCCAATAAAATTTTTATTGTGAAATCCGACATATAGAAAAATGTAATCTATATAATTAAGTGTAACACTCGGAATCGTTTAACGTCCTTTTTCACAATGACGTAACATTTAAAAATGTTATTCAATACCTAAACTATCTTTGTTTCTCTATACTAACCTTGTTGTACCTCAATTTCCTATATTTCAATTTTAAATTAAAGTATATTCCATCTCAACAGTCAAGCCAATATTAGCAAGGGGTTGCAACATATTTCATTTAGGTATTAGAGTGAATTATTTGAGTAACATAGCCAGAAATTCAATCTCTTGGTCTTATCCTGGTTAATACTCAAATTAACAGTTTAATGCCATGTTAAGGGCAAATTAATTATTTATTTTTTAACTTTTCTTTTTTCGTATTTCTTTCTTTTCTTTCGTTTAAGCCTCATTTTCTTCTTACCAATTGAATCAATAAACTTCATACCTCTTCTAGCGATAACAAAACTAGCAGCAGTATGTATATTCATTTTTCTTGGCGTAGCATATTTAATATTACCAATATAACTTGTCCAAGCTGGGTTTACTTGATGTAAGTAAACTTTATTTTTAGCACATTTTGATTTTACTATTGAGCCATATATACTATATGGTAAACCACTTAACATTTCATTGTATTTTTTATTCTTTTTACTTATTAATTCAGATCTCTTAACTTTGAAATCTAACTTCTCTACTACTACATCTTTTCCTTTTTCTAATGCTTCATTGATTACTTTCCCTATTATTATTTCTAAATCATTCTTTGTTTTATTTCCTGAGCCAAATCTATAATCCAAATTATATGTTTGAATCATATTCCCTTGCTTGTCAGTCTCTGTTACAGATATAAATCCTTTATTGAAATCTATACCAAATACACCATTACTACTTCTTGTTAAACAATTTTCAGTAGTATGTTTCAAAGTAAACATTAATTGCAAGTAAATTTCATCATTTTTAATTTTTATTCTATAGGTCAAAGCAGAACTTTTATCTTTTAATATTTTCCTTATTTGTTTTGTCCTTTTTTGATTGAAATAAACCTCACAATATTCATATTTTGATTCTTCTAAATCCATCTCTTTTCTTACTTTTATTCTGAAATTATTTTTCTTTGGATTATAGGTTAATTGAAAATTATTATTACAATTTGTTTCTGCTGCTCTACCTACAAAAAACAACTCACTGTCTCTTTGTTTTACAAATTTATTATAGTCATTTCTTAATAAATATTTAGTTCCAAAACATAATTTGAAATTGCCTTCTTTTATTTCTTTATCTAAATTGTTTAACTTCTGACATAATTTATTTTTTCTATTTAGTTTCCAATATAATTTATGCTTCGTATTTTTTAATTCTTCTTTTTCCTTATCAGAAAGTCCAAATATATCTTCTTTCTGCTTATATTTTAATCCTTTTATCCTGTCTTTTATTTCTGTTATATCTTCTTCTATTCTTTCTAATCTTCTATCTATATTCTCCAATTCATAATTCTTCAATTCTTTTATTGCTTGAAACCTTCCAATCATGTTTGCTAGTATTGAATCTTTAGCACGACTGGTTAATTCTATTTCATCATCAGATAATACAGAAACAAATTTACCCTTTACTTCGCCTGTTTCTTTATATTCAGCTTTTAATTGCTGCCATACTTTTCTTTGTATTTTATTGAAAACTATTGTCCAATCAGATATGTATTTACATAATGATTGATTATAATTTTTATTTTTTATTTTTGTTGTATATGTAAATACATAGCTCATTAAATAATACCTCTACTATTATAAAATATCTTTCAATTCATCAGGTACAACCAAATTTCTACTTACATTTTTTAAATAATGCTGTATAAATAATTCTGTAAGTTTAGGCTCCTCTAAAAATAATTCTAAATCTTCTAATGTCTGAATTTCATCTCTACTATATTTCTTTGCCATCTCTTTTACTCCTTATTCTTATGACTTCTTAATTCATATAACTTACCACTAAATGAAGCTAACAACATCATGATATCTTCTGCTAATTCTTGTTCTATCGTCTTTTCTTCCTTGTCCTGTAATATTACTATCTCTACATCCTTCATATTACAAATCGTTTCTATATATTCAAACCCAAATCTTGTTAATCTTTCCTTATATGTGACAAAGATTCGATTAACCTCATCGTTCATTATCATCCGAATTAACTGCTGAATCTTCTTCCTCTTGCTATTTAATCCACTTCCTGTCTCTTTTAATACTACGAGATTTCTTAAATCAGGTATCTGACTAATTATATAACTCACTTGCCTATCTAAATCACCTTGTTTCATTTGACCTTGTGTTGAAACTCTGGCGTAAATTATATCTTTCTTCTCTTTACTCTCTTCCTCATAAAACATATTACGTGTCTTTAAATATGCTATTAATTTTTCTTTACTGACTTTTCTCCTATTTGTTGGTGTTCTGTCAAATCCTATTACCCCATCTCTATCCCATTGTTGTATTGTCCTAGGTGTAACATTAAATAGTTTAGCAACATCGCCAGTTGTATAACTATCTTTTGTTAAATCTTCTCTCTTAAATACCATTCATTTTCTCCTGTATTTTATATATCATTTATTATATCAGAAAAAATATGGAATATCAATTATTAATATTCCATTCTTCTATATTTTGTAAAACTGTTAGAGTTGTCATTTTCTAAGCCTTCCTGAGGTATTTAATAAACCTTCAGCAACAGTAGCTAAAGCATTATATAAATTTACGAGGTCATGTTCTAATTCCCAGTCTCGATTAGCTTTAGCTGAATCAATACTTTTCTTTAACCTTTTTAAATAATCTTTAAATTGTTCTGAGCTTAATCTTGTTGCACAGTGCATATTATAAATCATTTTGGCATTTTTACTATAGCTCATTATACACCCCAAGCACTTAAACCTTGATTTTTATAGGCTCTTTCAGCAGCATTAATTTGGTCTTCAACTGTATTTGTAGAACCCCAACCTGGCATTGTTTGGAATAAACCAGATGCGCCAGAGGGATTATAAGCATTAGGATTACCATTTGATTCTTTTGCTATAATATATTCCCATGTTTGAGAAGATACGCCCGTTCTTCTTTCCATTTCTTTAGCAGCATTTGTACCAATAGAACCTGCAGTATTTCCATTACTTAAAACAACACTTCCACCGGCTTGAGGTTGATAACTTTGTTTTTCTACATTTTTAGATTCTTGTTTTAATTTTTCTAATTTTGTTTCTAACTCTTTTATTTTATTTTTTAGTTCTTCTTTTTTATCAGAATTAGTTTTATTTTCTTCTTTTGATTTTTCTATTTCTTTAGATGTTTTATCTAATTCTTTAGATGTTTCTTTCTTGTCTAATGATAAGAATTTTACATCTTCATTAATTTTATCATTATGTTCTTTAGTTTGATTTATTTCTTGTTCCATTTCATCAGATACAGAATCATTAAAAGTAATAAAATCAATCAATTTGTCAAGAATAGGTTTATCTCCTAAGAATTTAGAAAATCCAAATGATGAATTTAACTCTTGTTTTCTTTTTTCTAATTTATCAGAAAGATTATCTAGTTCTTTAGTTTTAGCTTCTGAATCTTTAGATTTATCAGTAAGTTTTTTATGAAGACTATTTACTTTATTTTCAATTGTTTTTTTAGACAATTCCAAGTAATTTAGATCTTTGATTTCAATTTTTTCTTCTTCTTGTTTTAGATTTTGAATTTCTGTTTCAATTTCTGTAATATCTGATTTTACATCTGCATGAGCAATATGTGAAATAAAAAATATAGGTGTTAATAATAATGCTGTTAAAATTTTCTTCATTATGTATTCTCCTTAATGTTTTTATTTTATTATATTATATTTTACTTAAAAAAGACTTAAAATTATGATTGGTAAATTTCAGTTATTGATTTCATATATTTCCAAGGAATTAAACAAAATTCATTGTTTTTACTGTTATGAATTGTTTTAATCTTACCCTCTTTTATTAAAGTTTTAATTTTATATCTATCAATAAATCCATAGAAATCAACTTTGTATTCATTTTTATTGAAATCCTTTTTATCATATTTTGTTTCCTGAATACCATTAATAACTGAAAACACAAAATAATCTATATCTTTTGTCAAATGAGATGTTGAAAATGGAAAAAGAGGTTCCTTTTCAGAAAAATAAGTATAACTTTTAACATCAATTATTTTATTGTTTGGCAACCTAAAATCCCCAAAATCATAATTGGTGTCTAATACTGTCAACATATCATCCCAATCTTTTTTAGTTGCTATATTTTTACTTTTTAGAAAATCATAAAAAGCCATTTCTGCGAATTTCCCTTGAACTGAATTGTTATATTTATTTTCTTCAAGACTTAGATTATTGTTATTGTAATCTTTTTTACTGATAATACCTTTTTCAACTAATAATTTTGAAAATTCTTTAGCTTTTTCAATATAATCTTTTCCAATAGAAATACTTGTTATTTCATTTTTATCATTTTTAATTTTATTAAATATTTCACTTACAGGTTTAAGGTGACGACTTTTTAAACAAGGATATTTACAATTAATTGTAGGTTTGAATTTATCATAAAGTTTAATTACATTTTCTTTTTCTAAACATCCAAGAAGGACAATTTTTTCAATTTTAGCAATAGATCTATTTTTTGAAATAGCTAACAATTGAATTTTATAATCATAATCTTTTGTTTTATCATGAGAAAATAGATTCAAATAAGGTAATTTGCTATATTTTGTTTCTTTATCTGTATTCCAAATTTTTGTAGAAATTTTAATTTTTAAACCTAAATCAGTTAAAACAAAAATTGAATCCTCATTAATATTATAATTTAAATTATTTTTCTTTAAAAATTCAATAAAAGCATATTTCCCAATTAAGTAAGTTTGTTCTTCTTGTTTTTTGTTTTTAATTGTATTTAAAAATGTATTATCAAAAGGAATAGAAAATTTGTTTATTTCTCTAGTTCTTAAAGCTTCTTTTATTGCTTCATTTTCATCAGGTAAATCTAATTTATTTTCTTTATTCATTTCATCATAAACATCTTTAATTGTATAGTTAAAACCTTTTTCTCTATGTACTTTATCAATTACAGCTTCGCTTTTAATTTTATGTAAATTCCATTTATCTTCATCTGACCTTTTCTTAATAGAGTAAGGTTTAAAAGGTAAAATAGGAGATTCATCAATAACAACATTTTCGGAGTTGATAACTTTGGATAAGTAATTGTCTAAAGCAAACTTTTCTTCACCTGCCAAAGATTCTAAATCTGATTTTTTAATATTAGAATTATCAAATAATTCAATTATTTTGGATTTATTACCATTTTTAATTTCAATAATTTTTAATGTTTTAATTTCTGATTTATTATTTGAAAGATTAATTAATGGTATTGTTTTTTGAATTTTAATTTCCATATATTATCCTTTATTTTGATTTAAATAAACTAAATAAGTTTGTTCCATTAGCATAGCAACAGTTAGAGGACCTACACCACCAGGTACAGGTGTATAAGATATATTTTTCCTATATTTAGATATTTGTTTGGAGTTTGAATCTCCTAACAATTTACCATCTTCAGTTCTATTAATTCCAACATCAATAATAACTGTATTATCTGAAATATGAAATTCATTGATAAAATGTGGAATACCAATTGCAACAATTATAATATCTGATTTTCTTGTTAATTCTTCTAAGTTTTTAGTTTTGGAATGAGCAATAGTCACAGTTGCATTTCTATCTAACAACATAGATGCAATAGGTCTTCCAACAATATTACTTCTTCCAATAACTAAAACATTTTTACCTTCAACTTGAATATTATAATAATCTAATAGTTTAATAATACCTGCGGGTGTACAAGGTTTAATTTCTGATTGACCTTGGAATAAATAACCTGAATTTAAAGGGTGAAATCCATCAACATCTTTATCGGGAGAAATTTCTTTTAAAATCTCCTTTTCATTTAAATGATTAGGTAATGGTAATTGAACTAATATTCCATTAACGTTATTATTGTTATTTAAATTTTCTATTATAGACAACAATTCTTCTTTTGTTGTATTTTCAGGTAATTCTATTGTGTTGGTTGTAATACCAATTTCTTTAGCAAGTCTTTCTTTTGATTTCACATAAGTTTGGCTTGCTTTATTTTCTCCAACTAGAATTACAGTTAAAGAAGGTTTAATTTTTAATTTTTCAATTTTTTCTTTTAGGTTATTTTTAATAGATTCAGCTACTAATTTACCATCTAATTTCATTTGTAATTGTCCCTCATATAAGTAAATGCTTCCATGTCTGGCTTGTTTTTTAATTTAAATTTACATTTTTCTTTTATTTTTTTTAATAGTTTTATATTAATTTTAACTGAAATCATTTTTACACCTTTCTTTTTATTATAACATATTTTTAATTTTTTGGCAAAGAAAAATCAACAGATTAAATACTGTTGATTTATTTTATTTATTAGAAATATTTAATATTGAATTTTTCTTTAATTAAATTTAGAATAGGCAATTCATTAAGGATATCTTCAGGAATATTTTCAGATTCATTATGTGATTCCAACATCCATTCCAAATCTTCATATAATTGTTTAATGTTTTCGTCTGTATTTTCTAATCCTAGTTCAGTTAAAATATCTTGTAATGAATTATTTAAATGGAATTTTACTTCTTCTTGGAATCGTTTTTGATTTATCTTATTTAATCCTTCATATTGAACATTAGAAAAATTCAAGAATGTAATATAAATAGTAGCTTCAAAAAGTAGTTGCTCAATTTTGCGGTCCAATTTATCGTATCTAATTCTTGCCATTATCAAATTGTTCTGACTAGCAAAAACGTTTTTTTCTTTATCCTTATTTCTTTGTTCTTCTAATGATGTTCTTGTAAAAGTTTCAGATTCTTCATCATAATGTTGAGCTCCATCAATTTCTAAAATAGCATAAGGATTCCCTGCAACATTAAATACAAAATCAAAAATATGATTTTCTAAAAGACTATTATCTTGAGATCTTACTCCAAATGGAATGTTTCTTGATAATATAGTGATTGATTTTTCTACAATTGCTTCTCCTTGTGAGACATTTCGATTATCTGCAGAGCTAAAATTTTGAGATGAACTAAATCTAATAGTTTGATTTTCAAAATTCAATCCGCTTCGAGAAAATTCCCATTCTTTATCAAATGAATCACGAATAGAGAATTTTTGAGTACCAGTTGATTTTGTTCTTTCAATTAATTTAGTTGTTTCAAATCTTAATTTAGTTGAATGACTATTGTTATATTTATTAATTGTTTCAATGTATTTAGGGTTTGACTTCAAGTCCTCCTCAACTTCTTTGTCCGTTTTTGTTCTGGATTTTGGTCCATTTTTTACTTTTTCTTCAAATTCTGTATCGTTTAAAGACAAATAATTTTTCACTGTATTAAAGGCCCATTTTGGAGTAATATGCCCATTAATATTAAAAATTACAAAATATTTATATCCCTGTTGCTTTTCATCTCTTTCCTTTTCAAAACTATGGAAATATTTAGCTTTATTTCCAAGTTTTTCTTTAATTTCTTTTTCTGTAAGAGGTTTATTATTTTCATTAAGTTTAAATAATTCCTCAATAGAATTATATTTTGTATTTTTTAATTTTCGAGAACCCAATGTTGCAATTTTCATTTTTAGAGGTAATTCCCCATCGTTTAATTGTATTTCAATTTCTTTATTGCCTGTTTTTCCTTTAACTTTAAAACTAATAATTCGTTCTTTTTCAGAATTAGGAAGCAGATCCAATACATATTTATTTAGATATTCAATATCAGGTTTATTTTTATTTGTTTTTTCTAATAAAATATAAATTTCCTCAAAAGGTAAATTTTTATATTTTTCTTTATTCTTTAATAAAGTTGAACAATTTCTTTTGATGGGCTCTTCATTTTCATTAGAAATATTTTTATAAATATAAACATAGGAATCGTTATTTTGTTTAGTTTCACCTTGTTTAATATGTCCTTTTAATGAGGGAATTTCAATTTCTAATTCTTCAAATTTTGAAAAATAATTTTTTTCATAAGATTTTTCCCTTACAGTTTTTACAGCTTTTACAAATTCTTCAATCTTTGAATCCTTATATTTCTTTTGACCTGATTTACCTGTTAAATAACTAAAGCTTAATTGATTTGATTCTCCATTAAATTCAATTGTAATACTATGTGCAGGATAAATATTATTCTTCTTATCTCTTCTATATCTAATTTGAATTTCTGTAATATAACCATCTAGTTGAGGATATTTATTAATCAATAGTTTTTCAATTTCTTTTGCCTTATTCATATTGACAAATTTTGTTTTAAGTTCTTCAATAGATGAATTTGATTGAGAGAGAAATTTATTAATTTTCTCAATTTCAGAAATGGTATAATTCTCATCTTGAATTTTTAACAAGGCAGTAAAAAATTCTTTGTATTCATCAGTAGCAACGTTTTTTGATTTATTTTCATTCAAAACTTTATATTTTTGAACTGGGAGAGCAATTACTGTTTTAACAGGATTTGAGATTTGTTTAATTTGATTATTTTGCATTTAAATAACCTTCTTTCTTAATTTTAAAAAATTTTATATTTTTATAAAACAATGTTATTTGTTTCATAATTTAATTAAATTATATATTTTTTTTTTTTTGATTGTCAATAGTTTTTTGAAATTTTTTTTGTTTTTTTTTAAATAATTTTATTTTAATAATATTTAAAATAAAAATTTCACTTTTTAAATTTCCGTAGATGTATTTTTCAGGCATAATATGTACTATCTATTAACCCAGAAAATTAACGTTTTTCTATTTTCTGTATAATTCATCATAAATACAAAATTTTACATCTACGTGCAATCTACATACAAAAAAAGAATAGTAATAAAACTATTCTTTTCAATTTACTATGAGAAATAAGCAAGTAATCCATTAAGGTCAACTTGATGTCCGTCACCAATTGAATGGAAAACCCAATTAGAACCATTTCTAACAAGCTCACCAAAAATAACAGCAGTTTCAGTTGAATAATTATCTTTCAAATCAAATCTTGCAATTTCTTTATTTTCATTTTTATCAATCAATCTAATATAAGAATTATTAACTTGACCAAATGTTTGTCTTCTATTAACAGCGTCATAAATAGTTACAGCAAGAAGGATTTTCTCAACATTAGGTGCAACTTGTTTAAGGTTAACAGAAATAACTTCATCATCACCTGCACCTGCACCAGTACGGTTATCTCCATTTAGATGAATACCAGGTGCTGACATATTATTAAAGTAAATAACATCAGAAGCACTTGAAATTTTATTGTTTGCACCTAATAGAAATGCTGAGATATCTAAATCATAATCACTACCCATAGAAGCAATATCCCAACCAGCACCAAGGTCAAGATTTTCAAGGGATGGAGCAACTTTGTTTAGGTCCAATACAGTATTTTTTTGTAATGGAACAGTAACATGAGTAGAAGAAACAACTGCTTCTGTAGGTAGAACATTTGCATTTGCACCGAGTGAACTAAAATCAATTGGCATATTTTTTTACCTCTTTCTTATTTTAAATTTTTTTCAATTTCTTTTCCTAAAGTTCTAACAGATCCAACGCCATGGAATTTACCTAAGGCTTTAAAGTTCCAGTTTCCATTTGACCTATAAATTTCAGCCATTTCAACTGCAACTTTCTTATCACCTTCACCTGACAAATTGTATCTTAAAATTTCTTTATCAACAGATTCATCAACTAATCTAACATAAGCATTTTTAACCTTACCAAAATGTTGATTTCTGTTAAATGCTTCATAAATAACAACACCTAAAACAATTTTATCAATACTTGGTCTTACTGAATTTAAGTTAATGTAAATGTTTTCATCATCTCCATCTCCCTCACCAGTAAGATTATCCCCATCAAGAGATACACCTGAAGCATTCATGTGATTGAAAAATACTGTATCATTTAAAGTTCCATTAGAGAACAGATAAGCACATAGGTCTAAATCATAATCAGATTCTCCCCAATGAGTATTTACATCCCAACCTGCAGCGAGTCTTAAATTGTTTAAGTTAATGTCAGTTTTAGACAAATTCAAGAAATTATTTTTTGTTAAATCAAGAGATGTATTTTTACTAAGGTCTAAAAATACTTCTTTTTCTTCTGACTCTGGATAACCCACATGAACATTTTCAGGTTCATGTTGTTTATAATCTTGAATTTCATCTTCAAGATTTTCTTTTGTACCAAAAAGTTTATCTAAGAAACTCATTTAATTATCCTTTCATTAAGCATATTTTCCAAGTAAAGTGTTAAGATTTCCAACGAAACCTTCACCAAGTGCTTTAAATGTCCAACCATTAATACTGTTTCTAGTTAGTGAACAAGCAACAACACCAGTTTCAGTTGAATAGTTTTCTGATAAATCATATTTAAGTAATTCTCTATCATTATCTTCTTTATTAATCAATCTAACTTGAGCATTTTTAATCATACCAAATGTTTGATTTTTTTCTTTAGCATTAAAAATAGTAATGATAAAGATAATAGATTTCACACGAGGTTCAATCTCTTTAAGGTTAATTTGGATTGTTTCATCATCTCCATCTCCCTCACCAGTACGATTATCTCCATCTAAAGAAATCCCCCTAGCTTGCATATTTTTGAAATAAATAATATCTTCAGGGATTCTAAGAACTTTACCATTGTCTCCCAATAGGAATGCAGACAAATCAAGGTCAGCAGTTTCTCCAATAACAGCAGGGTCCCATGAACCTCCAAGTGCAACCCAATTCAAATCAGGTTCTACTTTAGTAAGGTCAAGACTTGCATTTTTAGTTAAGTCAATAGAACGATTATTATTAAAATTAGATGTTTCATTTAAAAAACTTGAAGCAAAAGGCATAATATATTCTCCTTAATCTTATTTCTCTGGAATGTATGTTGTAGTAAGCATACCTTTAGTTTGTAATTCTGATTTAATATTTTCTAGAGTATTAGAATCTTCAGCACGTTTAAGTCTAAGTTCATCTGTAATACGTTTAGTTTCATCAATACCATTACGGATAGTTTCATAAGTGGATTTCAAAGTTTCAATATTTACTGAACTACCACCTGCCATTTTAGCAATAGCAACACTTTGATTAACTGTATTTTCAGCATTACGAACAAGTAATTCATTAGTTTTTTGGTCTAATGTTTCAAGAGATTTAGCCATTACTTGTTGGCGTTTTAACATAATTGCTTGAGTTAAACAATTTTTAAATGTTGGTAATGTAATGATAAAGCTAGAATCAATTTTTCTTCTTAGGTTAAAGTTTGCCATTTGTTGCATTTGAATCATAGGTACAGTTTGCATGGCAACATTTTCAGCAACTTGAAGGTCATAAACTCTTTGATTGAGCATATCTTTCATCATGCTAAGTTTTTGGACTTGCATAAGTCTTTCTTGCTCTGGAATATTATTATTAAGCTCAACTTGATTTTTATAAGCTTCAATTTCTTCTTGAGCAATTTCACCTGCAACAATATATTTTTCTAAAGTTTGGAAATATTCCATATTTGCTTTAGCCATTTGACCTAAAGTGTCATTAGCTTTAACTGTATCACTTTCATATTGTTTTAATAGAAGGTAAATTTTATCTACTTCTTTGCCCATATCATCATATTTAGCGAAAAGTTTATCAATTTCATTTTTAGCTGAATTGAATAATTTAGCTAAGAACCCTTTACTTTCAGGGTTATCTTCAAATTCCTTAATGTCAAATTTATCCATAATTTTAGTTAATTGAACAAGCATAGCGGATGCTTCTTCTTGATTAACAGTTTTAATTGTAGACAAAAGTTGGTCAGACATTTTAGAAATACCTTCACTAGGTTTCTTACCAAAAGTTAGAATTGAATTAGGATTATCAACACTAATTTCATTTGTAAGATTTTTAACTTCAGGCAATTCCCTCAACCTTAATTTATAATTACTATTATCAGTAATTATTTCTTGTTTTGTTGTATCAACTGCCATTATTTCATTTGTTTCTACCATTAATTAATTACCCAAAAAGTTTACTAAAGAAACTTTTCCTTTTATTTATTATTTTTTGATTATATACTATTTTGTCTAAACGAATAGTATTATATTTAGATTTATTAATATAAGAACTGATGTTTGACATACCAGCAGGACTTAATATAATAATATCAAACCCTACAATATTTAAAAAGTCTATAATAGTACAAGATTGTTCATCTAATGATTTTTTATCTTCTAAAAATACAATAAGTTTAGGTATATTATTAACAAAATCAAAACTATCTATCATCTCAACAAATTTATCATTCATTTTTAAAATATGATAAGATAAATCAATAATTTCTTTTTTGTTGAAATTATTATTAATTGTTTTAGATTGAATTAATTCATTTATTTTGTTGAGAATGAAATCTTCTGTACTATCATTATAAGCATCCCATGAATAAAATTTTAATGCTTTAAATGTTTTATTGTCTATAGTTCCGTCATTTCTAATTCCAAATGAGATTTCAAATTTTTCTTCTTCATTATTTATATTTTTAATAAAATCATTATGAGAATTAAAATTGATTACATAAAAATTTTCTACCAATTCATTTTGAAGATTTAAAACAAAATCAATATATTCATTTTCATTTTTATGTTCACCTTCAATTTCAAAAAAGAAATGAGGTACTGTAACTGTTTTATTGTTTACTTCAAATCCATCTCTAACTTTAGCAGGTTCTTTCCAATTGTGGAGAATGTCTATTAAAGAAGAGTTAAAGAATAAAGCTTTAGTATATCCATCTTTAAATTGCCAAGGTTTATAAACTCCATTGGTAAAGAATTGAGTTTCTAATTCTTGCTCATATTTCAAAGTATTAGATTTTATAACATTTATAACTGTTCCAGATTTAACTCTTTGTATAAAAGTTTTATTGTCTGGAATGATTGTATTTTTAATTAATTCTGCATTAGGTAAGAATTGAGTGTCTTCATAAGGGTTAATATAAATAACATCAAAATCCATTTTATGAAGCAAGTCCAAAAAGTATGAATCATGTTTTTCTAATTTCCCATATAGAATACATTTTGGAGTAATACCTAAAGTATAATCAAGATTAAAAATATAGTTATAAACTGTTAATAATAATCTTGAAATAAAATTAATTTCAATACTTTTATTTGGAAATTGTTCTTTCATTCTTGCTGAATTTACAACATCTTCTAAAGCCTTTAAAAATATAGTATTTAATTGAGGTATAGTAAACATTGTAATCTCTTCTTGTGATAGATTATATAAATTCATAGATGAAAGATCTTGTTTAATATTCCTTAAAAAGTCTAAATTAGGATTAAAAGGAATTTCATTTTCAAATAAAACAGATATAGATTTATATTTTTCATGGAAGTCAGACAAAGTTGCTAAAATATTATTATAATTATTAGGGTCTTCTGTTCCAACAAATTTAACATATAAAGGTTTAAATTGAGGGTTTAAACCTTTTCTTTCGGAATCAGATTTCCAAATTTCAAAAATAGTTTCTTCTAACTTCATTTAGTCACCTCATTAAAGAATATGAAGGTCTATTTTTCTATAATAATGAACATCTACTTTATCAGACAAAGGTTCAATTTTAGTTTTTACCCAACCCTTTTTAGGAATTTTAGGAGCATATACATCTCCTTTATATTCGTCTTTAATTTTACTTACAATTAATTCATTAGCATATTTCATAAATTCATTGTATGTTGTTTTACCACCAACAATAAAGACTGTTTGAGTTTTTGCTAATTCTAAAATTTCTTTTTTATTTAAAACTTTAATATCTTCAGATAAATATTCTGATTTATATTTATCTTCAGACCAAATAACAGTGATTCGTTTAGGTAGAACTTTACCTTCAAAACCTTCAAAAGTTACAGGTCCCATAACAATAAAGTTATTTAAAGTTGTATCTTTAAAATGTTTTAGATCTTCTTTATTGTGCCAGGGTAATTTATTTCCATTACCAATAAGATGATTTTTATCTTCGGCCCAAATCATTTTAATCATTGAATTTCACCTCTCTTTTTGTTTTTCATTTATTATAACACAAAAAAAAATTTTTGTAAAGAATTTTTATTTCATAGATGTATTTTTCCACCATAATACGTACTATCTATTAACCATGAAAAACATTATTTTTGTAATTTCTGAATAATTCATCATAAATACGAAATTTTACGTCTACGTTGAATCTACAGACAAAAAACAAACTAATAAAATAGTTTGTTTTAAATCATTTTCCAAAAGAAATCTATAATATAAGTTAAACCATAAGTATAAGCAACTAATGTTATGGGTTTAGTTAAAATAATTATAGTCATATATTTTTTAAAAGACATTTTAGTTAAACCAGCTAAAGCACAAAGGAAATCAGCAGGACTTACAGGTGAAATCATCATAATTATAAAGAATTTATCAAATTTATCTCCTTTATTTAACCAGTTTATATGTTTTTCGTAAGTTTTCTTGCTAACAACAGTTTGAACAAATGAAGGTCCATACATTCTAGACATTTGAAATAATATGGCACAACCAATAACAATACCAATATAATTATAAATAGTTCCTACTATATGTCCGTAAATAAATACACCTGCAACTGACGTTAAAGCTCCAGGTATAATAGGAACAACAGTTTGTAATATTTGTAAAAGAATAAATAAAGGAGGACCGTAAATACCTGCACGTAGTATAAATTCAGATAAAGTTTCTTTTGATTGTAATACACCTGCTTGCCAAGCCCAGATAGAAAAAATTACAGTTAAAATAGCTCCTATAGTAGAAGAAACATTAATAACTTTTTGCCATTTCTTTGATAATTCCATTTAAGTTAATTCTCTCCTTTGTTGTAAATCTATAAAAACTAAATTTATTGCTATAAGGAGAATATCACTTACATTAAGAAGAACATAACAAGATAAAGCATAAATTAAAGTTGTAATGGTAAAAACAAGAAACACTTTAAATTTGGGTAATTTCTTAATATTTGGAAAAACATAATAGTACATAGAATATATATTAGATGCAGAGGCATTTAAAGTTATTAAAGCAACTATTAAAATTATTATTTTCATTTATTAGGATTTTCCTCCGTTTTTAGTATTTCATTGATTAGATCCATTTTCAATTCTTCTTTAGTTAAATATCCAAACAACATAAATCTTAATTCAAAATTACCCTGAATTGTAGATAAAGCATATAAAGTTTCAAATAAAGTTCCAGCAAAATGTGTTGGATAAGAAAATACTTCTTTAAAACCTAAAAAATACAAAGCATATTTCATCGTTTCATTTGTAACAAGAAAATTTTTATGAGCATCTATAATTCCATTGTTTTTTAAATCTATAGAAAATAAAATGTCTCCATAAGTTGAAATGGAATAAATTTGTTCGTCTGTTAAATTGTTGAAATTAAATTCCTTTAAACCTAAATCTTTAATGTATTTTAGAAGACATTCTTTTAATTTTTTGCCTTCATAAGAATGTTTTGTTTTATATTCTTTTTCTTCATTTTCATCTGAATTTGTATTTTCTTCTATAATATTAAATTGGCTTAAAACATCAGATAAATTTTCAACTTGAACCTTATCAGATTCTTCTTTTTTCTTATTTTTGAAATATTTCACAGTTGTTTCAATTCTATCTGAGTATTCATTTAAAATATCCTTTATAAGTGTATTTTGTGGTTTGTTACTTAAATATGAAGATTCAATTGCCTTACTTTTTTCGGAGTAAAAGAAAAAATGAGTTATAGATCTAATTGTTTTATTTGTTTGTTTTGTTTTTTTATAGTTCTTAATTTGTTTGTTTTCAAGTTTATAGTTTAAAATATCTTCATTTGCTAAAACCTTTGTTTCTTTATCTTTGTATTTCCCATTTTTAAAAACAACAGTATAAATAGCATAATCCATAAGTGAACCTCAAATTAGTTTTTATTTCTATTTTACCTTATAATTAAAAATTCTACCCGTAAGAGTAGAATTTTATATATTAATCGTTTTTAATTTGGCCCATAATTTGAGGTGTAGCAATTTTAAAATCTCTAATACTATATTCTTTTCTAGGGTCAATATAATTTTCATTTTTAAATTTCAAATAAAAATCACCTATTCTAATAAATGGAGTTGAATCCTTATATCCTTCCATTCCTGACCTCATATAAGATGTATTAGAAAATTTTCTTTTAGTCCTAACATAAGCTTGATTAGGTTTTGCTTCTGCAGGACCATGATGTTCCTCTGGATAATTTAAATCTGATAATTTGAAAGTTTCTTTTGCTATACCATCTTTAAACATAGAGCCATAATTCTTTTTAAATAATTCAATGTCCTCATCCTTTGGTTTTCTATCAGATTTTTCAAATTTATTATTTCTTAAATTTATATCTACACTTATATTGTTTTCTTTAAATTGTTCTCTTATACTTTCTCTCTGTTTTTCTGACAATTGTCCTCTAGGTAAAACTATATCAACAGGTGTTCCATCTTTTTTATAAAGAACTATTTTTCTTGTGTCTTTATTTTTATATTCATCAACTAAATAATCAATTGCTTTATCACCTGTTAATAGAACCTTATTACTATAACTATTTACTCTAGGGTCCCAATCTTTTAAAGCTTCTTTTATTTCAGGTTTCAAATCATCAGAATTTAAATTTAATCGAGGTTCTCCATTTTCATTTTCTGTTCTTTTTAATCTGCTTGCTGGTACTTGAGCTCCTTTTTCTAAATCTTTAACTTCTATATGCTCTACTATACTTGATTTTTTATTGTAATTATGTAATGGAAGGTAGTCCTCTCCATTATATTTATTTCCAGCTTTATCATAGACAATAACATCTCTTTGATTTGATGAATTTGTCCAAACATAATAATGATAAGAATCTTCTAATACTAAATGAACAGGTACAGAATTTTTATTTTTTGCTTTACCATCTACATAAGATTCAGGCATAACAGTAGATAAAACATGATAAAGTTCTTCTTGTTTCCTTGGAGATTCTGTACTTCCTCTAAAATAAGCTTTAATTGGACTTGAATCAGAAAAGAACTCTCTATTTTTATTCATTTCTCTAATCATTGTTTTATATTCTGTATAAGAAGGTCCTCTTCCTTTATAAATTTTAAATTCATCAAGAAGAACCTCTTTATCAGTATCTGAAATTGCATTATATAAATTTTCAGCATTTATTTCAGATTCAAAATAATCATCAGCTTCTTCTTTTGTTGTAAAATGCCTGTATGATGAATATGGGCAGTTCCCTTTTTCTGCCCTGCATGGCCTTTGATTTCCGTTCCCATCTACATGAATCATTTCTTCCACCTCATTAGATTTTTATTATATTGAATATCAAAGAATAAAAAAAGAAGTTCAAATAAACTTCTTTTTAAAATATAATTAATGGCAACTTTCTGAACATGGGACTAAACCTTTTAATGGACCTAAAATATCTGAATCAATTTTTTCAGATTCTCCATCTAAAGCTTTTCCATTTTCCCCATAAATAAATGGAACAAAGAATGATTTATCTTTCTTAGGTGATAATTCTTTAAATTTATCCATTCTTCTAATATTCACACTTGCTTGATTAATAGCAAACTCATAACCTTTTAAATTATCTGAGACTTGTTTTACTTCTTTTTTAGAAAATCCAATTTCATTTGCAATATTTACAATTTTTTCTTCTAATGAAACATCAGTTAAATTCTTTAGGTCTTCTTTTGTTGCATTATTCCAAATTTTAGTCATGAATTTATAAACTTTCTCTGAATCTTGAGATACATCAGCAAGTCCAGAAACCCATGCACTAATAGTAAGTGAATATTCACCTGATTTATGAGATGTAAAATTTAAAGGGTGGAACATGATTTGAATAGAACCATCTTTAAGAGATTGTTCAATATATTCATGGGTTGCTTCATGTATTCTAATACAATCAGGACAATAAGGGTCTGCATACCAATTATAAGTTCTTACACCATCTTTTTTCTCAAAATCTTTTGTGATAGTTGAATTTGATAAAACAAAAGAACCATCCTCATTAATATTATTTGGCTTATTAATTGTAATTTTAGTTTCTTTTGAATTGTAAGCATTGTAATTAATAATTTGATTAGATATAAATTGATAAGTAAAAATTCCATATCCAAAAATAGCTAATCCAAATAATACATATAATAAATTATTCTTTTTCATTCTTTTAAATCTTTCTATTTAGTCTCTTTTACTTCAGCCGTTTTATAATTAATTTCCCATCCGTTTGCTACATTATAAACAACTACTTTTTCATTAATTTTTCCATCTGAAGATTTTGCATTAACAATTGTATAGTCAGGCAGTAAATCATCTCCATTATAATGATTTTCTACTGAATAATCAACAGGTCCTTCATTACCATTTTTAAAGTAATCTCTTACTTTTGTTTCTAAGTAAGCCATACCACCATCATTTTTTCTACCACCAACATTTTGAGGTCTAGAACCTGTTACTAAGTTTTCTTTAATTGGTTCCCCACCTAAAGAATCAGCAATCATGTGACTTCTATTCCAAAAATGTCCAGTATATGTACTACCATCTGGATGTGTAATTGTTACTTTAGGATTTTTCTTTGGCCATCCAGTTGGATTAACTTTAATATCTTCTCTTTTTTCATCTTTTTCTCTATCATAGTCTGCTTTTGTGATTCTAGCAGTTGCCCATGTAGGTCTTTCTAAATTATCCAAATCTCCATAATGATAGCCATCTTCTACTTTCCTATTTGAAAAATCGGCTTCACCTAAAACTTCTTGATAATTTCCTTTAAATGATAATGATTCATTTCCTTTAGATTCATTAGTTTTTGTTTCAGATGAATTATCAGATGTTTTAACCTTATTTTCAACTTTCGGCTCTTTAGTTTTGTTTTTTACTTTATTTGTAGAACAGGCAGCTAAGGAAATAACAGACAATAATATCAAACTTAAAATTGTTACTTTTTTCATTCAATTTACCTTTTTAAAAATTTTTTACATAGAATAAGGTGTACTGAAAAATTTCGCACACCCTATTTCTTATTTATAATGTAATTAATAAAGTTAGCAATTATTAATCTTTAATTTTCTTACCAATTACAGTAGAACCTAAAGCACCTAATAGAGCAAAGAATCCAGCAGATACACCTAAATCAGTTTCAGGAATAGTTCTTTTTTCTTCTTTCTTTTCCTCTACTTTAGCAGGTTTTTCTTCTGCTTTCTTTTCAGCAGGTTTTTGTTCTACAGGTTTTTCTTCTGCTTTTTTCTCAGCTGGATTTTGTTCTGCAGGTTTTTGCTCTTCTTTTGCAGGTGTTTTTTCTGCATCCCCGACTTTTTTGTCGGCTAATTTAGCAATAGCTGCTTTAAATTCTTCAACTGTACCTTTCCATTCTTGGAAATTTTTACCTTCATCATTTAAACCTTTAATATAGTTTCTGTCAGACTCTTGAACATAATACAATGCAGGAGTATTTTCTGTTTTTTTGATAACAAGTTTTTCAACAGTTCCTTTATAGTTATTAAATTCTTCATGGTCATTAGGCAAAACAATGTAATAGTTTGCATTTGCACTTAAAGTTTGTTCATCAGCTTTAACAGTTGATACAAATAGATTTCCAAGAGGGTTAACATCACTTGGAGTAACTGTAGCAGCTCCAACTGCTAATACAGTTGTTGCAATTAAAAAGTATTTTTTCATTATAAAAAAATCTCCTTTATTATTAAAAATTTTTAATATAATATCAATAAAAATATTATTTTATTTTATTTTACCTTAAATTCAATTATTTTTCAATATAAAATTTAATTAATTTAAATTTGTCTACTTCAAAACAATATTTCAATTTTTCTAAAATTCTAATTTCTCTAGCAACTGTCATTCTTTCTTCTAAATGATAAAGAGAAGCATGTTCATCTTCTGCTATTATATTAGCAAAACCATCATACCTTATTCTGTCTAAAGAATCTAATTCCCAATAATCTCGATTATATTTAAATGGTTTATCATAAAATTCAGAACTTAAAATTCTTGCTGTTATAGATAAATCTAAATTATTACCTTTTAAAAGAATAAGTTTAGGTTTATTTCCACAGATAGTTTCAACAGTAGATTTCCATTCATCTATTTTCTCTTTTTTTACTGAAACTAATAATATTTTATAGATTTCTTCAGATAAATGTGCAGCTTTAGTTATAAAAATAAATGATTTATAATCTTTATATTTTTCATTAGACTCTTCAGCAACAGTTCTTGAAGCAAAAGATAAAATTTTATATCTTTGTAATCCTGTAAGTTCAGGTACAATATTTACATCATGGTTAATTGAATCATTAAGATTATGGAAATTAGGGTTATTCAAAGATTTATTAATATAATTTGTCATTCTTTTTGGATGAAAAAAATGAGGTTTTAGCTTTTCATTGTTGTTTAAATAATTTAAAATATCCAAACAAATTACCTGTAAATCATTTTCAGGTATTTTTTTTGCAAGTTCTCTATAATCAGAAATTTTATTGTCTATTAAATCAATTTCATTTTGACTATATGTTGCCCTATAAAAATCAATAACTTGCATATTTCTCCTTTCTTCAAATAATTATTTAAAATTATTTGAAATATGGTAAATATTATCATTTTGTTTTTTATATAAAGTGATTTTAGCACCCTTAGTAGGTCTTAATGGGTCAGAATCATTTTTCAAAATATATTCTTTATCATTATCATCTTTAATTACAGTATTTTTATTATCGTCAATTTTATATTCTTTTACTGTAATTGAAATAGCAGTAATGTCTGTTTTTTCAGGTTCTTTCACAGATAATGTTTGATAAAATTCTTTAATTACTTTAGAGCTAAACATATATTTTTCTTTTTCTGTTCTTTTCTCTAATGATAATCTATAACCTTCTTTTACATTGTTATAATTTATACCTTCAACTTGATAAGTATTATTGTCAGTATCTGTTATTTCTTTTGTTTCCTTGTTGACAGATGAGACAGTAATTTCAATTGAATTTTTATCTGTATCTAGAATCTTTTTAGGTACATTAAAAATAACACTTGTAATTAGAGGTAATAAAATAAAAATTAAAAGTATAATATAAGATTTAAGATGTGATGTTTTTTTCGCTTTTTTCATAATTTAAGAATTTCTTTCTTTCTTCCTTTATAGGTATTTTAGATAATTTAATAAAATATAATATTTCTTCATAATTCTTAGATGTTATTTTATAATCTAATTTATGATAATAAGGTATTTTTGTATATTTTATATCTTTAATATATAATTCAATTGAATCTAAAATTAAATCATTTTCTATTGTTGGTTTATTCTTTTTTGAGAATATTTTTTGGTAAAACTTTACATTTGTTAAATCAGTAATTTTAAAATCAAAATGGCTTGGATTTTTTTTGATTTGAGGTTTTATTTCCTTATAAATATATTTTGCTTCATAAGGTATAAATTTCCTTTTCTCCCAAATTGACTTTTCAGATTCAACATCCAATACAAAATTATTATTTTTAAATTTAGGTTGAATTGTCACTTCATTTTCCCAGTTAATTAAATCATCAAGTATATCTTCACTATATGCTATTTTTTCTGTTAGTTTATCAAAATTTAAATAAGTATATAACAATAAATATAAAGATAAAGCAAGAATAAATAAACCTAAAAATATAATATTGTTTAATAAAGAATAAATAAAAATTAATATAGATAACAATAGTAAAATTTTACAAACAAACAATAATGTTTTTTTTGTACTTACTGCTTTTATTCTATCGTTTTGACTTATTTCTATATGTAAATATTCCTTTAAAGGTCTAGGAAAAAACAATTTAATCTACTCCTTTTAACCAAAACCTTTAGAGAATATATCCAATGAATCATTAGGCTTCGGTTGATTTAAATTAATATACCAATCATAAACAACAATACCAATATCTATACTAACTGCAATTAAAAATACTACTACAGCAAAATAAAATAAATTTAAAGACCTCTTCACACTTACAATATGTTTATCTGTACTTTTACTATTTTTTATTTCAGTTATACTCATTTTACCTAATTTCTTATTAGTACTAAACCAAAATATTAAAATAATGGAAAATACTATTAACCCAACAGTAAATAATATAACAGGTCTCAAAATAGGGTTCATTTAATAATCTCCTTTTTTAAGGAAAATATCAACATTTTAAATGAGGTATTTTTTCTAATTCAACAAATAAATTACCTAATATCTCATCACTTTTACGAATCATTTTAATCCATTCTAAATTTCTTTGAGATCCTTCTCCGAATCTTCTGTCTCTGTCTATTTTTAAAGTATAAGCGCTTAAATAATTTGTTGTATATTTAATTGCATTGTAATATTTATCTCTTTTTGTATCTTCTAAAAGGATAATATCTTGATAAGCATCATCTTGAAGATGAGATATAATATGATGTAATCTATCATTAATACTTCTTATGATTTTATCTTGTCTTTCTAATAGTTTTTTATGATTACTATGTCTCTTTAAAATTCTTTTGGCTTTATCTAATACTGCCTCTTGAGATATTTTCTTTTCTTCTCTTGTTTTTGGTTTAAAATTAAGTAATTTCATAAGCACCTCTATATAGTTATTTATTTAATTATATAATAAATAAAATAAAAAATCAATTATTTTCATAAAAAAATAAAAGAGGGGATTGACCTCTTTTATTTATTGTTTAATATTATTCTTTCACTGATAAAATCTCATGGAATACACGTTGAGTTAATTCTGTTTTTTGCTCTTTTGTTAAGTAACGGGTATTCACACAATAACCGGAGATCCTGACGATTACGTCTTCACCAGACATAATTTTTTCATAAACATCTTCAAGAGCCATAATATTTAAATTACAATGCTGACCTCCCATAGTGAAATATCCATCAAGAATGTCAACTAGATTATCAACTTGTTCTTCTCTTGATTTTCCTAATGCTCTAGGTGAGACTTGTGTGGTTAATGAAATACCGTCACTACCATGATTGAAATCTAATTTACTTAATGAAGCAAGGTTTTCTAACCAACCACCTTTTGATTTAGATGTTGGATTAGCGCCTGGAGGGAAGAACTCCAATTTAGATGTATTTACTGTTCCATCTTCATTTAAGAATACACCCTTATGAACAGGTGAATTACCAGTTTGTTTAGAATAAGCAACATTAGATGTGATAGTTAAAAGTGAAACTGTAGCTTCTGCATTTTTATATAATTTATGTTTAGCTAATCTTGTATGGAAAGCTTCTAATACATATTGAGCTAATTCATCAACTCTATCATCATTCTCTCCGTATCTTGGGAAATCACCTGTTGTTTCATAATCATAAATATATCCATTTTCATCTCTAATAGGTTTAACAGTTCCATATTTAATAGCTGATAATGTATCAACAGTATTAGCAAATCCACAAATACCGAATCCCATATTAGCTCTTACTTTAGTAGGTAAGAATGCCATTTGTACTGCTTCATAATTATATTTATCAGTCATATAATGAATAATATTTAAAGCATCTACATAGTTATCAGTTAAGAAATCTAATGCTTTTTCAAAAGTTGCTTTAACATTATCAAAAGTTAATACTTCTTCTTTATTAGGTTCAATGTCAAATACTTTGTAATCTTTATGAACATCATCATAACCACCATTTAAAGCAGTTAATAGACTTTTAAGTACATTAACACGAGCACCAAAGTATTGTAAATTATGACGACCTTCTTTACTTTCTGGGTCAAGAGGTGATACACAACAAGAAATACAACTCATTTCACCATAACCTTGTTGAGCCATTGTTTCAACACCTTCATATTGGATAGAAGAATGTTTATGGCTCATGTGCATACAATAATGTCTAAATGAGTAAGGTAATTTAGGAGACCATAATACAGTTAAGTTGGGTTCTGGTGCATTACCAATAGTATCTAAAGTATTAAGGAATCTATAATCCATTTTTGTAACTCTATGTGAGCCATCATCAGATAAACCACCCATAGAAGTTGTAATAAATGTTGGGTCACCTGAATAAAGTTGGTCATAAGCTTTAGTACGAGCAAATTTAACAGATCTTAATTTCAAAACAAAATCATCAACAAATTCTTGAATTTCTTGTTCAGTAAATGTACCTCTAGCTAAATCTCTTTCAGCATAAATATCCAATACAACAGGTACTCTTCCAAGTGAGGTTGCAGCACCATTGATAACTCTGCAAACTGCCATAAATGCAATATTTACCCATTGAATTGCTTCTTTAGTATTCTTTGCAGGTACTCTTACATTTAATCCATAGTTATCACCAAGTTTTACAACATCTTTTAATGCTTGAATTTGTAAAGCTAATTCTTCTTTTAATCTAATTGATTGTTCATCAATCTCAGTAATATTATTCCAATCTGCAGTTTTTTCTGCAATTAAGTAATCAGCACCATATAAAGCCAACCTTGCATAGACCCCTATTATTCTTCCGCGTGAGTAAGCGTCTGGAAGGCCAGTGATAACATGAGAGTGTCTTGCTTTTCTAATTGATTGAGTATATGCTCTGAAGATTCCGTCATTTACAGTTGTTACATATTTAGTGAAAATTTCATGTAAATGAGGGTCTGGTTCATATCCATTTTCTTTAAGAGTAGTTTCAGCCATACGAATACCACCCTTAGGCATAAAGTTTAATCTGAATAGCTTATCATTTTGAATACCATAAATAAGGTCTTTATCCTTATCAATATATCCAGCTGGAATATCAGCAATAGATGCTACTCTATCAATATCCATAGGGAATTTAGTTGCTTCATAATGAGCTTTAGTTTCTTCAAGGATTTTCTTAACATGAGACGTTCTTTCAGTAGGAATTGTAACTAAGAAAGATTCATCACCATCATAAGGTTTAACATTTTCAGAAACAAAATCAGAAACATTAACAGACGTTTTCCATTTTTCACCTTTAAAGCTTTCCCAAGCTTCAGCAAAAATAGGATTGTTTATATCATAAGCCATTTAACATGACCTCCTTAAATATAGGTTTTAACCTGTTTTATTAAAATATCAAGAATAATATAGTAAATATTCTATTATTTCGTTATTATTTTACCATTTTAGTGTTTAAAAAGTAGTATTAGATTCATATTCTATTATATAATAAAGATTTAAACGTAATAAAACTTATTCATAATAGCCCAACTCGGGATTAAATTGTTTGTTTTCATGTTGTTTAATTTCTTTTTGGGGCTTAGATGTATTATCTTGAATTGGTTGATTTTCCAAGTCTGGCTCTTCATTTTTAATACCAGTATTTAATGCTTCAACTGTTATAGCATTAGTTTTTAATTCTGTAAGTTCAGGCAATTCTAATTCTTTCCTAATTTTATTTTGAATTTCTAAAAGATGTTGTCCATTTACAACTTGATAACTAATACCATTTAACATTAGATCTTCACCAGTTAATTGTTCTTGTGTAATTGTATTAAGTGAATCCTTATATCCAAGTAAAGCTAGTGAATTGTTAATGTTTAAAGGAATAGATGTTTTCATATTATTAGATATTGTATTAATAATATCTTGATAATGTGATAATGAATCAAAGCTTAAAACTTTTTGAATAATTTTAGTTATAACTTCTCTTTGCCTTTTTTGTCTGCCATAATCACCTTCTGGATCTTGATATCTCATACGAGAGTAAACTAAAGCTTGAGCGCCATTAATTTTATGGGTACCTGGAGGGATTTGATTGAGATTATCTGTTTCTTGGTCACTAATTGAAATAGGGAAATCAAAAGTGTTTGAAACTTCAATTCCACCAACTTTATCAACAAGGTCAGATAATCCTTCCATATTAATCATTAAATAATTATCAATTTTAATATTTAGTAATTTTTCAATCGTGGAAATAGCTTCTTTATTTTGACCTCTGGCATAAGCAGAATTTAATTTGGCATTAAAATCTCCAAAATTCATATAAATATCCCTTTCAAGAGAGGTTAAAGTTGTTTTCTTGGTTTTAGGATTAATTGTTACTAAAATCATTGAATCACTATTACCTTCCCATTTGTCAGGACGTTCTTCATTTCCTGTATCAACACCTAGTAATAGAATGTTCATAGGTTTAGTTGCTTCAATAATTTCTGGCTCTGCTTTTTTGGATTCAATAGGTTCATAAGTTTTGTTATATAAAGTTTCAGTTGATTTATTTACTACATAAAACAAATAACCTCCAATAGAAACAATAGAAATAATTAGAATTGATAATATAGAAATTAAAATTTTTCTTTTCTTACTTAAATTTTTACTTCTTTTCACTTATAGGTAACCTCTATTCTTCATAAAGTTTATCTGAAATTAAATCTTCTAAAGTTGAAATTATATCCATATCAGGGAAATATTTTTCATATTTTTTGATTTCATGATAATTTTCAATCTCTTCAAATTTCAAAACGCTTATTAATTCATTAATATTATTATATTTTAAATATTCATTAGTTCCAAAATAAATTTCAAGGTTCCCATTATTAAAAAGTAAGTTTAAATTATTTTTTAACCTTAGAAAATTTTCTTCATTTAAAATTTTAACATCTTTAATGTCAAATTCATCAGCATAATTATCTTCTAATATTACAATATATTTTTTATCCATATTTTCACCTTTTCTTTTAATTATAACAAATATTTAAATAAAAATCAATAAAAAAAATCAACTATTATTAGTTGATTTTTAAGCATGATAATCAGCAGGAGGGTAGATATAACTTATTTCACCTCCTGAATCATAAGGATTGAACCATCCTCTATAATTTCCAATAGGTCCACCATTTCCATCTGTTCCATAATTTGATTCCATAACTTGGATTTTTGTTTCGGATTCAACAGCGGTTACAACAGCAACGTGTCCATAACCATAATAAATTCCAGTCCAAACAATCAAAGCACCAACAACTGGAGTTTTTCCAACTTTGTAACCTTCTCTTCTGGCACTTTCTGCCCAATCTCCACCGTTACCCCAATATGTTCCAGCCCAAGGAGCCATTTCTTTTGCTCCCCAAGTGCATTGTCCCCATGGGTACATATTATCAACAATTTTAACTGGGACATGAGACCTTGCATCCCCAACCGGGTCATATCCAACATGAACAACAGAATGATTAGATGCAGTAGTAATTCTTGCATTAGATTCTTTAAGATTCTTGGCTTCTGCTTCTTTTGCTTCTTCTAATGATTTGTTAGTTTTTTCCTGTTCGTCTTCATTTTCTTTTAGTTGTTTTTTAATATCTTCAATTTGAGAATCCAAAGACTTAATTTCTTCTGATTTCTTATTTTTTTGTTCAATATCTGTTAAATCAGATTTTTGCTCCTCAAGTAACAATGTTTTTAATTCATTTGTTGCTTTAATATCATCTTCTTTAGAAATTTCTTTTAATGATACTTTTGATTTTTCAATTTCAACTGGTGTAATTGTTTTTTTATTTTTTTCAATTTCTTTAAGTTTTTCTTTAACTTCTTCTGAAGGTAAAGCTTTAATTTCTTGTCCAATATTAGATTTAGAAATTTCCAAATCAGAAATTTTTTGATTTAATTCTTTTGATTTTTCTTTTAAATTATCTAATTTCTTTTGATAAGTATTAGGACTTGAAACTTCGTCTGCTTTTACTGTATTTGTATTCATTCCAATTGCAATTGTTGATAAAGCAGCAACAGATAACAATGCAATCTTATTTTTCGTATTAGTCATTAAAATGGTTAGTACCTCTCTTCTTTTTTATTGTGTTTTTATTGTAGAGTTGAGTTGAGTTTGCTAATTTAAACAATAAAAACAGAAATATATTGGGATTTGAGTTTGTCCCTGTAAATTCAAATAATTATTTATAAAATAACTATAATATTGTATATCAAAGAAAATAAACAAAACTAATCAATTTTCTGTTTCATTATGATTACCTTATATTACATTTATGTTACAATGTAAATAATTATTTGAATTATTTATTTAATTCTATTTTACCTAAAAAAAAGAGGTTTTACCTCTTTTTGAAATTTTTATTAAAGCTCTGAAATCAATGTTGTGAGCTCAGCGAGCAAAGTCAAGATCTTTTCTTTTGTATCTTCTTTAGTGTCAACTTGTTTAACTTTAGAAGCACGGTATTGACGAATTTTATCTTCAAGAGAAGCTTCATCAAATTGTTTAACTTCTACCAATTGACCATTTTTAAATTCAACACGTTTACGAACAGGTTCTTTAGGTGTTTCAGGTTCTTCATCAACTTGAACAACATGAACTTCTGGAACAATACCAAATGCAGCAAGAGCATCCATTAGAGATTCAGCACCTTTAGTACCTGATTTAGCAATGATGTAAAGTGTGTCACCTGTAACTTCAAGGTTTACAGTAGATGTATCAACACCTAGAATTTCAAGAACAGTTTC
>QWCT01000282.1_pt1 | contig 67799 bp, 44 predicted proteins | sample 1972681 | NCBI WGS metagenome assembly QWCT01 (sample SAMN09866701, study PRJNA288562) | Human oral metagenome isolate pre3_saliva, whole genome shotgun sequencing... | isolation source: mouth | host: Homo sapiens | place: USA: California
TGGGACACCTGTCATCACCTACAAAACAGGAGGAAGTCCAGAAGCCATTGATGAACATACAGGGTTTGTTGTCCAACAAGGTGATATACAAGAAGCTGCTAACATCATAAAGAGAGTAAGTATGGAAGGTAAGGACAAATACACCAAAGAATGCCGCAAACGAGTAAAGACATATTTCAATATGGACACACAATACATGGAATACTTTAAGTTGTACAATCAACTATTGAAGTAACACGCTACTAAGACACACGCCATTTCGTTTGCAAACAACCTTGAAATAGTCCGTGAACTTTCTATAAAGGTCTATCCTTTAAATCCTAAACTCAAAGAGTTTATAGAGATATTTGAGCGCTATCAAGAATTGATTACTATATATTCCATTCTCCCGACAGGCACGAGTATCTTCCTGCAAAAGTAAGCGGTGGCTATGAAATCCATTCGTACTTGCTCCGCCACTGCGCATTGTAACAAAGTCAAGATTAAGATATTTCGACTTAATCTTATGTACACAAAACATGCGAACAACTATCTCGAAGTCGGCACCTATCTTATAATCAAGCTTATAAGGACCTACCTTTTGATAGACCTCACGCCGTACATACAATGAGGGATGGGCTGGCATAAAACCAAAACGAACCCAGAAAGGGGAGAAGATTTTTGATGAGTAATAGCGCGTAACCTTATCAGGTTCACCGTCATGAATGAAATGTATATCACCATACACAGCTTCTAAAGCCTCATCTTCGAATGGTCTTGCTAATTTAGAAACTATATCGTCCGAAGTAAAATAATCATCAGAATTAAGGATTCCAATAACCTCTCCCGTAGCCATTGCTATCCCTTTGTTCATAGCATCATATATACCCCGATCTTTCTCAGATACCCATTTCACAGAATGAGAGGTCGTCTTTGAGGCGTATGCTCGTATAATATCTACCGTTGAGTCCGTCGAACCACCATCTATTATAATGTGTTCAATATTGCGATAATCCTGTCGCAAGACAGAATCTAAGGTGTCTTGCAGCGTTTTCTCACTATTAAAAGTTACTGTAATAATAGATATTTTCATTCTATCAAATATTAGATTTGTTTACATTGTTCCTCATCAAAAGCCTACTCTTAAATGAATACTACTACTGAATGAAACCATTTAATTATTAGTACTTCCTACTTTAATGATTTGATTACACTTCTGATGTTGCTGTATAAACACATAAAGCTCAATTGCCGACAAAAGTACAAAAAGAAAATGACATACAAGACTATTCTGAAAGATAAAAGTCTCGACTAAAGACAAAACAATAATTAAAACTTTCTAACACTACAATACAATATAATTACATAAAAAGAGTTTATAGAAAGAAGAGAATACTTTAGAATATGTCGACATACACTTTAATCAGCTTCTTTGCTTTTGCCATGAGTGCGACCTGTGGTTTCGTTATGATACCACAGATTCTCTCGTTTTGTAAAAAGCGGAAGTTATATGACACACCAGATGCCAGAAAAATACACAAGAATGCTATTCCACGCTTAGGGGGCGTCTCTTTCATGCCGAGTATGCTGGTGGCTACACTCGTGGCCCTGCTGACGTGGGTTTATACCAGTACAGGGAGTAAGATTGGGATTAGCCCGTGGAGCGTCTTCTTTGGCGTGGGTATCACCGTTATCTATATAACAGGCGTACTCGATGACATCTTTGGCGTGAGGGCTAAGCTGAAACTTCTTGTACAGATAGCGGTTGCCAGTCTGTTGCCGATGTCCTATCTTTACATTAATAACCTCTATGGTTTCTTGGGCATCTATGAGATACCAACGTTCGTGGGGATGGTGATTACCGTTGGAGTTCTGGTCTTTATCATGAATGCTATCAATCTGATTGATGGCATCGACGGCCTTTCTGCCAGCTTGACGCTCATTGCCTTGTCGGGGCTTTTCTATGTTTTCCATCGCGAACATATATGGGTTTACTGCATCCTCATCGCTGGCTTGATGGGAGTCTTGGTGCCTTTCCTCTATCACAACATCTGGGGAAAGCAGGAGAAGAACCAAAAGATATTCATGGGCGACTCTGGTAGCTTGACGCTTGGCTATATCCTTGGCGTACTACTGATTAAGTTCTGTATGTATAACCCTCATGTCATGCCTTATCAGAAGGGGGCTACACTCCTCTCCGTCACCTTACTTATCGTACCAACCTTTGATGTTTTCAGGGTTATCATCGTACGATTATTGCATCACAAGCCGATTTTCAGGGCAGATAAGAACCATATCCACCATAAGTTGATACGTGCAGGACTAACTCAGCACCAGACGTTGATTAGTGTTATTGCACTGTCCTTTCTTTTCATAATCATCAATCTCTCGCTCTTCAATCACCTCCTTGTGACGTGGATTATAGCGATAGATGTCGTTATCTACATCGCCTTCCATTACACACTTGACTCCTTTATCAGAAAGAGGGGAGCTCTGCCGTTTACGGAGTAAATGCGGGGGATGAAAAGAAACGATGGTAATCAGAACAGGACATTATTCTCTATACGCAAAAAGGTAGGCGCAGGCCTACCTTTTCTCGTTTTATTCTCTTGAGTCTTAAAAACCTCGTTTCTTTCGATTACTATCCGTCTGCTTACTCCTATGACTGCAACATCCTACGACATAACCGCTCTCCGCAGCCCGCATGTTAAAACTCCACACATTCTGTATCGAGCCTTAACACAATAGGTATCAATCCTTAACACATTCTGTATCAAGCCTCAACGCATTATTCACCAGCCCTCCTCAGACAGAAAGAAGAGGACGGGGAAACGCTATGAGTATAGCTTACGAGCATCGCAGACTACTATTGCTTCGTCGATTATCTACTGTATTCAGCTATCGACTATCCCTTAGAATTTATCGAAGTAGAGCCTTACCGTACCGTCATTCACCACCAACTTACGTCTGTCAACCCTCTCAATACGAAACGTGGGAGTAAGACTCTTAATGCCATAACGACCCAATGTCGCTTCGTAAGCAGTCAAGGGATGGTCGCCATTCTCACGGTCGAAGAGGTAAGGAGACGACAGTCTCAGTTGGTCGTTATCAATGCGAAAACGATAGAGATAGCTATTGATCTGTCCTGTCTTATCCTCCATCTGTAAGAGTTTGGCCTGAAACGACCAGAAGACAACCTGTTCACTCAAGTCTTCCGTAACCCCTGTACTGATCGTCTCGACACTGACTAAATGCCACATACCCTCTAATCTACCTGCGTCGTTATCGGTCTCTAACGAACAAGAGGAGAGTAGCAACGTTAATAGAGGTAGGACGAAGGATAATATCTTTATTCTTTTCATTTTCTTTTTTCTTACTTCATTCATAATCAGCAGACTACCGCTTTCCCAAGAGGCCACGCTTCGCAATGGTCAATTGCAGTCCGTAGTTATTCCCATGGAGGATTGACCCAAAGTCGGCCCCAACCCCCATCCGCACGTCAGTGTTGCGCATCCATGCTGGCAGTCGTTGCCCTCGTAGCGTGTAAGTAGCCTCTCCCATCAGACTGACATTGTGTCGTCTCTTCGTGTAAGGCTGTTCGTAAGTGCCCAAACCCTCCTGCCATGTACCGAGGAAACGCCACTTGAAGCACTCAGAAGGGTGCCCGCTCATTCCTACATGGAAGCCCACAAAGCGATTGTCCTTAAAGTAGATGGTCCCATCCTCATTGTAGATAGGCGACCGATAGAGCGGGTTTCCCATCGCTTGCCCCCAATGCTGATAGCCAGGAAGGATATAATGGTTATAGTAGTTGTCCTTTCCTCCGATATGGTCGGCCACCGTTATGGTGTGATCATGGTATATCGGTCCACTCTGATACTTTGAGTAAAGATACTCAACGACGATGTTGTTCAGCCAGTTATCGGGTTTATAACGATATTCAAAGCCTAACATCCAGTCTTTGAAATCGTAGAGCAAATAGCGACGTTGCTTCTTCTCCATCCACTCGCTGCCCTCGCCATAGCCGTCATAGTCGAGCTGAAGCATGGCTGAATGGTCTTCGAAGAACTTATCGACATAGAGGGAAAAACCGCTCCAGTCGCCATCATAGTTCAGACGCATCACCCAACTGCCTAACTGGTCGCCCTGTACATTCTGATAGGTGGTCTCGCCATTGTCAGCTCCACCTGGCAGAAAGGCATGCCAATAGGCTCGCAGTCCTTTCCCATTCTCTATCTTCTGCATACCGCCATGCCCATCAGAGAGATAAGAGGTACCACCGAAAAGGCTCACCATCTCTAATCCCATCTCTAATGACCACGGACAGAACACCTCTTCGTTACCTATCTTCAGATAGCCTGCCTTTGAATGATAGAGCACTCGGTCGGTATATTTCGACTGCTTAGCAGTGAAGTCGTGCTGCCAATTCTGGTCGGTTGTCATTCCGTAGGCGACGTGTCCTTTCAGGTGCAACCAGCCGTTCGCAAACGGTAGTGTCCAATAGTCTGCCAGTGCCAAACGCACCTGTGGAACTGGGCGAGCATTGATTCCCAACGTCTGCGAGCCCGAACTAAGTTCATTATTCTTGAGTTCCATCGGCTCTTCCTTCGCTCCAATGGTCAGTGTTCCGTGCCACCATCGTCCCTCGACGTAGGCTTGCTGAATAATAGCTTTACTCGTATAGTTGATAGGCAGTACAACGTCTAAGCCATAGCCTAAGCCGAATTTCCGCCCCTCATCCGTCGTCAAAGGTCGCTCTATACCGCCCCGCACATAGCCGTTCGCCGTCTCCAGCGAACTCAGTCCGTATTTATTGGCATTGAGCCAGAGGGGTGTTCGCCCTTTGGCAAGGCTCCCCTGCATCTCCACCTTATATTCTAAGCCCTTTAATGGCTGCAACCTCGACGTGTCACGACGTACGGGCTCTTGATACTGAGCCTGCATTGTCGATGCTATCAACACACCTATCAAGGTTGAAAGTAACTTCTTCATCATTATAAAAGTTAATATCAGCCACAAAGATAAGAAAAAAAAGACGATTAACCAACTTAATTCTCTGTAAGTGAATACACATTATTATATTATAGACAACACGCCCGCTGAATGTAAATAATTAGCTATTATCCCGTATGCCATTCTGTCGTGTATTCTGAATAGCAATGTATTAGAATGTTTTTAATAAAATACTGCAACGTAGACTATAAACTTTCTGAATGTAACCAGCAAAGTACTGCATCGTAGATAATAAGCTTTCCGAGTGCAAATAACACAGTCCACAACAGCTCTCAGCGTTTTCTCCTTCACCAAAGACGCCGTTGTCGCCGAATTATTATCATGAAAATAATTATTTATTATCATGAAAAAAATATTTTTCTTCATGAAAAGAAATTCCAGAACGGCCTCTTCTGAATACTGCCGTTCAATGACCACACTATCCATTCGCCCTCCTTTAGCATCCAAAAAGCCACTTACAGGACCCGCAACCACGCTGTTTTACACCCCTTTTTATAGTCGAAAGCATATAAAAACACTGTTTTCTTGCTTTTTTATATTCGTTATGATATAATTTAAGGAAAAACTTGTACCTTTACATCCGAAGTAATATAATTAATATGGAACGAACTAAATTATCGATGGTTGTCAAGGCCTTGCGTAAAGAATATGGACTTACACAAGAAGACCTTGCCATGAAGTCTGGTGTAGGACTGTGCTTTGTTCGCAATTTAGAGCAAGGAAAACAAACGCTAAAGATGGATAAGGTGAACCAGCTCCTCGATTTGTTTAACTACGAACTTACGCCAACCAAGAAACAATGAAACAAGCAGAAATCTACCGAAAAGGCCTCTTTGCTGGTATTCTGACAGAAGATGACGGTGAATACCGATTCTGTTATGATGAGATAGCGTTCGTAAAGTGACTCCATTAAAACTAACCTCCCTTTCATTGCCGACATCTTTCATAGGCAAACAGCTAACTTGTTTACATGCGATTAAACGGGGTAGTGAAAGATGACGGCAGCTTTATATTAAAACTAAACACTATAATAAGGTAGAAAAATAACACCTTTCTATCACACTAAACACATGTTTAGGGAAAATCCCCCACCATGTAGGGGAAATCCTTTTCATAGTCTTTTTTTTATTTGTTCCTTTGCATCATGAAAGTTAGGGGACGCTTCTCGGAGCACTCTAAGACTTGAATAAGAACTTAATAAAGGTAACGATTATGAGAAAGATAGTACTAACCCTCATCGCATCGTTCATAGTCAGCATTGCAACAACAAGTGCAATGAGTTATGAGCAGGCTCGAATACAAGCACTCTTTCTAACAGATAAGATGGCTTACGAGCTAAATCTGACAGAAGCACAATATGAGGCTGCCTACGAGATAAACCTCGACTACCTCATGAGTGTTAATACTGTTGACGACCTCTACGGCATTTACTGGTCGCATCGCAACGTCGACTTGAGCTATATACTCTATGATTGGCAATATCGGGCATTCATCGATGCACCTTATTTCTACCGTCCTTTGAGATGGGACGGAGGCTACTGGAGATTCGGAGTCTACGCTCGCTATCCAAGACGTGACTACTACTATTTCGGACGACCAGCGTTCTATAACGTTTACAATGGCGCACATAGCTGGCGTATGAACGGCGGGCAAAGCTGGTATAACGGTAGAGAAATCTTCTACGGACGTGATAGTCGATTCGGAATGAGGGACAACTACTTACGTGGCGACTATTATAGAGGAGGTAACTACTACTATAATAATGGGCCAACGTACCAGAACGACCGTCCAAGAAGCTTCGGTAATCAACAACGATGGAACTTTGATGGACCTCGAAACAACGAGTACTATGCCCCACGAGGGAGTTCGACACGTACGACGGTGACACAACCTAACTACGGCAACAGTTTCGGTGGCAACAGAAGCTTTGGTGGTGCAACAAGAAGTGCTGAGCCAAGTCGATCATTCAGTGCACCAAGCAACAGCTTTGGTGGCGGAAGTCCTTCCTTCGGTGGAAGCCGTTCAAATGGCGGAAACGTATCAAACGGAGGTGGTTCTTTCGGTGGACATAGATAAAGATAATAATAAATAGACATTGATCCAATCAGGTTTAAATACTAAGCACTAAGATAAAAGGTTTAAGGTTAGACGTTTTAAGGTATTAAGATTGTAAAGCAGTTAGCAAACCAATGAGTAAAGACTGCATTCAGACCAAATTAGAGATGTAACAAAAAAGAGAGTTATTTAAATGAAGAAGAAGAGGAGTTTCACGTGATGTGAAGCTCCTTTTCGCTTTTGGTGTATTGGCCTTATTAGCCCAATAAGGCCCATCAGCCCAATAAGATTATTAGCCTTATAAGGCCTATAAGCCCCATCAGCCTTATAAGATTATTAGCCTCATCAGCCCAATATGGCCCATCAGCCCTATATGATTATTAGCCCTATTAGCCCAATAAGGCCCATCAGCCTTATAAGATTATTAGCCCAATGAGGCCCTATAACTCCAATCTCCTCACCTCAGCATTGCCCATTGGCCTCAACTCATTCATCGGCTTGTCATAATAAACGCTTTGGATAGCTTTATTGATGATACCATGTCCCACGGCAACCACCCTCTTTCCTGCATATTCCTGCCCTACCCATGCAAGGAACTCCTTAGCACGAGCCTTCAAGGCGTCCAAGCTCTCGATGTCATCGGGCCATTGAGAGGGGTCATTGAGATTGGCCAACTCGGGAATATACTTGCCTGTAAACGACCCCCAATCACGCTCTCGCAACAGCGGAGTAGTCGCAACTACCTGCCCATGCGGTGCCGCTATCAGTTCACAAGTATGGATACTTCGCCGTAAGTCGCTTGACACAAAAGCATCAATCGGCTCATCCTTCAATTGCTCTGCAAGCTCTTTCGCCTGTTGAACACCCTTCTCATTCAGCTCGCCAGGCGTCTGCCCTTGCATAATATGATGGGCATTATCTACCGTCTCACCATGTCTAACAAGATACAATACCGTCATAACATCTTCATTCTTACTGCAAAAATAATAAAAAATCAGGTAGTTAACCCTTGAAATAGGGATTATTTTGTATTTTTGTAACCATGAAAGTACTTCAAATCTCAGCCGTAAGGGCTATTATCGTATTAATGACTGGCTTCCTCCTCGTCAAGTATCGCGAAGATACTATGACTTGGATGACCATCACCGTGGGTGTACTCTTCCTCATCTCAGGACTCGTCGCATGTATGCTCTACTACTTTGAAAAGGAGAAAGTGGCCAAGAAGACTGCCAAGGCTGCACTGCAAGAGGGCCAACAAGAGGAAGAAGACCTCAAGTCACCCTCCTTCCCTATTGCGGGCGTAGGTAGTATCGTCTTGGGTATTATCCTTGCCGTCATGCCCAATACATTCACTACTTGGATGGTGTATATCCTCTCTGCACTGCTTATCCTTGGTGCTGTCAACCAGTTTATGAACCTTGCTCGCTCGCGCCAGTACGCCCGTGTCCCCGTGTACATGTGGGTCTTCCCTACTATCAGTATGGTTGTTGCCATCTTACTAATCAGTAGACCGATAGAAACTGACGCTCTCTTCTTCACACTAAAGGTTATTGGATGGGCCTTCATGTACTATGGTGTCTTAGAGTTCGTACTGATTATCCGCATGTATCTTGTTCGCAAAGCCTACGATAAGGCTGAGGCTGCAAAGGTTGTGACAGGCGACAAGATGGTTACTGACGGCATAGAAGATGCTGAGGTAGTTGAGGAATAACCCATGTACTACTGCCGCTACTCATCACCCCTCGGCAATCTGTTGATTGCTGGGGCGGAGGATGCTGTCGTCTATTGCCTCTGGGAAGATACAATTGACGAACGAATGATGGCTACATGGGAGGAAGATAAGTCGGAGAAAAGCACTGCTCTGACTGAAACCTGCCGCCAACTAACAGAATACTTTGCTGGTACTCGCAAGGTGTTCCGTCTTCCCTTGCGCCTAAACGGTACTCCCTTTCAGCGTCTTACATGGTTGGGACTACAACAGATCCCCTACGGTGAGACCCTCTCCTACGCTGATTTAGCAAGACTAACAGGCCATCCAAAGGCCGCACGTGCCATTGGCAACGCCAACCACCACAATCCTTTAATGCTCATCATCCCCTGCCATAGAGTCATCACAAGTAACGGAGAGATAGGCGGTTACGCTGGTGGAATAGCCCGAAAAGCCTGGTTATTAGAAAAAGAAAAGCAGAATAAGTAGTCACCCCTTATCTGTCAAGAAATTTATTAGCGCATACTTCTCCCATAACCCCTAATCTTCAATAAACTTTTAGCAGCTTAGTAAGGTTCACTATAACCAAAGATAACAATACTGCCTACCATAAATTTGATACCTCAGTATGGCTTACCAGTCTCTCAACTTTCATTCATCTTCTCTTATAGATATAACTATCTTTTGACTAAATAACACTGTTGGAGATTAATTATAAGCTGTATCAAATTAGGTTGAACCCTATTTTGATGCAGCTTTTTTCGTACTCTTTACTTCACAGACCATAAAGGTAAGGAAAGAGATATTAGCTCTTAGCCGTTACGAAAAGTCTTTACATAGAATCTTGTTATATTCGTTCTTGGAGGATGAAAATGAGAGTAGAGGTAGGTCATAATAACAATCAGTAAATCAAGATGTTATGAGATAGACTAAAGAAGGGCCTCTTCAAGCATCAAGAAGGGCGTCTTCTTGATCCTTGAAGGGCATGTTCTCGAATGATGAAGGGCGTCTTCTTGCTACAAGTTCGGCCTTTCCTCTAAAAGAGAGGAGAATGATTAGCGAAATATCCTGACAATCTCTAAAGAAACAATCAGCATACTTTTTCTCACAGAAATGTATTCTATTTCTCAAGAAGTGCGTTCTTTTCTCACAGAGGTTGCGTTCTATTTCTCACAGAATAACACAGAAGAACAGATTTCACAAAGCTTCACAGAGACATTAAGTCAACCGATATCACAGAACCTTACAGCTAATGTTAGTTGAAAGGCCTCTGTGACCTCTGTATGCCGAAGGCGTTCTGTGGGCTCAAAACGTGCGCAAAAAGGCTCAGTGAACTCTGTGCGCTCTGTGAGAGAAAAAAATCCCCAGCGAGTCTCAAGTGTCCCTTTTCTCATTGAGGGTGCGTTCTATTTCTCACAGAAGAACACAGAAGAACAGAACACACAGGGTTTCACAGAGACATTAAGTCAACCGATATCACAGAACCTTACAGCCAACAGAAGCTGAAACGCTCTGTGTTCTCTGTATGCCGAAGGCCTTCTGTGAGCTCGAAATGTGCGCCAAAAGGCTCAGTGAACTCTGTGCGCTCTGTGAGAGAAAAAACTCCCCAGCGAGTCTCAAGCGTCCCTTTTCTCATTGAGGGTGCGTTCTATTTCTCACAGAAGAACACAGAAGAACAGAACACACAGGGTTCAAAGCAAGTAGTGGCCCCTCCCCCTTCCCCTCCCCCGAAGGGAAGGGGAGTAATCACCGAGATACCCCTATAAAAAGGATGTAGGCTTCGTTATGTCCCTTAATGGCAGTCTTGTAGGGGTAACCTCACATATTACGCCCCTCCCTACGGGGGAGGGGTTGGGGGAGGGGCCACCTATTGTCTGTCTTGACCCACCACACCTCTTACTTCAATCCCTACATTCTCATTCCTCTTCCTAATACTAACATGAAGGAGAAAAAGGCAATGATTATATCGATGAACGTAGCGAGGAAAAACATCAAAAAGCCCGCTACCTTCCCTTTCTCAGTACCAAATTTGTAAGAACAAATGCTTATCACTGCCACAGCAGCTAAGAATTCGTAGATAAAAGTCTCCTCTTCTCCGTTGCTTATGTATATGTAGAATGGGTACATGTGAACCGCATACACGATGAGTACGCACAGTATCCATCTGTAGGGCATTAGTTTCTCCATCATAGTCACTCGTCTGTTAAGTTTTTTATAAGTTTCTGTTCGGGTCAAGCCCCTTGCTCTGTGTTGACGTAAAAGCATACAGATATAAGCCTTCCCACAATGTCCGAGGTTGTAGACAAATCGGTTTTTCACCCTATCCACCATACTCTTACGCATACAAAGATAACTGATTTTTTCTATTCCCACCCCTTTTTCGTAAGTATTTTGTTAGGCTTAAGCAGCGACAGACCACTTATAAAGCCACGTGCCAGCCCTTTCCACGTACCGCATTACCCCTCCTCACATATCGTTCCTCAGCAATCCCCGTATTATAAGGATGCTCAATACTTTCCTATCTAATGCTTAGCATGCACACTTTTGAGTTCTCCCACCATGTGTCCAACCGGTTCTGAGTTTCTTAAAAGAGGCTAATAATAATCAGAATATCAACAAGTTAAGACACCGAATAACGACAGTATGTTATCTTATTGCCAATTTTGATGCCATCTTTCACTACCTTGCTGCGATAAAGACATCGCTCATCAGTCCACTTTAAGTATATCAAAAGGCCACGTAAAGAGCCTCCGAGTGATTCTTTCCCCTTTTCTTCTTTCGTCTTGCAGAATTTATACTATCTTTGCAGATATAATCGTTAAATAACAATACTATGGTAAAGAAAGGTGAAATCTACGTCAAAGAAGCGGTCATTAGGACGATGACGAAGGACGGAATTGACTATATTTGTATTACGGACATAGCCCGACAAAAGAACGCAGTAGAGCCTAAAGACGTCGTTAAAAACTGGATGCGACAAAAGAACACACTTGAGTATTTAGGGTTGTGGGAGAAGCTTAATAACCCAAACTTCAAAGGGGTCGAATTCAACCCCTTATTGTCAGAGGCAGGTAGCAACTCCTTTACGATGAGTCCAAGTAGGTGGGTGGAGTAAGTAAAGTAGGTGTTTTAGTTTACTTTATGATGTCATGAAGGGCATTGGTAGGCCAAACAACTCTTTTAAGGGAGTAAAAGGCGTAGATTGTTTTAGGTTAAAACAATTGAACAACAGCCTTGGCTTGCAAGGAGAATCTTGGGTTATAGCATACGAAAAAGACCGTTTGGGAAAGTTGGATATTAACTTTAACGTTAAACACTCGTCCGTTCTTGAAGGCGATGGCATAGGTTAAGATATACTTTCCGTCGAAGATAACGGGAAGACACCAAGGTATATAGAAGTGAAGACAACGACGGGTAGCGTGGATACCCCATTCTACTTCAGTGCTACAGAAATGCGTTTTAGTAGGGAGCATAAGGAACATTACTACTTATATCGTGTTTATATCTTAAAGCAATCAGGCCAACAAGCAGATGTTACATTACTGCATGGCAGTTTAGAAGAACTTAGTGCTGACCCCATCTGTTACCAGGCTAAGGTCGAGCTATAATCCCTTAGTATGTCATTCTGTCATTCTGTCTCCACCTGTCCACCTGTTACTCTGTCTTACATCGCCCCACCCACCCCACCTGTCCACCTGTTACTCTGTCTTAAACCACCCCACCCGTCCACTCTGTCCACCTGTTACTCTGTCTTAAACCACCCCACCCGTCCACTCTGTCCACCTGTTACTCTGTCTTTCATCGTCCCACCCGTCCACCCTGTCCACCTGTTACTCTGTCTTACATCACCCCACCCGTCTCCACCTGTCCACCTGTTACTCTGTCTTAAACCGCCCCACCGTCTCCACCTGTCCACCTGTTACTCTGTCTTAAACCGCCCCACCCACCCATCTACTTTATCCTTTTCTTATTCTGTCTCTATTTGCCAATATGAATTATTTTAGTTATCTTTGCCTACAAAACAAACGTAAGACATAATGGCAACAGTAGACGACAAGAAGATTATCTTCTCAATGGTTGGGGTCTCAAAGATTATCCCACAGAACCAAAAACAGATTCTGAAGAACATTTACCTATCGTTCTTTTATGGCGCAAAGATAGGTATCATCGGTCTTAACGGCGCAGGTAAGTCTACGCTAATGAAGATTATAGCAGGCTTAGTAGAGCCTACTCAGGGCGAAATTGTGTGGAGTCCAGGTTATACCGTGGGTTATCTGCCACAGGACCCACCGCTTGATGAGGCCAAGACCGTCAAGGAGAATGTCATGGAAGGGGTGCAGCATATCTATGATGCACTAAAGGAATATGACGACATCAATGTGAAGTTCGGTATGGAGGAGTATTACTCTGATGCTGACAAGATGGACAAACTGATGCAGCGACAGGCTGAGTTGCAGGATATCATCGATGCTACAGACGCTTGGAACATAGACTCTCGCCTCGAGAGGGCCATGGATGCGCTGCGTTGTCCTAAGGGTGACCTCCCTGTAACGAACCTTTCTGGCGGCGAGCGACGCCGTGTTGCACTCTGCCGCTTGCTCCTTCAGAAGCCTGACGTGCTATTGCTCGATGAGCCAACCAACCACCTTGATGCCGAGAGTATCGACTGGTTGGAGCAACACCTGCAGCAGTATGAGGGAACAGTCATTGCTGTAACGCACGACCGATACTTCTTAGACGATGTTAGCGAGTGGATCCTTGAACTCGACCGAGGTGAGGGTATCCCATGGAAGGGCAACTACTCATCATGGCTCGACCAAAAGACAAAGCGCATGGAGCAGGAGGAGAAGTCGGCTTCGAAGCGTCGTAAGACCTTAGAACGTGAGTTGGAATGGGTGCGCATGGCCCCGAAAGCACGTCAAGCCAAGGGTAAGGCCCGTCTGAACTCATACGAGCAGATGCTCAACGAGGAGCAGAAGCAGCGTGAAGAGAAGCTCGAGATCTTCATCCCTAACGGTCCGCGTCTGGGCAACAAGGTCATCGAGGCGCAGCATGTGAAGAAGGCTTTTGGTGAGAAGGTGCTCTTCAACGACCTCAATTTCATGCTTCCTCCTAACGGTATCGTGGGTGTTATCGGTCCTAACGGAGCTGGTAAGACAACGCTCTTCCGCCTTATCATGGGTTTGGAACAGGCCGATGGCGGTACGTTCGAGGTGGGCGAAACAGTCAAATTGGCATACGTCGACCAGCAGCATAAGGATATCGACCCAAACAAGACGGTGTATGACGTAGTGTCACAGGGCAACGACACCATCCGTATGGGTGGTCGTGACATCAACTCACGTGCCTATCTCTCACGCTTCAACTTCTCTGGAACCGACCAAAGTAAGCTTTGTTCAGTCCTCTCAGGAGGTGAGCGCAACCGCTTGCAGTTGGCTATGGCATTGAAACAAGAGGGTAACGTCCTCCTTCTCGATGAGCCTACTAACGACATCGACGTGAACACGTTGCGTGCTTTGGAGGAGGGTCTTGAAGCCTTCGCAGGCTGTGCAGTAGTCATCAGCCACGACCGCTGGTTCCTTGACCGTATCTGTACGCATATCCTTGCATTTGAGGGTAACGGTGAGGTAGTATTCTTCGAGGGTGGTTTCTCCGATTATGAAATCAATAAAGCACGCCGCCTTGGTAACGAGGAGATTAAGAAGGGACGCTACAGAAAGCTGATGGAAGAGTAGTTATCCCCATCTTGACACAAGCAGCGAAGGAGGGGTAACCTCGGTGATCACTCCCCTCTCCATTCGGAGAGGGGCTGGGGGTGAGGCTTCTGTTGGCTGTAACGTTCTGTGATATCGGTTGACTTAACGTCTCTGTGAAACTTTGTGTGTTCTGTTCATCTGTGTTCTTCTGTGAGAAATAGAATGCACCCTCAATGAGAAAAGGGACGCTTGAGACTTGCTGGGGAGTTTTTTCTCTCACAGAAGACATTTCATTCTCTCATGTTGGATATTTTTTTCTCTCACAGAGCGCACAGAGTTCACGGAGTTTTTTGGCGCACATTTCGAGCCCACAGAAGGCCTTCGGCATACAGAGAACACAGAGCGTTTCAGCTATCGTAGATACTAATAAGGGACAACATGAAGCCTTCGTCCTTCTTATAGGGGTATCTCGGTGATCACGCCCCTCCCTTCGGGGGAGGGGAAGGGGGAGGGGCCAGCTGGGGAAGGGGGAGGGGCCACCATTTCTCTGCGTGCTCTCCCTGTTCGCTGAAAGGCTTCTGTCCATCTGTGAAAATCTGTGAGAAATAGAATACCCAATAGATTTCCTGCGTTCTTGAAAAAACCTGACAAAAACGCATAAGAAAGCCCTTACGGATATAGAATGATATAATTAAAAACCTAAATCGCAACTAACAAGAAATCAATCACTTATAGACTCGAATCAAGAAGGGCCTTGTCAAGCATCAAGAAGGGCGTCTTCAAGGGTCAAGAAGGGCATGTTCTCGAACGTTGAAGGGCATGTTCTTGAAGCATGAAGGGCATATACTGGATTCAAGTATGGCGAAAACTCTTTACATATTCGTGGGGAATAAGCATGGAGTGTCGCCTCTTCTTTTCCAAAGAAAAAGGGATACTGCCTCGGCAATATCCCTTAGAAAAGATTTTATTAGCAAAGTTTATTGGGACAGACGATAGACGACTGTCCCGTTGTATCTATTGATTACTTATAAAGAACCGTTGTTTGCCTGACGTACCATCTCAGAGGATGCATAGAGGTAGACCTCTACACGGCGGTTAGCCTGGCTGATTGTCTTGTTCTCAATAGGGTTCGCACTACCGAAGCCCTGTACTGAACGGATCTGACGACTGCTCACTCCACGACCTTTCAGATAGGATGACACAGCTTCAGCACGACGCTGTGACAATGGGACATTGATGTTGTCATTACCTGAAGCGTCGGTATATCCCTGTATAGCAACGTCACAGTTAGAGTTGCGTTGCATGAGGGAAGCAAACTTCGTGAGGTCGTTCTTGGCCGAAGCACTTAGGTTTGAACCATTCAGAGGGAAGAGAATACCTGAGTCGAAGGTAACCTTCACGCAGTCTAATCCGTTCGCATCAGTAACCTTATCGACACGTGCATTAGGCAACTGCTGCGATGCCTCGCGTGCTACCTTGTCCATGTGACGACCGATGAGGGCTCCCGCTCCTGCACCAACAGCGCCACCAATGGCTGCACCAATAGCTGTACTCTTACCGTTATGACCTATTATTTGACCGACGATGCCGCCCAATGCTGCACCAGCACCGCCACCGATTAATGAACCTGTACCTTGTTTTGTCTGACAACTTACGACAGTGAGGAGACACATTCCTGCTGCCATCATCTTCATATTCTTCATAATCAAACGTATTAAATGACTATTATCTTTTACCTTATTCAGCATGGTCAACGACCGTGCCTTAATTCATTTTAATTCATGCAAAGTTAAACAAATATATGCCATAGGGCCCTTATTGCCAACATTTTTTTGTATTTTTGCAGAAAATAAGCCAACTCGGCAAATAGAAACAAGCTTCGTTTGCACTCATTTGCATTATTTTCGCAATAGATAGACTGGTCGGAGTAGATGGGAGAAAACCTCCCGTAGGCTCGCTTATCCCAGTTGTATCTGTGTGCAAAGTTAGTGTTTCACGCCATAATGGCAAAAGGGAAACACCTATAACAACGTGGGAAATCCCCTAAAAGGGTAAAGTAAAAGAATAGAATAAAGTATTTATGGCAAAAGAACTGAAAGAACTTACCAAGAGAGCCGACAACTACTCTCAATGGTACAATGACTTAGTAATAAAGGCAGACTTGATTGAACAGTCTGCTGTACGTGGTTGTATGGTTATCAAACCATACGGTTATGCTATCTGGGAGAAGATACAAGCGCAGCTTGATAAGATGTTTAAGGAGACCGGAGTACAGAATGCTTACTTCCCAATGTTAATCCCTAAGAGCTTTCTCTCACGTGAGGCTGAACACGTGAAGGGCTTTGCCAAGGAGTGTGCCGTGGTCACTCACTACCGCTTGAAGGCTACTGAAGATGGCAACGCCGTACAGGTCGACCCTAATGCGAAGCTCGAGGAAGAACTGATCATACGTCCTACAAGTGAGACAATCATCTGGAACACCTATAAAAACTGGATACATTCATGGCGCGATCTGCCGTTGATGTGCAACCAGTGGTGTAATGTGATGCGTTGGGAGATGCGCACTCGTCCATTCCTTCGCACGTCTGAGTTCCTCTGGCAGGAGGGTCACACCGCTCACGCAACACGTGAGGAGGCTGAGAAGGAGGCACAGACGATGTTGCGTGTCTATGCTGATTTCGCAGAGAAATGGCTCGCTGTTCCTGTCGTACAGGGCGTTAAGAGCGAGACAGAACGCTTTGCGGGTGCATTGGATACCTATACCATCGAGGCCATGATGCAGGATGGTAAGGCCCTTCAGAGTGGTACTTCTCACTTCTTGGGACAGAACTTTGCTAAGTCATTCGACGTCACTTTCCTTAATAAGGAGAACAAGCCAGAGTATGTATGGGCCACCTCTTGGGGTGTTAGTACTCGATTGATTGGTGCGCTCATCATGACCCACTCTGACGATAACGGACTTGTTCTTCCTCCGAAGATTGCACCTATTCAGGTGGTTATCGTACCTATCTTCAAGGGTGAGGAGCAGTTGAAGGAACTGACAGCCAAGCTGCAACCAGTCATCGACCAGCTCCGTGAGTTGGGAATCACCGTCAAGTATGACGATACCGATAATAAGCGTCCGGGCTTCAAGTTCGCTGACTATGAGCTTAAGGGCGTACCTGTACGTCTTGCTATGGGTGGTCGTGACTTAGAGAACAACACCATTGAGGTGATGCGTCGTGATACGCTTGAGAAGGAAAGCCTAAGTTTTGATGGCATCGTAGAGCACATCAAGAACCTTCTCGACGACATTCAAGCTAATATCTTCAAGAAGGCCAAGGACTTCCGCGACGCTCATATCTATGAGTGTGAGAACTATGATGAGTTCAAGGAGAGAGTGAAGGATGGCGGTTTCTTCCTCTGTCACTGGGACGGAACAGAGGAGACTGAGGCGAAGATAAAGGAAGACACGCAGGCAACCATCCGTTGTGTCCCTTATATGTTCGAGCAGACTCCAGGTGTCGACATGGTTAGCGGCAAACCTGCTAAGTATCGTGTCATCATCGCAAGGTCATATTAATAAACGAAAACTGGCATTGTCGAGGGTTTCTATAGCCCTCGGTAATGCCAGTCTTTGCTTTAGAGAGGATGGCAGGAAGGCCTATCGAGCCTATCAGCCCTTGTATTCATAGCAACTAACTTAAACATTATCAATTATGAAAAAGTCACTTCTTACTTTTGTTTTCCTCCTTGCTCTGACAGCATTAAACGCTCAGACACTCATCAAGGCTAAGTTTCAGAAAGGCGAACAAGCTACTTATTCGACTGTGTCGGAAGCGAAGATCTCAACACCTATGGGCGGTGGCGACCAGTCGGTCAAGACGAGTAGTAACACCGTCATTACCGTGAAGGAGGCCAATGCGGATGGGTATGTTATCGAATTGATAACCAAGGACATTAATACTGAAGGCGACCAGTCAACTGCCTTGCAGACGAGGAACATGCTGAGTCAATACCTTGGTAATGTTCCTATGCGAGTAAAGACTGATGCCAACGGAAAGGTGACCGACATCCTAAACTTTGAGGAGGTGCAGGCCAGTGTGAGCAAGCTTGTGATGGTGTTCATCGACTCTATCTATAAAGAAAAGCCTCAGTTAGAGCAGGGCTTGCCTAAGTATAAGATGGCGATGTCGCTCAACAACATGCTAACCAAGCAGACTTTCATTGAGACAATGGAACATTCAACCTTCTTCAACCTCTTTGGTAAGACGCTAAAGACAGGCGACAAAGAGGATATCAATCAGCAAGGAATAAAGTTAATCGTCACATACGAGGTGACTAAGGAGCCTAACGAACTCGTCATCATAGGTAAGACACAGAACAACATGAGCGAAGACGACGTGAAAGGCTTCCTCATTGACAAGATGAAACTGATGGGTTCTGACGAGTCGATGATAGCTAAGTTCGAGCAAGGATGGTTGGTGATGAAGCAGATGGGACTAACGAAAATGGACGGTAGCGGTACGATTACGACCCGTCTCCTCCCTTCTGGCTGGGCCACAGAGTATGGTTCTTCTATCAAGTCAAAGGTGATGGGCGCCGTAATGACTACTAACTCCGTGTCTAAATTAGTAGAACATAGCTGGAAGTAATCCGCTTCGTCAGACACTATATATATTATAATAAGGTGGTGAAGGCCGTCTCATCACCACCTCCCTTCGCTCCTTTCCATTATGTGGATAGGTGTGTGGGAGTGGTGTGTGCCCTTTTGTTACACCTCCCTTCGCTCCTTTCCATTACGAGGATAGATAAGCAGGGGTGGTTGTGTGGGCCTTTTACTAAACTGTCCCTTCGTTCCTTTCCATTATGTGGATAGGTGTGTGGGGGTGGTGTGTGACCTTTTTCGCTCCCTTCTTCTTAGTCCCTGCCCCTCATTAGCGGTGTATCTTATTCTCCTTTATGGGGTATTGATGATTGCTGATTAGTAATCGTCTTCCCCTCTTCGACAAGCTAATTAGGTCGTAAAAAATCATTACATCGAATAGCGTTAATCATCCTCATGAGACAGCCGTAGCATCTTCTATCACCTACTCTATAACCTTCGATAAATCAACACGTTATAAACAGCATTTAAGAACATGCCCTTCTTGCATCAAGAAGGGCATGTTCTTGTTCCATGAAAGGCATGTTCTCGAATGTTGAAGGGCATCTTCTTCGTTCAAGAAGAGCGTTTCCTCGAAAAGAGGGGGATATGGATTACGAAATATCCTGACATTTTCTGTTTGTTTGATTAGCGTATCTTTTTCACAGAGAACTATTCTTTCTCTCACAGAACTCACAGTGGCCCCTCCCCCTTCCCCTCCCCCGTAGGGAGGGGCGTAATATGTGAGGTTACCCCTACAAGACTGCCAGTAGGAGTCGTGGGTAGTTTTTTCTCTCACAGAGGACATTCCTTTCTCTCACAGAGCGCACAGAGTTCACGGAGCTTTTTGGCGCACAGTTCGAGCCCACAGAACGCCTCCGGCATACAGAGTTCACAGAGCGTTTCAGCCATTGTAGATAGGATTAAGGGACAACATGAGGCCTACGTCCTTCTTATAGGGGTATCTCGGTGATTACGCCCCTCCCTTTGGGGGAGGGGAAGGGGGAGGGGCCAGCTGGGGACGGGGGAGGGGTAACCTCGGTGATCACTCCCCTCTCCACTCGGAGAGGGGCCGGGGGAGAGGTCTCAATTACCCCTTCAACTACCTAAAAATGATGATTTTGCAAATTCATTAAAAGTAAGTATTGGACGATATATATATATTCTATACCTTTGCAGACGCTTATCGTAAAAAAAGAAGATACAAGGCTGACTTCATTTGCAGACACCTGTGACTTAGTCTTAAGCCTGGGTAAACTATATGGACTCGGTTCTCTTGCTGCGAAAGTAGGGAGAGATTAGTGTCTACTCATTAAAAACCTATTTGTAATCTGAGTATATATGAACAAATTAAAAGTGAACTATGAAAGGCGTGTCAGATACTATCTGTCCGCCACTCTCTTAAGTTCTTTGTTCTTATTCCCGCCCACCTACGTCCATGCCACGTCTGTGCATGGGCAGGAAACAGTTGAGGATGAGGACAAAGATGTCAAAACATCTGTAACCGTTCGGGTTGTTTCTGAACAGTCGCAGGAGCCGCTCATCGGTGCTGTCGTACGTTGCGAAGGTGTTTCAAATCCCTCGGTGACAGACATCGATGGTAAGTGTACGATTAAACTCAAGCGTGCTGCCGACCGCATAAAACTGACGGTAACCTACGTAGGGTATAAGTCTGTGACCCGTGTCGTTAATGTTCCTGACAGTCGCATGATAACCTTACAGTTAAAGGATGACTCCAAGCAGTTGGATAATGTCACTGTTACAGCCCTGAAACGGCACACGACAGTGTTGCAGCAGTCGTCTGCCATCAGTCAAGAAGCCTTAGAGAAAGGTGGTGCAACGTCATTGGCAAAACTCCTTGAGACCATCCCCGGCGTCAGTTCTATTAGTACAGGAAACACGATAGCAAAGCCTGTTATACAAGGTATGCACAGTAGTCGTATCCTCTTGATGAACAATGGTGTACGATTAGAGAGCCAGAGTTGGGGTGCCGACCACGCACCAGAGCTTGACTATACTGGGTCGAGTATGGTAGAAGTAGTGAAGGGAGCCGAGTGTATTCGCTATGGCTTCGGTGCGATGGGTGGTGTAGTACTCTTGAACGATGCGCCCCTACCCTACGAAAACAAGAAGATTAAGGTCAACGGAAACGTCAATGTAGGCTACGACACCAATGCTCGTGGCTTCAGTGGATCGGGTACTGTTGAGACTGGTTACAAGCAGTTTGGCCTGCGTCTACACGGTATGTACACCAAAGGAGGTGACTATCATACCGCCGACTACGTGTTGAATAACACGGGATATAACACTATCAGCTTCTCAGCCTTAGCTGGTTGGCAAGGAAGAAAACTGACAGCTACGCTCTTCTCAAGTATCTACTATCAGCGAAGTGGCATCTATTACGCCAGTAAGATATCTGACTTATCACAGTTGATAAAGCGCTTTGAGTATGGACGACCCGACCCAGAGACTGTTAAACCCTTCTCTTACGAAATCAAACCACCGTTCCAACAGTCGCAACACGTGACGTTGAAGGGTGAACTCAAGTGGGAGCTTAACCCTAACCATCACCTAAATCTCACGCTGTCGTTCCAAGAGAACCTCCGTCAAGAGTTCGAGAACCGAAAGAAGACACAGTGGAGTTGGATTCCAATGCAGGACTTGATACTGAAAACCTACAAGTTTGACGTACTTTGGCAAGCTAAATGGAAACTATGGAAGATGACCACCGACGCTGGTCTCTCAAATACTTACCAAACGAACTTCAACTATCCTGGTACGAAGCAGCCGGCTTTCGTCCCTAACTTTGCAGCCCTTTCGATGGGCGGATATTTCCTTCATAAGGCAGAGTTCGGCAGGTTGCAGTGTGCACTCGGTATGCGTTATGACTTCCGTGTACTGTCGGTTAATGGCTACAGCAGCCTCAGCAACTACACCTACTACGATGATTTCAAACTCTATAGTAACTTCACAATGAGTCTGGCTACCCACTATCAGTTCAGTGACAAGTGGGATGCACGTGCGAATATCGGTTGGTCATGGCGCCCACCAGATATCAATGAGCTCTATGCCATTGGCTTGCAAGACGGTTCCTATTGGGTAGTAGGCAATAAGAACCTTGCCAGCGAGCGTGGATATAAGCTCGTGTTAGGTACGAAATATAGGAATACTTGGTTCTCGGTAGAACCCAGCTTCTTCTTCCAACGCATCAACAGCTATATATACGACCATATCGGAGAAGGCAAGGACCGCTTCCATAACCACCCAAGTGGTAAGTATCCGAAGTTTATCTACGACCAAGACGATGTGAAACTCTATGGTGGTGATATCGAGGCAACCGTGAAGCCTGTACGTGGACTTACCTTTGTCGGTAAGGGAGAATGGATGTTTGCACGCAACCTAACCCACGACGACTGGCTACCCTTCATGCCTTCAGACCGTTACGGACTCTCTGCTACCTACGAACTACCGCTGAAGAAGCCCCAGAAATATCGTTCGTCGCTGTCGCTATCAGGTATCTATGTGACCAAGCAGACCCGCTTTGATCCCGATAAAGACCTCGTTCCTGACTCGCCACCAGCCTATTTCCTACTGAACGGGACAGCTGAACTGCGTATCGGACTGCCGCAGAATAAAGAGTTGAAGTTTATGATTGTCGGTGATAACATACTCAATGCACTCTATAAGGAGTACACCGACCGCTTCAGATACTACGCCCATGAGCGTGGTGCAAACTTCTCTTTACGCACATTGTTTAAGTTCTAATTAGCTGAAAAAGAATATGAAACTATATAAAGACATACGCCTCATACTTGCCACAGCAGCAGTGGGACTCCTCTTCGGGAGTTGCTCTAACGACCAAGTTGACGATTTCTTCAAGAAGATAATACAAGCCCCTCCTTCCTCTATAGAGCGAGATGTGAAGGGACATGAGCAGATTTATGCTGTTCATGCCATCTTGAGAATGGGCTATAAGGGCGGGATGATTGGTGTAGGACCTGATGGTAACGACTCTATCCAAGCCTATAACACCTACCACCTCGTCAGTAGTTCGACCTCTATACCAGTCATGCAAGAGATTGATATAGCCAAGGATGACGACGGACAGATGACCATCACGACCGAGCGCGACTGCTTTGACGTGATTGCTTCAGACGATATTTACTATGGATTGGAGCTGAAGTACTACGATCAGAACGGTATGCTCATCAATCATCAGTTCTCTGGTTATCCCTTCATGAAGGATAAGGACGGTTATAACGTGCCTGATGAAGACAACGCAACACTCCTTGTTCACCAACACTTCTTCGGTATTGGCAACGCTTCCTTAGACAAGTTGGTGGCTGATAGCACCTCCTCTGGACACGAAAAAGCGGTTCAAGGGATGCAAATGGCCTATCCTCGCTCATTGGCTTCAATACCTACTTATTATGACCGATACACCTTCAAGGAGCAAGGGGGAGCTATGGATGCGGCCACAAAGTTCTCTACCTCTAACATCTATGTGCCTGACGGCTACACGTTCGGCCTTAACCAGGTGCCATTTAACAGTGAACTGGCTTGGAGAGCGATTGAGGTATCGGGTAAGCCAGAGGCTTTGCAGCCTTTTACCTTTGGTGGGAAGACTTATCATCTCTACAAGACTATTGATCCAATGGAGCTGAATAAGATTACACCTGAGGTCTTTACATACGAGTATAGAGATACTGATCCAGTGGAGGAGGAACTCGGAAAACTCTTTACAGAGGCTTATAACGATGACTTCACCGACCCAGATACCGAGGCACCACGCCAACGCTATGGTCATACTGTGGGTTTACTGCATCAGAAACGCAGCTTAGACGTCGGCACAGACTTAGACCGCTTGGGCTTTAAGGGCGTCATGCAGTTCCACAAGTCAGACATCGCTTTCCAACTGCAGGTGCGCATCTGCCATATTCTCAACAAAGGACAGCAGCACGTGGGAGAGTCGGAAAAGCCCGCAAAGTACTGTAATACGAACAATAGCGAGCATAGTTTCCTATGGGACTTCAACCAGTTACAACCCGGTTGGGACAGCTTTGATATCGACTATCCACTGTCTGTTCGTGTGATAGCCAATACCAAGGACGGTGAAGACAAGTGTTTTGAGGATGTTAAGCGATTCTATCCTGCAGCCGACAAGGCACAGCTCTGGCGTATGCTAACACGTCCACAAGACTTCTTCACACAGTACAGACAGAACGTAGTATTGATGTAATAACGAATTGGAAACATGAATAAGATAGTTAAAAATATCCTTTTATTATCATGCCTTGCCGTTGTCTTCGCCTCATGCGACGACTTTGTCTTTGGCAATGTACATGTTGATTATAACGAGAACCCCTTAGAGAGTAAGGGATTAGCACGTAGTGGCGCTGACAGATATGTAGATAGTCTGTCGAAGATAAAGGTCTCTGAGCAGGTAAACAACCCTGATCCAGACGGAGCCTTCAATGGTTGGGCCACGTGTCTGGCTATGTTTAAGGAGGGACACTCCCATGGTGACGGTATGATGCACGGTAATTTCGTTTACCATAACGCCCCTTGGAAGCAGGAGGAGTTCGTTATCATTCGCAACAACACGGCTAAGTGGCCTACTGTTGAGGTGCAACGCCAGAGCACAGTGACGTATCTTGAACAGAGCGATGGCAAGACTGGCCCCGACTACATCCGCATCATCGGTGGAAAACTAAAGCGTTGGGGACTCTGCCTCTACTTCTTTAATAAGGAGGGAAAGCTGATGAACGATGATATCCTCGACCACTCTGATGAGTATCAGATATTCTTTACGGTGAGCGAGGTCGACGACAAGGGTAATCCTTACGAGGTGATGGACTGCCGTGGTACGTGGAAACCGAAGAAGAACAAGTTTGGTGACTGGAAGAAAGGCGGTACGATAGACACGACACCAGTACCTTCACCGTTCTTCGCAAATACGACTACGTGGAAAGAAAGGGCCGAACGCACACCGAAGATATTTGAATATACCTACCGAGACACGTGGATTCATAACGCAATGGCCGATGGTGCGCGTGAGTTATTCAACCAACGTCTACTCCCTCCGTTGACCCGTGAGGATGCTGACTGGGCTGTTGCTCCCTACGACCAAGACCGTGTAGGACTGAAGGGGCACTTTAACTTCGACATTGAAGCCGATGAGAACGATGCTCTCCATGAGGAGTGGCCATTAGAGATAACACGCCGCTTAGACCCAGCTACGGGTGAGACAGGTCATTACACACGTCCGTCTTATCTCTTACCTAAGTTTTATCTATCGGTTAGAGTGATGAAGTGTCCAAAAGGAAAGAAGGCACTGATACCGAAGGACGAGTATCTTAGCCGCCACTCCACCTACGTCTTCCGTAGTCCCTACATCTGTTCAGAGGCTTACAATCCCGATGAACCGAAGGAGTATGGCGCTGACTCCGAATGGAAGGAGCTCTTCCGCTTTAATATTCCTATCAAAGTCTTCTGCAGTAGCTTTGATACTGACCCAACAACCATCGACCCGAACGACCCTCTCTACTTCTATTTAGGACATGAGATAGGCTTGTCATCATTAGATGCGTTGGAGGCTTCGCAGAATGTACAGACTCACGGCATTGGTGGTGGCTCTGGTTTCGGCAACTGGTTCCTGTAACATGGACAGCGGGAGTGGGTGGTCTCGACGATAAGGAAGTAACACGACGTCTGTAACTCACAATCTTTTCCCTTCGTGACAACCGTCCCTCCCACTGCTCATAATTATATAAACATATAAAGAAGAAAACAAATGATACAAAAGAAGATAGCTGCGTGCCTGCTCTTCGGCCTTATGCTTTTAGCGATGAGTAGCTGTACACGTAACGAGATGCCCGTCAAGCAATCCACATCTAAGACTAAGTTAGACCACTTAATCATAAAGGAAGTGTTCTATGTAGGCCACTATTGGTATCGTGATGTACGTGCTTGGGGAATGAAGAATATGAACCAGATGTACAATGACGACCAGTATATTACCATCTTCAACCCTACGGATGAGGTGAAATACCTTGATGGACTGGCCTTGTGTGTCAATGCTATCGATCCAAGCAAAGCCATTCAGTTCGCACCAAAAGACGATTTCGTCAATCGCTACTATGGGGCTTCTGGTATCTCTTACTTCCCGGGCAAGGGCAATGACTATCCTGTCAAACCGGGCCAGACCATCATCGTCGCAAAGTATGCCATCGACCATAAAGCTAAGTTCGAAGCCGAGTTAGAGGGCGAGGACCTAAGTATGTATGGCGGATTGAACGCCTTTTTGGATTTGAGCAAAGCCGACTTTGAATGGACAAACATCAACTATGACCCTGGAAAGAAGAACAATCCGGACGTTCCTGATATGTGTGCTATCCTCACATCTACCGATGCCAGCGGTAATATCGGACCTTCTTACGATTTCTCTCATGTGTCCGAAAGCAATGGTATAGCCTTGATAAAACTCCCTTGGACACCAGAGGAATTCAAGAAACACTATGCCGACACAAAGGATAGTAAAGGTTATCTGCATTACATCACCGTGACCAGTAGTGCCTTCGGCGATTTCTATGCCATCGAAGTACCCTTCGAGTGTGTCATCGACTGCATCACCATCTGTCCACGTCGTATGTTCCAAATGCGTCCAAGTAAGTTAGACAGGGGCTACAATGCCGTTACTGACAACTCATTCTCTGGTCTGAAACAAAGCGACTACCCTATCTCTTCTGGCTTAGCCTTGGTGAGAAAGTGGGATGGAAAGAAATTTGTTGACGACAACAACACCACTGCCGACTTTGAAGTCAAGGTTGCTTCGCTATCAAGAAAGGATGAGAAGGGCAACGCAATAAAGTGATAACAAGGTGAGTAAATAGTCAACAAGGTAAAAGAACAACACACGAAAAGGATAATAAGGCTGCAGCATCTTAGGTCCACCCTATCTTGCTGCAGCCTTTCCCATTGTATATATATAATGAAAAGGAGGCTAAGTAGTGCCAAGACAGCGTATAACCTGCTGGCCCCTCAACAAACAACAGCTGGCCCCTCCCATGTCCTCAGCTGGCCCCTCCCCCGTCCCCTCCCCCGCAGGGAGGGGTGTAATCACCGAGATACCCCCACACAAGTATCCTCGTAACTCACATTCGCTCCATTCGTGTAATTCGTAGTCTTCCATATCCAAGACTATATTCTTTCCTCCCATCCACCATTCGTGCAATTCGTGTAATTCGTAGTCTTCTATTTCCAAGACTATGTGCTTTCCTCATACCCACTATTAGTGCCATTCGTGTAATTCGTAGTCTTCTATTTTCAAGACTATGTGCTATCATCATACCCAGCATTAGTGCCATTCGTGTAATTCGTAGTCTTTCGACAAATTAGCAGTCTTTAGCGGTTTGAGAAATTCTTTACACCTTCCATGTAAAAGTCCACCTATAAACCACCACCACCCCACAAGAAACAAGTCTATAACCCACACGAAATCAAAAGGTTACGAACTCCGTAAAAGAAGAGCCTCTTCAAGCATCAAGAAGGGCGTCTTCAACACGCAAGAAGGGCATATTCTCGACCCTTGAAGGGCGTCTTCTTCAACCATGAAGGGCGTTTCCTCGAAAAGAGAAGAGACTGATTAGCGAAATATCCTTACAATTCCTATTTCTTTGATTACTGTTTCTTCCCTCGCAATAGATATTTCTTTCCCTCACGGAGGACGTTTCTTTCTCTCACAGAACACACAGATGAACAGAACACACAAAGTTTCACAGAGACATTAAGTCAACCGATTTCACAGAACCTTACAGCCACCTTTAGCAGTAACGCTCTGTGAACTCTGTATGCCGGAGGCCTTCTGTGGGCTCGAAACTGTGCGCAAAAATGCTCAGTGAACTCTGTGACCTCTGTGAGAGAAAAAACTCCCCAGCAAGTTACATGCGTCTCATCTCATAGAGTGGGTGCATTCTATTTCTCACAGAAAAACACAGAAGAACAGAACACACAGCATTCAAAGCAAGTAGTGGCCCCTCCCCCGTCCCCTCCCCCAAAGGGAGGGGCGTGATCACCGAGATACCCCTATAAGAAGGACGTAGGCCTCATGTTGTCCCTTAATCATATATACAATGGCTGAAGCGCTCTGTGTTCTCTGTATGCCGGAGGCCTTCTGTGGGCTCGAAATGTGCGCCAAAAAGCTCCGTGAACTCTGTGTGCTCTGTGAGAGATAAACCTATCCAGCGTGAGAGAAAGACCTCACCACGCCCCATGCAAGCAGCCCAATAGGGGTAACCTCACATATTACGCCCCTCCCTTCGGGGGAGGGGTCGGGGGAGGGGCCACCTCCAATTGGGGGTGAGGCCACCCTCCCCTTGAATAAATTATAGTCCTAATGACACGAATATAAGAATTAATTTGTATATTTGCGGACATCTTTTGAGTGGCTTAATGTTTTCATACAGCAGCACGGGGGCATGTAAGCTACTCCCAATGACGATATTACCTAAACTATACATTGTCAATCAAATACTTATAAAAATGTAACATTCAAGGTGCTGCATAACTAATAAACCTAATATGAACAACCGATTTCTACACGGTGTGCTAACCGCACTTGCACTAACGGCGACGGCTACGAGCTATGCTCAGAACCCTACCGTTATGACGCTTCAGACGCAAGTTGCTCCGAACCCAGAGAACGAGCCGCGTCCAGTATTCCCTGTTCCTTCTGACAGACAATGGCAGTGGCAGCAGACAGAGTTCTATGCTTTCTTCCATTATGGCATGAATACCTACGTTAATGAGGAGTGGGGAAAGGGCAACGAGAGCCCTAACAGCTTTGCTCCAACTGAGAAACCAGACCCGAGACAATGGTTAGAGGCTGTGCAAGCAGCCGGCATGAAGGGTGGTATTGCAGTCGTTAAGCATCATGATGGCTTCTGTTTATGGCCCACAGCGTCTACCGATTATAATATATCTCATTCGTCGAGTCCTAACGCACAAGGCGTTAACATTGCCGAACTCTTTGCCAAAGCAGCACAAGAACTACACATGAAATATGGCTTCTACGTGTCGCCTTGGGATAGAAACAACGGTCAGTATGGTACTGACAGCTATGTGAAGGACGTCTTCTTAAAGCAGTGTGCTGAGTTGGCAAAGTATGGGTCAGACCAGTTCGAGATGTGGTTTGACGGTGCTAACGGCGGTGACGGCTACTATGGAGGTAAGAATACTACCATCCACATAGACCGTTCTACCTACTATGACGTGCCTAACCTCCGTGACTCAATACACAAGCTTAGCCCAAACATCATCCTTTGGGGTGTCGGTGGTGAGGCCCGTTGGATTGGTAACGAAGACGGATGGGCAGGCGAGACCAACTGGTGTAACGAGAATCGCGGTGTTGCTCCTGAGCGTAATGGTATGTATGGTACGGAGAACGGATGGTTCTGGTTGCCTGGTGAGAGCGATGCTAAGTTTACGAACCCTGGCTGGTTTTGGAGTCAAAACAGCAGGCCGATGACAGCAGAACGCACCTTCCAGATGTACTTAGAGACGGTGGGTCGCAACTCAACACTCATCCTTAACTGTCCTCCCGATAGGAGTGGTAAACTCCCACAAGACCAAGTAAGCCGATTGAAAGAGTTCGGTAAGATGCTAAAGAGCCGTTTCCAGACCAATCTTGCCAAGTCGGCTACCATCGAGGCAAGCAGTACGCGTGCCCATGGAGCAACTCGTTCCTACGCAGCAAACAACCTTATTGACGAGAACCCAGACACTTACTGGGCCGCAGAAGACGACGTGAAGGATGTTACACTTACCTTGAAATGGAACAACCCACAGACTGTTCGCTACGTGACACTACAAGAGTACGTCAGACTTGGGCAACGTGTCAAGAGCTTCTCAGTTGAGTATACCACCGATGGCAGCACATGGAAGCCACTTGCCAATAAGGTGAAGCAGACCACCATAGGCTATAAGCGCATCATACCGCTCAATGGAAGCACCGCAAACAGCTATGGTTCGGGCTATGAAGCACGTGCTATTCGCATACACATCAAGGACGCCAAGGCTTGTCCTGTTATGAGTGAGATTGCCATTTATTAATCCTTTGACATGAGAAACAGTATGAAAAAGAATATATTAGCAGCTTGTGGCCTATTGTTCTGCAGCTCATTACTTCACGCACAGACCACAGATGAGGTTAGAATAGACTTCGAGAACCAAGACTATCAGGCTATTGGTGTCTACGACACATGGCTGAAGTCGCCTTTCCGTAGCCATGACGGACAGCCCGCAACACTGCAAGGTAATGTGCAGGTGGTGAGCAATATCGATAAAAACTATGATGATGTATTGAAGTCTACACCGAATACTTCAGACAAGGTGTTGGGCTTCCAGCGTTCACGCTACGGTTCAAACACATTCGGTGCACGCATAGATCTTAAGCAGCCCTTCGCTTTGACCAAGGAAACTAAGTATGTTCATGTGATGATACATAAGCCGAAAGCGGGACGCACCATGCTCATCGGACTCGGAAAACGTACCGACCGGCCTGGTCAGAGTGCTGATACAGAGCAGTTCTGGGAGTTCTCTACAAAGGAGATAGAGCCTAACAAGTGGGTAGATGCGGTCTTCCCTGTCAAAGGGGCAGGTGGTATTGACATCCATAGTCTTGTAGTTGTAGTCGACTGTGAGGACTCCAACGGTCTTAAAGATGATTTCCTCGCTTATATCGATAATATCGTCGTGAACAACGAGGCCTTCACAACAACCAACCGTGAGGACTATCCGATGAATTATAACAAAGATCAGAAGTGCACACGAACCGATCGTGGACTCAAGGGTATCAGCCTCGGCAATCAAGCCATCGCTGTCTACGGCGACATCTCGTCGTCTACACCAGCCTACACCTACCTCAGCAAGCGGGCTTTCTGGGCCAAACCGGGCGAGACACTCACCCCGGCTGTTCAGTATAAGGGCATCTGGATGCACAGTTATGTATATGTTGACCTAAACAATAACGGGCGCTTTGAACCGAAGGTGGAGGCAGGACAGATTGTTCCTGACGCTGGTAACGAGCTGATGGCCTACTCTTTCCTATCCGCATCTGACGAGAACAGCGGCTTTAACAGTGCTGGTACGGAGATTTCAGGCAATGGTCGTAACACGCTCTCCATGCCGGCCTTCACCCTTCCCGACACCCTTCAGCATGGTTTCTACCGCATGCGTTACAAGGTGGATTGGAACTCTTCGGATGCAGGAGGTAGTATCAAGACTAACAACCACATTATTAATAATGGCGGAGGAGCCATGGACATTCGCCTTAATGTGCATGGTGACAATGTGACCATTACCCAAGGTGCACTCAACGGAAAGGTCGTTGCGGCTGATGACACCGAACTCAACAACCTCAGCATACCATTCGGACAACCCTTCACCATCAAGATGAAGCCCGAACACGGGTTCAACTTCAATGGCTTAAGGGTACGTCATGGATACAACCTCACAGGCGACAGCCTCAGCCACGGCACTTATCAGTATGTTGACGAGCTCGTTCCACGTGAGCGTTTCAATGAAGATGGCACCTTCACCCTGCCTGCTGAGATGGTTGATGGGGATGTTTCGCTTGAAGGAATATTCATAGATGCGAAGACAACCTTGACCTACGAGGTTTATTTCAACAATAAGTTTGTTTATTCAACGGCTGTCAATGGTGCCAAGACGGGGGCAGTGACGATTCCCGAAAGCCTCAACAGAGACTTCGTTGAACTATCTTCTGAGACACAGACCGTTACCTCTCTCCCTGCCACCGTACGTGTTAACGCCGTGTGGACGGGTCCGATGAAGGTTGAGACAGCTACTGACACGACTTGGTATAACCTAAAGGTTAGCTCACAGCCAAAGTGGGTCTCTTCACGAACCTACGCTCCGAATGTCTACTTCGTAGACCAGTCTGACACGGACACGGATGCTGCGCTCTGGGCATTGACAGGTGACCCTTACGGCGGATTCCACCTTATTAATAAGGCAGTAGGACCTACACATGTGCTTGCATCGGCTTCTCCAAAGGGCTCGGGTAATGCTGGTGGCTTCACCTTCGCTACCCTTGAGTCAGCAAGCGAACTTCCTATAGGCTACACAAGTGGCTGGTTCTTGAATGTTAGTCCTAATGATGAGGCGGGCTTCTACATCTGTAATCCAGAGGGCTACGGCCTCAACTATCGCGCTAATAACAACCTCGCTTATTGGACAGGGGGTAAGGATGGTGGCTCAACATTCGTTCCGACAGAAGTTAAAAAGACTTCTACGGGTATTAGTAGTCTGACTCTTCATCAAGACACTACTACCACTTACGACCTAACAGGCCGCTCTGTTGGCAAGAACCACAGGGGTATTGTCATCCGTAATGGTAAGAAGTTGCTCGTTAAATAAGATAGAGTAAGAGGGGGACAGGGGTGGCCTCACCCCCAGCCCCTCTCCGAATGGAGAGGGGAGTGATATGTGAGGTTACCCCTATTGGCCTGCTTGCATACTTTGTAGAGGTTTTTCTCTTTCGCTGGTGAGGTCTTTCTCTTTCGCTGCTGAGGTTTTTCTCTCACACTGGTGAGGTTTTTCTCTCACAGAACTCACAGATATAACAGAACCTTTTTGGCGCACGCTTCGAGCCCACAGAAGGCCTCCGGCATACAGAACTCACAGAACGTTACAGCTAATATTGGCTGTAACGTTCTGTGTTATCGGTTGACTTAATGTCTCTGTGGCCCTTTGTGTGTTCTGTTCATCTGTGTTCTTCTGTGAGAAATAGAACGCACCCTCCGTGAGGAAAAGAACGCTGGAGAGTCGCTGGAGAGTTTTTTCTCTCACAGAACTCACAGATTTAACAGAACCCATTTGCACACTGTTTCGAACTCACAGAAGGCCTTCGGCATACAGAACTCACAGAACGTTACAGCTAATATTGGCTGTAACGTTCTGTGTTATCGGTTGACTTAATGTCTCTGTGGGCCTTTGTGTGTTCTGTTCATCTGTGTTCTTCTGTGAGAAATAGAACGCACCCACTGTAAGAGAAAGGACGCTTGAGAGTTGCTGGGGAGTTTTTTTTCTCACAGAACTCACAGATTTAACAGAACCTTTTTGCGCACGTTTCGAGCCCACAGAACGCCTCCGGCATACAGAGTTCACAGAGCGTTACTGCTAATGTTGGCACGAATAAGGGACAACAAGTAGCCTACATCCTTCTTATAGGGGTATCTCGGTGATCACGGAACTTGTTGGCAGAAAATGTCAAGAGTTTTCAGCGACCAATCCACTCTCCATTCGGCGAAACGCCCTTCAAGCTCCAAGAACATGCTCTTCTTCATTCGAGAAGAGGCCTTTCTTGCCACAAGAAGGGCATATTCTGCATGCAAGAAAGGCATGTTCTCAAACGCTATATATAACGTATTGACACTGTGAGTGTTATAGTATCGGTTATAGAAGGTATCCTATTCCTATTATGAGGACGTTAAGGTTGATAGGATGTAAGGTTTTTTCGCAGAATTAGTAATACTTTTGAAGAGTGGAGAGATTACTAAGATAGCACAATGAAGAGGAGATATTCTTCGATTAATGGGGAGAGGAAAGCGACAAGAAAGGGTGAGGTTGGCGACAAGGGATGGAAAGGTTGGCAATGAAGAAGGGTAAGATGAGAAAGGAGAAGAGCGAGAGAACTAAGCAAGCCGATGAACGATACTTTCGGAGAAGAGGCGGAGGAAGATTCTTACTTGTGTGCGAGAACAACACTTCTAACCAAAAAAAATGAACTAAATGCTTGTTTATTATTGTATAAACAACTATATTTGTAGCACAAAACCTAAATCAGAAGAATATATGTCTAATTTTATGAAAGTTAGTAAGAACCGTAGGAAGCACCCTCCCTTTGTAACGGGTAGCGTCGCTTTCTCCTTTGCTCTTGGGTTGATGGCCGTTGTTCCGTCCCCAGTATTAGCCAATGTGGATGCGAACACGAGCATGAGTGTTCAGCAGCAAAAGCAGAGTATTAATGGTGTAGTTAAAGATGTGAATGGCGAACCAGTCATTGGTGCATCCGTACTTGCCAATGGTACTCCCGTAGGAGTGACCGATGTGGATGGTCGCTTCTCAATCTCTGTCGCTCCCGGAACGGAGTTGAAGATTAGTTATGTTGGTTTCGCTACTCAGAGTCTGACGGTGAGAAGTGGCGTGACAAGCTATAACATTACGCTGAAGGACGAGAACAGCGCGCTGAGCGAGGTTGTTGTTGTCGGTTATGGTACTCAGAAGAAGGCCAATCTGTCTGGTTCTGTAGCACAACTCGACGGTAAGACACTCGAAAACCGCCCTATCTCTAATGTGTCTTCAGGCTTGCAGGGCTTATTGCCAGGTATCACGGTGACTGGAGCCGACGGTGCGCCAGGTCTTGACAATGGCTCTATTCTTGTGCGTGGTGTGGGAACTTTGAACTCTGCATCACCTTATATCTTGATTGATGGTGTTGAGGCTGGAACGTTAAACTCGCTTGATCCGGAGGATATCGCAAGTATTTCTGTTCTGAAAGATGCTTCTTCAGCAGCCATCTATGGTTCTAAAGCATCTAATGGTGTGATACTGGTAACTACAAAACGAGGGCAGAACGGTGCGCCAAAGGTTAGTTATTCAGGTTATTTCGGTATTCAGAATGCAACTGCTCTGATGGATAGAATGAACTCAGCCGATGCCGCTTACTATTATAATAAGGCATTGGAACGCAGCGGTAAGGCGCCCCGCTTCTCTGAAGAAGCTATTCAGAAGTTCCGTGATGGGTCGGATCCTTACAACTATCCAAACACCGACTGGTATGGTCTTGCATTCAAGACAGCATGGCAAAACCGCCATAGTGTGAACATCACTGGCGGTAATGAGTTTGTGAAATACCTTGCTTCTGCGGGCTATCTAAAGCAGAGCAGTATCCTTCCTAATGCTGGTCGTGAGCAGTTTAATGGTCGTGCAAATCTCGACATGGTGTTATCTAAGCGCATCACTGCCCACCTCAACCTCGCTTATATCCAAAACAACTACCGCGACGCAAGTAGTGCTTACGCCGGAGGAAGTAGTGATCAGATTATTAGACAGCTTAATATCATTGCTCCATGGATAGTTTATAAGTATGAGGATGGCACTTACGGCACTGTTTCTGATGGTAACCCAATGGCGTGGTTGGAGTCGGGTATGACCGTGAACCGCAACAATCGCAACTTTACAGGTATGATTGGGCTTGACTATCAGATACTAAAAGACTTGAAGCTGACGCTCCAAGGTGCTTACGTAGACGCTTCACAGCGTTACTCTTATTTCCAGAAATTCATTCAGTATAACCCTAACAAGGCTTCTGACCCTAATAAGTTAGAGATCGCTCATTACGACTGGCATCGTACAACCTTTGATGCTTTCCTTAACTATGACAAGTCTTTTGCGAAGCACAACATCAAGGCTATGCTCGGATGGCATACTGAACGCTATAAGTATCTACCTGACTGGATGTATCGAAAGAGCTTCCCTAACAACGACTTGACCGATATGAACGCTGGTGACGCATCGACCCAACAGAATGCTGGTAACACTCGTGAGCTGGCGATGGTGTCATATTTTGGAAGATTGAACTACGACTATGCGGGTCGTTACCTCTTTGAGGCTAACTTCCGTTCTGACGCTTCTTCACGCTTTGCTGAGGGTCATCGCTGGGGCTTCTTCCCATCATTCTCGGCTGCATGGAGGGTCTCTGAAGAGCCTTTCATGGAGGGTACAAAGTCATGGTTGAGCAACTTGAAGCTCCGTGCATCATGGGGTCAGCTTGGTAATCAGGACGCTCTGAGCGATTACTACCCATGGATGAACACCTACAACCTCAATGCGAAGTATCCATTCGGGGGTCAGCTCACTCCGGGTTACTACCAAGGTAGCTATCATCTCGAGACGATCTCTTGGGAAAGATCAACCACTTGGGGTATCGGAATGGACTTTACTCTCTTCGGTGGACTGACCGGTTCGTTGGACTACTACAACCGCAAGACCACAGGAATTATCATGGACGTGTCTGCACCGGCTGAGTTTGCACTCGGTACGTACAAGGACAACATCGGTGCACTGCGTAATCAAGGTGTCGAACTATCCTTGGCTTACGCAAAGCAGTTGAACAAAGACTGGTCTATCAACGTCGGTGCGAACTTCGCTTACAACAAGAATAAGATCTTGAACTTGGGTGATGGCACTGAATACATTGGTAGTGGCAACCGCAGAACGGCTGTGGGTCAGCAATACAATAGCTTCTTCATGTACAAAGCTACGGGTAAGTTCTTCAACTCTCAACAGGAGGCTGACGACTACACAGCCAAGTATGGCAACCCATTCGGACGTAAGTTCATGGCAGGCGACCTTATCTATGAGGATGCTAACGGCGATGGTAAGCTCGACTCAAACGACCGTATTTATACCAAGCATACGGACATCCCTGCTATTACCTACGGTTTCAACCTTGGCGCAACATGGAAGAATATAGACTTATCTATGATTTGGCAGGGTGTTGGAGCAGTATCTCATATCTACAACCGTGAGGTACTTGGCGAGTTCTCTGGCGATGCCAGCCACCCATCAACACTGTGGAAAGACTCATGGACAGAGGACAATCACAATGCTAAACTCCCTCGTGTCTTCGAGACAGGAAACAGTCCAAGCGACATGACACGTGCTATGTCGACCTTCTGGTTGTGGAATACAGCATACTTGAGATTGAAGACCTTGCAGATAGGTTACACCCTTCCTAAGAGCACACTCAAAGCGATTGGACTCGAGAAGGTGCGTATCTACTATGCTGGAGAGAACCTCCTTACCTTCGATGCATTGCCATTTAATATTGACCCAGAGGTAACCAGCGAGCGTGGATCATCTTATCCGCTGCTCCGTTCACACTCTATCGGTATCAATATCACATTCTAACCGTAAATACCCGATATACATTATGAAAACAGTAAGAACATATATATTGGCTGGTGTGGCTGCTTTTGCACTCACATCTTGTAATGACTACCTCACTACCGTACCTAAGGACGCTATGTCACCATCAACGACTTGGAAGACAAGTGACGATGCTGAGAAGTTCCTCGTGGGTTGTTACGATGGTTGGGAAGACGGTGGAGCATTGTTGTATTGGGACGCTGGCTCTGACTTTGCCTATAATAATTTCCCTTGGGAGGGCTTTACTAATATAGGTAATGGCTCGCTCTCGCCTTCTTCTCCAGGTTGGTCGTTCTACGACTATACCATCATTGGACGATGCAACACCTTCCTTGAGAATGTTGATAAGTGTGCTTTCAATAGCGAGGCGGCTAAGAAAGACCTCATCGCACAGGTGAAGGCCATCCGTGCCTACAACTATTTCCGTATGGGATTCCTATATGGTGGTGTGCCAATCGTCAAGCCCTTCACCAGTGCACAGGAGGCTCGCGTACCAAGAAATACGGAGCAAGAGGTGAAGGACTTGGTTTTCAAAGACCTTGACGAGGCTATTGCCGACATCAACACGAGCCCTGCTGCACGCGGACGTATCGCTAAGGGCGCTGCACTGGCTATGAAGATGCGTGCTGCACTCTACTGGGGTGACTATCAGAAGGCCAAGGATGCTGCACAAGCTATCATCGATTTAGGACTCTATGAACTCGACCCTGACTACACGAACTTGTTTAAGTTGGCTGGTAAAGACTCTAAGGAAATCATCCTTGCAGTACAGTATAAGAGCGGTACACGCCCTCTGAGTACTATCGGACAGCTTTATAACAATGGTGACGGAGGCTGGTCTTCTGTCGTTCCTACGCAGAAGTGTGTCGATAACTATGAGATGAGTAATGGTATGACCATCGACGAGGCGGGGTCTGGATACGATGCTACGCATCCTTTCCATGCCCGTGATCCACGTATGGCAATGACTATTCTCTATCCTGGTTGCGACTGGGATGGCACTGTCTTCAATACCCTCGATGAGAATGTCAACGGTAAGAAGAACCCTAACTACCCAACCAATGCGGCCAACTCATCCAAGACTGCACTCACATGGCGTAAGTACTTAGACCCTAAGACGCAGTATGCTGACGTATGGGACACGGAGGCTTCGCCTATTGTCTTCCGTTATGCTGAGGTGCTCTTGACGTGGGCTGAGGCCGAGAACGAGCTGAACGGTCCTTCTGCAAACGTCTATGCAATGCTTGATAAGGTGCGCACACGTGTGGGAATGCCGGCTGTCGACCAGTCTAAGTATAACACTAAGGACAAGCTTCGTGAGCTAATTCGCCGTGAGCGTGGCGCTGAGTTCGCCGGTGAAGGCCTTCGTCGTGCTGACATCTTACGATGGACAAGCAACGGTAAGATGGTGGCTGAGACTGTATTGAACGGTCCACTAACCCGTATCACAGGTACTATCGACAACACAGCTACCGACCCAACCATGCGTGCCGTAGTAAGTGGTACAAGCAAGGTCGAGGACCGCTCGTTCCAAACTTACAACCGTTACCTCCCTATACCACAATGGAATATCTCTGACAACCCTAAGTTGGAGCAGAATCCTGGGTATGCGAAGTAACAGAACGGAGCATGTAAGATAGGCCTCCGAAGGGTCTCTCCCTCTACTCCTCTCCTACGGGAAGGGACGTGAACACCGAGAGTATCCTGTCTCTCGACCGTAGTTTCTCATCCAACTCCTCTCCATTCCGATGGTCACCGACCGAAGGGAAGGAAGGAAGAGGGGGTGGATGACGAGCCTGTTTTGTGCTCTGACAGGGTATTAGAAAGACAGAGTAACAGGAGAACAAGTACCCAGTTGATGAGTAGACGAGGTAACAAGTCGACAAGTTATGTGCTCTGGCAGGATATTAGAAAGACAGAGTAACAGATGAACTAAGAAAGAGTAGAGTAACAGATGAGCGTGTTACTCTACTTTTTTTAGTACTCTATGTATATGAAACTATAGTATTTATGCAGGTTATCAAACTCTTAGTATGAAACAGAAAAACGTCTGCTTCTCACGGAGGAACACAGAGGAAAGGTATAAACCCCTCCCCCGTCCCCAACTGACCCCTCCCCCGTCTCCTCCTCCAAAGGGCGGGGCGTGATCACCGAGATACCCCTATAGGAAGGAGGTAGGCCTCGTGCAGTCCCTCGCTGGCAGTCTTGTAGGGGTAACCTCACATATTACGCCCCTCCCTGCGGGGGAGGGGTTGGGGGAGGGGCCACTATCTTATGGGCTCGAAAAGACGATTGCCTATCTGCTACCGATGGTGAGAATGGACACATAAACAGGCTAAACGATGTTGTTCATCAAGCTCTACAGCCCTACTGTCGTACGTCTTCTACCTGCGTTATCAGTTGATTATAAGACGTTTATATCACCATTTCTTTTACTTTACAATGCCCCTCACGCTCCGAACATCTTATTGGCAAGCATACTGACGGCTGTCTCCGACCACCCACGACAGGAAATATTCGGTCCAAAGCAAGGCTGTTGTCGATTTTTATTCGTACATTTGTCAAGTCGATGCTTAGTCTATCTTGCTTGTTTCCAACGCTTAACAAAGCAGGTTTCACTATTCGACAAGCCACCGAGCAGCCCCCTTTTGTACCGATTCTTCTATGTGTTTTCCATTCAGCTCATTGAGGAATTAGGAGGAAAAAAAGTCTTATCAATCTCAGAAACGATGCTGTTTTTATATAGATTACCACGAAAGTTTCTTTTCATTTCGTCGATAGTATGTACGCTCCTTATCGCTTTTCTTGTTTGGAAAACGACAAGACCAAAGTACGTATGCACGAACAGCATGGGTCCCGTAGTCGTCGATAGTTGGTTGAATAGGGGCTATAAGATTATCGGGAAATATAAGCTCTTAAATCCACGACCCCTCCCACTCACAGAGAGCGACTGGCTGTTTATCCACAAGCAGCTCCCTGCATGGGTGCGTAAACACTATCCTAATTATCGGCACACGCCCACAATAAGCCAGCTGCCCATCGATTCCTTAAAGTCGAACACATCCTATCAATTCACCTTACTCCATGATGGCAAACTATTAGAAGAGGATGTTTATCTCCTTTCATTGCCTTCCCCTAACGTAAACCAACCGCTGAAGATCTACATCCCCAAGGCCTCTGTCGCTGACGAAAAGCAACTTACGAAGGACGGCAGATTGGTGAGCAAGCCCGTCATAGTCTATCCCTTCTTAACGGAAGCATGGGAGAGAAATATCAACGAAACAAAGCCGTATGGTATAGGCGATCTATGGTAGAGCACGATATATGAGCTTGATAGCCAACAAGTCCAATCCTCACTTATCCCCGACCCTACCCTATCTTGTCACTACGCCAACGTCAACCTGCTACTACGCAAGCACCTATCTGCCACTATTCTCAACTCAACCTGCTACTACGCAAGCACCTATCTGACACTATTCTCAACTCAACCTGCTACTACGCCAGCACCTACCTGTCACTACGCAAGTCCAAACTTGTAAACATCTTTCGCACTCCATATTTCCAACACATGCTTTTCAAGCTTCAAGAATATGCCTTTCTACGTTCGAGAACATGCTCTTCTTGCCAATAGAACACGCCCTTCTTGTCCCTTGAAGAGGCCTTTCTCCAACACACCTCATAACATTCTGATTTCATGTAGTTTACGAACACCATAGCAGAAGATATTATTCCTCCTTATTAAGGGAGTTAGAAGCCAATTAATGTAATAATTTTTTATTGGCTCATTGCGTATCATCTTTCAAAGACTTCACCTCCTCCGACAGCAGTAACGATCTGTGTTATCTGTATGCCGAAGGCCAACAGAAGCCTCACCCCCAGCCCCTCTCCGAATGGAGAGGGGAGTGATCACCGAGATACCCCTCCATGTCCTCCGTATACTTAGCCGCCCATCTCTTATAGAGGGCGTGTTCTATTTCTCACAGAATAACACAGATGAACAGAACACACAAGGTTCAGTGAAGATAGTGGCCCCTCCCCCCGTCCCCTCCCCAAAAGGGAGGGGAGTAATCACCGAGATACCCCTATAGAGTGGATGTAGGCTTTTTATTGTCCCTTATTGGCAGTCTTGTAGGGGTAACCTCACATTTCACTCCCCTCCCTACGGGGGAGGGGTTGGGGGAGGGGCCACCTCCTCATGGGCTCGAAACGTGCGCAAAAAGGCTCTGTTAACTCTGTGAGCTCTGTGAGAGAAAAAAATATCCAGCATAAAAGAAAAGACTCCCCACGCCCCACACAAGCAGCCCAGTAGGGGTAACCTCACATTTCACTTCCCTCCCTTCGGGGGAGGGGTTGGGGGAGGGGCCAGCTGGGGAAAAGGGCAAGGCCAGCTGGGGAAAAGAGCAAGTCCAGCTGGGGTCAGTGTGAGGTCACTACTCCCCTCTCATCATGAATAAAACCTCCTTTCTCTTTGTACACTATAAAAAAAGTGTTATATTTGCACCAGTAAACCTAAATCAAAGCATTTATGTCTAAATCTACTACTGTCTTCTTGGGTATAAGGAAGCGTGCGCTATACCGCAACAAGTAGAGATAAACAACTTTATATATATGCAAACAAAAGTATTATACGGCTTGACAGGGGCACTGGCAATGGGTGCGGTCGTTCCTGCACAGGCACAGAAGAAACCGATGAACATCGTTTTCATTATGAGCGATGACCATTCGTATCAGACGATCAGTGCGTATGACAAACGGTTTATCAGTACTCCTAACATCGATTGGCTGGCTGATAACGGTGTGAAGTTCCAAGAGAGTTTCGTTGCAAACTCGCTTAGTGGACCTTCACGTGCGTGTATGCTCACTGGTAAACACAGCCATGCTAATGGTTTCACCGACAACACCAAGACCTTTGATGGTAGTCAGCAGACCTTCCCAAAGCTGCTTCAGAAGCAGGGCTACCAGACTGCCATGATTGGAAAATGGCATCTCACCTCACTCCCAACAGGCTTTAATTACTGGGACATCCTCATCGGACAGGGCGACTACTACAACCCTGACTTCCTTAGTAATGGGAAGAGAATACGCCGTTCGGGCTATGTCACGAATATTATTGCAGACATGGCGATAGACTGGATGGAGCATAAACGCGATAAGACAAAGCCTTTCTGTCTGCTAATGCACAATAAAGCGCCTCATAGAGTATGGAATCCTGACACTTGCGACTTGCGTCTTTATGACGACGTGACCTATCCGTTGCCTAAAACCTTCTATGATGACTATGCTGGAAGACTTGCTGCTCAGAAGCAGAAGATGAGCATCATCAAGGATATGGACCTTGTTTACGACAATAAGATGGCTGATAAAGAGAACGAGATCCATACTACTACAGGCCTTGAACCATGGGGACGTGCGAACTACAACCGTATGTCGCCTTCACAACGTGCACAGTGGGATAGCTATTACGACCCTATCATCAAGAAGTTTAAGGAGGATAAACTCTCTGGTAAGGCACTGGCTGAATGGAAGTATCAACGCTATATGCACGACTACATGCGAGTAATTCATTCTGTCGACCGCAACGTTGGGCGTGTCATTGAATACCTCCGTGAACATAACTTACTGGACAATACAATGATCGTCTACACCTCTGATCAGGGGTTCTACATGGGCGAACATGGATGGTTCGACAAGCGCTTTATGTATGAGGAGTCGTTCCGCACGCCACTATTGATCTACTTCCCTGGGGGCAAGCATGGCGTTATCAACGAGATGGTTCAGAACATCGACTATGCTCCAACATTCCTCGATGTGGCTGGCGCAAAGGTACCTTCCGATATACAGGGGCGTTCGTTCTTACCTCTGTTAGAGGGTAAGAAGCCATCAAACTGGCGCAAGTCGCTCTATTATCACTACTACGAATACCCTGCCGAGCACTCTGTTTGCCGCCACTATGGTATTCGTACGAAGCGATATACACTCATTCATTTCTACAACGATATCGACTCTTGGGAGCTATACGACCTAAAGAAAGACCCTGAACAGATGCATAATATCTACGGGAAACCTGGTACGGAGAAGCTCACAAAGGACTTGAAGAAGCAACTCTTGCAGCTTCAGGTGCAGTATAATGACCCTATTCGCAAGAAGGGACTATAAGGCTTGAGCGTTAACACTACTGAGATACCCCTACAAAGAGCTTGACTTACGGTGCACAGCGTGTGTGTGTAAGTGCTCTTGTAGGGGTTTCTTTGTGTCTTTTCGTCACCTCTACCCGAGGATAGGACTGGGGGTACGGCCTGTGTGAGGACTCTTCTTCCATGAAAAACGCAAGGTTTTGTTATTATGAAATATCTTTACAGAAACGTTAACCGAACCACTTAGAAAGGCTCATCATATCCGTCTCTTCCACTATCGTAACCTCCTTACTATCAAAGACTTGAACACGTATCTCCAAGAAGGGCATGTTCAAGGGGCAAGAAGGGCGTCTTCAAGGGGCAAGAAAGGCATGTTCTGCATGCTTGAAAGGCCTTGTCTTGGACAGAGTAAAGGCCCCTGTGGATAGGACAGGTAAACATTCTTTACACGACAGAGTATAAGGAGACAGGGTAAAGGGAGACAGAGTAACAAAGGAACAAGGGGTAGTAACATGGGATGAAGAGACAGGGTAACAAAGGAACGGGGGGATAGTAACAGGGGAAGAGGAGACAGGGTAACATGAGAACGGGGGATAGTAACAGAGGGAGAGGGGGATTGGAGTGTGTAATGTAGATGAAGGAGAATAACAGAGAGAAGGGAGAAAACAAAAGGAGGGGGTGGGGTTTTGGTGGGATTAGTCAACTCATATCGTGAATAGATTCGCTGTGTTTTGTTCGCTAATCGGTTACTAAACGGATGAAGAAAATATAAGGATAATAAGCTGCCCATACCCTACTCTATTCGAAGAGAACATGAGAACAAATATACAGATTACTTTTGTAGAATATACTGAAAGCTGAAACGTTACAAAGACAATAAGAGTATCTTAGTAACTAAAGGCTAAAACATTTCGCAGACTATGAAACTCTCTCAATAACAAAAGGCTGAAACGTTGCGCAGACCGTGAGACTCTCTCAATAACAAAAGGCTGAAACGTTTCGCAGACTATGGGGGTATCTCGGTGATCACGCCCCTCCCTTTGGGGGAGGGGACGGGGGAGGGGCCGACACCTGCGGCTGTTGGGGACCGACATCTGGGGCTGTTTTGCCCCCTACACCCCTAAAACTCCACAGTGACCCTACCGTTTATTTGTCGGCCAGTGAGGTAGTTTGGCACAGCATACTGCTGTCCGGCGATGTCGGTAACCCAGTAGTATGAGTTGACGTTGTTTATCCCGAAGAGGTTTAAACAGTCTATTCCAAGCCAGATGTTCTTAAAGACTGTATTGCTGCGACCGTCATGGTTGTCTAATAGTCGGTAGCTCATACCGATGTCGGCACGCTTATAAGCGGGTGCACGGAAGGTGTTGTTCTCCAGTTCCTTGTGTGGTGCTGAGAACGGCAGACCGTCGGCATAGGCCAATTTGAGCGACATACGCCATCGTGTAGTCCCTGGGAAGAAGTCTGTAAAGTATAGGTTTAACGCATAGCGTTGGTCGGTTGGGAGTGGAATACGCTTACCGTTCAACTTCATACTCGTGTTCATCACGCTAAGTGTCAGCCATGAGTCAGCACCCGGAACGAACTCACCAAAGAGCTTGAGGTCGAGGCCTGTGGCATGACCCGAGGCCGTGTTCTCACCGTAATAAGTCACCTTCACATTGTCGACCGAGTAAGGGACGAGGTGTGAGAGTGCCTTGTAATAAGCCTCAGCAGTGAACTTAAACGGCCTACCCATCATCTCGAAGCGATAAGTCATGCCTGCCAACGCATGGATAGACTGCTGTGCTCGTATCTTCTTGTTCAGTGTTGCGTAGGTGACACCATTGACGATTGACGTGTCTCGAAGCTCCTTATAGAACGGAGCCTGGTAGTAGATGCCCCCAGCAAGACGGAAACTTAGGTTGCGGTTCCTGCCCGGTGTGATCGTCAACGAGGCTCGAGGCGAGAACAGACTCTCCCCATTAAAGTCCCAATGGGCAAAGCGTACGCCATAGTTCAGCGTGAACAACGTCGGAACAGAGTCACGTGTTTGGAAGTTCCACGTGTCTTGTAAGTAGCTCTCGAAGCGTTTCGCATTCAGTTCGTTACGAGCCCGAAGCGAATAGATCATCTTTAAGTCGCGCCCAGTATGCGGTACGTTATACCCTGCCGAGTCACGGTATTCATATTCAGCCGAGTTCTCCTTGATGCGTTCGAGCTTATAAGTCACAGCCCCTTCGAGCCTGTGTTTACCCATGCGGTGCTGCATCATCAGTTTCAAACTGCGTACATTCGCATTAAGATAGTCGCGAGAATGCTGCATATACGTACCCACCCCGAGGTTCTCAGACGTCTCCGTCTGTGTGAGCCAGTACTGTCCTTGTATGTCATAACGCTCCTGCTCCTTCGTTGTGAAGGCCGATGCGAGGAGGGAAAGGTCGGTGTTTGCACCCAAATGGCGTGTGATAGCCAGCGAACCAAAGAATGTTCTGAAGAGGTCTCGTTCCTTTCCATCGAAATAGACACGGAACTTCTTGACGTTCTGAAGCGTTCCAAAGTTCGTTTCTCGGTCTTCTGGCTCAAAGTTATAACGGTTGTCAGAAATGTTACCGATAAAGTCCACCTGCCAACGCTTGTTGGGTTTCCATGAGAGATAAGTCTGATAATCGAGGAACGACGGCCGATATTCGCCCTTTGTCTGTAGTGATCCGAGTAGGTAACGATTAGTTTTATAACGCACGCCATTGGTCCACGTCAACTTCTTCGCAGCCAGTCCGAGGTAGGCCGAAGCCCCTAAGAGAGAGGCCGAAACAGTTGCCTCGGTCCTCTTCGGCCGTTTATAAGTGATGTCTAAGGCCGAACTCATCTTGTCACCATACTTTGCCTCGAAGCCACCCGTTGAGAATCCGATACTCTCAACCATGTCAGGATTGATGATGGAGAGCCCCTCCTGCTGTCCACTTCGCACTAAGAAAGGACGGAACACCTCTATGTTATTGATATAGACAGAGTTCTCGTCGAATGTTCCTCCACGCACGTTATACTGCGAGGAGAGCTCAGAGTGGGTAGAAACACCCGCCTGTGTCTGTACTAACTCTTCGACAGCGTTGCCCGAAGTAGAGGGTCCTTGCTTCGTCTTCTGAACGTCTAACTCCTCCGTCGTACCGTGCTGCTTAGTCTTTCCTTGCACTACCACCTCTTGCAGTTCGTTGTCGTCAGCAAGCTGAACGAGCATTGTCTGCTTCCCTTTTGGGCGCACGAGAATCCTCGTCTTAGTCCTGTATCCAATCATTGAGAAGCGCACCTTCACGGAGTCTTCACTCTGTAGTTGCATATTGAACTCGCCTTTCAGGTTGGTCATCGATAGTTTTCCTTGCGAAACAACCATGACAGAAGCCAGCTCGATAGGGTTCCCGTCCTTGTCAGAAACCTTCCCTTGCAGCGTAAATGATTGTGCACCTGCTATCTGCGCAGCCACGATGAACAATAGTAGTAATATGTATTTCTGAATGTTCTTACGTCTCATACCCTATATAACGATGGTCTTGCGGTTTTATTGTCCTACTCAGTCGCTTAGAAGAGAAAGACTTATTGCAAAGCTCCCCTCGCCCCTCACGATTCCTCGTCAGCCTATACAAAAAAAGTGGATGTGCCCTATTCGACACATCCACATCTATCATTAATGTTTTGTTGTAGCCTTTCTTAGCCCAAGTACTTCATGAGTACGCGAGCATTACCGCTCTCACGAATCTTCTCGATAGCCTTCTCACGAATCTGGCGAACACGCTCACGGGTAAGACCCATCTCTGTTCCAATCTCTTCCAGACCCTTCTCTTGACAGCCGATACCGAAGCACTCGGTGACAATCTTTATCTCTCTATCCTTAAGAGTGTTCTGTAGAACGGCCCGAAGGTCGTCTGACATAGACTCGAAATCGACGCTGCGGTCGGTGCGAGAGTCGTCACCTGACGAGAGCATATCACTCATTGAGTTATCGTCATCATCGCTGAAAGGAGCGTCGATACTCATGTGGTGGTTATCAGCACTTTGACTTTGACGGATGCGAGCCTCGTCGATACCAGTCAACTCAGCCAACTCGTGGATAGAAGGACGACGGTTGTGTTGCTGCACAAACTCGTTCGTCACTTGGTTAATCTTAGATATAGCACCCACCTGATTGAGCGGTAGTCGCACAATACGACTCTGTTCAGCGATAGCTTGCAGAATACTTTGACGAATCCACCAGACAGCATACGAGATAAACTTAAAGCCACGAGTCTCATCGAACTTCTCGGCCGCTTTAACCAAACCAATGTTTCCCTCGTCGATAAGGTCGGTCAGGGAGAGACCTTGGTGTTGGTATTGTTTAGCCACAGAGACGACGAAACGGAGGTTAGCCTTAATCAGTTTCTCCTTCGCGCGTTCGCCTTTTCGGCCGCCCTTATGGATTTCCTGTGCCAGTTCAATCTCCTCGTCAACGGTAATCATCGGCTCACGTCCGATCTCAACAAGGTACTTATCGAGTGCCTCACTGGAACGGTTAGTGATACTTTTTGAAATCTTAAGTTGTCTCATGAATGGTTTACTATTTCCTCCTAAAACTATAGCTATATTCCGTTATCCTAAGTTGATACGGCTTGCAAAGGTACATATAAATATGTGAATAGCCAAATCTCCGTGCGTTTAGTTGTGCTTTTTTATGCTTTTTTATATGTTTCAAGGAGGGAGGAGGGCTATGAGGCAGTTCCTCGTAGAACCGAAGAGCAGGCGACGAGAGTAGGGACAGCAGGGGTCGGAGGCTACGAGGCAGTGCCTCGTAGAACTGAACAGCTGGGGAGGGAGGAGGGGTCATCACCAGCAGGTATGCTAATTATGCGAGCAGGAAATGTAAGTTTTTTTCGCTAACCAATCCCTTCTACAATCGAAGGGGAGCCGAGTTTGATACAAGAAGAGGCCCTTCTCCGTTCAAGAACATGCCTTTCAACGTTCAAGAAGGGCGTCTTCTTCATGCAAGAAGGGCATGTCCTCAAACGCAACACATAACTTTCTGATTTCTTGAAGGTTATAAAAATCGATACTATGGACCTTATTGCCCTCACGTGAGGGAGTTTAGCTTAGTTGGCTGTAATGATTATTTACCATCTTATTAACTCTCCTCTTTCACATACATCACCCCAACGAAAGCAGTAACGCTCTGTGAACTCTGTATGCCGAAGGCCTTCTGTGCGCTCGAAACCTGCGCCTAAACGCTCAGTGAACTCTGTGCCCTCTGTGAGAGAAAAAAATACCCTCTATGAGAAAAAGGAATGTCCTCTATGAGAGAAAACACGACCACCGCCCCATGCAAGCAGCCCAATAGGGGTAACCTCACATTTCACTCCCCTCCCTACGGGGGAGGGGCCGGGGGAGGGGCCGCTCTCCACTCCACTTGTTTCCATCCCTTTTACAACACCACCTTATCCGCTGCTTTCTTCAACGTAGCCAAGAAGTGCACTGCCTCCTCGTGTTGATTTTCGTGAAAGACATTGTTTTCGCCCACTTTGAGGACGATGTCGTTACCCTCTTCCCGCTGTATATGTAGTCGTCCACGGCGGTCGAGAACTATCGCTTTCACGTCGTCCATCAACAGATGTACCATGTCCTTCGCATGGTGATCATTATGTCGGATATTATAGAAAGGCGGGATAGCCAAGGCATGGATAGGTACGAGATGCAGTTCATGACTGTTATAGACCACGAGCACAGGCACATGACGACTAATGATGTTATAGTCGACACGTGTTGACAGGTATCGTTTATCCCGTATGTCAATCTCTGGATAGTCCTTTTCGATAAAGCGCATTGCCGCAGCAGCATACCGTCCCCTACTCTTTCTACCCACATAACGTGCGTAGAGCACCATTAGACAAATGATAATAATTGCCACAACAGGGATCAGAAACATATATGTATCCATAATCATAAATGTGTTTATTTTATTAACAGGCGTACTACATATTGCAATCCCCACAAGGACACCATAGTACGCCCTATCTGTTTATTATCCTGACTCATCGTTACTCCTCTCCAAGGCGCAACCCATATCAGTGGACGCCACAGCCGATACACCTCACAACAGGCCCCAGCAACATGCGTCCACCTTATTATATATATAGCCATCCACCCGCATCAGTTCGCTACCCGACCGTAAGTTGAAGGCCTATACCTTATTTTATATATAGCCATCCACCCACATCAGTTCACTACCCAACCGTAAGTTGAAGGCCTATACCTTATTATATATACAGCCATCCACCCACATCAGTTCACTACCCGACCGTAAGTTGAAGGCCTATACCTTATTATATATATAGCAACAGACCGTTTACTTGTGCCATCACAACACCAATCTACGCCCATCCCATCGCCGACCACCGTTCACACCCACCCCTTCCAATCCTTAAGAGGACCTAAGGGGTATCTCGGTAATCACTCCCCTCCCTACGGGGGAGGGGACGGGGGAGGGGCCAGTTCTTGGGTGTTGGGGCACCCCCTTAGCTGTTGCTTGTTGTTATTTCCCCCTCTTCTTCCACTCTACATACCCAGCGCCAGCGATGGCGAGGAGCAAGATGACGATAGCGATATAGGCGATTGTCTCAGTGGTAGAGATACTTGTTGGGTGGAAGTCGAGCACCACAGTGTGTTTACCTGGCTTCACACTCACAGCACGGAGGATATAGTTTACACGGCCAATCTCGGCAGGTTGTCCATCGATAGTTGCCTTCCAACCAGGGTAGTAGACCTCAGAGAAGACTACCACACCGCCGTTGCGTGACGAAACAGTGTACTGCAAGTTATTGGGTTCATACTTATCAAGCTTAACGAAGGCCGTTGAGTCGTTCGCCTTCGCCTGTCCTAACGCTGCTTCAAACTTCTTATCAGCAACCGCTTCATGGCGTACATCGATCTTACCAACCGCTGCATACTCCGCATTAGCATCGTCGACAAAGGTTAGTTTATCGACAAACCAGCCGTTACCCTGTGCGTATGGGTTCAGTAGCGGTGCTGTTTGACCACCCTGCAAAGGTAAGATAAAGTACTTCGTATTCAACATGTTCAGTACAGGAAAGGTCTTCACACCATCCACCGCACGCATGTTACCACCCGTAGCAGCAATGGCCTGCATCGCCTTCTGCATCTCCGGAGCGATGTAAGCATCGATCATCTCTTGATAACGACGGAGCTTAGCAGGGTGATAACCACCGATACTCTTGTGGAAGTAAGAGGTCTCGTTCTCGTTAAACGTATTCGAAGCAAAGTTCAATACACGATAGTCAAGGCTCTTGTCCTTATTTATCTCTGTGTCAGCAGCCGTTGGCTGTTGTGGCATATCACGTTCGCTCTTCGGTACAAACATCTCGTCATTGAGGTAGCGCTTGTCCACCTGCCACATATCCACAAGACAAAGCACCAACAAAGCAGCCACCATATAGTCGGCACGGAGCTTCTTCATCTTATAAACGAAGAGTAGGGCAAAGCCGATGAGAATGATGACAACCGAACGCCAAGCGTCAGCGCTGACCATAGCCGCACGCATCGTAGAGATGTTAGAAAGGATAGTACCAGCCGTGTTAGCGTCCATACCCTGCACACTACCAAGCATTTGGCGTTCTTGATCACTCACAAACGGACCCATCATATCGGGGAACAAAGCCACTAATAAGGCCACGCCAGCTGTCAGAGCAAGGCTGATATAAGCATACTTCATCTTCTTTCCTAAGAGATCAGGCTCGTCCACGAGGCGTTTCAACGTCAGTGCTGCCAAGAGAGGGATAGTAAATTCAGCAATGACAAGGATACTCGCCACCGTTCGGAACTTTGCATACATCGGTATATAGTCAAGGAAGAAGTTCGTGAAGCCCATGAAGTTATGTCCCCATGAGAGTAGGATAGACAGTACGGTGGCTGCCACAAGGGCCCATTTCGTAGCCCCCTTCACCAAGAAGAGGCCTAAGATGAAGAGGAAGAGGACGAACGCACCGACATAGACAGGGCCGCTCGTACCCGGTTGTGTACCAAAGTATTGTGGGAAAGCATCGTAGATTTGCGGTATCATCGACTGCACCTGTGGGTCAGCCTTAGCCATTGCCGTCTCGCTCTTACTAAGAGGAACACTCGCACCGCCCTTTGCGTCGGGCACAAGTAAGGTCATTGTCTCATCAATACCGTAGCTCCATTGCGTGATATAGTCACGGTCTAAGCCTGAACTCGTCTGGTTGGCTCCATCGGCTTTCAGCAACTCGCTCTTGCCACGCATACTCTCTTTCTGATACTGCCAGGTGTGATAAAGGCTTGAGAGATTGATTAATACACCAATCAAAGCAGCCACTGCCAACACGCCCGTAGCCTTAAGGAAGCCCATAAGCTGCTTCTGTCGAACAGCTTGAACAAGGTAGGCAATGACCATAAAGAGTATGATGAACAGATAATAATAGGTCATCTGCACATGGTTAGCCTTCACCTCAAAGGCGGTGAAGATGGCTGTCACGATGAAACCAGACAGGTAACGCCCTCGATAAGCCAGTACTATACCCGCTATCATAGGCGGCAGATAGGCCAAAGCCATTACCTTCCAGAGGTGACCAGCAGCTATGATAATAAGGAAATAGGACGAGAAAGCCCACATGACACTGCCCAATGCGGCCAGAGACTGGCGGAAGTCGAAGGCTCTCAAGAGGATATAAAAACCCAAGAGATAGGCAAAGAGGAACCATACATTCTCTGGTAACCATAGGTGATAAGCGTTCATCACCTGCGACAAGCCGTCGGTCGACTGATAAGAAGGCGACATCTGATAGGTAGGCATACCGCCGAAGATAGAGTTTGTCCAGCGTGTTGTCTCCCCTGTACGGTTCTGATACTCTGTCAATTCCTGCGCCGAGCCGACACCAGCTGAGGCGTCGTGACGATAGAGAATCTTACCCTGAGTGACGGGAACAAAGAAGTATGCGAACGAGATGAGCGCAAACACCACCACTACCACTACATCGGGTAGATATCTTTTCCAAGTTTTCATTCTTATTTATTTTACTTTTGTCGGATGTACAAGATAATGTCTGCAAAGATACAAAAAACTAATAACTTACAATATTCAGCTTCTAACTTTTTCGTACCTTTGCACTATGAAAATAGGAATCATCGTTGCGATGGACAAAGAGTTCGAGCAACTTAAAGCTATTTTGGCTCATTCTCAGACGGAGCATTTCAATCATAAAGACTTCGTCTCAGGCCAGTTGGGAGAGAAGACTGTCATCCTGCAGCAGTGTGGTATTGGTAAGGTGAACGCAGCCATCGGTGCTGTCGAGATGATTAATCGCTTTCATCCCGACCTGATCATCTCCAGTGGCTGTGCTGGTGGGGCTGACACATCGTTAGAGGTGACCGATGTTGTGGTGGCGAAGGAGTGTGCCTACCACGATGCCTACTGTGGCGACGAGGTTGCCTACGGTCAGATTATCGGTATGCCAGCACGCTTCAAGGCTCCTTCGAAGCTCATCGAACGGGCATTGTCACTAAACAGTCAGACGGACGGCGAGGGTCTTCACATCAAGGCCGGACTAACCGTAAGTGGCGAGTGGTTTGTCAACTCACGTGAGAAGATGCGTGAGATAATGGCGCATTTCCCCGAGGCAACGGCCGTCGACATGGAGAGTTGTGCCATTGCGCAGGTATGCCATATCTATCAGACACCGTTTGTCTCCTTCCGTGTCATCAGTGATGTGCCGCTCAAAGACCATAAAGCCAGCCAGTACTACGACTTCTGGGAGCGTATCGCTAACGGTAGCTTCGAGGTCACAAGGCGCTTTGTAGAGGGGATTGAAGCAGGTGATGGGTGCTGAGTGATGGGGTGTTATTAGCCTTATTGGGCTTATTAGGCCTATTGGTCTTATTGGCCCTATTAACCCCATTGGCCTTATTAGCCCAATACCGTTATTGGCCTTATTGGCCTCATTAGCCTTATTAGCCCAATAGCCTTATTGGCCCTATTAGTCCCATCGCCCTTATTAGCCCTATTAGCCCCATTGGCCTTATTGGCCCAATAGCCTTATTAGCCCAATAGCAACAATCAAATTAAGAATCAAAAAACAAAAAACAATGAATAAAATACCTTCCTTCACCATCGACCACGAGCGACTGCTGCGTGGCATTTATGTAAGTCGTAAGGACGAGGTGGGCAACGAGACCGTTACTACCTTCGATATCCGAATGAAAGAACCAAACCGAGAACCAGTATTGCATGTCGGTGCTATCCATGCTATCGAACACTTGGCTGCCACCTTCCTACGCAACGATCCCGAGTGGAAAGACCGTGTTATCTACTGGGGACCAATGGGTTGCTTGACGGGTAACTACCTCATCCTTCGTGGTGACTTGGCCTCAAAAGATATCGTAGACCTCATGCGTCGCACATTCCAGTTCGTTGCCGACTTCGAAGGCGACATCCCTGGTGCTGCCCCACGCGACTGTGGTAACTACCTCCTCCACGACCTCCCCATGGCTAAATGGGAGTCACGAAAATTCCTTACTGAGGTGCTCAATAATATAACTGACGCTAATCTCAATTATCCAGAGAAGGAGGAATAAGGATTGGACTGGGTCAGTTGACGAGTTGACGGTATCAGTTGACAAGTTGACAAGCAGACAAGTTGACGAGTTAATGGTGTCAGTTGGCGAGTTGACAGAGTCAGTTGACAAGTTTACAGGGTCAGTTGACAAGTTAACAAGCGGACAAGTTGACGAGTTGATGGTATCAGTTGACGACTTGACAGAGTCAGTTGACAAGTTAACAAGCGGACAAGTTAACGAGTTGATGGTATCAGTTGACGAGTTGACTGGGTAGTAGACGAGTTAACAAGTTAATTGTTCAAACAGGAAAGGAGTTTACAAGTAAACGAGTGAACAAGCTGTTTCTATGAAGTAGCAGGCTATCAACATAGCCTTATCCGCACCCCTTCCCTATCAAAGAGCAGGATATAAAAGGAAGTAGCAGGCTATCAACACACCCGCTTCCGCACATCTTTCCTACCAAAGAGCAGGATATAAAAGGAAGTAGCAGGCTATCAACACACCCACTTCCGAACATCTTTCCCTATCAAAGAGCAGGATATAAAAGGGAGTAGCAGGCTATCAATACACCCACTTCCGCACATCTTCCAAGCCAAAGAACAGGGCGTAAAAAGTAGTAGCGGACGAGGGGGAATGTAAATTCTTTTCATCCCCTCCTAACGAGCACATGCCCTTCATGCATCAAGAACATGCCCTTCTCCTATGGAGAACACACCCTTCTTGCTGCTTGAAGACGCCCTTCTTGCTGCTTATTAGGCCTCCTCTTCTTCCCCCATCACAACCCCCTGAATTCCTGTTAGTTGTAGATTCTATTCTCATTTATATCCCCCTCATCAATTAAGTATTCTTCCATAGTAATTTGTCAGGGTTTTTCATAAAAACAAGAAAAGCACATGAGACTCTCTACCGTCACAGTTAACACACACAACAAGACGTTGGGAGTCTCTCCCACAGATGTTACAGAGCAGGGGGAACACGCAGATAAGATACTAACTCCCTCCCTCGTCCCCTCCCGCAAAGCGAAGAGGAGTAATCACCGAGATGCCCCTATAGGTTAGAGGCCCCTCCCCCGTCCCCAGCTGGCCCCTCCCCCTTCCCCTCCCCCAAAGGGAGGGGCGTGATCACCGAGATACCCCTATAAGAAGGACGAAGGCTTCATGTAGTCCCTTAAACATATCAACAATGGCTATAACGTTCTGTGACCTCTGTATGCCGGAGGCCTTCTGTGGGTTCGAAGCTGTGCGCAAAAAGGTTCTGTTAATTCTGTGAGTTCTGTGAGAAAAAACCTCATCAGCGTGAGAGAAAGACCTCACCACGCCCCATACAAGCAGCCCAGTAGGGGTAACCTCACATACTACTCCCCTCGCCATTCGGAGAGGGGTTGGGGGTAAGGCCACATTATCCCCCTACCCTCACCACGACCGCCTTACCTTCTAAGGAGAAAGGGCCATCGAGGAGGACAGTATCATGTCGGTGGATGGGAATGACATTGACGCAGCAATCCTCAAGGGCAAAGAGGATCGTGCGACGGCTGTCAACGAAGGATTCGTCTGACAAGATACGAGCATCGACAGTCACACCATGGCGCACAATGACATTGAAGTCCACTGCTCCCCGCGTATTCTCCGAACAGACACGTTCGTGTCCTTCAAACTCATACAGAGCATTGTGGGACAGCACAATACGTTGATTATCTTTTATCAGTGTGATCTCACCTTCCAAGGGCAGGATATAACGTGTGAAACCAGAGAAGTCAGAGAACTCGCTCTCCACGTTGTCAATGATGGCCGAAGAGATACGCACGTCAAAACGCCGTGCCGACAAATCACCATCAGCAGGTGATATAAACACCTGACGTGTGACTCCACCCTCCCACGTCGTCGTCTTGTAATTTGATTGAGTGATTATTTCCATAATAGTAAATATAATAGGCACAACCTCAGTGCCCTACCCAGAAAGAAGAGGAAAGAATATCATGATATCCCTCAAAGCTTACTGAAAGAAGTAGGTTAGAGTAACGCAAACCATACGAAACGCTGTTATGAGAGGTATTCATTCATTAGAATGGGTGACCATCCTTCCTTTCTCCTTACAAGAAGAAACACCGTATTAATGAATATTACACATCATAGTAACGTAAACCACACACAAATATTGTTGAGAAGGAGGTAAGCTCGCAAATGAAAAAATAAATATGAGAGCATCCAAGATATAAGGTAAAAAAGCCAATTAAGGTAAGAAGACCATCTATGCAAGAACCTTAAATCTTTTATTCATACAGACATTATGGAAGAACAGAATCCTTTTGCCAACATGTAGAACCCAGAGAGGGGCACCTCCATTGAGCCAATAGCTACTAAAAGGAGGTAAACAATGAGTCAAAGACAGCACCACCCTCTATCATTATCATATCGCTCGAGCAACCTTTCCCCCTATCAGACCTCCCCCAAAGACACGAAAAAAGCGGACTGAAACAAAAGGTATAGCATTTGTAACCTTCTCTTCAGTCCGCTAAAATATAATTATCAGCGATAAAAGCTGATATCAAACAAATCTTTAGAGGATGACCTTACGACCCTTCATCACATATACACCATGTGGCAACTGACGCTTGCTACCAGCACGACGAACAAGTTGACCATTAAGGTTGTAAATGTCATTTGCCTCAGCCTCTGCTGGAGTCACCTGAACAGCATTAATAGCATTTGCTGAGATGAACGCAGGAGTAAGCAATACATTGCCCATCATTGCCTTAGCTGGGATTGTGTACTCTCTATCAGTTGTCTTAACAATCTCAGACCACCACTGACGGTTACCAACAGCATCTACGCCCTTCTCATTATCGAGGTTGTAACCATACTTGATAGCAACACCACCAACAGAGAAGTCAGTTTCAGGAGTTAACATCACCTTCAACTCAGTATTAGGTTCTGCAGAGTAGTTCATAGCCTCTGTGAGCTGCTGCGCACCAACTTCTGCCTTACCATGCTCAGTCTTAGCACCGACCTTAACCTTAGCATTAGGAGCCTGTACGTTTACGAGAACATCAACGATGTCACCACCATCTTTACGAATTTCGTCGCTACCACCAGCATCAAGATTCTTCCAGTCGAGCTTGAAACGCATACGATAAAGACCCGGAGTAATGTTCTCAGGAACCTTGAAGTAACCCATCCAGTTCTTGATGTTATCATCCTTAGGGAACTGTGAACCCTTATCAAAGTATCTACCATTACTGTTATACCAACTATAGTCATCCTTGCTATGAGCAGAGAAGCTTACAAGTTCACAATCATCAGTTCTCTGTGGAGTAGCATTCCAGCCCTCACTAAAAGAGAATCCATCAGTAGAGAATTTACCATCATTATTCCAGTCGATGAAAGCGTAACCGCTCATCCACAGACCATGATAAGAGAGGTATGGACGATAAGTCTCACCAGCTGTCATATTGAACACAATTTCATCAGTCTTATCCAAATAGAATTGCTTTGTAATACGGGCTGTCAAATCATTATCAGGATACTGCTGCAAGTTCTTGTCTGCACGTGTTGCAGGATCATGTTCATAGATACCAACGTGCATTACGTAGCGGTCTTCACGCTCATGTGGAGCTCTCTTGTTGAAGTTCACCTGATAGTGAGGACCCTGACCCGTTGTATCCGCTGGGTTAATAACCTCATCTGCATTACCCTTCTGAACTGTACGCCATACAATGTTAGAAGCGGTCTTCAAGTCTGTTGACACAGAACGGACACCAACCTCCATAGACTGACCAGCTGACAATGGAAGATGTGAAACGATAGTAGCCCACTGAGAAGTGCGACCAACCTCTACAGCCTGACCATTCTTCTTCATGAAGATTTCGAAGTGGTCAATCTTATTATCATCATTGAAAGAACGACCATACTCGTCAACCTGTCCATCAACAGTCCAGTAAAGTTTCAAGGTGACATCATTATCGGTCTCAGAAACAGATTCTGCAGAAACAAACTCCTTGATACTTGCAGGCTGAATAGTCTCACCATTATTCACTTCAAGCTTACCAACTAACAAGTTTGCAGTACCCTTTACACGGAAGCCGATACGCTCGATCTTCTTACCAGCCAAGTCATTCAGGTTGAGTTCTACCTCACTCCAAGACGAGCCAATAGGATTGATTGCGTATGTCTTCCATTCATTACCTGCACGAACAAGCAATGAAAGTTCTGCATCACCAGAGAGTGCCTTAACCGCAATCTTAGCCTTAGTCTGTGCAGTAGCAGAGATACCTGTTTTGTAAAGAACGACGTCAGCGCCATTACCAACAGCAGGACCGTTCAGCTTTAAGCAAGAACCACCTACATAAGCATCCTCATGAGTGAACGATGCTTTAAGAAGATTATTCACTGTAGTTGTACCTGCTTCATAAATCAACCAACGATAAGTCGGAACAACATCCTGTGCTGACATATTATACCAACCGCCAACAGTTGTCTGTACACCCTTATCATAGTAGTACTCACCATTACCAACGTTGAAGTTTGTAAGGAAAGTACGACTTACTGTAGAACGTTCAGGCATCCACTTTGCTATACCAGGGAACGACTGCAGAAGGTCACCGTATGAAGCCTCATCAGCGTCGCCAGTAGGCAACTTAGCTGGATTACCATTACCACCAGAGAAGAAATTCTCCTGCATTGTCTGATAGTTTGTCTGCCACTGAGCATCAGTACTACCAGTTGTGTGAGAATAAAGCTGATTGCTTGTGTGCTCACCCCAACAGATTAGATTGATATTATTTACATAATCCAACTCCTCCCAGTTACGATTTCCTATACGAGCAATATGTACACCAGCGTAAAGACGGCTTGCATCACCTGCTACATTTTGTGCATAGTTGTAAGAAGATTCTGCCGCATTAGTAATAGCACCACCAGCATAGTTCAAGAACACTTCATGAATAGGTTCCGCTTTTGTTCCGTAAATATAGGCAGCCTGTGTTGCACCAAGACTTGAGTTCAATGTATAAATCACAGAACCATAACCTGTGAAGTTACATTCCTTAGCCTTCTTGTAGAGTTCCTTGTGGAATGCAACAACATCAGCATTATCATATCTGCTTGCCTCCCAGTTGTAAACGATACCATCATGTCCAAAATACAAGAGTGCATTAATCATTGGCTCAACGTACTTATAGTGGCCTGAGTCATCTTTCTGAGCTATAAAGTTCACCCATGGTGCATCACTGGCACCACCAAAAGCCTCCTCAAAGAACATCTGACCAGACATCAGACGAGCACCATTCTTATGTGCTGCATCAGCCCAAGAACCTGGAGCTTGAAAGAAACCATGGTTCCATGAACCAAAGCTTGCGGTATAGTTCCACATGGTCCATACGTCTGTCTTACCAAAGTCATTACTTGGATAACCGTGAGAACCCTGTGAGCCATTACCCATAGGAGTACACATAAACACCTGACGATCTTTATAGAGATCAGGGTAGAGACGGTCGTCTGGGTTAACCAGTTCACTGCGACGAACATGAGAACGGATGAACTCGATGTCAGCAGCAGAAATACCGATACGCTGGAACTCCTCTAAAGTAGGGTACTTACGCCCTTCTTCCTTTGCTTGCAAGAACAAATTGAGAACCGCCTGAGCCGTAACGTTGTCGAACTCATAGAAGTCCTTTGCACTTGCATTGAGCGCACCTAAACCAAGCAGTGCTGCAAGAAGTAAAGTTTTCTTTTTCATAAATGTTAAGTTTTTAGTAATGTAATTGAAGACCTCAATAAGACGTCTTCTATTGTCTATTAGGCTTTATTATTAAAGAGCCGAGTTTGAGGACACATAAGTATCTCCAATCCCGGCTCATAAACAAATATCAAATATTATTTAGAGCCAACATATTCTTTAGAGAATAACCTTCGTTGTCTTGTTAGCTCCAGTCTTAATGAGGAATACGCCTCTGCCAAGTTCATTACCACGAACAAATGTTGGCTTAGTAAGAGTTCTTACCAACATGCCATCAACAGTGTAGATAGTAGCTGACTGAACGCCCTTAAATACCAAGTTACCATTTACAACCTGTACTGAACCTGAATTATCAGTAGCAACCTCTGTAATATCTGTGACTACATTCCAGTCTTCCAAAGCGCCCTTATCATGAAGGTCCTTCTCGCCACGCTGAATTGACTCGTCACCAACAATCTCTACATCAATATCCAAGGTGTAACCCTTATTATTGTTAGCAGTTGGGGTAAACTGACCTGGGAACCAAGCGTCAGAGTAAACGATACGGAGACGGCTCTTACCAACGTGAGCATCTGCAGGAATCTCGATAGTACCTGACAGACCATCGCCAGCTACCAAAGTGAGGTTACCCTTACGGAGTGAACCATGACGGAATACACGCTCGCCATAAGGCTCTGTACCATCCTTTGTTGAATTATCAAACTGATACTCAGCCTGTCCCTGAATAGTATTATCGTAGTATGGCAACCACAATGGCTGTTCCTTAACACCCTTACCATAGTTGAATGTACCACTTCCATCAAAGTCCATCCATCCACCTACAAAGCAGTAACGACAGTCATCCTTGCTTGTACCACCATTAAGCTCAGCACCGTTAAAGCCCTTCAATTTGAAAGTGATGGTCTGACCCTGTCTAACCTTTAAAGTCTTATTCTTAACATGGAGATAATTCAAGTACTTAGCGTTACCATTCTGGTTAGCTGCTTTAAACTCATCATAAGTCTGCTGGAAGTCAATATCCTCTACTGCACCTGATGTTCTGAAACGCTCAACACCACGAAGTTTGAGAGCTGTTTTCCATCCTTCACCATTTACATCAAGAGATGACTGACCATAAGTACCGAATGGATCTTCCTCTGCAGAAGCATTCTTCACAAGAGGCTGCCAAAGAATATCAGAATGAGTCTTCAAGTCCTTAGATACAGCAACAACACCGATATAAGGTTCTGTAGCTGTCTTCACATTCAACGCAGGAATGAAAGTAGCCCACTGTGAGGTACGACCTACCTCAGAAACTTTACCATTCGCACCATCCTTGAAAAGAATTTCGAAATGGTCGATATTTGCATCATCGTTGTAAACAAGACCGTATGCATTAGCAATAGCATTAACACTCCAATCCAACTTCAAGTCCATTGCAGAAGGTGTCTCGTTTGTCTTGACTACATTCAAGTCTTTTATCGCTATTGGAGTAACCTTGTTACCATCATTAAGTTCTAATGAACCAACATACATATTATAGTTAGATGCACCACCCTTAACACGGAAACCAACTTTAGTAATTTTATCTGTTGTACCAAGGTTCAATGCAATACGATGCTCCTGCCAAGACTTACCTGTGTTGTTTGGTACCTTATATTCTCTCCAAGCACCATTCACCTCAAGAATAAGATAGAGATTGCTCTCTACTGTACCTTCAGAACGATCGCCAGCACCCTTGATAGAAACCAAAGCGTAGTTAGCAGCATCGTTTGGAGTAATAGCTGTCTTATAAAGAATTACGTCAGTAGCCTGTGAAGCATCACCCTGCAACTGTAAGCAAGAACCACCAATGTAAGAATCCTCATGAGAGAAGTTTACTGTAAGCGCATTGCTTGGTGCCATCTGACCTTCCTTAACAACCAACCAACGATAAGTAGGAACAACATCCTGTGCAGACATATTATACCAAGCACCTGAAGCCATCTTACCACGATAGTTGTAACGGTCACCATTACCGAGGTTGAAGTTTGTAGCAAATGGGAACTTACCTTGAACTGTTGAACGCTCAGGAATCCAAGTAGAGAATCCAGCGAAGGTTGACAATGGAGGTGTAGTACCAGACCACTCCATCTTGTTTCCATATTCATTAACAGTTGGTCTATTCAATGGGTTTCGGTTACCACCAGAGAATGCACGCTCTAAGAATGCCTGATAGTTAGCCTGCTGATTCATTGCACCAGCACCAGAGTTATAACTCCAGAAACGGCTATCCTTATGCTCACCCCAGAGACAAATGTTCACCTCTGGACCTTCATCTAAGGCTTCCCAGTCCTTATCCATACCTACAATCCAGAAGCCCTGCCATACACCAGAAGCTCCCAAAGTAGGATTATGACGTTTTGCAACCTGCTGGCTATATGAGATAGAGTTCTCTCCACCATAATTCAACATAGCATCACAAGCCTGCTGATCTTGATCTGCATAGTGGGCAGCAACATTACCATCGCTCAATGAAGAACTTACAGTATAAAGACCAATATGGAAGTTATTGAAGTTTGTCTCTTTAGCATAAGCGTAACAAGCCTTGTGGAACTCCATACTTGATACAGGAGAGCCTGCCTCCCAGTTGATATTGATACCATCGACGCCAAAATAGCGAAGCATGTTTACTAATGGCTTAACATACTTAAAGTTCTTATATGCTACAGCAGCGTTGTTAGAAGTTTCAGTAGAGTACTTCTTCCATACATGATATGCAGCCCAGTCATTGTGTGATGCATCAAAGAATACAGTACCGCCTAACATGTCACAACCATTCTTGTGTGCAGCATCAGTCCATGAACCAGGAACCTGACCAATACCATGGTTCCATGATCCCCACATTGCTGTATAGTTCCACAAAGAGAATACATCACTATGGAAACTACCAGTTGGGTAACCAGCATCACCACCAGAACCGCTACCCATTGGGGTATTCATCCACAGTTTACGACCAGCATAAGTATTAGACAACAGACGATTACTATTGTCTACACGTGTACGCTGCTTAACATGCGAACGCATAAACTCCAAGTCTGCTCTTGAGATACCAATAGCCATTATCTCTTGGTCAGTTGGATACTGCTTACCATTTTCCATAGCAGTAGCAAAGACCTCAACCATCCTGGTCCAGTCTACATTCTTGAAGTTATAATTCTGCGCATTAGCAGCAAAAGGATTTCCGCTCAACATTGCTGCTATAAAGAGCGCTGCCAGAGTAGATTTCTTCTTCATAATAAATTGGTTTTCGTTGTTATTTTATTATTATTATGTAAGTTATTCCACCTCAGTTCTCTTTCAAAGAACCGAGATGGAATATCTGTATCTTACTTTAGAAGTTTGGAGCATTCACATCCCACCAGAGACGAGTTCCCTGCTTATCTGGACCTCCAAGTGCCTTCAAACCTGTCTCGTTAATTTCTTTTAGTGTTGCATCATCGGTACTACCTGGGAATGGTAGACGACGAACCATTGCACCATCAGACAAAGAACCATCACCATCAGCCATATTCAACATATTGAATAAACGTGGATAACCTGTACGGCGAAGGTCAACCCATGCCTCAAGGCTGTTCGGGAAGCCTGCGATATACTTCTGAGTGATAATCTTCTCAAGCTTTGTCTCCTTTGAGTCACTTTCGTTCCATTTCACACCAACAGTAATCTGACTTACACGATCAGCATCATTACCAGTTGGGTCAACGTAAGTGAATGGAGTTGCGCTTTCGATTGTTAAGTAATTATCAACGGCATTCTCATATTTCTGGCGAAGTGATCTATGCTGTAACGTACGATCGATAACGTTCGCTTCACGAATACCCTTCTCATAGAAGTCTTTTGCTGTTCCGCCCATATTCCAGCCGCGTACAGCACCCTCAGCACGAAGGAAACATACCTCTGAGAGCTTCATCAGATAGAGAGGAGCACTACCCATAGCCTTAGGGTTCAACTGAGAGAAACCATTATAAGGGTTAGAAGTAGAACCTTGTTCCTGTCCTACATGAGCACCAGCTAAGATACCACAAACCTTTGTCCCTGCCTCAAGAGTGTTATTTGGCTCTTTAGCGTTAACAATACGAGTGTTCTTCTCAAACAACATATTAAGGAATGGATGGTTGTAAGCACGAAGAACCTGCTCGTAACCAGCACCAAGACGCGTATCCGACCATGAATTCCAAATCTCAACCAAAGGGTTACCACCTCCTGTTACAGAGTTGATAAATCCTATCTCTTGGTCTTCTGTTTCAATAACGCCACTTGCTACAGCTTCCTCAGCCCACTGCTTTGCTCTCTCTGGATTAACCTTCACAATATGCATAGCCATACGAAGCTTCAAAGAGTTAGCGAAACGCTTCAAGACATCAAGGTTCGGGTAAGAATTCTGTGCTTGTAGACAACACTTGGTGTTTGCTGCAAGGATGGTCTGCATCTCCTGCTTATACCAAGCTGGACGATTAGCCTCATAATATTCATAACACTTTACAATAGAGTCGATATTTGCCTCAACTGTATTATAGATAGTCTCTAAATTATCGTAAGTGAAAGGGTGATCCTGCTTATTGGTCTTGATATCTTGATATGGCAATGGACCATAGTTATCAGCACTTTCAATACAAGCGAAATTGTAGAAAAGCAAATAAGTAGCTTTAACCTCTGGCAAAGAATCAACTTCTTCCATGTTCAACAATGGCACTATTGATTTTGTTGCCAACTGATACTGTCCATAAGCACCTCCATAAGCTTTTGGATCAATAGCAGAAGATGACACCATGTTAATTCCTGAATAAGGATAGTTAACGTGAGGAACAACACCATACTGCGCATAAGCATCCTGACATAGTGAAGTCAGAGCTTGGTAAGCATGTGAAACAGGAGGAGTACCATTCTTACCACCACGAATAGCATACACACCACTAAACGCAGTCTTTAGGTTTGTCTCTATCTTTCTATACAAGTTATTATACTGCTCTTGTGTAATAGTAACCTTATAGTTAATGGAGTCAACCTTACCTTGACGAATGACTTTCTTTTCATTCTTTGTTGTTGCGCTAAACTCAGCACCAGTAACGTCGAAATCCAGACAAGAGTGCAGCATGAAGCCAGCAACAGAGAGTGCAAGGATCTTTCCAATATTTTTTACTTTCATTGTCGTTTGGTTTTAATCGTTAGTTTAGAAGTTCATTTTTACTGAGAAGCCATAAGAGCGTGTTGAAGGAGTATTGAACACCTCGAAACCGCCCAAACCATTGGTTCTTGAAAGAGACACATCTGGGTCTGTTGGAGCATCCTTGTAGAAGAAGAACAAGTTACGGCCAATGAATGACAGTGAAAGGTTCTTATTCATACCAAAGAGATTACGGAAAGTGTAACCCAATGAGAGTTCACGCAGACGGAAGTTTGTTGCATTGTAAATATAGTCTGCAGGACCTTCTGCTGAACCAAGAGCTTGATAGTAACCTTGGATAGGAACGATGTTACCACTTCCATCATTAAGTGCAATACCAGGAACATTACCATAGTTGGTTGCCACGATGTTATTCTTCTCAGCATTCAAACGTGCATTTGCTGTACGCTCAGAGAAACCATAGTAATCAAGTTTCTGCTCTGTAAGGCTAATAACCTTACCACCAATACGACCATTGATGAGGAATGACAAGTTGAACTCCTTCCATGTGAAGGTGTTGCTCCAACCCATCTGCCAGTTACCATTCATGTTACCAGCATATACCAACTTGCCGCTCTTGTCGAACTGTGGCTGACCAAGGGTATTCAACTTGATATGACCATTTGCATCACGGTCGTAATCAGGAACATACATATCACCAATTGAGCCTCCTTCTGCATATCTGACGTGAACACCACCAACAACCTGCTCTATCTTACGTTCTTTGCCCTGCTCATCATAAGCAGTCTTAAGAATCTTGTTGTTGTTGTATGAGAGGTTATAAGAAGTGCGCCAACGTAACCAGCTGAATGGCTTGAAATCATAACCAATGGTCATCTCTATACCTTGATTACGTATCTTAGCAGAATTTAAGTTCTTTGTAAGTCCTGTACCAGTACCGACTGTCATATAGAGGTTACTCATTACAGCATGATAATAGGTAAGGTCGAAACTCAAACGGTTATTGAACCAAAGTGACTCAATACCAGTCTCGAAAGAACGTGTCTTCTCTGGGCGTGGATCAACAAACTGAGAGTAGTTACTACCAATGATAGCACCAGTCTGAAGATTCTCTGTTACAGCGTCATAAGCAAAGTTAGGGATAGAGTTACCTACCTCTGAATAAGAAGCACGATACTTCAAATAGTTAATTACTTCTGGTAATTTAACGAGCTTAGAGACTATAGCGTTTGCTCCAACACCAAAGTAACCATAGTTGTCAGTATCTGAAATACCACTCAGCTTGAAGTAACGGAATGGACGATACCAGTCGCGACGATAAGAAGCATCAAAGTAAACGGTCTCTTTCCAACCTAACTGTGCTGTAGCAAGCCATGCACGATCCCAGTTAGATGACTTAGAACTGCTTGTACCACCCATGCCACCAGCACTTGTATCAAAGTAGTTTACACGTGATGGTAACTTCTGAAGGTTACGATCGATATAGGTAGCCTCTACGTCTGTACCCTTATATTCACCCTTAATGGTGTGACCTACCCAACCTGCAGAACCAGACACATCATAATCACCAAACTTCTTATTATAGCTCAGCAGGTAGTCAATGTACAGCTCTGTTGTCTTTGAACTTGTATCCCAGAAATGGCCATAATCATCCATTCCTGCAGGGAGGAATGTTGTTGCATAACGACGACTGGTTGAAGTATAACGAGTGTGGTCATAGTTCACACGTGCCTGGAAAGTCAAACCGTCATAGATATCTACATTAGCAGAAAGAGTACCCCAGATACGGTCTTCTGTCTGCTTATTATTGTTCATATTAATAAGCCAATATGGATTATTATTAGCTGAGTTCATGAACACCCAGTTCTGACGTGGACCAGTTAGCTGTGTAGAACCCTTAACTAAATTATAACCACCTGAACCAAGCTCATAATATTCTCTTCCCTCACGACTCATCCATGTAGCATTGTCAGTCACATAATTATCACGATAGTAACCAAGACTCACATTGCGTGGAGTAAGATAGAGATGATAAAGAGGATTACCAACGGTACCACCACCAGGACGATTACGAGTAATAGTTTGTGCGTAGTTCAATGACAAATCAACCTTCAGACGATTGAAGAAACGATAGTTCTGACGCAAGCTGAAAGTATTACGATTATAGTTATTGTTACGGAACAATCCCTTTGCATGGCTGTTCGCCATAGAGAAGTATGTTGTCATCTTCTCTGTACCGCCAGAGAGAGATACTGAGTTATTCGTAGTTACACCTGTACGGAGGAAATCTTTCACTTCATCCTCTGTATAGTTGCGAAGATAAATATTGTGCATTGCACCTGCACCAAAGTTCTTTGAATCAAGTGGTGAGCTCATTGTCAGCTGATTGTCTGTCAATGAACCAATCTTTGCACCCCAGCCATCTGCCTGGACAGTGTTACCATTGATTGTAGCACCGTATGTATTCTGAATCTTTGGAGTAAGCAATGGGGTGTCAAAGGTTATATTAGATGTTACATTGATGTCCAGTTTACCCTCACGACCGCGCTTGGTAGTAATCATCACAACACCATTAGCTGCTACAGAACCGTAAAGCGCAGCAGCATTAGCACCCTTGAGGACATTGATAGACTCGATATCGTCTGGGTTAATCAATGACAATGGGTCAGAACCTTCTGACATACCTGCATAGGTAATATCCTTACTCTGACTGTTCATATCATGATTACCACGTGCATCATTAGTCATAGGAACACCATCGACTACGATGAGTGGTGAACTGTTACCAAGAATTGACTTAGCACCACGAAGTACAATCTTCGTAGAACCACCTGCACCACCAGCACTTGGTGTAATGGTCAGACCAGATACTTTTCCTTCAAGTGAGTTAGCAACGTTAGGGTCCTGCACCTTCATGAGATCTTCTGCCTTTACTCTTTGTGTTGCGTATGTCAAAGACTCTTCTTTGCGTTGAATACCCATGGCGGTAACAACTACCTCGTTCATGGTGTTGGCCTCTTCCTTCAATGTTACGTCGATCGTACCCTTACCACCAACAGGGATGGTCTGTGCAGCATAACCGATGTAAGAGAAGACGAGCTTCGCGTTTGCA